>Ga0247824_10002672_pt1 | contig 10008 bp, 12 predicted proteins | sample 13C_PalmiticAcid_FD_194412 | JGI IMG/M metagenome (GOLD analysis project Ga0247824, IMG submission 194412) | Soil microbial communities from agricultural site in Penn Yan, New York, United States - 13C_PalmiticAcid_Day48 | ecosystem: Environmental > Terrestrial > Soil > Agricultural land... | reverse complement strand
ATATGACGCAGGGGGCGCCCCTCGTTGGATGCTCCCTGCCCGCAGGTTCTCGAACCATCATCGGGGGGGCTGCTTCCGGAAATGAGGCTACTCGCACAGCCTGTCGTCGAGCACGCCATTTTCGACGACGGCGCCGCGATCAGCTGAAGTGGGAGCGTCACCCGGTGTCAGACCGCCTGAGTACGAGCGATGTCGATCCTGATCGAGTCTGGGCGGCGTCGTGGCTTGAAGATCTGGTGCTACTCCAGCCACCAGTACACCTGGTCGTACTTTTCGGCCAGAGGCCTGACGGCATCGCAGATGCGGCGTCTCATGGCCAAGAGCGCGTGGCAGAACTGCTCGAACTCGGGATCGCCGGACGTGACCTTGATCTTGTCTATGTTGGCGACACCCGCGAGTGCGTCGAAGAAGCCGATCGCGGCTCCCTGAGTTTCCTCGAGAGCGGCACGCAACACCTGGTCCTGAGGAGCCCCAGCGAGTGCGCCCCTCACGTGAAATCGTAGCTCGTCGAGAGCGGACCGAACGTGAGCAGGGAACTCAATACTCACATCGTCAAACATGACCCGGTGCCCATCGAGCCATAGCAGTAGTTGTCGAGCTATGTCGTGGCCGCGGCGTACGGCGCCGAGGTGGAGCAGACTTTGCTCCAGGTCCTTTCCGGCCAGGCCTGACATTCGTTGCTCGTGTTCGGCTTTCCACGCGAGTAGCATCGCCGCGCTGTGGCCGTCGGGGTCTTGGTCAGCCCGGTCGTGACAGCTGCTGCACAGCCAGATGATGTTCTCTTGACTGCCTCGCTTCAACCTGTGTCCGTCGGGAAGCGTGACGATTGCGTCCCATCGAGGGCCGTCGTCGCTCGCAGGGACAATATGCGCAGCCTGCGCGATCGCTCGGACCCGGCCGCGTTCCGTGATGAACCCGGTCAGGGTCAAACACGCTGGGTTCGAACACACGAACATTGCTCTGCGGGCGGCCTCTTGGATGTCTTGTTTCCGGAACTCGACGCGTTTTCCCAACGTTCACTCTCCTCTTCGCTACCTCGTTGCATTCGCACCGTATCCGCGATCCTCCATCGCCGCCTCACAAACGGTCGGTTCTGGGAACTGCCGCTCGCGGAGCGGCGACATGCCGGGCGGGTGTCGCAGAATGGTGTCGCACAACATCGATCGGTGATCGTGTCGCACAACCCGATTCGTCAGGGTCGTGTGATACACCGCGGGCATGACTGACATGTACACCCCCGCGGAGGGGGACGAGAAGCCGTCGGGCCGCCGGCTCGGGTACGCCCGAGTCTCGACTCACGATCAGGACGAGACCCTTCAGGTCCGCGCGCTCGAGAAGACCGGGATCGATGCGCTCTTCATCGACCACGGCGTCTCGGGCACCGCGACGAGCCGACCCCGCTTCGACGCGATGATTGACGGTCTCGAGGAGGGCGACGTCGTCGTGGTCTATTCGCTCTCGCGGTTGAGCCGTGGGACCAAGCACCTGCTGCAGCTCTCGGAGCTCTTCGAGGAGATCGGCGTTGGGCTGGTCTCGGTGACCGAGGCGATCGACACCACCACCCCGACTGGCCGATTCGTCTACACGATGCTCGCTGCGCTCGCGACGATGGAGCGGGAGATCCTCGTCGAGCGCACACGCGCCGGCCTCGAAGCCGCGCGAGCTGCGGGTCGGTTCGGCGGCCGGCCGCCGAAGCTGACCAAGGAGCAGAAGCGTCACGCTCGGCTCCTCCGCGCAGGCGGAGTCGCGGTCGACGACATCGCGGCGAGTCTTGGCGCATCGCGAGCGACGGTGTACCGGGCGCTGCACGAGACCGCGGAGAAGGCGGCGTGATCCCGGCAGCCACGGTAACGTTTCGCGACGTGAAGAAGCTCGGCGCTGTCACCTCCCTGACCCTGCTCGTCGGTCTCGCCGCCGCCCCCGCGAACGCGGAGCCGCCACCGACTCCCACGGGTTCGGCAGTCCAGCAGTTGCAGCCGGGACTCACCTCCGTGGCAGCCACTGCTCTCGCGATGGATGCTCGCGATACCTGCAACGCGGAGATGGCGGAGCAGATCCTTGGCGGTCATACGGACTGGAACGCCTACTTCAAAGAGCGCGGGGCGAACGAGGCGGTCGCGAAGTTGCTCGCGGACTACACGAAGAGCTGCCGGGTCGCCTAGCACGCAGCCGCGCTGCACCAGCTGAGGCACTCGAGCCTGACGCATCTGGCCGAGGCGGCGCCGGGACCACGACCTTGATGGCGAAGTCCGGACACAAGAACCTCCGCAGCCTGCAGCGACACGCCCGGGCGAGCTTCGCCGCAGTGCAGGCCGCGACCGAGAAATTGTCGGATCCGCCCCGGGCGCGGTGACGAAAAAGTCGTCCGCACAGGAGCATCGCGCTGCCTAGGATTGGGTAGGTGAACCATGACAAAGCAGCCCTTGAAGTTCGCCGAGTGCGCGAGTGCATCGCGGTCGAGTATGTGAGCCAGACCCGCCGCCCAGTGATGGACGAAGTCCTGAATCGGCTCCTGTGGGTGCAGCAGAAGGTTGACGGCGGTGACGACGATCCGCTTGACCTGATCACGGCCGAACTCGCACGGGCATCGGAGAACCTGGTCCGACTCGAGCGGGGGCTGCCGCTGCTTCCTGACAAGTAACTCCATCGCCCATGTCACCCCACCCAGCTACCGTGACCGCATGCCCAACCTCCGATGCCAACGCCGGCCCGCAGCCGCCCCGGCTGCGGGCGCCCGCGTTGAGCAAGGAGAAGAGCATGTCCGAACAGGAGCAGGGGTGCGAGCTGCCTCGTACGCCCATGACCGTCGCCGAGTTGATCGCGCAGCTGCGGCAGATGGACCCCGGAACACCGGTTCTGACCAGCGGTTACGAGGGCGGACTGGTCCCCGCGCACGTGAGCTCGCTCGACGTCCAGAAGCTGGATCGGCACGGCGAGAAGGACTGGCTCGGCGACTGGGAGCGGGTCGAGGAAGCACGTGAGCAGGCTGCGGAGCCGGACGGGCCGTCGCCGTGGAACCCGATCGATGGGTACCGGTCACCGGACCTGATCGGTGAGCCGATCGTCGCGGCTGTGATCTACAGGGCCGGCCGATGAGTAGGTTCCCGGCGGACCTCGCCGACACCGAAGTGGTATCGGTTCAGGTCACCGGCCCGCACCGAGTCCGCGCCACGCCCCGCGACGGGACCGAGGCTGTGCACATCTTGCGCCGGAGGACTTTCGCGGTGACTTCACTGAGCTGCGAGTTCCGGCCAAGTTCGCCGAAGCGGAAGTGACCGACGGGGCGCTGGCCTGGCGCTGCGGGGCGGGTTCATCAAGGGTGGGGAGCCGCATTGTCTTAGTGAGGGTCCCTGGCATTGTTCGAGAGTCGGATGGTGCGACGACGCTGGTGATCACGGCCGGGGCTTGGGCTGGGGCTGCGACGAGCTATTTGATGAGGCTCGATACGAGTGTTTCGATCACTGCCTCGGGGGCGATCGCTGAGGTCGAGATCGCCTCTACACTCCGTCGTCCGACCATTGTGCCGAGACCTTGCACGGCTGCCCACAGCGCAAGAGCGTGCTGCTCGCCGGCGTCTGGTCGAGCTTCCTGCATCCGCCGTGTCACAGCCGCGAGCCAACTGCTCGGGTACCTCCGTAGTTCACCTCCCGCCCCGTCGAGTAGGTCGTGACGTCCGAATAGCTCGAACATCGCTGGGTGCGCGACGGCGTAGCTGATGACGGCATTGCATGCTTCGGATATCGCACGGCGCGGGTCGGGGACTGTGAGGCGTGCAGAGATGTCGTGGTCGAGTTCTTCGAGTCCCACGCGCGCGATGGCAGCGAGAAGTCCTGCGTAGGTGGGGTAGTGGTGGCGCGGCGCTCCGTGTGACACCCCGGCGTGGAGCGTGATTCGTCGTTGCGTGAGTGCCGCGAGCCCATCCTGTTCGAGCAGTTCTACCCCTGCGGTGATCAGCCTGCTCCGCACATCGTCCACGTAGACAATGTCTAGTATCGGCGGCAGTATGTCCAGTAGACACTGTCTAGGAGGTTGTGTGTACTGGTTAATCAAGTGGCTGCTGCTCGGTCCGATCGTGCGGTGGTTCGCGCGCCCGACGGTGTTCGGAGAGCTGCCCGATGGTCCTGTCGTGCTTGCGGCGAATCATCTGACCGAGATCGACTCGCTTGTGCTCTGTGCGGCTCTTCCGCGTCGGCTGACGTTCGTCGCCAAGAGCGAGTACTTCGCGCGCGGCGGTGCGGGAGGGTGGTTGTTCGGTGTGCTGTGCCGGTTGACGGGGCAGATACCCATCGGGCGGGAGGGTGCGTCGGAGGCGCAGGCGGCGTTGGACGCTGCTGCGGGGATTCTTCGCGGCGGCCGGGTGTGGGTGATCTACCCAGAGGGCACGCGTTCGCCCGATGGTCGTCTATACCGAGGGAAGACAGGCGCGATGCGGGTCGCCCTCGGCGAGGACTGCGTCGTCGTCCCTGTGGGGATCACCGGAACCCGGACTGTCGATTCGCCTGGCGGTAGGGGGTGGCGACGAGGGCGCGTCGAAGTGCACATTGGAGTCCCGCTCGATGTCGCGGGCTGGAAGTCTGATGCGAGAAGCCCGACAGTGTGGCGTGAGTCCACCGACCAGCTCATGGCGGCGATCAGGGAACTGAGTGGTCAGAGGTACGTTGATCGTTCTCCGACTGTCGACGAGCGGCGACGGCGCGATCAGCGGTAGTGCGGGCAGGCTGGTGTCCATCTAGGGCGTGTCTGACAATGTTTCGACCAGGCGATCACCGCGTTGAGGACGACTGCGGCGCGGTAGTTGACGGCATGCTTGTCGCCCCCTCTCGTAGCGCGCCGCCTCTCCCAGTTCGGGGGGTGGCGCCAGCCTCTCCGTCTGCTCGGTGCGCTGCGCACAGCAGGGTGTCTCTTGAGGTTGCGGGGACACCCCTCGGCTCTGGTGCTACCGTCCAGGTATTCACGTTGTCGAGCTGTAGGTGTGCGATGTCAGATACCGAGTCGGATCCGAAACTGAGGCTCGCATTCGCGTGCAGATCGGTACCGCCATCGGGTGGCAGCCGCAGGACGGTTTCGCCGCCGCTACCTCGACCTGAACCGCCGAGGCGCACCCGCTGGCGCTCGGTCGCCTACTCTGCGATCCTCCCGATGGTGGTAGCGAGCCTCTCGTTCGGCACGTCACCCGCTGTGAGCGCGGCTCCGTGTCCGGACGGCTCGATGACATGCGCGCCACAGCCGACGCAGGGACCCCAACCGACGCAAGGGAATCAAGCTCCGACCACGGCTCCGCAGGCACCCCAGACGACCGTTCCTGGGTACACGCCGCCAGAGGTGCCGCAGCCGACGCAGGGCAGCCCTGGCACGCCCACGTTGCAGGGCACCGCGCAAGCAATGCCGACACCCGACAAGGTGGACCCGAACTCTTGCATCTTCAACTGCACTCCGACTCAGGCTCCTGCTCCAACTCAAGGCTCCGCCCCGACGGGAACGCAGGCGGGTCAGCAGGGAGCGCAAGAGGGCGTGCAGAACCAAAGCGACCAGAATCCACCGAAGAAGTTGGTCGACGACGTTCTCGACTGCAAGCCGAACACCGGTCCCGACGCAGCGGTGAATGCGGGACTCGGTGCCTTCTCGGGTCCAGGGAACACGAAGCAGGGAAGCCTCAACGATTGTTGGGTTCTATCGTCAATTCTCGGGTTCCAGGTCAGTGAGAAGGGGCGTGCTGGACTCGCGAAGATGATCACCGCGAGCCCTGGCGGTGGCTACGACGTGGAGTTTGGTGCTCTGTGTAGGAAGATTCATGTCGACAAGGTCTTCTCCGACGGGGCGAAGGAGTCGGGTAGTCAGAGCGCGATCTCGATCCTCGAAGCGGCGTACTACCAGGCAACGGTCACTGACCGAGTGATGATGAAGTGCACAGGCGGGTTCGCCTACTCGTCGCAAGAGATGATCACGAGCAAGCCGAGTGAACACCACCTTGTCGCTTCGATAGGCGATAAGGTTCGCGACCAGTTGACCGACGATTTCGAGAAGACGAATGCCCTGATCGCCGAGGGGCGCTCTGTCGTTGTGGGAACCATGTTCGATATGAAGTTCACGACCGACGTGATGCGGAACGGCGTGTTGCAGCGGAGCACCGACGTGACGACGATGGGCCTACACCAGTACGTGGTGACCAAGGCGGCGAAAGACGGGGTGTGGGTGATGAACCCATGGGGTCCAGGCAACCGTGCTGATCAGGGAGGCGAGATATGGGTGCCGCGCGCTCAGATCAATCACTCGTTCTCGGACCTCGCTATCTCCGCGCCCATTGACGCTGCCTTCCAGGGCAAGGATAAGGACTGCTGACATGCTCAATCGGATGAAGTCGGTCGTAGTGATCCCTGTGCTTGCCGCCGTGGCCGTTACGGCTGCGTGTGGTCCTGGCGGTACTGGTGACGGCTCGCCGTCAGCGTCGTTGGAACCTGGTGCCTCGGACGGCAAGACCTTGATGGTCAGCTCGATACCGATGGAACTGCGCTCGGTAGAGGTCGGCTCGACTTTCGAGGTGAAGGAGAAGGTAGCCGATCCCGCAGCCACCGCGAAGGTGACCATCGAACGCTTCGGAGACAGGGACGGCCGCCCGTGGATCGCCGTACGAGCAGTCTTCTCCAACGGGGACGACTTCCGATTCAAGGTCTACCGCTTCCTCGGCGGCAGCTCTGTGGCATCGACGTTCGTCGGTAACAGGGTGTCGTTCGCGTTGGCTGACGTGACCGATGAGGGCGGCAAGAAGGTGGCAAAGGTCGGCACGCACGCATCGGGTGCTGACACCTTCAACCTTGCACCCGGCAATCAGGCGCGTAGGGATGCCCTTGCCAAGCTCAAGCCTGGTACCTCGACGTACACCTTCCAGATGAGGCAACAGCTCAATAAGGACGGGCTGAACCTCACCGCGAAGCTATTGGACGAGAACAACGGTAAATCGGCGCTCGTTGCGTGCGGTCTCGGTGACGGGTACACAGGGCTCACGGGTGAGTTTGAGATGTTCGCGAACGACTCAGCGAGCATCCCTGGTCTGGGCACATGCAAACTGGCTGACTACAAGCAGGTGCGCAGTGCCTTCCTGGACAGCGGCTCAGTGACCATCGAGGTCAATCGACCCAAGTAGCCGATAGCGATGTGGGATGAGATGTCGTGAACTATGAAGTTGCGAAGAGGATTGCTGTTGATCAGTTGAGTTCTGTCCAGAGAGAACTTCTGACGATGGTCTCGGACGGCGAGCTAACCCCGGAGGTGGAGCGCCTGGCGATGGCTATGGTGCAGCTCAGCAACGTTGTGGAGAGCCTTGCGAAGTTGACTCTCGGGGAGGTGTCTGGTCGGCAGTGACCTGACTACTACCTGCGGCTATCGACTCCACGCGAGCAGTCGGCGACCGCCACTGTCCGCAGCACGCCACCCCTCTGTGCGGTATAGGTCGGTCAGGGGGCAGGCACTTCCTGGGCGACCGCACGGACCTCTTTGCGCTCTGCTGAGCGAAGGTCTGGGGCTGTGGACTGTCGCAGCGCCATTCCGTGGTCGCCTGGGCGAGGGCACTAGCTCTTCCGCTTGCTCGCCCAGTCGCACGTGAGCTGCTCGCCCGACTGAACGCAGTCAACCGTGTATTCCGCCTTCGGCTTTCCCTCACGGTCGATGAGGTTCGAGTACGTCTTCGTGATGGTGGTCATACGAGGTTCAGGGTCGCTGCTCCACGGATGCCAGCTCATTAGCCCTGCGAGCAGTAGGGCGACGGCCACGATGATCGCGGCGAGCACGTTGGTCTGCTGTGGAGGTTTGCTCGCTGGCGGGGTCGAGTCGGGGGTGTGCGGCGAGGAGTCAGACATGACGGCAGCGTATCAACCCTCCGTGATCGCGAACTCTGATCAGTCAACCGCCCCAGGTCAAGTGCGGGCGACGTTTGTGCGCGGCGGGTCGGCATCCACCTGACCTGCGTGTTCGTGCCCCTGTCGCTTCGGCGCTCGGCGAGTTCCACCCCCACAGCACCGCCCGGACCGCGACCGCTCGGTGGGCGTGGTCCAGTTACCCGCAGAAGATGCGAGCTGCGCTAGATTCCGTATGAAGCCCGGACTTGGTCCGCCTGACCTCTGTCAACCGTTCGGCTACAGGTGTGGATGGGCGGCTTTGTAGTGGGCAGCGGTGTCGGTGAAGTAGAGGCGGCACGCGGGGCATGGGACCGGGTTTCCGTGCCCGGGTTGCGGTCGCCATGGTTCGCCGCTGGCGTGGTGGAGGGCTTCAGGGTGTGCAGTCCACCAGTGTTGGAGTTGTTCGAGAACGTCGACTTGGGGGACACCGAGGTGGTTGGCGATGGCGGAGATGCCGGCGCGGCGGTGGGCGGCCCAGTCGACGGCGTCGGTCCAGGTGGTCCAGCGCGCGCGAGCGAGACGGTCCTGCCATTGCTGACCGATCGCGTACGGGGCCGGCACTTCCATGTCCGCAGTGTTCGCGGGGCGCGGTGTGCGGTTCTTGGCGGGTGCTGCCGCGTGCGGCCGCCGGGCATTGGCGGCGTCGGATGTGCCGACACTCAGAGTGGGGGTGGGTAATTTGGTGCGCCAGGCAGGGTGCAGGTGATCGAGGAGGTCGTTGATCCACGGGTCGGGCAGTGGCTTGCCTGTGGTCTCGAGGCGCTGGCGGTTGGCGAGCCAGTGCCGTAGCGGTGCGGGGAGCTGCTGGAGGTTGCCGTGCTCGTGAAGGTGGTCAGAGATTACGGTCAGCGGGATGTGGAAGGAGTTGCCCGACCGTGGTGGGGACGACAGGGTGTGGCCGCTGGTTTTCAGGTAGCCGCGGATGCGGGCGGTGGAGATCCCGGTGGCGTGCGCGATCGCGCTGGCCGGGGCGTGATGGTCGTGGGCCCATTCGACGGCCTGCTCGATGCTGTCCCACCGAGCACGCGCGAGTCCGGCCCGGAGTTGCTGCTGCAGGGTGCGGGTGCTTGCGCGGACGTAGGTGCGGCCGTCGGCGGCGGCGCGTTCGGCTTCGGTGAGCTGCCAGTGGGGGTCGAGCTGGTCGAGGCGCGCGGCGAACTGCGATGCCCGGCCATCGCGGACACTATTGCGGACGGTCCCTATCCAGGCCCGCATCTCTGCGGTCGGGGCCGCGGAGAGGTTCCCACCCGCATCGACATGCTGTTGGGCTTCGGTGAGCATGCGGTCGCCGATGGTGGGAAAGCGCAGGCCTGCGGCTTTGAGGGAGCGGTTGAGCCGGCTGTAGGTGACGCCGAGGTGGCTGGCGAGCTTGGCGGAGGTCATGTTCTGCTCCACCGCCCAGTCGAGGGCCGCCTGAAGGTCGGGGAAGCCGTGTTCGTGCAGGATCGGCTCCCACGACTGCACCGTCGAACTGGCGGGTTTCATGCGGCGGGCCCGGTACGGGGCCATCCGCACCTGCTCGGGCAGTCGGTAGCGGGTGCGGTAGTCGGCGGCGGTGAGGTCGTGTACCGGCAGGTGATGGGCGAGGGTGCCCATCCACAGTCCGCAGACCATGCACTGGATGCGGGCAGTCCCGGAATCGTTGTCCGCGGACAGGGCGCCGGCCGTGTTGGTGGCGGGCGGCATGATGTAGGCCGCGGTCGCGGCGTGCGGGTCCTCATCGGCTGTGGTGAGGGTGCTCCAGTGGTGCCGCAGGGCTTTGGTGACCTGCAGTCCGTCGGTGCCGAGGCGGTCGGCGATCTCAGCGGCGCCGCTGTGGTTCTGTGCTGCCCATACGGTGGCGTCGGTCCAGGAATCCCAGCCCGCTGCGGTGAGACGTTCTTCCCAGAGGAGGCGGTGGCGGCGGGCGGTGGGGTGCTCGAAGACCTCGCCGCTCGCGACGGCCTGGGTGATCCGTTCGGGGGCGGTGAGCCGCCAGTTCGGGTCCAGGGCGTCGAGGGCGATCGCGACATCGGTCTGCCGTCCGCTGTTGCAGACGTAATGCCGGGCTTGGTTGAGGAACTGGGCGAGTTCCCCGTCGGGGTAGTCGAGGTTGCCGTGCTGGTGAACGTAGGCT
>Ga0247824_10002669_pt1 | contig 10020 bp, 8 predicted proteins | sample 13C_PalmiticAcid_FD_194412 | JGI IMG/M metagenome (GOLD analysis project Ga0247824, IMG submission 194412) | Soil microbial communities from agricultural site in Penn Yan, New York, United States - 13C_PalmiticAcid_Day48 | ecosystem: Environmental > Terrestrial > Soil > Agricultural land... | reverse complement strand
GTAGGGGGGAGGGGGCAGGATGCACAGCCCAGGACCAGAACCGTTTTATTGAGGCTGATGCCGCAGGAGGGAGTGGTCATCGTCGTGGTTAGCCTCGCCTGGGGTTGCGCATCAGCTCGACGGGCCAATGATGGCGCCGGCTTCGACCCCGTGGGTGCTCCCCTGCATAACGTCAACCGAGCCAAACATCCAAATCGGGACCGGTAGCTCGAAACTGGGGGGGCATCGGGGGGCGCTGCTGGGCAATGCTTCGGTCTGGCGTCGGTGCCAGGCCCGCCGCAGTGGTTGCCCATGCAGCCTGCAGAACGGGATCAAGCGTAATAAAAATCGCGGTCCCCTCCTGCGCGTCCGCGGCTGGATAGGGGGGTGGCCACAAAGCTCGCGTCGTCACCGTCCTTGTCACTCGGGGGATCGACAGGTACACACCTCTCGCTCAACATCCAAGTCACTGACACCCTCTTGTCTGCCGTCAACATGGGCGTCGTGGCCAAGGTCCGCAACTTCTGGGACCCCGTCGACATCAGTCGCGACATTCAGCATGTTCGGGTACGTCCTCTTTCTTCCTCCTTTGGCCCCCTCCGGCTTCCATCCTTCCTGACATGCTCCCAGCCCATCAGGCGGCTTGCACTCGGAGAGGCCCGGGTGTGGGAAGCTCAATGACTCCCTCAGCTAACCAAGCCCATCTGGCACACAGGGCCGCCAACGCAGAGAGAAGCGTATCCTGCGCCTCCTCGACGGCATCGGCTTCAGCTGGCGCGTCTACGCCGTCGCCTTCCTGGGCTTCCTCGCGTCCAGCTGGAGCTTGATCGCCACCGGCGTCGTCTCCCCCGCGCTCTACTACGTCTACCCGCCCCAGGGCCGCCTCAGCGGCGATGCCGTGCAGGTCCTCGACCTCGTCACCCTCACGGCCACCGTCGTGGGCATGCTGCTGTTTGGGCACCTTGCCGACTTGTTTGGTCGCAGCTCGCTGTACGGGTTTGAGTTGTTGATCGTGCTGTCGGCTATTGGGGGTGCTGCCTTTGCGTCGGAGGGGTTCATGGTGAAGGGGGCGGGGTCATACAATAGCTCGATGGACATCTACGCGTCGCTAACGTGGTGGCGCTTTGCTCTCGGGTTTGGTATCGGTGCTGAGGTTTGTCTTCCTTCCTCTGGTTCATGTTGTCCCTTGCCGTCGTCTGACCCATGCCCTCGTTCCGCAGTACCCGATGTCTTCAGTCATCGCCGCCGAGTTCTCATCCACTGCCGGCCGCGGCTCCCTCCTCGCCGCCGTCTTCCTGGCCCAGTCCATCGGCCGCCTCCTGGCCTACGGCCTCGGCCTCGGCGTCCTGCACGGGATGCGCGGTAGCTCCATCGTCGCAGACGCCCAACAGAACTCGATGCTCATCATGGACAAGCTGTGGCGCCTCGTGCTCGGGCTGGCCGGCATCCCCGCCGTCTTCGCCATCTTCCTCCGCCTCTTCATCCCCGAGACGCCCCGCTTCTACTCGGCCGTCGCGCGCGACATGGCGAAAGCGAGGGAGTCGGTCCTCAAGGTCGGCTCCCGCTCGCCCAACATGACCACCGACGCCGAGTCGGTCAACTCGGACATCGAGGAGAGCGACCCGCGCGGGCCCGAGCCGTGGCGCCGCCGAGCGTACGACTACTTCTTTGGCCGCACCCAGGGATGGAAGCCGCTGCTGGCCATCTCGTTGCAGTGGCTGCTGCTCGACATAGTGTTCTACGGCGTCGGTTTCGACAGCCCCGGCACGCTGGGCGCGCTGTTCCTCTCCAAGCCGATCGACCAGTCCATCGACTACGAGGCCATCGAGGGCTTCCACGTGTGGAAGGAGGACTACGGCCTCCCCGGCGCGACCATCCTCCAGACCATGGAGAACAACCTCGTGCGCACCCTCGAGCTGTCCTCGGTCGCCGGCGTCGTCGGCAGCCTGGCCGTGATCCCGCTGGTCAACTACGTCAGCCGCAAGACGCACTACGTCGTGACCACGGCCACGCTGACCATCCTCTTCGCCGTGACCGCCGTCTCCATCTCGCAGACGTACGGCAAGCCCGCGCACCTGGCCAGCATCGTCTTCTACGCGCTCAGCCAGTTCTTCTTCAACCTGGGCCCCAACACGCTGACCTTCATCCTGGCCGCCGAGGCCTTCCCGACCGAGTTCCGCGGCACCTGCTACGGCATCGCCGCCGCATCGGGCAAGGTCGGCGCCATCATCGTGCGCCCCATCACCGAGGCGGCCGGCAAGAGCCAGACGAGTTTGATTGCGCTGCTCTCGGCGTTTTCGGGCGTGCTGTTTCTCATGACGGTGCTCGCCTGGCTCGAGCCGTGGGGCATCGGCTTCCCGACCGTGCAGAAGCCGCGGCGCAAGGCCGGCGGGCTGATGCCGTCGCGTCTGGTGAACTTGAGCCTGGAGCAGGCCGCGCCGTGGCCGTTGCTTGATGACGCGTCGAGCACAGCGGAGAATGAGGAAGATGCTGTGCATGGCGATGAGGGCGAGGGCGCGGGCCATGAGGCGCACGGGTTGGGCATGGGGCCGGTGGTGGGCGACGAAGGTAGGGGGGTGTATGGGCATCTCGAGGCGTCGCCGGACTATGCGATGAGGGGGTCGGCCCCTGCTCCGGAGTTGATGGAGCCTCAGTGGGGTGTTGAGCGTTAGATCTTGTTGTTGTTTGTTGTTTGTACGCATATTGCATTGCGGTTTCTTCTGCGCCGTCGTGGTCTGGGTCAAGGGCATGGGCACAGGGGTCGGAGTAATATGGTCGCGGTATTTAGTTGTTAACTTGGCATTCTCATTGTTCCGTGCTCGATCTCTTGTGACGTGGTGACCTGTGACAACACAGAACACGGTGGTGAGAGGATGGAAGGGATCAAAGCGTTGTCAAACCTCCCATGCTGGGTTGGAGCCGAACGATGTCGGTTGCAAAACGCTGGGGCAGCTCTCAACTTCGACTCCCACCCCGTCATCATGGTATGCCATAACCACAATGAGGGCCACTCATTCATGGCCAAGGGCCGCTGACCTCAAGCTGAGGCCAAGGTGATCATCCCAGGCCGGGGGCCGACGCGACTCCTCCCAAAGACACCTTGGACTGAGCATCCAATGTACGTGTCCGGTGCCGATCATAGTCACACCCTCGATGCGGGAGGGGGGAGGACTGCTGATACCCAAGGGCCATGTCTGACGGAGAGCGCCTAATACAGCTCACAGCTCAGGCTGCGGCGTCATGGCAAAAGCTGACAGGTTCCCGCGTACTCCGTATCTCCGGCCAAACCTCTCGCATGTTAGCGTGAGCCGAGTTGTGGACCAAGGCAACTGTCTAACGCGCTCCAGTCGTCAGCATGGGGTGGTGGATGGTCGGATTGGTCGGCGGTGGCGAGGTATTCCAAGGGCTGAGAGATGATCAAGGTTTGTTCGCCCGTGGGAGGGCATCGCTGCTGATGGGATTGTCCGATAGTCAGGGAGACACTGGCTTACCTTGCCGAGTGGAGGGGCACGCTTTCATCCGCAGCATAGCCATCTTGTGGTTCACAGTCACATCGTGTGCTCCGTCGCCTCTCAATTCCACTTCCGGTGATAAACATCCCAAGCGGCGGTCTTGGCGCGCCCACGCTCGGGAGTCTGCTCTGAAACCCGCCTCACCATGGTCAGCCCCGTCTCGAGCACGACCACCTCCAGCCCGCCAAAGTATTTCTCGACCGCAGTTGGCAGCACCGTCTGGGCGTAGAGCATGCGGATGGCGCGGCGGTGCGGCAGCGACAAGCGCTTCTCCTTCATGACAAAACGGTCCATGACGTGCAGCGACTCGAACGACCAGGCGTTGAGGCGGAAGGGCAGCAGGGCGGTCTCGTGGTACAGCTGGCGGCAGACGGGCGAGAGCAGCTTCCGGCCGCGGGGGGGTGGGGGCGGGGACGCCGTCGTCGTTGTCGTCGTGGTCGGCTTGGGGTCCCGCCACGGGTTCTGGTCCTTGTCGAGGATGCGGCACCAGAAGCCGCCGACGGTGGTCTCGTAGTAGCGCTGGCCGTTGCGGGTGCGCGGCTTGTGCTCCCACTTCTTGAAGCACACGTTGATCTGGCCGACGTCGAGGACGAGCTCGTAGATGCGGTTGCGCAGCTCGGGGGGGAGGCGGAGGAGCGGCGAGAGCTGCTGGTTGCGGTCCAAGCTGGTGGCAAACGGGGATGCGCGTGAGCACGCCGAGGGAGGCAAGGATGTGTGGGTGGATGCTACGGCTTACAGGTCGAACTCGGGGGTGTCTTCCTTGGGAAACGAGCGGTGCAGCATGTTGCGGATCTTGCGTTGACGTTCTTTGTTCGGCTGCATCGCGAGGGGGGTGGTGGACGGGACGGCGGGGAGGTGTGTCGAGGATGAATTCAGGATGGCGGGCTCTGGTCGGAAATGTCGGAGTGCGGTGTGTCTGTGTTCCGCGTCGGTGGTGCAATGTTGTTGTCGTTTGTTGCAGCAGCCGACTGGCGGTGGAGTTTGTGGAGTTTGTGGAGTTTGACGTGTCTGCAGCCGGGATCGCCTCGCGTTTTAGCGTGCAAGGGTGGGGTCCCCGGCTGGGATACCCCTGGACGGCACTGGAGCTGATCCCAGGAACAGGGGAGAGCTCGCGGCACATGCCGTCTCGATTCTCCCCCTGCCCCAAATCTCAGCGTCAACATTTTTTTATCTCTCTCATCCTATTTGGGTTCCCTTGCAACAGAAACTTCAGAACAACAACAATGTGCCACCAAATGTCTCTCCTCCCAGCATCCCCCAGCCCCTCTGACCGACCTCTCCCCTTCGCTTACCACCAATCGTCCTCCGCCTCCCCTGGACTTGGCTCCTCCCACGTCAAACCCGCCGCCTCTGCTTTCTCCCATCGTATGCTCGTGATGATCGCTCGATAGTCCGGATACCAGTGAATACTCTGGGTGGTTGGTTGCGATGTCCCTGTGCCCTCTCTCGGGCGGCCAAACCCCAACCTCCCTCGACGTCAAATTTTGGCTCAAGCAGTTAAAAGGCTGGCTTCAAGGCCTCGATGCGGAGCAGAATTGCTGAACGGAAGCACACGAGTGCTGGAGCACACTGGGTTCAGTTATGGTCCTGGAGGTGCACCTTGTGTCCAATCTGTCGTATGACAGTAGCCCATCGCTTCCTCTTCGACTGTACGCTAGGCAGAGTGACAGAGACGAAGGATTCCTAACCCGGCTGGTGTTCGGCATGGATGAAAGCGGTTGTCAGGGCGTTCAGGGCTTATGATCCACGTATTTTCTTGTATCGCATCATGCTGGAACGGAGAGGCAGTTGCAATCGATCTGATCAGCTATGAAGGCCAAATCAAGCAATATCAGACAATCTCAGCCAGCATGGAACCCTTTCCCTCTTTCCCCGCCTGAAATGGAGCTTTGAGACACTGCCGATGTCACATCAGGTGTTGATCTCGCTGATGAGGCAGCTCACGATGGGGGTTGAGAAAATGGCTTCGAACTCTTGGGGAAGCTGTCGACCACCTCGGAGCCATCCAGGAAGTCGGCAACGTGCAGCACAAATTCCCTGTCGGTGTAGGGGGAGCGATTCTCCACGTCGTCATGGGCGAAAATTGCCACAGAATCCGTAAAGGCAGCATAGGTTGGCATCTCGAATCTGGCCGAGGTCTCATCGAAAAAGAATGACTCGAAGCGAAGCTGGAGATGACGCCGGAGAAAGTGCTCAAAAAACTAGACCTCGAGCGGGGCCACGGAGTCGTCCTCGGCAACGCGACTTGCCAGCCCAGATCCATCAAAGATGGAACGGGCAAAGTCGAGCACACTCGCCGCCCCTTCGGGGGGGCTTTTCTCTCCTGCGCGGGGCACCGCCGGACGAGCGTCCAACATCAAGCGCCTGTTCTTGCCGACGACGACGAATGGCAGCTTCACCTCACAGGCCCTGAAAACCCCGGGGAAAACCGCGACCGCAGACGGGAAGGGGAATTGCCAATCCGAATATGAGTCCTCCGAGTCGACGTCATCCTCGAAAAGCTGGCCGAAGTCGATCATGTTCCGAGTGTGGTGAAACAGCCACAACATCCTCATCAACTCTAGAAGAACGAAATGCGCATCGGAGTGACTGCCACTGCCATCGGCCATGACAGTCACGGGGCAGTTGGCTCGTGACAGACAGAGCAACGCTCGGCCACAACGCTGCTCAAAGCGCTTCGACATGGCCGCTCTCGACTCCCGATCGGATAAGATGTTGTCGAGAAGCCACTCGGCTACAGGGCCAAAGAGGGTTTCCTGTGCGTCGGGAGAAGCTTCCAGGTCGTAAACAGTGAATTCGACGAGGAAGGCAAGGTCGTCTTGCCAGAATCCGGAGGATTGGTGGTTCTCCAAACGTTCCCGTAGTCCCCTGCGCGCCGGATTGGGATGTTCCCTGGCCTTGAAGAACGGTTCCTGGTAGGCGCCAGAGAGGGCAGCGCCAAGGATCAGGAGCCGATAAACCGTCTGGTCCACGCGGGCGAACCATTCGGGCATACGACCGGATTTCTCGAACTCGCGAGGCCTACCCTGCATATCCTTGGGGTAGTCCACGACGTGTGTGTCGAGGGCACTGGCGATGGAATACGAGAGTTGATAAAGTTCGCGCACGGCTTTGAGTTCGGGACGAGTAGGGACGTCTGGGTGCTGAAATTGGCGGGGCGAGAGACGTGTTGGAGGCAGCTCGTCTCGGCGTTCAGCCTCGACAACGACTTGGGTCATACGAGCCTGGGGGTCCAAATGCAAAGTTAATACCTAGTACCTGCCTTCTCTCGGACCTGTCGGGCAGCGAATGTGCAACTCACGGCAATGAGCGCATCCCTGAGATGGGGTTTCTCTCGCAGCCACACAGACCACAGGGCAGGGGCGGTGTTTGCCTGCCACACCTGCAAGGTGTATCGACACGTCGAGACGAGGGCGAGGAGGTCGCGCGTGGAATCGCAAGCTTGGAGAATAGAGAGAATGATCTCCGGGGGGGCAGAGCCGGCCAAGAACCGGGTCTCTTGCATTGGTTCTTGCATCGTCGGATGCATCGTCGGAGGCATGTCGAAGAGGGCGAGGGGGCGAGGGGGCGAGCAGGACGCGGTTGCAGGATGCGCAGTGACCAGGGGAAAAGAGAGAGCCGGAAAGCCCTTGGAGCAGAGAAAAGGAGACCCCCAGGCTACCGCAGGCTGGAGAATGGCATTGAAAGAAAAAGGTTGGCTTTGTGGGATGGGGCAAGCCCTGCCATGGAGTCTCGCCGCTCAAATTTGGCAGGCACGCCTTGAGTCACGGAAGGGCAGGGCGATGCGGCACAAACAAAAGCAATATTGGTACCTACCTACACACTTACAACATCATCACAACCGCCGGCACCCGTACGATACGCCCAGAACCACGGTTTATCCGCTCTGGGGTGTCACGCAGCAAAAAGCCGTTGCTCGACCGACTCTCGCGACTTGAGCAGAGCAAGATGTTGTGTTTCTTGCTCTTGCCGGAACGGAAAATCATCAAGAACACTTGGTCCAGTTAGGTGCCTGCCTGAACAAGGAACGCTGCTGCAACTTCATGTGTTTTCTTGGTCGAGTCAGGGTCGGGTCAGCGAGTGGATGAAAGCCTTGTCTGCCGTTGTCTACTAACTCTGGTGGGCCAGCCAGTGATCTCTCAAACTGGCAGCCAGACCCAGATGTCACGAGTTGCTGAGATACTCAAAGTGGCATCAGATCGCTCCTTGATACGACTGCCCACCTTTTCGCCCTCTAAACCGGCGCCAGGCCCCTGCCGACTGATGACGTACGAACCTGGAAGCTGTCAACGGAATCATGCTGCTGGCGCGTTCCAAACCCTTGGTTCCCGGGCGAGTTGCTGAAGCTGGAAGCCTCAGCCCGAATCAGCCAATCATCAGAGCCGGTCTTCATGCAAGGACTTTCGGTGCCCCACAGTTCGCCAAGCCCCCGCCCACAAATCACACCGACTTTGAAGCTCTGGCCATTCATGGGCAAGCATCACCAGCACAGCCTCACTCTGTCGGCCCCAAGTCCCCCCGGCTTCCGGCAGAACCGCAGCCGACGCCGCAACGACGACTGCGCCCCACCTCGGCAACTTCCAGCCCTCGATGGTGAATCTGTCCCCGTCGAGGGACAAAAGAGACGACGGGAGCATGGCATTTTATCTTCCGCCGACTGGCTGACCGCTCTACCACAACACACACACACCCACACCACACTTGCTCCCTGCATTGAAACTGGAACTGGAACTGGAACAGTGCTGCCAAGAGGATCCACGATGGGTCCGCCCAAGCCAAGCATGCAGGCCCTCTACGCCGGCCCTGCCGACTGGGAATCACAGCGCGAGACCATCACTCGCTTGTATCTGCACGAGAAACGGTCGCTCCAGGAAGTGATGGAGTTCATGGCGTTGGAGCATTCCTTCTTTGCAACGTGCGACCCCATGACGTGACTCCCATCCCTCCCTCGCTGAGCCGAGGGCCCAACTCGAGACAGTCCGGTGCTGACCCACCACCTCCCCTCCAGAGTCAAGATGTACCGGACACGCATCAGAAAATGGGGAATTGACAAGAACAACAAGGCAACCGAGGTGGCACACATGCTCAGGCTCAAGAAGCAACGAGACGTGCTGGGCAAGAAGTCTTCCTTCTTCATCCGAGACCGGCCAGTCGACTGGTAATAACTGCCCAACTCAGACCACCACGGCCTTTTGAGCTACTCGCTGGGTGCCACGCCGACCAGCTAACTAACCACTGGTCAAACCACCAGGGAAGACGTCGAGCGCTATCTCGCCCGCACGCCCGACTTTTGGACCAGACACGGCCGTGACTCGGTCCACACCAAACCCTCGCAAGAGATCACATGCAAGACCCCGCCGCCTTCATCACCAATGGCCACGCCAATATCGATCGTGCCGATATCAGTCCCGCCCAAGCTCGACGCCGCCCCAGAACTGCACATGTACGAGGACATCATACGCCTAGTCCGCATCCACACCGAAGGGTCGTTCGATCAACAGCTCTGGCACCTCTCGCCCATCCACAAGCGCTACTACGGCGCCGGCGGGCCCGAGGCCAACGCCCGTTTCAACGCCTGGTATGATAAGATGCGGAATGTCTCGGACTGGCCGGGCCGCGACGCCGACGCCGTCCGCCTGGTCAACTGCCTCCTGGACGACCTCCCGCAGTTCATCCGCGACCAGGACTTCACCTTCTTCCCGGCCCTCATGCGCTGCTGCTTCTACCTGTCGGCGCGCAGGCCGGCGCTGGGGCGGGCGGTGGTGCAGTTTGTGGCGCGGCTGTGCGCCATCCTGTTGGGTGAGAAGCACCCGATGACCTTGGCCTGGTCGCGCATCAGGTCGCTTCCCATATCGGATTACCTGCTTGTCCTGCAGGGGACGGCCAAGGTGCGCCTGGACCAGCTCGAGTCCCGAAACACGGACGGCATCGAGGACGAGAACACGGTCAACGCCCTGCGCGAGTACCTCTTGGTGCTCAGGCTGCGGGGCTCGGCGGCGGCGGACGAGCTGAACCGCGTCACCAGCTCCGTGACAGAGCAGCTTCCACGGACCGGCAAGGCGCTGCCGGCCTCGCACTGCCGCCTGCTCCTCGGCACGGCCACCTCGTACCTCTCCTGCGGCCGGTTCGGCGACGCTGAGGAGTTGCTGGACCGCGTCGGCGCGCACTTCCAAACCTCCCCCACCGAAGACACCGCGCTACAGCGCATCTTCCCGACCTACCTCTTCATCATGGGCTTCCTGCGGTACGTCACGCGCCGCATGGACGAGGCGGTCAACTACTTCCTGCGGACCTACTACGTGCTCGAGAAGGCGCGGGGGGCCAACAGCTCGGCCGTGGCCGACATCCTGCTCGCGCTCATCGACTTTCCGGGGCTGCTGCAGAAGCCCGAGGAGATTGCGCACTGGAAGGGCAAGCTGGAGGAGGTGCAGGCCGAGATTTTGACCCGGGCGCAGAAGGGTATCCGCCACACGAAATCGGAGCTGCTGGGGGTGTGGGACGGGCCTTTGGATACGGATGTGAATACGGG
>Ga0247824_10002668_pt1 | contig 10022 bp, 9 predicted proteins | sample 13C_PalmiticAcid_FD_194412 | JGI IMG/M metagenome (GOLD analysis project Ga0247824, IMG submission 194412) | Soil microbial communities from agricultural site in Penn Yan, New York, United States - 13C_PalmiticAcid_Day48 | ecosystem: Environmental > Terrestrial > Soil > Agricultural land... | reverse complement strand
CCCTCCCCCCTCACTTCCCATCAATTGTTAGAGGTGTTCAAGGCAACCGAATACTGGACTGTTAGCAACATTGAGATCGGCATCTCAGCACTGTTAGTCTGTGCGGAAATGGTCGTCTTTGCTGTGCTACATGTCTATTCCTTCTCCTACACCCCTTACATTACTCCCGACACTCACACTCCCGTCAGCAAATCTCTTCGTGATGGATTCAATCCCGTGGATTTGGTCAAGGAGATCGGATGGGCTTGCAAGGACATCGTATTGATCATAACTGGCAAACCCTTGCCAATCCGAGACGGACATTTGAGTGGAGCTGTGAAACGAGCCAACACGCTTCGAACAAAGAACCGTCTTTTTAGGAGCAAAAAGAGTGCATCCTCAGGTGGTAATGGCAGTAATGGCGGTAGTGGCGGTAACAACTCCACTGGAGATGTATCTTTAACCATGGATAACTCGAGTCTGGAAACTAGTGGCAAGTCTTTAGGCGATCAACAGCAACAAACGCCTCTCCTTCACCATATGGATGGATCGAGCAACACTGCTGGACAAGAGTCGTACGAGATGTCTCAGCAGCAACACTTGCAACAAGTACAGCTGCAACAGCATCAGCAACAAATGCAGCACCAACAGCAGCTCTTCCAGCAACAACAAGCGTACGCGTCCCGACCTGCAGATGGATATCAATATTAAATGTGTTGTCTCTATCCCTAGAGTCTGTCTATTTATTTTACGTATTTGAAGCACAAACTAATGGGATCTTCTTGAACCAATTCCTGACTTGAGCTTTGCTCCTGGGTTGGATCGCTGGCGAGGACTAAGAAACTGTGTGTAAAATTGGAGATGGTCTTGGGAGAGAGGAAAAGAGAAGTTGTCTCCACACTTCTTGTTTTCGGCTGCGGTCTCGAGATGACTTTGAAGTTTGGCAATGTGTCATATCGCAGTACTCACTGGTACCATAGTACAAATCAACTCTGTGGTATGCTTTGACCTGAGCCGAGGGCAATAAAAAGATTGGTATTGTGAAAGATACCAAAGCAGATTTATTGCTTTTAGGGTCATAGTCGTTATGACAGTTCAAACCCAGTGTTGGACATGATGGCGTAGCGCAGCTTCTCTTTGAGGACTGACTTGGAGGTGAATGGAGGTAGCTTGAGCAAGTTGAAACAAGTTGAGCTACATTGTGAAAAGAGAGGAAAGGAATGCGACATGGTCATACTTAGTACATCGTAGACAAGGTCGTATCTTTTACAGAGCATATCGAATTCAAGTTACCTTGTTGGAAGACGCGCCTTCTTTCCCGTGCTCTCACTTGAAGATCCAAGTACACCGCCAAAGAAGGACTTGACCACTCCTAAAGCGGCTGGTGTTCCGTGCTCGTCCGATGTCAGAGCAAATGGACCTGGTGTTGACCTTGAAGAGGATTGGTTCCGTCGTAAAATGCTCCCGCTAGAGGCTGCAGAAGACGAAGACGAAGACGACGGTGACGGCGAGGCAGACGATGTAGGGTTGGTGGACATCTGGGCAGAGGATCCACTCGATCCGTTTCCACCGCCTATCCTGCTCGCTCGGTTTCCACCGAAAGCCGATCGTAGCCTTGAGCCTAGACCTCCTTCTGATCCACCACTTCCCCTGGAGCTCCTAGAGCCATCAGTGTCGCTACTTGTGGAATTTTGAGACGTGTGTTGGCCACTTCCAAATTGACGTGGCGCTGAGGGTGTGTTATCGTTATTTGTTTCGGGACCAGCATCCATCACTAACCGGATCGAAAATGGAGGGTGAAGGTGCTTGAATCCACCGAGGGGAGGCTACTCCATGAAGCATCAAAGAAAAAAATAAAAAATGTGCACCAGAGTCAGAAGCAAGAAGGGCGACGACAAGATTCCATACTATGGCCGAGTCGACAAATGATCCGCAGCATACTTTAGAGCAACTTGTGACAAACTTGAGGAAGGCTCGCTTCTCTTCCGAGTTGAACTCGTTCAGGACAGCCCAAAGGTTGCGGATAACAGGATGCTGGTCAAAATATCCATTCTGGTATTCCGTGTGTGCTCTCAGGTCTTGTACATCTATATCCACATCAAAATGGAAAATAGTTCAACTTCGCTATCATGATGGCGCTACTCGACGTAATATCGGGGCCCCCACTAAGACACACCACTTACCGAAATCAACATCTTCACCTGCTATTACTCGATGTAGCTCCTGAGGGGAGAAGATGGATATCCAAGGCAATGGGATGATCGATCTGAACCTAAAGGTTCAAAGACACTGGTGAATAAGCCCGAATTTGCCGAAAAGAAACAATGCTCCAACCATCGATACTTTCTAGCAACTTTACCCCTCGATGAACGCCCTGGACTGATCCTGGATCTGCTTATTCAATCGATAGTCGGACACCTTGAATATATAATTAATCCTGTTCTCTTTGGTGACGGCAATGTCCTTTCCTCCTCTCATCAACTCGATCGTCCGGTGTGTCCCGAAGACTTCTTCGTCCAACGAGAACGTGAGGCCCAAGTCCTCAACATCGTCCTCATACTTTTTGACAAACATCAAGTTCTGGAAGACTTGTTCGTCATAGGATCGCATCTCATCCAAAAAGACTGTCCGACCTAGGATCTTGCTTAGGAAGAAATTGGCAAACTTGACCTCGATCAACAGTCCTTCATACATAGCCTTGCCCAACATCTTTCCAAACAACTGGAACAACTTTAGACCATTGTTCGGGTGTGTGGCATGGGATGTGGGAGAAGGGTAAAGCATGTTCATGGACGCAGTCGTGGTGGTGAACAAGTTCAGACTCGGTGAAAACCCTGACTCAAGAAAGCTCTCCATGAATTCCTTGAATGGTCCTCCTTGATCGATACCAATTTCATCGACCCCCATTTCATTGACAAACTTGACCCTGATCTGGTTCTTCCATCCATTGGGTGACAGTTGACCTAGGTTCCGATATCCATCCTCCAAGATATATCCTCGGCGTACTCTAACCATGGTTGCCTGGTGCAGATCCGGCCGCACGGATGCGAGGTTCTGGCCTCTTTGCACCTTTTCCTCCTTGATGAAGTCCCGGAAAATCTCCAAACGTGCACTGAATGGTATGACATGTGGCATCGTCTCGAGAATTTGCAAAGCCGTCCTGTCCTTTTGGCTGACTTTGGTGATAAATTCCTTGGGCGTAGCGTATTGAGGCGGTGACTTTTTGAATCCAAATGAAAAGATCCCATTACCACTTCCTCCACTCTTGGTGTTGGATGATTTCGAGGTTCCTTGTTGATTAGACCGTTCTTTGTTAGAAAGCGTCAGCGAAGACAAAAGTTGAAGAGGCGACTGGAAAGCGTTCTTGGTTGGATGCAACAGGAGCCAATGGTTCGCGGGGCAAAATGCCCGTCTGCAATCTCGCTCGTACAGCTGCATCAGGACCAGTCGTGCATGGTAGAAGATTGGGGGAAGCGGCGGTAGAGTGATAGCCACCGCCGCCGTGGTAGATCCCGACTCCTCAATGCCTGTATCCACTTGCTGACTTAAGATAGAGAAGCAGAACTGATTCAAGAACCCGGACATGAATACCAGCTCTGACAATTCCCACGGCTTTTGTTGTTCATACATGTCATCATCGTCCAATGTGCTGATTTCCACACATAGATCATCACAAACGAAGGAAGAAACATATTAATTCACTCTCTGACTGAATGGCCATACAATCATTGCACGGGTTATATGAACTCACATGAAGAATCGCGCGCAACACTCGCAAAAGATTTGCAAGATTGCAATCAATGGTTCCTGATCGAGACCTTTACGCCCACCTCCTGCTGCCGCTTCGAGGTATATAACCATTCCACCTTTGGGACCCAGGGTTGACATGAGTCGCCAGAGTTGTGCCAAGAACGATGGTAGGTACATAAGCGTCACCAGGATCTTAGTCTTTTGAGCGTCAAAGGACCTCATCAAGGTCACATAGAACAGACATGCCTCTTGAACTTTGATCGCAAGCAAAGCGCCCTGAGAATCCTGTTTGCCACCAGATTTGCCGCTTTTTGTCTCTGAAGGCGATGAAACATGATTCTGGTGACTGACAGATGTGGATGTGGCATCGCGCTTGCTATCAGACGAGGCACCGGTACCTACTGCTGATGGGAGAGAGAGGTCAAGCAAAGAACGGAATGTTTCAAGGGCAAACTCCCGGCTCCAAAGGTAATCCATCTGCTCCATTAGCAATTTGGTTTGAAAAGTCGAAAGTGGCTGGCCCTTTTGCGAAACCTTGGTCCATGAAAAGATGGGATGGTATTGCCTGAATTCTGTCGTCTGTGTTGGGGAAACATACTTTTGACAATGAGACAGCAGGATCACAGCAACCTCCACGAGTTGTTGCTTCAAATCCGTGTTGGCAACCTCTGTACCCTTGGTCACGTTAGACCGACAGAGTTGGGCCATATTTCCGAGGAGTGAAAGTGTATCGTTCAACGTCATGGTCGTAAGCATGAAGGTCCGATGGCGATGATCCAAGACAGCATCCAGAGTCTCATTCAGGACACGGCTCTGTCGCGCCAATTGCAGGCAGAGATCGTCCAAGCAGTCCACAAAGAGAGGTACAGTCAGAATATGGCAGGCAATCCCTACTGCTGTCGATTCATCACTGTGTAGGTTGATGAGGTTGTCCTTGAACTGGTTCCCTTTTGTTTGGACAGCTGACTTTTCCGTCACATCCTTGTCCACAGACGGAAGTAAAAGACAGCTTCTCCAAACTGCTGTGATCCATAAAGAAATTGCTTTTTGCCTGGAAGCCTCCGCTGGTGATGGAGTTGTCTTCTTGGATCGCTCTTGCAGTTGTAACAATGCTTCTACTCGCGGTATCATTCCTATCCGGATATCCTTATAGAATTGTCCGCTATTGAGTGTCCTGATGATGAGCGCCTCGCCCTTGGCAACCATTTGCTCTCGTATAGCAGCGCCGACAGTTTCAGGCAGTCGGAAGGTATTTGTGTCCACAAAAGCCATGACAAATCGCAATTCCGGGCCAGATAGATAGAGGCTCTCCTCTGCTTGGGCTGGGGCTTTGTATTTGACTGTGCTGATCGGCTGGTTGTCAGCGTCAATCTGGTTCCCAATGATAGCTTTGATGCACAATTGTAAAAGTCGGTGAATGATGGACGCAGCCAAGTCGCTATACCGAACATGAAGCAGTATCATCTGGAAGGGTACTTGCATCATTGGCTTCTGATCCCCCTTTGGTAAGGATGTGAGTGTTCCTGCCTCTGCCGCCAGAGCAGCCGACGATTGAGACGAAGGTGAGGTGGTTGTCGCCAGAGGATTGCCAATGGAAGCTGGCGGATTATTCTCCTCAGCGACAATGATGGTCTTTGATAATAACATCCTACAAAGCGTCGCAAGCCGCTTGCTATCCCGAGGACAAGTCGAAGGGTCATAGAATCTCTGCAAAAGAAATGCCAATTGGAGGTTGCGGACGAGGCCTTGGGCGGGTGTAGTTGGAAGCTGAGTGGACAAGAGATCCCAATCTGCACGCTGTTGATCCTTGGTTAGCCGTTGAGCTTGTAGTCTACGCCAAAACGTCTGTATCCTTGCGGCTGACTTGTCCTGCAGAGCGTTTCGCTCTTCAGTCTTCTTTTGCCCACTCCTAGCAATGCGGTCAGCCTTTGCTTGAGCGACTAGAGCTGCCTTTTTATCGACTCCTGCACGCGCTGGAAACATCTTTTGGCAGATAAAACAGGTGTGAAAAGGCCAGAAAGAGACGCCCACTGCCACAAGAAACAAGTTTGAAGGATGAGAGTCTTGAAGAGATACACCAGGCTAGAAGAGCAGGCTGAAGACACTCCAAGACATACATACCCTCACGAGCAAGCGCAAGCGGAAAGTTGTAAGAAACCCGAACGGTAAGAGTGTTGAGATGGTGAATGAATAAAGCTCAACGGTTGTGCATCAGTGTGAAGGCCATGGGTTGGGCAAAATGCAGTCCACCGTCCACACAGCCCAAAATGCAAGGCGCACAGCCCTGTAGTCTTTGATGATGCGATTTGGAGCGGCCTTTCGATCTCGCCTCCAGGCATCATTTCCTGTATCATCATTCGTGATGTCGCAGACTCATGGAAGAGCCAGTATGTACACGAGAATGTGATTGATCTCGAGTGCCAAGGACTGCCAGGGAGCCATCGGTCGTCAAACGAGGGAGGGCTCTCTGTCGAACGAAGCTGCCCTGTAACGCACGTGATACAGGCGACTCTCTTGACAACGACAACGAAGTTTCATGGAAAGGAATCAGTTTCAAGTCGCGATCAGGATTCACCACCATGATAAGCCTTTCAGGGACACTTTCTGTCTACAACCCGCAGACGCGTCTCACGATGTTCGAGTCTGGCCCAGAGCACTCTTCAGGGTCGGTTGTCTTTATCGGAGGTCTATTGGACGGCTACCATGCACTTCCTTACCTCCCGCACCTGAGTCGAGCCATAGCCGAACATCTTGGCTTTTCCTTGATCCAGGTCATGCTCTCGAGTAGCCATATGGGCTACGGCATATCGTCGCTTCAGGATGATGTCAGAGAGTTGGATGTTCTATTCACTTTTCTTCGTGAAGAGAGAGCCAAGACAAGGCTCTTTATTGTTGGGCATTCCACAGGATGTCAGGACGCCATTTCGTACGCCATCTATGGACAGCATCGTGCCGCAATTCAGGGGATCATCCTTCAGGGCCCCGTATCAGACCGCGAGTTCATGGCATCGTCAATTGATATGTATGGCAAATATCTTAGAGTAGCCCAACGGATGATCAACGACGGCAAAGTAAGTATCTCTTGATGCCCACTAAAGGCGGGTTCAACAGTCTCACGGCTTTGAAACCAAAGGGATTGCTCGCCTTACATATTCATTTTCTTTTATGCTTTTCTATGGTGCTGGATCAGGCTCAAGAGCTTATGGTGAGAGAAGTGGATGTTGCACCAGTAACGGCCTATCGCTTCAATTCACTGGCGTCTGTAGGGTAAGTACTTCTTGCTGGAAGACCTCCTTTTCTTTTCTTGCAAAATGCCAGGAACTTCGTTACTTCACAGGACAAAACTCGATGAGATACCTCACAACTGAACAACCACACCTTGTGTTTGTTTCTTCGTGCTCTTGCGTTCATTAATAGGGGGGACGATGATATGTTCAGCTCCGATATTCCATTCGAAAAAATGCAGGCGCTCTTTGGACAGGTCAAAAACCCATTGATCTGGGTTCATTCGGGCAAAGACGAGTACGTCCCTGAACACATCAATAAGGTTCAATTGGTATCGCAACTGGCTGCGGCCTCGCCGACATCCTTAGGTGCCATTGTCCTTCCAGATGCCAACCATGCTATCTCAGATCTGCCTTCGCAAACCAAATTTTGTGAAGTGGTGGTCCAGTTCATGAGACAGGTGCTGGCTACTGTGGAGCAGTTTGAGAAGTCGCAGCAGCAGTCGTTCCATGGACTTTCACTATAGACAATTTGACAACTTAGAGCCTTTACTTGATGCGTACCTCCTTCATTGATCGAGAGATAGATTCGTCTTCACTTTCCTCTTCATGATCTCCATCTTCTTCGTCGTCGTCGCTATCCTCATCCTTGCGTAGATCCCGACTGCTTCTTCCATGACGTTCGCCTTCTTGTTCACTAGAGTCCTCTTCCTCTTCATCCTCACTATTGTCATCATCGCTCCCGTCATCATCATCATCATCGAACGCCTTCAAAGAATGATTCGTATTACGAACCATCAAGTCGTCGTCACTATGTTCTCCGTCGTGCCGTTGGTTGTGTTCCTCCTCTATCATGGCTAAGTATTCATTTTGAGCAGCGATCACCGATTTGGAATCCGTACATTTTGAGTATTTCGCCAACAGTTCTCTACAATTGGACGGAGCAACAATGATAAGTCCAATCAATCCATTGTTATCCATGATCAGATGGCTGGTAAGGACAACATGTTAGATGCTTCTCCATGTCGTCTCTTAGCTTACCCATTGACTTTTTTGAAAGCGTGTCCCCACTTGAACTTTGACATGAGTTCATCGCCGTATTCATCAAAACCAGTGATATAGAAACAGGCGGCCAATGCTTCTGCACAGTTCAGTTTCCATGGTCGTCCGTAGTTGACTGGATTTGTAGCAATCATGTAAGGCACTATACAATGAGTAGGAATATTACAGGTGATCCAGGTAGGTTAGTCGGCCATACACTCAATCAAAGGTTGACGATGACTAAAGACCTCAGCGTGGAGCTACATTACAAAGACGATCGTGTCCTGCCCGAAGCTTTGTGAAGGGAACATCTCCTAGCTTTGCCCATGAACAATCCACAACCGCCAATCCGTGTTCTCTCACGACTTCCCGGTCATTGGGTGACACTGCTTGTTCGCCATTGGGGCTGTTGTGAGAAGGGAGAAGGCGAATGAAAGACGGATAGATGAGTATCAGATTGCAAAGTAGACCATTTTCACAACAACTTTGGCAGAATTGTTTTCGCTGATCGCCACTCACGTTAGACACACGCCAAGGAATCGTTGGTTAATCTTGAGGGTTTTGATCATTCCCATGCGTTCCAGTTTCTTTCCTGAGCAGCGCTTGGGGTCGCAATGTTCAAAGTCCCACATTCCCAGCGGCATCGGGATTTTGCTCCTGACTCGCACTATCAATAGTGTGATGTTTTTTTTTTTCCTGGTTATATCAAGGGAGCAGGCTGCTATCAAAAAAATCTGTTCTCGATCGCCATGTCTTTCGAGCAACATACCTTCCGACACTTCTTCACGATCTAGGTCACGGGCATTCTCTGCGCCGGCTTCTCTACAAGTCCAGGAGGATAGAGAATGGAATAAACAGCACCCTCCTAGCTTGGTTAGCTTCCGTTTCCGTTATCAAAACGGCGTACGGAATACGATTCGGTTCCGAGTTCATGTAGCAATTCTTTTTTGTGTCAGCTACCTCTCTCTGCGGTGGTGGTTTGCCTTGCCTCCTCGACCACCCCTGCTTCCTCCACGGCCTCTACCACGTCCTCCACCATGTCCCTGTCCTTGTCCGTGTCCACGTCCTGCCTTGTCGCCCTTGCCCATGGTGATGTTGAGGAGTGGTTGTAAAGAGGAACACTCAAAGTTGCCGCGAGATAAAGATCAAATGATAAGCCGTCACTGTTTACTTTTCAAGGCACTTTTTTTTTAAACTACCAACCACTCTTTCCCACCTTCACTTCTCTAGAACTCATCAACCATGGTAACCAGGAACAACACGAACTGCTTTACAAAACACCCTTGGGTATCTCTACTCCTTACTGAAGGAAGAAAAAATTCCGCCTTTTCTTTACCCTTTCATGGTTTTTTAATAGATTCGAAGACAGACCCGACTGCGTCGAGAATACCTGTACAGAAAGTCGCTCGAGGGCAAGGAGAGACAGATCTTTGAACGGAAGCAGACAGTCAAGGAAGCCATTGCATGTAATGTCTCTAGATGGTACTTGTTAAGGGAGAGGGTGAGAGGATTTCTAGCCTCGTAATATCTTCGACTCATTTGCCTGCTGTTCTCTCTCTCTCTCTCTCTTTCAACGTTTAGCAGGAAAACCTGTCCCCAATGAGTTGAAGAACGAAGGAGCTGCATTCACAAAGGAACTCCAATACGATGAGGCTCAGGAAGGTAATATGCATTCAGGACCAGGACCTGCCCTCCGCCCTGGTTCGACGATATTGTTGTAGAATTGGTGATATCTGACATCACATCTTGTCCTTGCATCTCGCGCCTCATTCAGACCCAACATCTCATATTGATGATGAATATGCTCTCGCTGGAGTGTACGATCCCAAGATTCTTGTCACAACCTCACGCGATCCCAGCAGCCGACTTCAGCAATTTGCCAAGGAAATGCGACTTGTGTTCCCCAACTCTCAACGTATCAATCGTGGAGGACATGTCATGAAAGAGATTGTCGATGCCTGTAAAGCAAACGATGTTACGGATCTGATCATCTTGCACGAACACCGCGGCGAGCCAGGTACCTATCAC
>Ga0247824_10002667_pt1 | contig 10024 bp, 10 predicted proteins | sample 13C_PalmiticAcid_FD_194412 | JGI IMG/M metagenome (GOLD analysis project Ga0247824, IMG submission 194412) | Soil microbial communities from agricultural site in Penn Yan, New York, United States - 13C_PalmiticAcid_Day48 | ecosystem: Environmental > Terrestrial > Soil > Agricultural land... | reverse complement strand
GTCCTAAGTCAATTGGATCACAGCAAATTCCATGTAACCGTCGTGTCGCCAGCGTGAGTAAAACGGGAGAAGACTTTATCCCGGAACAGAATCAAAGGTATGGAGCGCTCCTGCGTGCGGAAAAACTCGCGCCTAATGCCTTCTGCTTGTCTTGTCTTCATAATGGGTACTATAGAAACTATTTCCTGTTCACTCCATTGTTACCAAGTGCCACGTGAGTGAACGGCATCTTGAAGTGAAAGCGCATATTGGTGTCGATGTAATTGACCGGACTGACATATTGGTTGTGAATAGCGTTGGCACGCTCGAGCTTAGATCACTCATTGAACCCGTCAGGAGATTATTATCCAAGTTTGGAGGATACTATCTGGAAGCCCGTGCAGAGGATGTTGACTTTGAACATCAGCTAGTCGAAGTCTCGGGTATCCACGACAGCGAGGGGCGAAGGTTTTATGGTAAGAAACACGCTTTCAAAGCTTGTTCACTCTTTTATTTTCGTCGCGACTCCTTACTGACTGACGGCCAACCTCTGACAGTCCCGTACGACAAGTTGATCATTGCCGTTGGTTCGGAATCGATGACCCATGGTGTCAGTGGATTGGAGCACTGCAGTTACCTCAAGTCGATCTCAGATGCTCGTGATATCAGGAGGAAGGTCATGGAGAATTTTGAAAAGGCCAGTCTGCCCACCACGACGGATGAAGAGAGGCGCCAATTGCTCAGCTTCGTAATCTGTGGTGGAGGTAAGTTCTACGTGTACTAGCTGTTCCCCGCAAGGATATCCTTCAATGACTTGCTGCTGATAGCGTTGATTGTACCGCACTAGGTCCTACTGGAGTTGAGTTTGCAGCTGAACTGTCCGACTTTTTGTATGAGGACCTTGTGACATACGTGAGTACACGCGTGATTCTCGACGATGAGCGGTTGGCGATTTTCATTTCCAGAATGACCATCTAAAGCATTGTTACATGACGGACTACTAGTTCCCTACAATCTCGGCCAAAGAAGTTCGAGTCAGCATTATTCAGAGCGCTGGACATATCTTGAATACTTATGGTAATAGTTGTCTGACCTTGCCTCTTGATCATCTTGGAGTTGATCTACAAATTGGATATCGACTGAAACCTCTTGCTACCTGCGTCTCGATACATAGACGAGAAGATCAGTGAGATGGCTGAAGCCAAGTTCAAACGGGAGAACATCAATGTCATCACCAATGCAAGGGTTGTCAAGGTGAATCCAACGTCGGTCATATACAAAGACAAGGCCAGTGGAAAGGAAGTCGAGGCTCCGTTTGGCGTTTGCCTGTGGTCCACTGGTGTAGGAATGACTCCGTTGGTCAAGACTTTGGTCGCAAAGCTTCCCACGGGTTCTCAGTGCAACAGACATGCGATTCAAACGGACGGTTACATGCGCGTGGCAGGAGCGCCTGCGGACACTGTCTATGCTATTGGCGATTGTGCCACCATCGGTAAGGAAAAAAAACAACAACAACGTTGATCGTTCTACAAGGAGAAACGCGAATCATTGACTTGATTATTCATGTCTGTTGCGTGACCTTAGCCCAACCCCAATTTGTTAATCGAGTCATGGAGATGATCGAAGAGAACGATACCAATGGAGATAAAGTATTGAACTACGGGGAGTTTCAGCAACTCGCCAACAAAATTGTTGCCAAGCACAGTATTCTCAAGGTGTTCTTGTCGCATCTTGATGAGGTGTTCAAGAAGTACGATAAGGATGGCAGCGGAACATTGGATCATGATGAGATTCGAGCTTTCCTGGTCGATGCCGAAAAGAGTTGCACTGCGTTGCCAGCCGTAAGTATTCAGATCATGGACGAGCAACTTTGGTGGAACTGAAAGGATTGTAGCTCACCAGCTGATGTTCCTTTGGCTGTCCTTTTTCGTATTCACAGACTGCTCAGGTCGCTAACCAAGAAGGCAAATATGTGGGCAAGAGAATCAGTGCTCTTCATTCTATTGAGAATGACCTTGAGGCTACTGCTAAGCTCCCCCCATTCCAGTACAAGCACCTTGGTTCGCTCGCATACATTGGAGGCAGCGATGCCGTGCTGGACATGGGTAAAGGGATGGTGTATGGTGGCATTGGCTCCGAGTACCTGTGGCGATCGGTGTACTTTAGTGAGCAAGTGTCTCTCAGGACGCAAGTTTTGCTCATGATGGACTGGACGAAGGGTGCGCTATTTGGACGTGATATTAGCAAGTTCTAGGGTTCCTCTGATAGATACACAGATAGTTTCTAGACGATCCATCTCAGCCGTTCCTAATGGAACCGATCTTGCGAAGGCCTTTGGGGCAATTGCATAGCGAAGAACTGGAATCGCACTACTCTTCCTTTTTTTTCCCAACTTTTTATTGCCTTTGTTGCCTTGAATGCTTTTGCTCCTGCCATTAGACATTCTTCATCCCATCCACCTCTTCCCTTCAAGTCAGCCATGCGTCCTACTCGTGTTATGGACCAAGCCTTACTAGTGCTAGCTGCAGCTTGCTCTGTTCAAACCGCATTAGGTCTCCCATTCAGCATCGATCTGGGACCTATGGTTGGTATTCTGCTCGGGTAAAAGACAGGCGCATTCTCTTCAGTTCAAAAATTGTGAGTGATCGATACAGAGTTCCGTTTCGCAGCTTCTGAAGCATTTGAGCCTACATTGGATGGATGCAAAATAGCACATCTAGGTCGACAGGATGTGTGTATAACTCGGGCAAATGCTATCGGGACTATGAGTGCTGCAGCGACAAGTGTGACAATCGATCGGTCGTGTGTTGAAGACACGTAGTGGAGACTCGACAATAAAAAAAAGTGGTCGATGCATGGCAGTTGAACGCGTGGTTCGTCGCGTTTTTGTTTGTGTGCAGTTGTGGCGTGCACCTTACTTTTTTTCGATCGATCCAACTTTCTTTCTTCCCATCCTTCCGACCTCTCGTTGTCCTTGTCATCCCCTGGTCTGCTTCTAGATCTTACAGAGACAGTGTAGCCTCTTCCGTCTGATGCCGCCCTTCTGCCTCTCACGACTCATCTCGCCACCCGCAGCATGAGCAGCGCTAACAGCACCTGTAGCAGTGACAGCAGCAGTAACGTGTCTCTTGCTCTCTCAACGGATTCTTCGTCTTCCAAGGACTCTTTAGCATCGGCGATCCATCACCCCGAGGCAAGCACGCCTCATGATCCCGAGACAGCTTTTTCGATACATACGACTATTACAGATACCGATCAAAGCGCTCCGGCAAGTTCCTCTGATATCAACGGTCATAACACTCCCGATTCACCACATCCATCCGAGGAGAGCGCTGCCACTGGGAACCCACTCAAACGGAAGCTAGGTCGATCATCTCGATCGCAAACAGTAACGACAGGGCCTTCAGAAGCAGGATCTGTAGGACCAAGCCATCGCCCAAGACGGACGCCGCGCGCAGTCAATATCTCGCCAACAGCTACATCAGTTCACACGAGTCGCGCAGAAGATGTCTCTGCAAAGCAAGCCTCACAAACCACTTTGCCATCGCCAGTAACAGCGCCGGACCCGACGCCAGTACCAGAACCCAATAACCCAGCTAGGGCGGCTGGCCAGAGAGCTTCCACTCGGAGTGTTCGTCCACCAGGAAAATTCACGGAAGCAACAGCCGTACCCACACATGGCCGGAGCATAACAGTGACGCCTTCGAATCAGAGGCTCATGGTGGGGCAGCTTCAGCAACAACAGGAGCCAGAGCCCATCAGGAAGCGCGGTCCTGGACGGCCTCCTAGGAACCCTCAGATCGTACAATCTTATCGCCCCCCTGATACGCATGCGGCGACTCTGCCCTCACCACCCCCAGTCGTCCTTATGAAGCGCGGTCCTGGTCGACCACCACGCAACTTACTTGTAGCCAAGACAACACCCCATGGGGTCACAACTGCATCTGCGTCCAGTCAGCGAGCAAAGGCAAAGTCAACATCGCCAGTCATGGCTAGATCGTCAAATAATGTCATCAATGGAGCTCGGACCACTTCCACACTATCGCCACCTAGATCAGCAGCATCGGCCAACAGCGAACCAGCACCGATGGTTAAGCGCGGTCCAGGTCGGCCTCCCAAGAATCTAATGACCAACCACCTACCTACCTCCACGTCGACAGCATCCTCTTCAAAACATCCCGGCCAAACACAGGTTACTTCGCCGAACGCCACATCCCCGAGATCCAGGAAGCGTCACAACAAAAGTGAAACGGAGGAAGAGGAGGAGCCATCGGTAGTAGATGGAAAGGATCCGGACTCTGGACGTACCCCTCGCAAGCGGCGTGCTATATCAGTGACTCAAAGCTCATCACCAAAGCAGGGTCAGGCAAAGAACAAGACTTCTGTACCAGAACCTCCAAAGGTCCCTAAACCATTGACGCCACTGGACAAAGCAAGGATTGCAAAAATCGCGGAATGGGAAAGGAAGTTGCAAGAGGTTGTTGACCACCATGACAGCTTGGCACGCGAGCTTTATCATCTGGAAACATACACGACCACCTTGACATACGACCCTGTCAAGATCAAGTCTGATCATAGTGAAAGGATGCTCAGGGTATGTGGAGTCATTCATTGTATCCAATTGCAAACGGAATGGCATCTGAGGTCTTGACTAAAGTAATGCCTCGTTGTGATCATCGGACAATAGTTTCTTCGGAATTTTGATCTATGGTCACAGGTACCGGAACTTGTGTCGAATGTGCACCTGAGCACTGGCAGGATATCGACTCGGAGGAGTGCCAATGAGCATCGCGAACAGTTGGTGGATATGCTTCAGAAGAATGTCGTGGAGGCATTGCCAGGACGAGCAGATATGGCGGTCTCCTCTGACTTGATACGCCTTGGGCCTCACAGAGGCTATCATTCGCAGTTCAACAGCTTCGAGGACTATCTCAACTCTTTCGTTTATGCTGACGAGGAAGAAGTTACACCACAAGAAGCGGATAAGCGTGCGGAGGTCCATGCGGAGCTTCTGGATCGGATAGACACCCTCAAGGAAGCAGGCAGGTTTGGTGTGCGACCGGTCAAGCCCTTTGTTGACCCAGAAGTACCAAAGCTTCAGTACAACTGGCTGCTAGAGCACATCATGACATCCTCACGACTTATCAAGGAAGAGGGAAAACTACAGATGGCACGCGCACGTAAAGTCAGCAAAATGATCGCTCGACATTTTGAACAGCTACACGGAAAGAGTGAGCGTGAACAAAGACTGGAGGAAAAGAGAATCAGGAAACTAGCCAAATTGACCGCCAATGAAGTCAAGAAGAAATGGCGTTATGTTGAAGGAGTAAGTTTCATCGACGGGGGGGACGAAAAGGACCGCGATGGGATACTTGATGTGGACCGTGTCAATGTTTAACACATCACGAGCGTTTCTTTACAGATTGTGAAGGCACGACACAAGGCACTTCTTCAGGAGGAACAGGAGGAAGCTGGAAAACGACATCTCAATCTTATCTTAGAACACTCCACCCAGATTCTTGAGGTCCAACAGAGCGCTTTTAACTTGGGCGTACCTGGTACACCAGGCACCCCAGGCACCCCAGGCACCCCAGGACGGATGTCAGATGTCCCCGGTTTGTCAGATGTTCTCAGCGATATGCCCTCTACACCATCTGGTACAGATCCTATCAGTCGGCGATCATCCGTCGCGCCTTCCGCCTATTCATCCGATGCTGAGATCGACACTGGAGATACCGAATTCACCGTAGAGAATGTTGAGGCAGATGATGAGACCACTCTTGCACGCGATGAGTCTGGGACAGAAGACGATGAGGAAGAGATCTCAGGTCTTGAGGCAGAGATGGACATTCCAATCGAGGAGCTTTTGAAGCAGTATGGTTATCAGCTATCAGGAGACGAAGGAAGCGATGAGGATGGCGATGACGAAGAGGAAGGCGATGAGATGGATGTGTCTTTTGCAGAGGATAAACAACCAGAGTCATCACATCAAGACGATATTGAGCTTGTTTCCGCCCAGCAGTCAGACGTGAAAATGGATATGGACGTAGAGACAGAGTCAACCCACATACTACTTGAGAGTAGTGATACTGGGGAGCTCGGCGAACTACCAAGTCTGAGAAGTGCTAGTGTGAAGGAGAAGCTGGAAGAGAAGGCCGTGTCTTCCAAGGACATTGCAGAGGCGTTACCAGAAGACCTAAAAACTGCTGGTAGATTTTCAACTTTGGAGAGAAACCACGCGTCTCAGCTGAGGCGACTATCTTTGGAAGACCTCTACCGTGGTTCCCCGCTACCATGGAATCCATACGGCGAGGTGGATGATGAGCGTACGATGGAAGAACAGGAGCAGGACGAGCAGTCGGATCCCGAGGAACTCGCAGATTTATTGGCTGAAAGGGACATGTCAATAGAAAGTCTACTGGACAAGTACGGCTACGAGCTTGAGAGTTCAGAGTACTCGGATTCATACTATGACTCGGACTCGGAAGGAGAGGGTAGTGTTATGAGTGCACAGCAGCGAATCAGGTCGGCCGATCCACGATACGTTGTCACACTTCAGGATGTCACCCACAGTCGAAAGTTTCCTACGCGACCCAGCAGTGAGTTCACAGACACGGATACAGAGTACGACGACAACCGGACGATATCGATCTACGGCAGTGACGACGAGCTCTGTCTTGGCGACATGCTTCCTTTACTGGATCCAGAGGTCCCACCAAAGAGTCCCGAGGTTGAAACATTCACGACTGGAGCCAATGTCAAGACCAAGATACCATTCCTTCTGCGTCATCAACTCCGAGAGTATCAGCATGTGGGGATGGATTGGCTTGCGCAATTGTACAGCAATGGCTTGAACGGGATTCTTGCTGACGAGATGGGGCTTGGAAAAACGATGCAGACGATTGCGCTACTTGCTCACTTGGCTTGCGAGCATGAGGTTTGGGGGCCTCATCTGATTGTCGTACCTACGAGCGTTATACTCAACTGGGAGATGGAGTTCAAAAAGTGGTGTCCTGGATTCAAAATTATGACTTATTACGGGAGTCCAAGAGAACGTAAGGAAAAGAGAATTGGCTGGTCTCGCGATAACTCGTTCCATGTTTGTATCACCTCGTATCAACTCGTCGTTCAGGATCAAGCTGTGTTTCGACGTAAGGCATGGCAGTATCTAATTCTGGATGAGGCGCACAACATCAAGAACTTTCGGTCTCAGCGCTGGCAAACACTGCTCAACTTCAATTCAGCACGAAGGTTGTTATTGACAGGAACGCCGCTGCAGAACAATTTGATGGAACTGTGGTCTCTTCTCTACTTCCTTATGCCTAATGGTGTATCTCAGACGATGCCAGTCGGATTTGCCAACCAAAAAGAGTTCCAGGAATGGTTTTCTCACCCAGTCGATCGAATGATCGAGGGCAACGACCAGCAGGATGAAGACTCGAAGGCCGCCATTGCTCGACTCCACACAGTTCTTCGACCTTATTTATTGCGCCGCCTGAAAGCGGATGTGGAGACACAGATGCCGGCCAAGTATGAACATATTGTTTATTGTCGACTCTCTAAGCGTCAACGGTTTCTGTACGATGACTTTATGAGCCGTGCAAAGACGCGCGAGACATTGGCGTCAGGCAACTTTTTGAGCATCATCAACTGCTTGATGCAGTTGCGCAAAGTGTGTAATCACCCTGATCTGTTCGAGGTTCGACCGATCGTGACATCCTTTGCCATGCCATCGGCCATCGCATCGTTTGAGATTACAGAATTTTTGATCCGTCGAACGATTTTTTCAGAGATTGATCAAGCCCGAGAATCTCTCAATCTCGAATTCTTGGGACTTGTTTTCACGAACACTGAGGATCGCCTGTCAAGGATGGATCTGGACACATACGATGAATTGGACGCTTCTTCTTGTTTCCAAAAGAAAGCAGCAGAGTTTGCAACACCGCAATCAAAGACGCTCTCGAACGCGAACCACTATCAGGACATTCGGCAGTATGCCAGCATGAGGCGGCATCGCCAGCTGCAAGCCCACAAGCAACGTTGGGAACAGTTGGGATATGTCAACCAGAACAGGTGCCATACCCAACTTGTTTACGGATCTAGTTTGCTGAGAATGTGTCGTTCACCCGTGCTAGCTACAGAAGGATGCGACAACATCTTGGACCAAGTTGCAGATCCACAGCGTTATTTGAACTACACAGATGCTATTGCTCGTGCGGTTGTTCCGAGCGAAGCCCGATTCCATCAAAACGAAGAGACTATTAAGCGGTTTACATTTGTGACACCTGCTGTCCTAGTGCAAGATTACACATGGCGGCCGATCCATATCAACCCCACTCCTTCGACACTTGAAGGGGTTTGTCAACGAGCAACAGAGCTGTTCCATCCAGCCACATCGTGTCTCCAAATCCAGTTCCCAGACAAGCGATTGCTTCAGTTCGATTGCGGCAAGCTTCAAAAACTGGACAGTCTCCTCCGTGAGCTAAAGTCGGGTGGTCATCGCGCACTGATATTTACACAGATGACAAAGATGCTTGATATCCTGGAGATCTTCTTGAACATTCATGGTCATCGGTACCTTCGACTGGATGGCGCTACCAAGGTGGAGAATCGGCAACTCTTGACGGATCGTTTCAACTCTGACCCAAAGATTCTGGCCTTTATTCTGTCGACACGATCAGGAGGTGTTGGTATCAATCTGACTGGAGCCGATACGGTCATCTTTTATGACTCGGATTGGAATCCATCCATGGATCGCCAGTGCCAAGACAGGTACGGCTATCGATACTCCCCTCCCTTGTCTGTGAATGGCCCTCTCACCCACTCTTATGGACTTTTTTACAATCAATGTGTGCTACTAGACCCACTGAACGTGTTTGTTTCTTTGTTACGTTGTTTCGCCTCATCATAGATGTCATCGTATCGGTCAGACGCGGGATGTTCACATCTATCGCTTTGTCAGCGAGTTTACGATCGAGGAGAACATGCTCAAGAAGGCGAACCAGAAACGTTTGCTCGACAATGTTGTGATCCAAGAAGGAGGATTCACAACGGATTTCTTCCAGAGAATGGATTGGCGCGACATGCTTGGTGAAGAAGATCTGGCCAAGATTGGCGATCTAGGAACTATGAACATGGAAGAAGAGCAAGAACCTTCGGTCGTGCAAGGAGCAGAATTAGAACAGGCACTTGCAGCCGCAGAGGACGAGAACGATGTACTGGCGATGCAACAGGCGAAGCATGAGATGGAAGGTGTGGATGTGAATGACTTCTCAGAAGCAGGCACTAGCGCTAGTGCATTGGCAGGATCCACAGTGACCAAAACAGACAAGGACGTCTCTGGAAAGAACGCCAAGAAGAAGTGGACAGAGACAAGTGGGGCCAAAGTACAGTTCGCAGGAGCAGTGTCGATTGAGCCAGCAGCGACGGAGGAGGATGGAGAGGTGATCGAGATGGGCCATGTGGATGAGTACATGCTTCGGTTCATGGAACGTGAATACGGCCATTATGTCGGATTTGGAGGACTACCTAAGCCTGCCAAGGGCGAAGGATCTGATGGATTGATGGCACCAAGCGATACCCCGGAGCCGGCGGAACAAGAGGACGAAGACGAAGACGAGGGTGAAGAGGAGGAAGCGGAGGAGGCGGAAGAAGCAGTGGAAGTGGAGGAAGCAGAGGAAGAAGACGAGTACGAGATCGAGGATACTGAGGAGAGCGATAATGGGGCAGACTCGAATGGATCATCCTCTGAAGCAGACGAAGAGAACGGGGGCATGGAGGAGGATGGTTAGATATGCTTGTAACAGAAGTATTGTACAACAGAACCTGTTTTATCCCTTGAGATGCAGGAGCCCAGGGGAGTGCTCCATGGTGTCTTCATCTCAGATTCTAAGGACTGCTTTCCTACGAGACACCTTGATCTTTGTAAACATCCTTGTCGAGGGAAGGCAAGTCGATCACGCAAATGTTCAAAGCCATGCAATAAGAGATAAGGTTTGCGGTTAGAGGACATCAGAGGGTGAATGGCTAGTAGACTAGATTCTTG
>Ga0247824_10002666_pt1 | contig 10024 bp, 9 predicted proteins | sample 13C_PalmiticAcid_FD_194412 | JGI IMG/M metagenome (GOLD analysis project Ga0247824, IMG submission 194412) | Soil microbial communities from agricultural site in Penn Yan, New York, United States - 13C_PalmiticAcid_Day48 | ecosystem: Environmental > Terrestrial > Soil > Agricultural land... | reverse complement strand
TCGGGGCGCGACCGGGTGGCGGTCTTCATGTACCCGGCCCGGGCGGTGGGTGGTTAACCGAACAGGGGGCGGGGGGGGGGGGGGGGAGCGGTCAAGAGGTGGATGGAGCGCTATGTCATGTTTGCGCTGCCGTTTGTGACGGTGCTGCGGGAGGGGATTGAGGCGGTTGTGTTTATTGCTGGTGTGACGTTCTCGGCGCCGGCGACGGCGGTGCCGTTGCCGGTTGTGGTCGGGCTCGCGGCTGGGACGCTGGTTGGGTATGGGCTGTACAAGTGAGTGATTACACAGTTTGGGGGACTTGAGTTTGTGGGGAGAGGGGTGCTGACTTGGCTCAGGGGCGGATCAACGACCAAGCTGCAGCTCTTCCTCGTCATCTCGACCTGTTTGCTGTATCTCGTTGCCGCCGGCCTCTTCTCGCGGGCCGTGTGGTTCTTTGAGCAGCACACCTGGAACCAGCTCGTCGTAAGCGACGCCGCCGAGCTCGGCGACGGCCCGGGGTCGTATGATATCGACCAGTCGGTGTGGCACGTCAATGTAAGTTGTCTGGGAGCTCATATGTAGACTTCCACTGACAAGACGCAGTGCTGCAGCCCGACCCTCAACGGCGGCAACGGCTGGGGCTTCTTCAACGCCCTCTTTGGCTGGACAAACTCGGCCACCTACGGCTCGGTCATCTCGTACAACCTGTACTGGGTCTGCGTCATCATCTCGTTCCTCATCATGCGATACCGCGAGGTCAAGGGCCACTGGCCGTTGATGAAGCCCAAGACTGCTCAGCTGTCGTCAGCAGGATCTGAACCCGAGGACCAGAGCAGTGAGAAGGGCGGGAGAGTGGAAGGCGAGCGGGTTGGGGGAAAGACGGGTTCAAGAGATGAGATCACCCAGATCGGGGTGTAGGAGACGTTTTCTGAGGTTCAAAATGTGTGGTCAATAGAATGGCTTGAGTGGTATGAATCCAAGGGTTTCCAATGCGAGGTCCAACTTTTTGGGGTGTCACGCGTTTGACGACGTTCAAGTTTTCTCGAGTGTCGGCAACGAGTCCGATGGAGCTATGAAACCAAGAGTCGGTTGTGCTCGTGGATTCTTGGGAGAGTTGGCGATTTTGCGGGAGTTTTGCAACTGCAAGGGGTTCCCCTTGCAATTTTGATTTTGCCACCAAATTGGCGTCCGAGGTATTGGGCTTTTGTGATTTAGGAGTTCGTGAAGTTTTTACTCTTGTCCTAGGATATTACAATGAGTTTTTCCAGATCCTGAGAGCTTATGGTGTGTATTGAAGACTTGAGTAAGGTACATTGAAAGTTAGAGGTAAGGTAAAGGGCGATCTAATTACAGGGATGATTGTCAAGGCCAACGGAGCAATGTCGTTGAGGTAAAGCTTAGAGTTTTTTGGTCTGTCTTGGGGACTTGGTCAAAATCCAGAATTTCCCCATAAAAACCCAGTCCCAGCTTGTCTCTCCCAACTCTTCCAGTCCTGAAGCCTCTTCTTCCTCCCCTTCCAACTCCTGTCCCAACCTTCCGGCCTCCCACTCCTATTCTTTCATTCACTACTCCTTTGTTTCTACTATATTTTTCGCACCATCTTGCACATACATTCTCCCCATCCCTGCATGATGCTTTTCAGGCTCCCATCAACGTACTCCCCGTTTCCCCCTCTGTGCCTCTCTGTTTGTCTCGCGAACAACCTCGTCACACGGCCCCCCTTATGTCGTGTATTCGTTGCGGCCCTACCTGATTAGACACTAGCAGCAGACGTCAAGCAGGCCTCCGCACCACGCACGTCGGCATACCTTAATTAGCTTGAAAGGTACGGACTTACTAAACACAAACACCACAACCGCGCTGGCCCCCCCACCGGCATCAACATCGACCGTGTACCCCTCGCGACTCGTCTGCGCGGTGTACGTGCTGCGACCAAAATATCGGCTCCGCCAGGCAAACCGGACGCTGTCGTGGGGTGCGTGGCCGGCGAGGCGGCACGTCACGGAGCCCCTGATGCTGCGGCCGACGCCCTTCGACTGGCAGCGCAAGAGAACGCTGCCGCCGGGGGCGATCGCGTCGGGTAGTCCCGCCTGCTCGAGGTCTTGTTGCCATTTTCCTCTCCGCAGCTGCGCGGATTCGGGATCGAGCTCGAGCTGGGTGGGGCTGTCGTTGAGGATGAGGAGGGTGACTTGTCGGTAACCTAGACCGAGCTTTGATGATGCTTGTGTGAGGTTAGCGAGGGAATTATCAGGGCGGGCCGCTTGTGGATTCAAAGGTTGCGATTGCTCACCTGGAGTCATTCTCACAATGCACGCGGGTGTGGTTGTGGGGAGGATGATGGCGTGAACTTGTGCGAGTGCCGCAACGAGGTTCTCAGGGAGCTAGCCTTCCTGCTGAAGCCCTGTGGTTTGAATGCCTACCTATCATATGCGAGAACATGTTAGAAGTCTTTCATCTTTGGGCTGGGCTTGCGTTCAGCTAGATCCGAGGGAGTACGGGATTATGGGGTCCTTGATTTAAATGACGGGCCTGCGTAAAGCCCACGAGAGGCAGGAGTTGGAGCTAGATGAGAGGTCCTGTGATCTCAGGAGATGAGATCGGTGGCGTTCGCCACCGCATCGAGGTTCATCAGAAGACCAGAAATTCTCGTGTCCGCAGCCGGAGTTTGTTCCCTAAGGGTTAGGTAGTTTTTACAGCACAGCAGCGTCACTAGGAGCTCAGTTTGCAATAGCCATTGAATCAGAACAATTTCTCCTTTCGATATTACTTTCCATTGAAGAGTGCTAAACCACGCTGCTAGCTTGCTCGACAATACGTACAGATTGGTCGAGACAACTCAGGAATGATAACTCGTTCCGTGGTACATCCTTGCCAGGTCTTGTCTTGCTCGACGGTCGGAGCCGGTATTCGCATGATGGATAGATGAGAACTTTGCAGGAGAATGTGAAAGCTAACATGGACGCCACATATTACACACACCAAAGTTATATCCTTTTTTCTGATCATAGTTTGCAGTACATCGTTATTCCCCGAATGATAGTCCACTCTTGCGGGATTGCCTCCGGCGAGGCTCCGGCCGCTTGAAGCGGGCTGGGTAAGCCAGGGGTGAGCCAAGGTAGCTCACCCAGCTTCGTCGGTCGCGCGAGCCGGGTGAGCCGGGTGAGCCGGGTGAGCCAAACGCCGACATGTACGCTTCACACCAAGCCCCTGTGCAAAGTACGACCGGAACAGCATCACACGAGATCGACTGTGGAGGTGGCTCTCTTCTGTCTCCAAAACCGCCCAAGCACAGGAAGGCAAACCAGGAGAAGGAAAGCTGTAACCGAAGGCGTAACGATCCAGAACCTGGACGTCAGGTCGGACGGGACGGAGAGGATAGCCTAACATGTAGTTAGACCTGCGTTAATGGCGGCTAGCTTACGTATGTGTTGAGAATAACACCAAGCCTTAATGCCAGGGGAACTCAGTGCCAGGGGAACTCACGGCAATTGATGCGGCTGGCACAAATGTCAGCCCGAGAAAGGCAAGGTACTTCATGGCCGTGCCCTCCATCCAAGAAGCTACGGCGATGCTCTTGGACGTTTCGGCAAGCCGTAGGGCGAGGAAATTGTTGACCTATTACCGCATGGGTTAGTCAGCAACGGTCTCACGAAGCACATACCGGGACGGACCGCGAGTATGGAAGTTGGGATTACAGCAGTGTTTTGCAGCTCGAGCCTGGCGCGGAGATAGTGCCCTCGCTGCACCAACCCGGCCGCCCTCTGCGAGAGATAGTCGACCTGGTTCTGGAGGCCCAACTGCTGTTCTCCTCTGACCAGCGCCTCTGCGCTCTCGGTGCCAATAGCACTCCACTGAGACGTGGCTTTGCAGCGGAGAAACTGGTCAACAAGCTGGGTAAGGTCGGCAAGCGTCTGGGTGTACGTTTCCCACGCGAGGGCGAGCTGCGCCAGTGCGATGGATCGCTGGTTCAGGGCAAGGTCTTGCTCCCGGTTCTGTGAGGCGAGGCTGGCATTGCCCTTCAGTAGGAGACCGCTCTGACCGCCGTCTGTCTCCAGCCGATATGTTGCTGCCCAAGCCGTTTCGATCTTGTAGTCGAGCACGTCGGCCAACAAACCACAGATGACGACGGGAAGCGCTGCCGGATGAGCGGCGAGGGAACGGGCCCGCAACACCGTCTCGGCGATCTTGCGGAGGTCGGCATCCGAGCTGCAGAGGAGGATGCCCTCGGTGAGGTTATCCTTTCCACAATGAGACAAGGCGATGGAAACTGTTGTACCGAGGACGACTGAGTCCGGCAGCCTCATTGTGATGGCTTTGTACAAAGGGTCGTTAGGCGCAACGCAAGAGGACGGAACGGGGCGAGGCAGAGATTACCAGTTCTTCCTCCACAACCGTCTTTCTCATGCCGACAAGTAGTTCGGGGGTGGGTTTGAAAATGCGAAATCATGGCGGTGAGCGGGGTCGACCCTATTCTCGCAAGAGTCGCAGCTGGAAGTCGCATCTGCTCGATCAAGCTGACAAGTGTGGCGTGGTCGAAAGGAAAAGTCCAGGGACATGGCGCGGGTTGGTGCTTGAACAGTACGTTGTCTGGGGAGGAGTCTTCTCGATGGAGCTGTCTTTGTTGCGAGCACTTGCCCAGCCTGCAGACCAAGAACACGATATGTCATTGCAGTTAGATTGGCAACTTCTTGCAGGCTTGGGCGGCATCTGTTATGAGAGGGGGCAACAGACACAAGACGGAGCCGTCCATGTGGTCGATCTATGGCGCTTTGATGGCGAATATCTGGCAATATCGCTTCTTTCTTCTCGCCAATCTGTAGCCGCTCTGCTGCGTCGAAGGACTGGACACGATAGAATGTCTTGTTAGAACGCGGACCGGCCTGGAAGATCTCACATCCTCGACGAACCTCATGCTCAGCAGTGTCCAACAGATAGGCATCATCATGTCGGAACTTCACCCTCCGAAGAAGACGCTCCAGTTCCAGGCCAGGGAATACATTCAAGATTTCGGTTGCCATATTGCAGTGTGTAACCGGTAGTGGCCTTGAGTGTAGAATGGGACGAGTAGGACAGGGATGATGGACGCCAACGAAAAGTGAGGGGACACTCGACGCAGGTTCAGCTGCGCCCCCAGCCGCCGCTAAGCGGGAAAGGGAGCCTCACAATCCGCCAAAGAGAAAGCCTGTGGTGGCTGTGTTGAACCGCTGACAGAATTGAACCGGAGCCATGCGCGCAAGAGTGCAGTATTACACCTATTCGTACCCTCAAGAGCGCCAAACCCAAAAACTAACTCACAACAGCGCAACTCCTGCCAAGACCATCACCGCAATGCCCGCAATGCCCCCAACCGACGACAGCCCACCACCGCGAAGCAAGACTGACGAAGCGCCCGAGTTGCTGGTGCTCGAGTTGCCAGGGCGAGGCGGTATCAGGCCCGCGAGCTCCGAGTCGTTTGTGTAGCGCACACTGACCCCCGTTCCGTTGGTGCAGAGGGAGCTGACCGCCTTGTTGACGCCTTCGACGAACTTGACGGCCGCACACTTTTTTGCATGGCACAAACCACAATTAGCAACGGATTTCCCCCACCCAAATAAGGTAGATAGAACAAGTCAGAACCCACCTGATACCGCTGCGCATCCGGGCCCTTGCACGCAATCCCAATAATAGCCTTCTTGCCAATCCACTCCCGCGGCGCCGTGGCGGCGGGCTGGCAAAAGTTGCCCGGCCCGCCGGTCACCTGCACGATGGGGAACATCTGCGCCCATCCGCCGTCGGCGCGCTCGTTGAGCGTGGCGCCCATCAGGACGTTGCACTGCGGCCCGTCGAGCTGGAGCGCGATCGCGTCGCCGTCGACGTGGAAGTCGGTCGTCGGGTTCGACGCGAGGTCGGGGACGCCCCCGCCGCACGCCCCCTGGAGCTGGAGCTCCTTGTGGACATTGCTGCCCTCGAGCGAGGGCGGGACGAGGATCTCGAACTGCGCGTTTGCTGTGGAGAGGAGGAGGAGGGTGGTGGCGGCGGCGACGAGAGAGCGGAGCGGCGCCATGGTGTATCGTGTAGATGGGTTGTCCGGTGGAGGTTTGGGTTCAGGTTGAAGGGTTGCTCGTGGGCTGCGGTGTGGTGTGGACGTGTGGTGAGTGCCCGTTGCCCACATGTGAAGTCTGGGGTTGCACCCGGCAAGGCATTTGTTCATTCATGCCCCTGTCGCCGTTTTTCTCTGCCGGCATCCGAGCTACTGTAGTATACTTGGCCCAGCATGGTTAGTATTGCATGGGGAGGTCGCCAAGAAGGTCAGAGCGGCGCGCCATGGTCAGGAATTGGTAATCGCCAATTGGAGATCAGGGGCAGGCTCATGTCCATGGCTCAGCGCGACATGAGACGGTCAAATTACGGACAAGACGTCCAGATCAAGCCTTTTGCATACATCCTTGAGATTGTTTGCTACCGTAGAAAATGAGGCCGGCGAGGGACAGAACGCCGCCTCAGCATGTCGCTGGTCGAAGGCACTATTTGAGATTAGTGTAGCTCCGAACCAGCCGAAAGAGGGTCCTGGCAAATTGACCCCTGAGTTTTCCAGGTTCCCCAGGTTTCCCAGTTCTCCTTTTGGCAGGTCCCAAACTGCCTTGCCAGCCAGCACGGCCTCTTCCGGATCAACACGCCCGCTTGGTCTTGGTCGTGCTCCCAATTTCGCCCCACTTGATGTTGGAGAAGGTGACGGTAGCGTCCGGGTTCTGCTGCACAATCAGGGCCGGGTCGCCCTCGGTGGCGTTGCAGGGCCCGGAGTTGCCGCTGTCGAGCCAGTTCATGAAGCCGCCGTTGTCGACCCAGAGGCTGAAAATGAGGACCATGCCGCGCCCGATGGCCTCGCCGATCTGCGCGAGCCCGCCGCGCTGCTGCGACCACGAGGCCGTCGCGTTGCAGAACGGGTCCGTGATGCTGTCGTAGGTCGCACCGCCGGCCGAGATGGCCTGGTTCTTGATGACTTTCCCGCCCTGCGCGTACTGGCGGCGGATCTCGGTCAGCTCGCCGTCGGGCCGGCCGTTGGACGTGATGAACTGCGTCGTCACGGTGAACTTGCGGTTCGTGTCGACCGTCATGTTGCGCCCGTAGTAGTCCTTGAAGCCGTACGCGTACGGGTTCACGCTGCAGCCCCACTGGTCGCACACGCCCGTCGCCTGGTTGCACTCGTCGGTGCCTTGGCACTTGTACACCTTGGTGACCGTCGCGTTGCACGGGTGAGGCGTGAACGACTGCGCGCGAGCGTTGGCCTCGAAAATGTCCATCTCATTGCAGCATGCGCCGTAGGTGTGCTGGGTGTTGAGCTGCGGAAATCTGTGTCAGGAGAACCCCTTTTTGTTGCGACTGGTAGGGAGAAGGAGCGGGGGGTGTTGGAGGATTGGGGAGCGTGTTGGGAACCTTGACAAGAAAAGAGAGGGAATTACCTCGCCATTGATGAAATCCAGCTTCGGGCACTGCGCGTCGCAGTAGCCAGTCCCGTACGTGGCGCCGGCCTGGTTCAGGGCGCTCCGGCCGCCATCCATCTCCATCTCGGAGAAGTACAGAGCAGCATTCATGCCGCAGGGAAGCTTCGAGACGTCGACGTCAAAGGTCAGCTCGGAATTGAGCAGCTGGAAGTTCTCGTATTTGTTCCCGTCCTCGGCGAGGAGGTACAGACGCGGCGAGACGGTCGTGTAGCTGCCGTCGGCGGCCTTGAGCCACTGGTTCATGGTGAGGCTGTCGCCCTTGGTCGCCACGCCATGGGCGGCGTAGTCGACGCCCTCGAGCGCGCAGTTCTGGGCACACGTGGCCGCGTCCGGGCACAGCTCGCCGCCGACGGTGCAGCGGGTGTTGGGATCGCCAATCTTGTGGAACGGGCGCGTCGTGGCCTCGATCACGACCGAGGTCTGGAGGGTCTTGCAGCCGCCCTTGAGGGTGCACTTCTTGGTGGGCAGCCGGGGGTGGTGCTCCGGCGAAGCGGTGCCAATCTGTTGGGCCGTGGCCAGGGCCGAGAGCAGCCAGGCGGCGAGGGCGACAGCTTTGGGTGCCATTTTCGAGTGCGGGATCCTGTGTCGGTGTCTCTGCAGATTCGCGCCAGCACTTGAAAACCAGAGCCTCCCGGGGTGGAAGGTCGAGGCATTTTATCCATCTCGAGCCCCCTGGGGACCGGAGGGGGTACCCGGGCACGCATGGGCATCACGGATCGATCGTGCCGGTCAAGTTGGGAGAAGCATGATTGCCGTGAGCAGAGTGTAATATGCACGCATTTCGCCGTTGCAGACTGTGGAGCGAATCGGGGATCTCGGGACGCGGAGAGGCTATGCAGGGGCCATGGTAACACTCCTCAATATCCGAAGTGTTCAGCTTCGGGACGACGGTCCACAACCCACCGGAAGAAGTTTCTGTGAGCGCAACATATCGGCCCGCAGCTTCTCGTCTCCACACGTCAAGATAGACAAGCGCGCGGTAATATTTGATCTTGTGGAGATGGCTGCGTAAGGTGCTAGCAGTAATTTGCAACATGGCGCTGTCAACGATGAACAAAACGGCCGTTCTCACGCTCTGGTAACGGCGTGTAGGCCGACCACCGCTCGTTCAGCTAATTAACCCTCAGCAAAGACTCGGACAACAAACCGCAGTTCAAGACACCGGGACTGTCAGCACCGGGAAGAGAGCGTGCCATGCGGCATGCCATCACAACTTTGTGGCAGTTGGGAACTGAGCCTGACATCCACGCTATCCGGCGGTTCTGTGCGATATGCCCATATTTCTTGCTGGTGGTCAATTCTTCTGTCGAAGGCTTGAGAGAGGTCTGTCGTAAGTACCGGAGGTAAGCCGAAGGGCGATCCGGGGAAGTTTTCAAGGCCAACGGAGCACTGTCGTTGAGGTAAAACGGAGTTTTTTGGTCGGTTCATGGGATTTGGCCAGATTCTAGAATCTGTATGGGAGTTTCGGATTCGTGGGCCAACCCCTTGAGAACCCCATTTCCCTATATGAACCCAGTCCTGGCTTGTCTCTCCCAACTCCTCCAGTCCTGAAGCCCCTTCTTCCTCCATCATCCCAAGTCCCTGTAATTCGGGCGATTGTAGCACGCTTCCAGTTACACACTACTTTACAAACACTGCGAGTACCAGTCATTCGAGTACTTGCAGGTGTACGGAGCCTCGCACGTCTTGCAGCCCGAGTACCCGTTACCACCGCACTGAGCCCAGTGCGCTGCGGTGCACCCGCCGGGCGTGCCTCCTCCTCCCGATAATGCCGTGGTGGTCGCGGCCGGCGGGGTGCTCGTGACGGGCGTGCCGCCGCCGCCCGAGGACGACCCCCAAGCGTTGAGGATGGCGTTGTAGGCCGCCTTCTTTTGCAGGCCCGTGTCCCAGATGAGGGGCGCCGAGTTGCTGATCCACGTGTACTTGTCGGTGAAGCCCCAGGTGGTGATGCCCACGCACGCGCTGACCTGTTTGCAGGCCGAGACGATGGTGGCGTAGTCGGTCGCCTGCTGCGCGAAGTTGGGGCTACCCGACGGCGTGGCGATGTCCAGCTCGGTAAAAGCCACCTCGACACCGAGGTTTGCAAAGGCCTGCATGTTGCTGACGTACTGCGAGGCCGAGCCGACCTGGCCCGTCGTCAAGTGGCCTTGCATGCCGAAGCCGTGGATCGGGGCGCCGTAAGACTTCACCATCTTGACCAGGTTCAAAGCCCCCGTGGCCTTGGAGCCCGGTCTATCACATCCATAGTCGTTATAGTAGCTAAATAGACGTTAGAAATGGTAGAGTTCATGGTTGGGTTGAGGATCGGGGCATATCTTACAGCTTGGCCGCCGGGTCGGCGGCGGCGGCGGCGGCAAAGGCGATAGGGATGAAGGCCGGGCCGATCGTCGAGCCCCAGATAGAGCCGGAATTGCGGTAGGTACCGTCCTCGTTGAGGGCCTCGTTGACGACGTCCCAGGCGTAGCATTTGCCCTTGTAGTGGCCCACGACGTTGGCGATGTGGTTCTTCATGATGCTGATAAGCGTTGCGTTGTCGAACCTGCCATTGCTCACCCACGACGGCA
>Ga0247824_10002664_pt1 | contig 10025 bp, 7 predicted proteins | sample 13C_PalmiticAcid_FD_194412 | JGI IMG/M metagenome (GOLD analysis project Ga0247824, IMG submission 194412) | Soil microbial communities from agricultural site in Penn Yan, New York, United States - 13C_PalmiticAcid_Day48 | ecosystem: Environmental > Terrestrial > Soil > Agricultural land... | reverse complement strand
GTGCTTAACCAGTACCTCGACCGTTTCAAACTTGAAACACTGCCGGCACCGGAGTTCGTGCGTACCCCCGGTTACCTGATCGATGGCGAGTATTTCAGTGCCACCGACCTGGCCACCAAGCAGCCGGCCACCGCCGAGGCGCTCAAGCGTTACGAGAAAACCCTCGATGACCTGGCCCGTTCGATCGACGACCCACTGAAACCGCAAGCCAACAGCACGCTGTTTGCCCTTGACCAGATCAACGTCTCCACCTGGCTGGACAAGCTGCAACTGCCGTCCACCGCCCGTCAGCTGGTCAACCAGCAGATCCGTACCCGCTACGATGAGCCATCGCGCTTGTCGCTGTTGTACTTTGCCCAGCAGAACCGCGTATATCGCGGTGTCAGCGACCGTGACCTGCGTGCCGCGCGCCTGCCCGGCGGCAGCCCGGTACTGGCCCAGGCATTCGTCAAGCAACTGAAGACCATCAAGACCAGTTCGCCGGTGACCTCCATCGTCCAGGACAAGGACGGTGTCACGGTCAAGGTTGGCAGCGTCGGCTACCAGGCGGATTACCTGGTCATGGCCGTCCCTCTGCGTGCCCTGGCCAAGATCCAGATGACCCCGGGCCTGGACAGCCAGCACCTGGCGGCGTTGAAAGGCACCAACTATGGCTGGCGCGACCAGCTGATGCTCAAGTTCAAGAAGCCGGTGTGGGAAAGCCGCGCGCGCATGTCGGGCGAAATCTTCAGTAACGCTGGCTTGGGCATGCTGTGGATCGAACCCGCGCTCAAGGGTGGCGCCAACGTGGTGATCAACCTGTCGGGTGACAACGCCCGCCTGCTGCAGGCATTCGGCGACAAGCAAATGGTCGACCAGGTGCTGATCCGCCTGCATGCGTTTTACCCGCAGGCGCGTGGCTCGTTCACCGGCTACGAGGTCAAGCGCTACAGCACCGACGCCGGCACCGGTGGCGCCTACCTGGCCTATGGCCCGGGCCAGATCAGCAAGTACTGGCGCCTGTGGGAGCGCCCGGTGCAGCGCATCACCTTTGCCGGTGAGCATACCGACGCCCTCTACCCAGGCACCCTGGAAGGCGCCCTGCGCAGCGGCCAGCGCGCGGCCAGCCAGGTACAGGACCTGCTGGCCGGCAAGTCGTTCGACCCGGCCAAGGCGGCACCGGTGGCGACAGCAGCAGCTGCAGGTGCCGTGGCGGCCAAGGAGGGCAAGGGTGGGTTCTTCTCCAATATGTTTGGCGGCTCTGACGACAAGGGCGACAAGGCTGACAAGGCCCCTGCCAAGGCCGAGCCGAAAAAGGATGATGAGGCCAGGCAGGACAAGCCGGGCTTCTTCAAGCGCCTGTTTGGCGGGGCGGACAAGCCTGAGGTGAAGGCCGAGCCGATTGCCAAGGCTGAAGAGGTGGCGCCGGTACCTGCGCCAGCGCCACAAGCCGCCCCGGCCCCGGTTGCACCAGCACCTGTGGCCAAGGAAGCGGTGGCCAAGCCTGCTGCGACCAAGGCTGCATCTGGCAAGCGTGTGCCGACGCACAAGCCGGCCCAAAAGCCTGCCGAGGCCAAGAAGGCAACTGCCAAGTCCGAGCCGGCCAAGAAAGCCGTAGCCAATACCCAAGCCAAGGCCGGTTGATTTATTCACAGTGCCGGCCCTTTCGCGGGTAAACCCGCTCCCACAGGTCCGGCACAGGTAGCAGGAACTGCGCCGACCCTGTGGGAGTGGGTTTACCCGCGAAGGGGCCGGCATTGGCAACCGCGAACGCTCCGTCTATCGTTAATGTTTCCTTAATGGCAAGGTTACAGAATACATATCGGATTTCTCGATAATCCAAAGCAATTTTTTCCGCTTTTCTTCGATACGTTACGCGTTAGTCTGTGCACAGCTTTCACGGGGAAACACGTCAACATGCAACTGCGCAATTCACCTTCTCGCTACGGCGTGGTCAGCATCGTCCTGCACTGGGGCGTGGCTCTGGCAGTGTTCGGCCTGTTCGGCCTGGGCCTGTGGATGGTCGGCCTCGACTACTACAGCCCTTGGCGCAAGGCCGGCCCGGACCTGCACAAGAGCATCGGCCTGGTGCTGCTGGCGGTGATGCTGCTGCGGGTGGTCTGGCGCTTCATCAGCCCGCCGCCACCGGCACCGGCCAAGCACGGCGCATTCACCCGCCTGGCAGCCAAGTTGGGCCACCTGGCCCTGTACGTGGGGCTGTTCGCGGTAATGATCGCCGGTTACCTGATTTCCACCGCCGACGGTGTCGGCATTCCGGTGTTCGGCCTGTTCGAAGTGCCGGCACTGGTCAGCGACCTGCCCGACCAGGCAGACCTGGCAGGCGTGATTCATCTCTGGCTGGCATGGGGCTTGGTGATTTTTGCCGTGCTGCATGGCCTGGCAGCGCTCAAGCACCATTTCATCGACCGTGACGCGACCCTGACCCGCATGTTGGGCCGCAAAGCTTGACTCTCAACCTCAATTGCATAGGAAGGAAGTAAGGATGTTGAAAAAGACTTTTGCCGCTCTGGCGCTCGGTACCGCTCTGCTCTCCGCTGGCCAGGCCATGGCCGCCGAGTACAAGATCGACAAGGAAGGCCAGCACGCGTTCGTGGACTGGAAGATCAGCCACCTGGGCTACAGCTTCATTCACGGTACCTTCAAGGACTTCGACGGCAACTTCACCTGGGACAGTGCCAAGCCTGAAGCCAGCAAGATCAACGTCGATCTGAAAACCGCCAGCCTGTGGTCGAACCACGCCGAGCGTGACAAGCACATTGCCAGCGCCGACTTCCTCGATGTGAAGAAGTACCCGGAAGCGAAGTTCGTCTCCACTAGCGTCAAGTCGACTGGCGACAAGACCGCTGACGTGACTGGCGACCTGACCATGCACGGTGTGACCAAGCCGGTTACCTTCAAGGCTACCTTCAACGGTGAAGGCAAGGACCCATGGGGCGGTGAGCGCGCTGGCTTCAACGCAACCACCACGCTGAACCTGAACGACTTCGGCATCAAGGGCCCAGGCGCTACTTCGCAGACCCTGGACCTGGATATCAGTGTTGAAGGTGTGAAGCAGAAGTAATTCTTACCTGCTGAAAACTGAGAGGGCCGCTTTGCGGCCCTATCGCGACACAAGGCCGCTCCTACAGGGAATTACGTAACCCTGTAGGAGCGGCCTTGTGTCGCGATAGGGCTGCGAAGCAGCCCCCTCGGTGCTTCTGTCAGCCCTTGCGGGTCAGCAGCGCCGGGCGCTCACCGCGCGGCCGGCTTGGCAGGTCATCCAGCTGCTCGGGCGTCGGGTAACGGTCGAGCTTGGACTCCTTGCGGATGATCACTGGCTGTTTTTCCGGCTGGCGTGGGTTGCGCACGGCCGGCTCTTGCCGGGCAGCATCGTCACGGGCCGGGCGACCACGGCCGCCGCCATCACGACGGGCACCGCCACCATTGTTGGCCCGGGGCGGACGTTTCTCGCCGCCACCGCCGCCACCGCCGCTGCGCGGCTGGCCGCTATTGCGAGCTTGGCCACCGGCGTTGCTGCGCTGGCCATTACCCTGACCTTGGCCGGCATTGCCACCCGGGCGGCGATTGCGGCCCTGGTTCTTGCCCTGGTACGGGCTGACATAGTCGGCACGGTTGCCGAAGTTGTCGATATCGTCGTCCAGGAATTCTTCCGGATCACGGTCGACAGGCGCTTTCGGCGCGCTGCTGTTGCTGGCCTGCTGTTGCTGCTGGCGCGGCTTCTTGTCACGCGGCTTGCGTTGCTGCTGTTGCTTGTCGCCGCTCTTTTCCTTGTCGGCCGGCTTGTCCGCAGCCTGTTGCTTGGCCTTGCCTTTATCCTTGCCCTTGTCCTTGCGGCCGCCGTTGGCATCTTTGCCGCCTTCGCCGCGGGCCTGCTGGTTACGGCCACCACGGCCGTTGTTCTGCTGGCGTTCGCGCACTTCAGGCTTTTCGGCTTCTACCTGGCTGGCGTCGAAGCCCATCAGGTCGCCGTCCGGGATCTTCTGCCTGGTCACCCGCTCGATGCTCTTGAGCAGTTTCTCTTCATCCGGCGCAACCATGGAAATGGCCTCGCCCGAACGACCGGCACGGCCGGTACGGCCAATGCGGTGGACGTAGTCTTCCTCGACATTCGGCAGCTCGAAGTTGACCACGTGCGGCAATTGGTCGATGTCCAGGCCACGGGCGGCGATGTCGGTGGCGACCAGCACGCGAACGCTATTGGCCTTGAAGTCGGCCAGCGCCTTGGTACGGGCGTTCTGGCTCTTGTTGCCGTGGATTGCGGCGGCGGTCAGGCCGTGCTTTTCCAGGTACTCGGCCAGGCGGTTGGCGCCGTGCTTGGTGCGGGTGAACACCAGCACCTGTTCCCAGGCACCCTGGGTGATCAGGTGCGCCAGCAGTGCGCGCTTGTGGCTGGCCGGCAGGCGGTAGACGCGCTGTTCGATACGCTCGACGGTAGTGTTCGGCGGGGTGACCTCGATACGCTCCGGGTTGTGCAGGAGCTTGTCGGCGAGGTCGGTGATGTCCTTGGAGAAGGTGGCCGAGAACAACAGGTTCTGGCGCTTGGCCGGCAGGCGGGCGAGGACCTTCTTGACGTCATGGATGAAGCCCATGTCGAGCATGCGGTCGGCTTCGTCCAGCACCAGGATTTCCACGTGGGCCAGGTCAACCTTGCCTTGGCCGGCCAGGTCCAGCAGGCGGCCGGGGCAGGCGACCAGCACGTCCACACCCTTGGCAATGGCCTGGATCTGCGGGTTCATGCCGACGCCGCCGAAAATGCAGGCGCTGACCAGTGGAAGGTCACGGGCATAGACCTTGAAGCTGTCATGCACCTGGGCTGCCAGTTCACGGGTCGGGGTCAGGACCAGCACGCGAGGTTGGCGCGGGCCGTGGCGCTGCGACTTGTCGGGGTGGCCGGCCGGGAACAGGCGCTCGAGGATCGGCAGGGCGAAACCGCCGGTTTTACCAGTACCTGTCTGTGCGGCGACCATCAGGTCGCGGCCTTGCAACACGGCGGGAATCGCCCGCTGTTGCACGGGGGTCGGCTGGGTATAGCCCGCAGCCTCGATAGCGCGGACAAGAGCCTCGGAGAGACCGAGGGAAGCAAAGGACATGGGCAATCCTGTTCTCGTGTGGGCTGGGCCCGTTTGGGATGTTCTGCCTGGCGCGACGGGCATCGGTGGGATGCGATCGCGTCCGGTCCAGCTGGGCTTTCACTGCACATCCGGGTAGCGGAGGGTGGACGCGAAGGCGCGTCGATGCCGATCGGGATGCCTGTTGCGAGGCCGAGCGTCCGGGCGTGAGCCGGGCGGGAAGGCCCGAGTATAACAGAGCTATCGCGCTGTGCTGCTTTCCTGCTGCTCAACGGCGTTGAGAATGTTTCCGATGTCGTCTGTGTAGCGGTTACTTATAGCTGCATAAGCCGGTTCCTGCTTGAAGCGCTGCAGTTCCATGGCGAAGGCCTGGGCCAGTGCCTCCCGCCCCGGCTTGCGCACCAGCCCCAGGTATTGCGGCTGACGGCTGATCACCAGTGGCAGCTCCTCGACCTGCTGTTGCAGGCCCAGATGGCGCAGCAGGTAATGGCCGACCCTGCGGTCGGTGATTGCCAGGTCGATGCGGCCCAGCATCAGCTTGCCGAAATTGGCTTCATGGGTAGGCGCGGCCTCGCGCCTGAAATGTAGGGCCTCGTTGAACGCGGCACCATAAGCGTAGCCGGGCGAGGTGCCGACAGTGAGGCCGGCAAGGTCAGCCAGAGCCTTGACGGCATGGCGACGTGCGCTGGCCTGGAACAGGACGAACTCGACTTCCGACATGGGTTCGGGGGCGTATACCAGATAGGGCCGGCGCGACTCGGTCTGGAAAATGTCCATGATGCCGTCGGCCTGGCCCTGCTCGATCATTGCGAGGCAGCGCTTCCATGGCAGGAACTCCCACTGCACTTCGACGCCAAGGCGTTCGAACACGCGGGTGGTGACTTCGTAGTCGATGCCGCGCGGCTGGCCGTCGTGCTGGTACACATAGGGTGCCCAGTCATCAGTCACCAGGCGCAGCCGCTCGCCCAGGGCCAGCGGGCTCAGGCAGGCGAGAAACAGGATCCAGAACAGACGGGCGACGGGTGGCATGGCCGGAGATTACGCGCTCGGCCATTCCAAGGCCAGCGGGCGTGATGTTCTCCTGTGCCGGCCTCTTCGCGGGTGAACCCGCTCCCACAAGTACAGCACGAGCCTGCAAGCCAGTAGAGATCCTGTGGGAGCGGGTTCACCCGCGAAGAGGCCGCCACAGTTCAATCAAGTTTGGGAGGACCTCAGCAGATGCGCCTCGATATCCTTGCGCCGTTCGCCCAGTGACAGGCGCATCCCTGGGTGGCGCAGGCACTGGCGCAGTTGCTCGGGCTCCATGTGGCCATGGCGTGCATTGAGGTTTTCCAGGGCCTTGTCCCACCAGGCTGGCGCGCAGGCGCGGTCGAACTCATTGGGATAGGGGTAGCAGCCATACAGCAGCTCGCGGGCGAATTGGCGCTCATGGCTGGGCAGGGTCATGCTCAGCGCCTTGTAACCCAGGCGTTGCAGGGCCGGAGGCCGTGGCAGCTGGTCATTGACCAGGGACACGTCGGCCAGCGCCGCGTGGCTCAGCGGGTCATGGCCATGCTTGCGCAGCCAGGCCTGGATCTTGGCGCGAAACTGCGCCTTGCGGCTCCAGTAGTGATGAATGACATCTGTGCATTCGGCCAGCTCCAGTGTGCGGTAGGCCGCCACCGCCAGGCAGAACTCCTCGAGGGTATAGGCCTCGCGAGCCAGGGGGTGGAATTCGTCCATCATGGCGATGGAGCGGTCCAGGGTACCGGCGTCTTTCGCGCTGAGGCCAATCACCCCGGAGTTGACCAGTGGCATCTGGCAATCGGCCAGGCCCCTGGACTCGAGGATAGCCAGCAGGTTCTTGTACAGCAGGCACTTCTGGTTGCTGCCATAGCGCGCACCGATGGCATTGCACAGCAGGCGGCCTGGGGCTACCCGGGCAAACAGCTCCAGCGGCGACTTGCGGAAGAAGGTGTCGGTGTCGATCAGCACTGCCAGCGGGTATTGCTGCAGCACCTGACGCAACAGCACATGCTTGCTGCGGAAGTGGTAACCGTGAGGGGCGTTCCATGCCTCGCGCGTGGCTTCGTCCAGCAGGTGAACGGTGACCGGCAGGCCGGCATAAGGTTGCGGGTTGTCGGTGTAGACCTGGATGTCCATGGCTTCGCCTGCTGCCGTATCCAGATGGGCGAGGGCGCTGACGATGCTGAAGCAGGCTTCCTGATGGTAGGTTGCCGGGCCAAAAGCCAGGTAGACGAGCTGTGGACGCGATGGCTGGGGGGGCTGCATGGCAGGCAAGACCTGTTTAACTGGAAAATGAATAAGGCTTTAGTCTATGACCAAAGCCTTAATCAAATCTTAAACAGATTTTGCAAAAAATTTCAGCGCGGCAGCTTCAGGTTGTTCCAGATCGCCAGGCTCGGCTCGGCCTGGTTCAAGGTGTAGAAGTGCAGGCCCGGTGCGCCGCCTTGCAGCAGCTGTTCGCACATGCGAGTGATCACTTCTTCGCCGAACGCCTGGATGCTGGCGGTGTCGTCGGCATAGGCTTCCAGCTGCTTGCGGATCCACCGCGGGATCTCGGCGCCACAGGCATCGGAGAAACGCGCCAGCTTGCTGTAGTTGGTGATCGGCATGATGCCAGGCACCACCGGGATGTCCACGCCCAGCTTCTGCGCGCGCTCGACGAAGTAGAAGTAGCTGTCGGCGTTGAAGAAGTACTGGGTAATGGCGCTATCGGCACCGGCTTTGACCTTGTGCACGAAGTTGGCCAGGTCAGCCTCGAAGTTGCGGGCCTGGGGGTGCATTTCCGGGTAGGCGGCCACTTCCAGGTGGAAATGATCGGCGGTTTCCTGGCGGATGAATTCGACCAGGTCGCTGGCGTAGCGCAGTTCGCCACTGGCCATGCCCATGCCTGACGGCAGGTCACCACGCAGGGCAACGATGCGCTTGATACCAGCAGCCTTGTATTCGGCCAGCAGGGCACGCAGTTCGGCCTTGGTGTCGCCAACGCACGACAGGTGCGGCGCGGCAGGCACCTTCACTTCGCTTTCCAGCTGCAGCACGGTGTTCAGCGTGCGGTCGCGGGTCGAACCACCGGCACCGTAGGTGCAGGAGAAGAAGTCCGGGTTGTATGCGGCAAGCTGGCGGGCCACGCCCATCAGCTTTTCGTGACCGGCATCGGTCTTGGTCGGGAAGAACTCGAAACTGTAACGGCGTTCCTGGGACATCAGGCGTTCCTCTAGCAGCAAGCTTCAAGCGGCAGGCTGCAAGTAAAAGCCAGACCGGTCATGGCCGGCCTGGCTTGGGCATCGTTCAAGATCCTTGATGCTTGAGCTGCAAGCGGCAATGGCACGGTCTGCCTTTGCTTGCCGCTTGAGCCGTCAAGCTTGCCGCTTAGTAGCGGTAGGCGTGCGGCTTGAACGGGCCTTCGACGGTCACACCAATGTAGTCGGCCTGCTGCTTGGTCAGCTGGGTGACCACGCCGCCGAAGCCGCGGACCATTTCCAGGGCCACTTCTTCGTCGAGCTTTTTAGGCAGTACTTCAACAGTCAGGCGCTCGGCTTTCTTCTCGGCCGACAGGTCGGCGAACTTCTGCTCGAACAGGAAGATCTGTGCCAGTACCTGGTTGGCGAACGAGCCGTCCATGATGCGGCTTGGGTGGCCAGTGGCGTTACCCAGGTTGACCAGGCGGCCTTCGGCCAGCAGGATCAGGTAGTCGTCGTTCTGCGGGTCGAAGCTGCCAGCGCCGGTGCGGTGGATCTTGTGCACCTGCGGCTTGACCTCTTCCCAGGCCCAGTTCTTGCGCATGAAGGCGGTGTCGATCTCGTTGTCGAAGTGGCCGATGTTGCACACTACGGCACGCTTCTTCAGCGCCTTGAGCATGTTGGCGTCGCAGACGTTGACGTTACCGGTGGTGGTCACGATCAGGTCGATCTTGCCCAGCAGGGCCTTGTCGATGCTGGCTTCGGTGCCGTTGTTGATACCGTCGATGAACGGCGAAACCACTTCGAAACCGTCCATGCAGGCCTGCATGGCGCAGATCGGGTCGACTTCGGTGACCTTGACGATCATGCCTTCCTGACGCAGCGACTGGGCCGAGCCCTTGCCCACGTCACCGTAGCCGATCACCAGGGCCTGCTTGCCCGACAGCAGGTGGTCGGTACCACGCTTGATGGCGTCGTTCAGGCTGTGACGGCAACCGTACTTGTTGTCGTTCTTGCTCTTGGTAACCGAGTCGTTGACGTTGATCGCCGGGACTTTCAGCTCGCCCTTGGCCAGCATGTCCAGCAGGCGGTGCACGCCGGTGGTGGTTTCTTCGGTCACACCGTGCACGCGCTCCAGCACTTGCGGGTATTTCTTGTGCAGCAGCTCGGTCAGGTCGCCACCGTCGTCGAGGACCATGTTGGCGTCCCATGGCTGGCCATCCTTGAGGATGGTCTGCTCCAGGCACCACTCGTACTCCTGCTCGGTTTCACCTTTCCAGGCGAACACCGGGATACCGGCGGCGGCGATGGACGCGGCGGCCTGGTCCTGGGTGGAGAAGATGTTGCAGGACGACCAGCGCACTTCGGCACCCAGGGCGACCAGGGTTTCGATCAGCACGGCGGTCTGGATGGTCATGTGGATGCAGCCCAGAATCTTCGCACCCTTGAGCGGTTGCTCGGCCAGGTACTTGCGACGCAGGCCCATCAGTGCAGGCATTTCCGATTCGGCGATGATGGTTTCGCGACGACCCCAGGCGGCCAGGGAGATGTCGGCGACTTTGTAATCGGTAAAACCAGCAGGCATGTTTGCAGCGCTCATGAGAGCCTCCATTCGTAGTGTGCGAATGGGCGCCGTTGTGCGTTAAGCGCCCGCGAGAGCGAGCAACGCCCCATCCGAGCCTGACAGGCCTAGCCTGCTGCAGCGCCCCTCGGACGGGTGGCGGGCATGGCGCCGCTGTGGGCGGCCATGTGAAGCGGCAAAGATTATAGC
>Ga0247824_10002662_pt1 | contig 10030 bp, 10 predicted proteins | sample 13C_PalmiticAcid_FD_194412 | JGI IMG/M metagenome (GOLD analysis project Ga0247824, IMG submission 194412) | Soil microbial communities from agricultural site in Penn Yan, New York, United States - 13C_PalmiticAcid_Day48 | ecosystem: Environmental > Terrestrial > Soil > Agricultural land... | reverse complement strand
TCTTGGAAGGCGGTGAGGGGGGGGCACAGCAACCCAGCGGGGTGGCAGGGCTGCCGCAGCCTTGCGCCATGATCTCTGTTTTGAACTCAACTTCTCCATCGACCTCCCCGGGTTGAATTTCTTCTCGTTTCCTCACATCTAAACGCCACCAGCACCGCCAAGCCGATATTATGCTGGTAAGGCCGTGTGCCTTGCCTCTCGATTCAACATGGCCGCCACCGATGCTGGCAAAGGGAACCCCCTGAGTCCCGAGAACAAGAGGCTGTTTTTTGGAATGGGCATCTGGCTCTGTTGGTTTGCTTGGGCTGTGGGAGTAGGCCTCTCTCAAAAGACACCGGCCGCCATCTTCGGTTTGGTCTTTGCCGGCCTGATCATCCTGGGACTGTCCATTTACTACTGGAAGGGCTTCCTGATGTTCCTCAGCATGGCTGTGGCGTTTCCTTTTGTCCCCCCCTTCATGATTTTTATGCTCCTTCGCCGTCTGCTCTCCATCGTGGTTGTCTTCAACCCCAGCTTTCCATGGAACCCAAAGTCGAGATCCGACTACTGCCGCCTCTGCGACAGGTGCAACGCCCTCGTGGCAAACTCCCATCTGGCCCTCGGTGCCCGCTGGCTGTTCGCATGGCCGAAAGAGACGCATGGCCCTTTTACCAGATCCGATCTCGGCTCGTCGTCGCGGCAGTGCCATCTCTGCCAACTGCTGTTCTCGACCCTCGAAGATTACCAGAATAGCACACCAGCGACAGCTTCCACCACCACCACCGCGGGGGGCAGCGGGTTACCAATTGCCAACACCCCCAACGCACAATTGTTTGTCAAGATTCGGAAAAAGGTAGCACCCTTGGACCCCTACTCTACCGTTTATCTATCTCTTCGCGGCCCATCCGTTCAAGGATCCATCAAAACAATTCTAGAGTGGAAGCCCAAAGGTGCCGTTTTTGCCCCAGCTCGAATAAAAGCCAACAAGCTGACCGACCAAACCAGATGATGTCCGCCATCGGTGCCACGACTCCTTGACCACCGACTCGCCCGACGTTTTTGACTGGGCGCGGTCCTGGATCGAGAAATGTAACCAAGACCATCCCCGCTGCCGGAACGAGTTCGTTTCTCTGCGGATGAAGACCTACCTCCCGCTGAGGCTTATCGACATCGACGGGAACACCAGCGATGGCACTGTTCGGGTCCTGCCGACCGCTCAGGTTCTGCCTGGTAATCCTCAAGTCGACTACTGTGCTCTCAGCCACTGTTGGGGCGGTGCGAACGGCTTCAAACTCACCAAGACCAACCTCGCCACCCTGGCGACCGGCATCCAGACCCATTCCCTGCCCCAAACCTTCCGGGATGCCATCTCTGCCACCGGCAAGCTTGGCATGAGGTAAATTTGGATCGATTCCCTCTGCATCGTGCAGGACGACTCCGCCGAGTGGGAGACACAATCCACCAAGATGGGTTTCGTGTACGCCAACGCCAAATGCGTCCTCTCAGCCACATCGTCCCGCGACTCGGCAGGCGGTTGCTTTCGGCCTCGAAGCGTCGTCCACTACGACTGCAGCATCGCGCGGACGGCAAATAAGGTGCTTGTGGTTCGGGCAAGGCGGGGACGTGGGCAAGTGGCAAAGCTGTTCAAGTCCGTCGTAGAGACGTCGCCCTTGACCACGAGAGGATGGACCTTCCAGGAACGGTACCTCGCTAGCCGTACCCTGCACTTCTGCGAGGGCGCCGTCTACTTTGAGTGCGGCACTCTCCAGGCCTCCGAAGGAATGCAGGGAGGAAAAGTGTATGCGCCGAAACCTCACATCCAGGCAGACGGGAAGCTCCAAGATGCAGCGGCAGACGTCGAGGCCTCGAACATAATGACCGCGCCAGGCCGCCATGACCGCATGAGACAATCCGCCCTCCTCGCCTTCAACTTTCTTCGGCAAAATCTGACCCGGAAAAACGTCGAAAAGGCGGCCGCCCTCGAGCTCAAGCTCAAAGGCGAACAGAAAGAAGCAGCCATACGCGCCTCAGCCGCCTGGGAGGGCATGCGCGGCGCCTTCGACTTCCTCTGGCGCTTCACGGGGGCCACTCCTCGTGAGCAGCTCGAGTTCCACGCCCGCTGGTTCGAGATGGTCGGCGACTACTCCGCCCGGCAGCTCACCGTGCCCACAGACAAGGCCATCGCCATCGCCGGCGTGGCGTCCATCATCCAGCAAAACACCGCCCTCACCTACGCCGCCGGCCTGTGGAAGGAGCTCCTGCTGTTCAACCTCCTCTGGTTCCCGGAAGGCAACCCAGCACCACGTCCTACCCGCCGCGCGCCCACCTGGTCCTGGATTTCCGTCGACGGAAAGATCACCCACAGCCTGCCCGACGACTGGCAGGCGGCGGAACCGCTCATCAGCGGGGAGGCGCTGGAGCAGGTTGAAAAGGTTGGCGACCTGGTCCACAACGCCACGCTGCGGCTCACCGGCCAAGTCCGGCCGCTCGAGCTGGATAACGTGAACCTCACGCCTGACACTGACGAGCGCTTCCGCACACCGCTCGACGAGCTCCGGCTGCTGCCAGTCGTGGTGTTTACGTCTGCCGGCTCTGAGCCTGGCGAGGAGACGGTGGCCCTGCATGGGATTGTGGTGCGGCAGCGCGGGGGTTCTCAGCAGGGGTACAAGCGCGTGGGATACTTTCCAAGCACGAATCGGTTGGTTGTTGACAGGGTGTTGGCGGGGAGGCAGGATATCGAGGAGATTTGTATCGTGTGATGGGGGGATTTTGGCGGCGGGAAGGGCCCGAGGGGGAACTGGCAAGGGATGGAGGATGGTGGGTTGCAATATTGCTTGCCCCTGGTTCTGCTGCGTCAGCCCCACCAGGCGTTGAGTTGAGCTGAATCCCTAACCCCTGATTCAACAACTGATCAACGCGGAGGCACTGGTCCCGAGATTTCTGAGGAGGGGTTAGTGAAGGATGGACGAAGGATTTGCGTGAAGGATTCATGCAACTTTGGGCGATGGGTTTAGGATAGCTGCGTCTTACACGCGTCAGCAAGCGACCGAGAAGACTCCGAGATGTCCGGATAGCCGGAAAAGGGACTCAGAGTGTTGATTATATATAGGGACTTTACTTGAAGCCCCTACTCGTCATCATTTCCTTCCCCAAGCCAACGGGCACCATGTCCCCCCTCCTCAACATCTTACTCGCCCTCGGCCTGGGGGCACAACACTCCCTAGCCTCAACCTCCCTGTCCGACAAGGTCATCCAATGCCTCACCAAGGCCTCTGTCCCGCAAGCCCTGCCTGGCACGCCTGAATTCGAAAGGTCGCGCAGCCCGCACAACCTCCGCGAGCAGTTTACTCCCCTGGCCATCGCACTCCCGACCACCGTCTCGCATGTGCAAGCAGCCGTCGCGTGCGGACGCAAGAATGGCGTGAAAGTGAACCCCCGGTCGGGCGGCCACAACTACGGCTCGCATGGCATTGGTGGCGAGGACGGGCATCTGGTGGTTGATCTTAGGTTTCTGAATGATGTCAAGGTTGATAACTGCACGCATGTTGCGACGGTTGGGCCGGGCGCGAAGCTGGGGAACTTGGCGCTTGCGTTGGATGCGCAGGGGAAGCGGTCCATTCCGCATGGTCTCTGCCCGAAGTACAACCCCCTCTCCCACCTCCCCCAAAAACACAATTGTTGACAACGACACCCAGGGTCGGCGTCGGTGGCCACGTCCTCCACGGCGGGTGGGGCTACTCGACGCACAACCACGGCCTTTTCCTGGACTACCTGGAGGAAGTCCAGCTCGTGACCGCCAACTCCTCCGTGGTGACGGCCTCCGCCACCAAGAACCCGCAGCTCTTCTGGGGGCTCCGCGGCGCGGGCATGTCCTTCGGCATTGCGACGCGCTTCAAGTTCCGCACGCTGCCGCAGCCCGAGGAGATCCAGCTGTTCTACATCCCCTTTATCTGGAACCTCACCCAGGCGCAGGCCGGGTGGCGCGTGTTCCAGGACTATGCCGCGTCGACGATTCGGCCGAAGGAGATGAATATCCGGGTGGTGGTCAGCTCGGGGTCGTTTCTGGGGGCGCCGGGCACGATTTTCCTGTTTGAGGGCGCGTATCATGGGCCGAGGGCGGATTATGACAGGGTGATCAAGCCGTTTCGGGATGCGGTGATTGCACTGGGGGGGTATGCGGACTTTTTGAGTTACCCAGAGGTGACGGCGGTGGATTACATGGACTCGTTGTTGTATGCGAACAATAATGCGTTGTTGTTTGGGGAGGCGGGGGCTGAGCCTTTGGAGTCGGGGGTTGATGACCAGATTGTGAGTGGAAAGTTGTTCTGGGACAGTCGAGTTGATGCTGACAGAGGGTTCTTTCCAACATTGACAGCAAACCAATGGCGTGAGTCTGCTTCTTCCAACATGGCACCTTCTGAACACGCCCACTGACCATACCCTCCCCAGTTCTACAAGAGCATGTTGACCGACAAACTCTCCGGCCCAACCGCCGACGCTCTCATGACAGCTGTCTCAAACTCATCCCAAACGAATCCCTCCCGGGTATGGCCCCCCATCCCCCACCTAAAGCACAAACCCATCCCACTAACCTGCCCTCCTTCCGCACCCAGTTCTGGCTCTGGATCGTCAGCGCCATCGGCGGCCCCAACTCAGCCCTCACCACCGCCTTCCCAGCAAGCAGCACCTCCTATTCCCACCGTTCATCCCTCCTCCTTTGGGAACTCGGCGACACCGTCGGCGCCACCGACACCTACCCGTCCGATGTGGGCATTCCCTGGGTCAACCAGTTCGTCGACCTTGTCGAGGAGAAGGAGGGCAAGACCATCGGGATGTATTACAACTACGCGGATCCGAGTATCGGCGACCATGGGGAGGCGGGGAGGCGGTACTGGCCGGGGAATTATGACAGGTTGGTGGGGTTGAAGAGGGCGTGGGATGCGGAGGGGGTTTTTGAGAATCCGCAGACTGTTGGGCGGCGGTAGGAGGCCAGGGGAGGGTTAACTGCCATTGAGGGAGGTACACACGGACACCTTGCCATGGAACAAACCCCTTTACCCCATCCCGCCCCGGAAATGGCGGTGACGGTTGTGCCACACGAGTGACCGCGACACAATCAACACATGCTTGTGTCGGGGGTGGCCTGAACTGCGGTGGTTGAGGCCCTTGGGGACGCTAGTTGTTTTGAAACGGTTCCTCAGGTCAGCGACTCCGATAGGTGCCACAAATAGAACGGCTGCCTTCATGACACGGCCCTCGTCTGACGAGCAAGAGCATCACGACCACCATGTCAAAGGCCCTGCGGATGACTTGTAAAATCAGGATTGCGTAGCTGCCAGTCTGCCAAAGCTTCCAACAGCACAGGGGCCCGAACCCTCCTTCACAGCCCAACATATCACTCCTTGCTATTCACGCCCCAACCCTCCCTTGCCCCCATTCTTCCTCGAGCTGACGGCGGCGCCGCACGAGTGAGTGACCGCGACACAATCAACACGCGGTGGTCGCGGTGGCCGCGGTGCCATAGGACGAGCCACCGCGACACAATCAACACATGTTCGTTGTGCCGTGGTGACCTGAGCCATGACCCAGGCAGCTGTGCCGGCCTTGAGCATCGCAAACGGACGGCCACAGCACGAGGATACCCCTGACTTCTTACGCAGCAGCCGAAGGCATGATGTGCCTGTGCAAAGCGCAGTACTGGTACACCAGCGTATCGATATGGTCGCACAGCTGGATGTAGGCTAGGACATGTCAGTCTACCAACCAACACTCCTCAAGGGATAGTACCAATCTGAGGAGCAGAGCACTTACTGTCGTAGACAAACCCATTGGTGTCCATATCGCCCTCGATTTTCTGGACATCGCTGTCGTCCGCTGTGTGGCGTGGGTGAGTAAGTCCCCGGGTCAGCGTGCCAGCCATGAGGCGGATGGGGGTGTGGGGGAAAGGCGTACGCATGTAGCCCGCGTTGTAGATCGATTTGCTGACCAGCTTGTCAAGCGAGTTGATATCTGGTTTGAGCAGATTAGTTTGTTGCTCCTTTCGGTTCCAAGTTCCCTGGTGACAGAGCATCCTACCAGACGCAGGCAGCGTGGCAAAGATCTTTCGCATCATGTCGTCGAAGGAGACGCTCGAAACTTTCTCGTTGTCAGTAAAGACGGACAGGCTTCTGTCTGGAGAAGGGCAACTATACGGGCCCAGTCGCTCTCGGATAGGCTGTTCACGATCCTCGTCACCAGATCGTTGCTGTCTGTTTGCAGAGTAAGCGATGGGTTGCCTCTCTAGAGGATGTCTGCGGCCGATGTGCAACTCACAAGTGTAGCGGATCCTCGTGATGCTGAGTCTGACCCTGCGGACTTTGTCCGGGTCACCTGCCGCCATGATGTGGGTCAGGCAATGTGCTTATAGGTACGGAGGCACGTCCGGTATCTTTAAGGGTATGTGGTGCGGGGTGGGGGACTTGCCTAGACCCATGGTGCGGAGGAGAGTCGTGATTCTCTTCTTAAGCGCGTCCGTTGCTGTGACAAGATCAGCGTATTCCCTCCACGAGACGGCGGGAAGGGAATACTCACTGCGATAGACATACTTGAGCACCATCTCCGCGACTTTGTTGACCAATTCATCCGTGACTGTGGCACACGATTAGAGCCTGATCCTTGTGGCCTCGGAACGATACAGGAGCCCTTGCCTATGTAACCGTCCTCTGCAATCGTCTCGCGGGCAGTGGTATAGGCGTTTGCTCCGTCTACGAACGGTTGGTCAGTCAGCAACTTTATTATCAGTCACAGTGTTGAGGGGAACGCACAGGGGAGGATGTGTGCGACCGTAGTCTCAATGATCTTCTGGAGCCGGGCGCCATCTGTCACGGCCATGTGAGTAGGGTGGCGAGGATCAGGGGTTGGAGTTGCTGTTGCTAACCGCCGTAGTCGTCCGTGGTGGTATTCTTGAAAACATCATCCACAATGGTCGGGTCATCCCCTACTCTTGATCAGCCTTTTGGCCCCTGACGCATGGATAACGGGGACGACCAGCGAACTTACAGGTATATCCGAGACTCGTCATCTTGTCCGAAATCTGCTTCTCGAGCTCGGGGCTTTGGGTCGCTGCGGTAGCTGAATGAGCAATCCTTGTGCTGAAACGATGGTGGGTACATCAGCGACCTACTGTGAAACCATTCATCAATCTGCTGCTCAATCTCGGCTTTGGCTTCGTCCAGCGACCGTCCCTGCTTTATGGCGTCGAGAACGGTAGTCATTATGCTGTGAAGAGTAAACAAACCATCAACGGTGAACCTGGGACGGAGGATGCCAAGATGGCCGGAGGCTTACAACTTGAACTCGTCGTTCGCAAGCGACTTGAGCTCCTTCTTGCCGGCGTAAAACGCCAGTTTGGTGAGCATCGTATCGATCACTGATTGGACAAACTCCTCCTCCAGCATGTCAACGTAGGAACCGACGAGACCGTCAAGGCCGATGCCCGCGATGATGAGGAACTCGGAGAAGAAGAAGTCCGCCATGGCCGCGCCAATCGACTTTGCGAAGAAGCTGGGCTCGCCCATGTTGGCCTTCATGCCCTCTCTGGTGAGCATGGTGACTGTGCCGATGGCGGCCGCGGCCAGACAGGCGCCCACGGGTCCCAGGAGCGCTGTCGCGCAGAAGGTCGAGACAGCGGCGATGGTAGAGAGCGTGCACTCGGCCTCAGCGCGCCTCGCCTCATCCTGTCCACGGCTTGCGGTCAGTGACAATATTAACGCAAGAGGAACGAAGACGTCCCTGGGGCAGAGACTCACCGAATCGCCCATGGCCAGATCTGCGAGTGCAACCCCATATCCCAGGAATGGGATCTCTTCCATGATCCGCATGAAGGCGCCGCGTGCATCCCAGTCGCCGGCTCTGTCGTAAGTGTCGCCGTCAGCAACCCCCTTGGTTAAGCGCAGGATAAACGCTGAGATAAGAAGCCCTTGCGCTTACGGGTCCTGGATGGTCAACACCCCGTCCACGTTCTTGACGTCCTTATTCAGCTCATAATCGATCGGAGAGCCGTAGTGCTTGTACTGGTCCTGCAGTGAACACCTGAAATGGCCATATGTGTCGAAGTAGAAGTCCTTGGCCGAGTCCCCAAAATACCCGTTCTTCTGCCTGATGAAGTTGCCATTCCTGTTCCCGTAGTGGAGGTTCAGGTCGATGCTGCTGGCGTGGAGCATGCCGTCGTAACCAACGCACATCCCGGTCAGGTAGGTCGGCCAGTGGCCGGTGCTGCTGTCGTATTTCTGGCCGACCCGGAGCATGGCCACCGTCTCACAGAGGTTTTGCGAGCTGCGCACATGCTTGTCAGCCTGGTGAGTCTTGGAGCTGGGGACCTCGGGGTTGGCAAACGGTTCACTGCCCAGGAGCAGGCCAAGTACGTTTGTCAGGAAGAAATCCAGACACGTGCTCACGTTCACCCAGTCGCCCGAATCCCCCTTGATAGGGACGGTGAGGATGCTGCCACCGAACAAGGTCGCGTTCCATCTGTCGACATGATCCGCGTCCATGAGGTTAAACCCCTCGTTCAGGCCGTAGCGCAGCTTGCCATCCCTCGTAACGCTAAAGTACTCGTGCAGCGGAAACTTGTTAGGAACGAGCGCCGTGTTGTCGCCGATCTTTTGTTGGCAGTCACAGAGCAACCAGAAGCCATCGTTTGGGTTCAGATCGAAATTTGAGGAGGTGCTGCTGAAATGCATGGTGGAGGTGGGTGGGACGGGTGAACGGGGTGTTGTCTGGGTGGGCGTGTGGTCGGTTGTTGCTCCTGCTGATGAGAGAGCCGACTTGAAAGTTGAAACCACGGACCTTTGCTGTGATGGCGAAGGACGGGGTCTCACGAGCACATGTGTTATGCACACCGCACCTCCGCCAAGTGGATTCTCGTCGTACAAAGCCGTCGTACTCCATCGAGCTGAACTCGGCATGTCACGGCGGCGGCATACGGGCCGCCGCGGTTCGAGAGAGGCATCCGTTTATTGGCGTGAGCCACTTCCTCCAGTCCATTGTTGACCTAGCGCCGAATACTCTGCGGAGCTGAAACCGACGCCGTGTAGCGTTGGGAGGGTGACATTGAGATGCATATTCACAAACAAAGCTGTTGATCGTTGACCGGATGGCAAGTCTCGTCCATGTAGACGCAGCAAACACTCTGGACGACCGGGTTGGCCATTCTGGCGACAAAGAATACATATACAGGTACATCAGCTCGAGCCAAGGTGGCGTCCATTTTCAGGTGCCGCTCGTGTTCATTCGCCAGCAACCTCCCGCGGGGAACAGCCCCATCTCGTCTGGCTCAACCGGCCTCTTGGTCCACACTGGTGGGCATCGCTCCTTCTTGGCTGCGCCTGTAAAATCCCGCATTGTCAGGCCATCACTAACTGGTCATTGGGCACCGACGAGTCCGGATCCGACGGGGTAATCAGGTCCGAATGAGTCCAAATTTAGGTACTTGGGTGCCGGCAAGATCTTGGGCCCGCGAAGCATCGGGAACAGATCTTTGTTGAACAGGCATTCGGCGTTCTGATTCGACGGTTCCCGATTACGCTGTCCGCCACTAATATCGAGCTTCTTGCTGTCTCTGCGTTTCGACTCACTTGATATCTCGTGTTTCATGAACTAGCATGGGACTGGTATGCAGAGAAGGCCGTGTGGGGAAGACCATGATGAGGCACTGTCTGACTACACAGACTCATCAGAACAAATTTGTTTCTGATACTGTGTTGTGGGATGCCGAGCCAGCTTGCTGGCCGTTTACGCGTCCTCAGCTCACAACTCTCTGTGCATGTGCCCTGCAGACTGCCCATAAGAGGGCGGTTACCTGCAAACCGAGTGAATGATGAGGCCCCGAGCTTCTGTTGCAGCCTCTCATAACAGCAGCTAGTTTCCCGTCCAGGGCTTGAGGAGGTGGCCAGCGGAGAGCCTGGCCACTGCTGCCACTGAATCCCAGCGGTAATAACACCCCACAACACCACACAGTTGTCGTCAAGCCCCCTCCTCCTCCTCCCTCCCAAACCTCGGCGCCCCCTCCCAC
>Ga0247824_10002661_pt1 | contig 10031 bp, 10 predicted proteins | sample 13C_PalmiticAcid_FD_194412 | JGI IMG/M metagenome (GOLD analysis project Ga0247824, IMG submission 194412) | Soil microbial communities from agricultural site in Penn Yan, New York, United States - 13C_PalmiticAcid_Day48 | ecosystem: Environmental > Terrestrial > Soil > Agricultural land... | reverse complement strand
CCAGACCTTTCAACGGGATCCGCCTGTCGCCGCACGTGTTCAATACTCCAGACGACGTCGACCGCGCGCTCGTCGCGATCAAAAAGGAAGTCGCCTAAGGACGTCCAGCACTCCTCTTCACGAACTCGACCGCTGACAACAGTACCCATGTATTCGGATCGACGGTCACCGAGGCCGGCTCGGTCTCGGCGGCGAGCGTAAAACGTCCGCTGCGCTCGGCCAGCTCGATCCGTTCGATTCGCGCCTGCCCGGTCGCGCCGGCAACGGCGATTTCGAGTGGCAGACGATACGCTGCGCCGTCCTGCGTCTGGGTCAACTCGACCACCACCTGTTTGGCAACAGCGTCGTAGCGCCACTCGCCTTTCAGTGACGGCACACCCGGGCGCTTCAACCACTGATCGAAGAATCAGGACAGCGGGACGCCGCCGGCACGTTCCATCACCTGGCGGAAATCGTCCGTCGACGCATTCTGGTTTCGGTAGCGACTGTAGTACTCGCGGAGGCCGGCCCAGAACTTGTCGGTGCCGATGACGCCGCGAAGCATGTGCAGTGTCCATCCACCTTTTTGATACACCAGGCGGTTGAGCACGCGGCTCATGTCCGACAGATTTCGATGGACGATCGGTTGGTCGGGCACCGCCTTCTGCGCCGTGAGGATCGTCTGCACGTCGGCGCGCAGGTTGCGGACGAAGACGTCGCGGCCGCTGAACTGCTCAGTGTAGAGATGCGTGAAGTAGGTCGCGAATCCCTCGCTCAGCCACACATCATCCCAGTCCTTCTCGGTGACGGCGTTGCCCCACCATTGATGTGCGACTTCGTGGACGACCGGTGCCCGCCCGGCGGCGACCCCTTTCTCGCCATAGAAAATCGCGGAGGCGTGCTCGGTTCCGCCGCTGATGCCGGCCGCCTCGACGTGCGCGAGCTTTTCGTACGAGAACGGGCCGATCCAGTCGCTGAAGAACTCGAACGCGCGCCGCCCGGTGAACTCGAAGATATCGCCGCCGCGCTCACGCTCCTGGGGAAATACCCACACCTGCTGCGGAATGCCGCGGACGACGTCGTAGTGGTGGACGGCAAAACGCGCGACGCCCAACGCGTAGAGCCAGGAGGCGATCGGCACGGACTGCTTCCAGTGCGTGCGGCGTGCACCGTCCGGCAGATCCAGCTCCTCGACCAGCACCCCGTTGGCCACTACCTGGTAGTGCGCGGGCGCGGTGACGATGAACTCGCCGGTGGCTTTGTCGTACGGGTGATCGACCATGGGCAACCACTGCCGCGCCCGGTTCGGCCAGTTCTCGCTGAACATCGTCCGCTCGCCGTGGATGTTCCTGATCAATCGCAGGCCCTCAGCGGGGATGCCGCTGTAGGTGACCGTCGCCTGCAGTTCATCTCCCGCTTTCACCGTAGACGGCAGCGGAATGTGCAGCCGATCGCTCGCGTGCGTGAATGCGATCGTCGTTGCAGCGACGGTTGCGGCAGATACCGTCATCCCCTTGCCGTCCGCCGCGGATGTCAGGTCGAGGACGAGCTCGCCGACCGGTTGTACGACGCGAAATGTGACCGTCGCCGCGCCGGCGATGCGGTCGGAGCTGTCATTCACGGTCAGACGGAAGACGTAGTGGATGATGTCGATCGCCGGCTGGCGCGGATAAGTATCGGCGTAACCATCGGTCGCCAGCAGCATCGCCGCGGTGACACCGATGATGAGTCTCGTGCTCACGAGCGCCGCTACTTCTTCGGCGGCGTTTTTGCCGTCTCGACGACCTTGAGGTCGAACTTCCCGCTGCTTTCGACGAAGAACACACAGTCCGACGCCTTGTCGCAGGAGGTTGTGTGCCGATAGTTTCCGCCGGGCTGCATCATGTACGAGCCTGGCCCGAGCCGCACTTCAGGCTTTCCTTCCGGCGCCTGGATGTAGGTGCCCGACAAGAACACAACCTTCATCGCATAGGTATGCGTGTGGAGCGGAGCCGCGAATCCGGCAGGCAGCTTGAGATAGGCCCCAAAGGCCCCCTTCGCATGATCACCCCACAGGTCCGCGACCTTGACGCCTGGCGCGCCCTGGGGATCGAGATCCGTCCATTTGAGGTCTGCGGCGGGAAGAAAAATGGGCTGCCGTGCGGATGTCTGCGCCCGCAGGGGCGCCGTCAAAACGAGCGAGAACGAACAAGCGAGAACGGTCGTCGGTCTCATCGCGTCCTCCTTTGCCAATCAGGCGGTTCATTGTAGTGGAGAAGGGTGAGGACCACTCTGTCGAGTACGCCTTTCGGGTATGCTCGGCGCTCATATGGTATTTCCTATCGGCGACGACAACACCGGACGGCTGCGCACGCCGTATGTCACCTACCTGCTGATTGCGATGAACGTGCTCGTCTTCGTGTTCCTGCAGGGGATGGGCACGAACGAGCGGTTCACGTATGCGTTCTCGACGGTGCCGCAGGAGATCCGTACCGGCGAGGACATCGCGCGACCGGTGCGCATCGAAGTTGGCGACGAGGCCGCGACCATTGCGCTTCAGCCCACGCCCGGCTCGGTATATCTCACGCTGCTGGTGTCGATGTTCATGCACGGCAGCCTGATGCACCTGCTCGGCAACATGCTGTTCCTCTGGATCTTCGGCGACAACATCGAAGACGACCTCGGCCACGCCCGCTACACGCTCTTCTATCTCACGACCGGCGTCCTCGCGTCGGTGGCGCACGTGGTGTCGACGTTTGCGTTCGGCGACAATCCGTTCATCCCGAGCCTCGGGGCATCGGGGGCAATATCGGGGGTGATGGGCGGCTATCTGGTGATGCATCCGCAGCGCCAGGTGCGCGTGATCATCCTGCGGATGCTGACCACCGTTCCGGGCTACGTCGCCGTGGGGCTGTGGTTCGTCCTGCAGTTGATCAGCGCCTACGGCGTCCTCGGTCAAGGGCCGCAGTCGGGTGGCGGCGTCGCGTTCATGGCGCACATCGGCGGATTCATTGCCGGTGCCGTCCTGGTACGGGTCTTTGCCATCGGCTCTCGACCTTCTTCCCGGTGAGCTGCCAGTCGATGGTCGTGGTATGAGAACCCGTTCGTGTCCACGCGGCCGTTCAAGGGGCTTCTCGTCGCGAACCTGATTCTGAACAATTGGGACTGGAAGACGGTTCATCACGAAGATGAAAGCGAAGATCGGAGAAGGGTTGGCGCTGGCTGAACGAAGCTCGGAGCTCCCTCGAAACTAGGAAGGTCCACCTGCAACTGACGTCGATCCGATGCACCATCGCTGCGGTCCCCGTGATCGCCGCATTCCTCGTTGGCGCGCAGCCGTCCTCGACGCGACTCGCCGCCGGCGACGGTCAGTTCCTGCTCGACGGCAAGCCCCTGCAGATCCTGTCGGGCGAGATGCACTACCCGCGCATCCCGCGCGAGTACTGGCGCGACCGCTTCAGAATGGCGCGTGCGATGGGACTGAACACGATCTCGACGTACGTCTTCTGGAACCTGCACGAGCCGGCGCCCGGGAGATTCGACTTCAGCGCCAACAACAACGTCGCCGCATTCGTGCGGGAGGCCGCCGCCGAAGGGCTGCACGTCATCGTCCGGCCCGGCCCATACGTGTGCGCCGAATGGGAGCTCGGCGGCTATCCAGCGTGGCTCCTCGCCGATCCCTCGCTGGTGCTGCGGAGCACCGATGAGAAGTTCACGCGCACGGCGGCGCGCTGGCTGACACGGCTTGGGCGCGAGCTCGCGCCGCTGCTCTCGAGTCGCGGTGGACCCATCATTGCGGTGCAGCTCGAGAACGAGTACGGATCGTTCGACAAGGACAAGGCGTATCTCGAATGGCACCGGCGCGCACTCCTCGACGCGGGCTTCGGCGGCGCCCTGATGTACACGGCAGATGGCGACGTCCAGTTGCCGAACGGCACGCTCGACGGAGTTCCGGCAGTCGTGAACTTTGGCGTGGGCGGCGCCGAGAACGCGTTCAAGCGGCTTGCAGCCTTCCGCCCCGGCACGCCCCTGATGTCCGGCGAGTATTGGGCCGGCTGGTTCGACCACTGGGGCCGGCCGCACAACTCCACGAACTTGGCTCGCCAGACGCGCGAACTCGCGTGGATGCTCGAGCGCGGCTACTCGATCAATTTCTATATGTTCCACGGCGGCACGACGCGCGGCTTCATGAACGGCGCGAACATCGACAACGGCCGCTACTTTCCACAGACGTCCAGCTACGACTACGACGCCGCGCTCGACGAGTCGGGCCGCGTGACGCCGAAGTTCCTGGCGTTCCGCGATCTCATCGCCGCGCACACGAGGGTGACGCCGCCCGACATTCCGACCGTCCCCACGCCGATCTCTTTGCCCGAGATCGCACTCTCACGCACGGCGACGCTGTGGGAGACGCTCGGCAAGGGTCAGCGTGTCGAGCGACCGCGGCCGATGGAGGCCTTCGACCAGTCGTACGGCTACATCCTGTACCGCACGCGGCTGACCGGTCCGCTCGAGGGCACGCTCGAGATCCGCGACGTCCGCGACTATGCACAGGTCTACGTGAATCGCGCGCTGGCGGGAACGCTCGATCGGCGGTCTTCGCAGAATTCGCTCGTCATCGACGTCCCAGCCGGTCCCGCCGATCTCGACATCCTCGTCGAGAATCTCGGCCGCGTGAACTTCAACAAGCCGATCCGCGAGGAACGCAAAGGCATCACGACGGCCGTGACACTCGACGGTCGCGAGCTGACGACGTGGGACGTGTTTCCGCTGCCGATGTCATCGATGCCGATGACGACACAGCAGACGGTGGCCAGTGCCACCGGCCCGGCGTTCTACCGCGGCACCTTCACCCTCTCGACCACCGGCGACACGTTCCTCGATACCCGTGGCTGGGGCAAGGGGACCGTCGTCGTCAACGGCCACCATCTCGGGCGGTTCTGGTCCATCGGCCCGCAGCAGACGCTCTACATTCCAGGTCCCTGGCTCCGCCAGGGCACCAACGACATCGCCGTCTTCACGCTCGACACACCGACGAAGAAGACGATGACGGGCCTCGCTGCGCCAGTGCTGAATGAGCTGGTGAAGTAGTCGCGGCCATCGGATCACAGGAACTTGCGTGACGTACACTCCTCCGATGGAACCTGAAACCGCGGACGACGGGCGACGGCCGGCCGGACTCTGGCTGTTGACGTTCGTGCTGCTGGCCAGTCCGGTGTTTCATGCTGTCGCGCTGTTCTTCCACACGCACTGGCTCAATTTCGGCAGCCAACAGGCTTGGGATGCATTCGTCTATTTCATCATCGCGCCGGTGGTCGGCGCGTTGATGCTGGGCCGCCACGAGCGGGCGCGATTTTCCGTCTACGTTTTCCTGTCATGCGAGATCCTCCGGGCGATCCGGATCCATTCATGGCTTCTGGGTTTCCTGGCGGCGGGCTCGATCCTGTACTTGCAGTTTCCCGCGGCGCGCAGGTTCCACCCGGCGGTCGACCCGCAGAGAGTAATGGCGCGCCTGCGCCCCAGGCGACGCACGCTGTGAAGGGGACCGAGGCCGGGTGCTCGCGTTTGCACCGCCATCGAGAAGTGTGAAAGCTCGAAGCGCACCTGGCTGATGTCGGACCTGCGCGATTCCAGCACGCGAATACTGCCCGCGAGCGGCGGCGCTGCGGCGGCCGCCGGGCATTCAGATCGGACGATCAACCAGGCACGGACCCGCTACGACGCCACGTAGACACGGAGGGTCAGCTCCGCGACCGGCGCAATCGACTCTTCGATCACGACGCGCATCGCGTTGACGGTCACAGGATTGAATCGCTCTATGCGCGCGCAGCCGATGGTCGCGCCGCGGGTGAGCTCGCGCCAGCCGGTGGACTCTTCGCCGTGCACTGAGAATCCCGCCACGGCCTGCCCCTGCTCGATGTCTTCTGCGAGCCTGACGGCGGCGATCTGGACCGGCTTCGCAAATCGCACGTCGAGGCGGCGTGCGGGTTTGCCAACCTCGACGAAGCGCGCCGCACGCAGATCGCGGAAGGCCATCAGGCTGGCGACGTCGTTCGGATGGAGCACGCCGTCGCGCGTCGGCGGCACGTTCAGCAGCAGCTTCGAGTTGCGGCCCACCGATCGACAATAGATATCGAAGAGACGCTCGGCCGGCTTCACCTGCGTGTCCTCGCCCGGATGGTGAAACCAGCCCGGCCGAATCGACGTGTCCGCTTCCGCCGGACGCCACAGCGTGCCCTCACGGTCGCCATGCTGCAGCGCGTCGATGACGCCTGGACCGCTGACACCCGGTGCCGCCACCCGCGCAGGATCAACGGTGGACCAGTTCGGTTCGCCGGCGGTGCCGTTCTCGTTGCCGCACCAGCGGACGTCGGGGCCGGCGTCCGAAAAGACGACTGCATTCGGCTGCAGCTTTTTGACGAGACGGAACGTGCGCGGCCAGTCGTAGACCTGCCGCTTTCCATTGGGACCTTCGCCGTTGGCGCCGTCGAACCACACTTCGTTGAGCGGGCCGTACTGCGTCAGTAGTTCAGTGAGTTGATCGGCGTAGACGTCGTTGTAGTGCGGCGAGTCGCCGTAAGCGGGATGGTTTCGGTCCCACGGTGACAGATAGAGCCCGGCCCCGAGCCCCTCGGCGCGGCAGGCGTCGACGAACTCGCGCACTACGTCGCCACGGCCGCCGCGCCACGGGCTTCTCGCAACGGAGTGCGACGTCGTTCTGGTCGGCCAGAGACAGAACCCATCGTGATGCTTGGCGGTGAGGATCATGGCGCGGAACCCCGCGGCGCGGGCTGTCTTCGCCCAGGCGCCGGCGTCGAGCGCGGCCGGCGCGAAGATCGCGGGATCCTCGCGGCCGTCACCCCACTCGCGATCGGTGAAGGTATTGACACCGAAGTGCAGGAAGAGCGCGAGCTCGTCGCGCTGCCACGCGAGCTGCGCGGCTGTCGGACGCGGGCGGGACCCTGCGACAAGCTCAGGGCGAAGCCCCTGGAGCCACCGCGTATCGGCCGCCAGCGCCGTCAATCCCGCTCCGCTGCGCTGAAGAAAACTGCGGCGAGTCACGGCGAAATGCTATCGCGAACCGTTCACCGTGAGTTCATCGTAGCGCGATGAACTCACCGTCGTCGATCACACGGTTGTTCACGCGATACAGCGTGACTCCGGAAATCGCGGGAATCGCGTTACCCGTTGGACCGACAACCGCCGCCGCCTGATGAAAGCGCGTACGCACCGTGGAGCCGAAGCTGATGGACTCGCGCGTGTGCATATGACCTCCGAGCGCCAGCGGCCAGTCGCGCGATCCGATTGACGCGAGCACGTCGCTGAGGTTCGACACCACATGCCGGAACACCGTGCGTCCGCCGACTTTGATCAACGTGGGCGCCGGGCCGTCGTCCTGATAACCGCCCACACCATCGATCGCGGTCGCAAAAGGAATGTGATTGAAGGTGACGACTGGCGTGTCAGACGGCACGTGGGAGAGGTCCGCCTTGAGCCACGCCACCTGAACGTCGTCGACGTGTCCGTAATACCAGAGGTCGGCGATGTCCACCGAGTCGAGCCCCACGAAATGCACGCCGCCGTGTGTGAACGAGTAATAGTTCGGCCCGAGCCGCTGGCGGTACATCCCCTTGCCGTAGAGCGGATGGGTGGAGCTGACGAGCGAGAGATGCCGCTCGATACCAAAGTTCTCGTGATTGCCCGGGACGCTCCAGACGGGCACAGGAAAGCCGCGCACCTCCTGTGTGTAGAGATCGTAATAGCCGCGCGCTTCCTGCTCACCGACACGAAGAGCGTCACGCACCAGATCACCGGTGATCAGCACGAAATCCGGACGATATTTTTCCGCGATCGCCCCCAGCTGCTGCAGGCGGCCGAGTGTTTGCGGGCTGACGTGCGTGTCGGACGCATGGATGAAGGTGAACGTCGCGGAAGCCGGGCGCGGCGTCAGTGGGAAGTCGGCAGGGCCGGGCACTACCCGCCAGAAGTCTCCGACTGCCGCGTACCCGTCGGGCAGGCTGATGAACACGAGTCCGTAGGGCCCGCGCGGAAGCGAATAGCTGCCGTCCGCAGCAGTCTGGACGACGTCGCGCTGATTCGACACCGCAACGCCGCCGAGACCGCGTTCGCCCGCGTCGCGCCGGCCGTTGCGGTTCGCGTCGTCAAAGACGACTCCGGTCACGGGAGCTGGCGCCTGTGCGTGCACCATCGACGCCGCGGCGGCACACACGAGGACTCGCAAAATCCACAAGCGGACGTTCATGCGCACGATTGTAAACGTTTCAATTTAATGTGCCTTGACACGTATATACCTAGACAAGTATATTAACACCATGGAATCCGTCTTCGACATCATTGCAGAACCCAACCGCCGAGCGATATTGAGCCTCCTCGTCTCGTCGGAACAGTCGGTCGGAGACATCGAGCGTCGACTCGATATGTCGCAGCCTACGGTGTCAAAGCACCTGCGGGTGCTGCGCGAGGCCGGTTTCGTAGAATCCACCGTCGACGCACAGCGCCGTCTTTACCGGCTGAACCCTGAACCACTTCAGGAGCTGGATGCCTGGCTCGCGCCGTTCCGGCGATTCTGGTCCGCGCACGTGGATGCCCTCGAACGCCACCTCGATCGAATGGATCGATCAACGCGAACGAAACGAAAGACAAGGAGAAGAAAGTGACCAATCGCGAGCAGTACGCACCGGGGCCGGCCAGCGGAGCGCAAGTACGGAAGGACGGAGAGAATTGGACGCTGATTCTCGTCCGCGAACTGCGCCACTCGCCCGAAAAAGTCTGGCAGGCGCTCACGGAGCCAGCGCATTTGCGCGAGTGGGCGCCCTTCGACGCCGATGGGAACCTGGGCGCCGCCGGACGGAACGTCAAGCTCACCACGGTGGGAGCGCCTGCACCGATGGTCTCTGAAACAACAGTGACGCGCGCCGATGCTCCCAGGATGCTCGAGTACAACTGGGGCGACAAGGAAATACGCTGGGAACTCGAGGCAGTCGGTGGCGGCACGCGCTTGACGCTGTGGCACAACATCGACCGGCATTTCATCTCGATGGGCGCCGCCGGCTGGCACATCTGCTTCGATGTGCTCGAGCGGCTTCTCGCCGGTCGCCCCATTGGACGCATCGTCGCAGCCGACGCCCTGAAGTTCGGCGGCTGGCAGCGGCTGAACGCGGAGTACGCGAAGCAGTTCGGCGTCGAAACGCCCGAAAGGAGATCGCATTGAACTGGAACGGCTCGATCCGACAGATTCACCGCTGGGTGTCGATCGTCTTTACGCTGACCGTGGTGGCCAACTTCATCGCACTGGCACGAGCAGACGGAATGCCTCCGCCCTGGGTGACCTACTCGCCGCTGGTCCCGCTCGCCTTCCTCCTGTTCACCGGCCTCTATTTGTTCGTGCTGCCGTATGCCGTGAAGCGGCGCAGCGGGAGGAGAGCATGAAAAAGGCCAGCGGCAACGAAGGTCAGTCGGCCCCGGAGCTCATCTCGAAAAGAATCGCCGAACTCGGGGACTGGCGCGGGAAGACCCTCAGCAGAATGCGTGCGCTGATCAAGGAAGCAGACCCGAGCGTCTTAGAAGAGTGGAAGTGGGGCAATCCGGTCTGGTCGCACGGCGGCATTATCTGCACGGGTGAGTCCTACAAAAAGGTCGTGAAGCTGACCTTCGCCCAGGGCGCGTCTCTCGAGGATCCGAAGCGTCTCTTCAACTCGAGTCTCGAGGGCAAGGTACGCCGCGCGATCGACATTCACGAAGGAGAAGAAGTTGACCGGCCGGCATTCAAGGCGCTCGTTCGCCAGGCGGTCGCCCTCAACAGTTCCGGCAAATCGAAATCCTAGGGAGAGGCGCGCAAAAGTAATCGAATAGAATCCAGCGGGGTGACCGATGTCCGATACGCGATCCGCTTTCTCTGGACGCACAGGGCGTTCACGGCCGCGGCCATCCTGACGCTGGCAATCGGCCTTGGTGCAAACACGGCGCTCTACGGGATGCTCAATTCCGCATTGCGGCCCCTCGCTCTTCCGCATCCCGAGCAGATTGTTACCATCGCCGCCGAACCCACAGGC
>Ga0247824_10002660_pt1 | contig 10032 bp, 11 predicted proteins | sample 13C_PalmiticAcid_FD_194412 | JGI IMG/M metagenome (GOLD analysis project Ga0247824, IMG submission 194412) | Soil microbial communities from agricultural site in Penn Yan, New York, United States - 13C_PalmiticAcid_Day48 | ecosystem: Environmental > Terrestrial > Soil > Agricultural land... | reverse complement strand
GCCCAACCCACGGAGCGGTAGGCCTCCCACTCCTCGTGGTCAAAGAGCGAACGTCGGCTGGGCGGAGATAGAGTTTTTCGTTCCTCCCTCTGAACTGAACCCGCTCTGGACCGAGGGAATTATTTTACACTTACCTAGTGTGGGTACATTACCCGTGCCGCTCACGTCCTTCATCATGGCCACAAGAGTAAGACTTCCCGCTGCTGTGAGGTTGTGAACCGGCTCCTGGATTGACAAGAAAAAAGCGCATTATTCAACCCCGCGGGCCGTCTCGCAATTCCCGTTCAAGTCGAATGCCCGGCTCGGACACTCCGATTCCCTCAATCGAAAATGATGGGCCCATCGGCCCCGACGACAGGAGCTCAGCCCGCTCTCCTACCCCGTCCATCTCAGTCGACACCCCCGACGGCGATGATTCGTCATCCGGGACCCCAGACCCATCCTTCCCGAACTCATCTTCCCCTCCTCCCGGACAAGGCGACGCAGGAAGTGTCGGTGATCGCCTTCAAGACCTTCGCCTCACGAGCCCATCTTGGTCAGGACCATTTGCTCTGGGCAGTTTACGCGCCGCACTTCCCAGTGAGGGAACATCATCCAGAAGCCAGACCCCTATACTTCTTCTCCCCGGCGCGTCTCCAGGATCTCCTGGCGGCCGGCGTAGACGTTCCTCCTCGGTAAACCCGGAACCATACGACGTGAGACAGGAAAGGCCGCCGCAAGATCGGTTCCATGAGCCTGAATTCCAGCAGGCCTTTGCGCATGCCACTTCTCTCATGGCTCGGTTGGCTGGGGTCCTCGGGAGCAGTACACTGCATCTTGAACCGGACTCCACCATGAAAACCCTCCGCGACAGGGCCGACACGCTGGCTCACTTTCGGTGTCCACCGACCAGGACAGTGGGTCTGGTTGGTGATTCTGGAGCCGGTATGGTTTCCCCAAGTTGCAAATCGCAGCATAGAGACCGCGGGAACTAACCATCGATGCCAGGCAAGAGTAGTCTGCTCAACTCGCTGCTGGACTTTCGCAATTTGGCCCGAACAGTGAGTAATTACTATTAACTCTGGAGCAGCAAACCGTACTGACACTTGACAAACAATCAGAGCAACGGCGGATCGGCTTGCACCTGCGTTGTCACCGAGTACCGCCACCACGACCGTGCCGACTTTGCCGTTGAGGTCGTGCTGTTCACCGAAGCCGACCTCACAGAGCAGCTCCACAAGATGGTGAAGGCCTACCGCCACAACTTCTTCTACGCGGCCCAGATGGAGCCCGAGGACAGGAAGCACTCCGCTGATCAGGCCAGGCTGGCTTGTGACACGTTGCAAGCCATGTTTGCAGACCGGTTCACGACTGCCTTCCTTCAACACAATCGGACCTTGACTGTCGTCGAGACCCTCATGAACTGGGCGATGGACTTGCGCCCTGCTCACTACATGCACCGGAATGACGTCGTCCAGTCGCTGGAGGACTGCTCTAACTTGTTGATGCAGCTCACCTCGGATCGTGGCGCCGCCCAAGGAGGTCCAGCGGCTTGGCCTTACATCAAGAAGATCCGGTGCGTTTGTTTTGCGGAATTACCTCCCAAGATGGACGAAAACCTAACACGAACGCAGTGTGTTCCTTGATGCCCACATCCTCAACAGGGGTCTCGTCTTGGTGGATCTTCCTGGTATGCTCTCTGATTCTCCCAGAACCAATCCCTCATTGACAACAACCGTCCCCCCTTTGTCTCAATGGTGACTGACGCGCTGAGCTAAGGCCTCCGCGATCTGAACTCGGCTCGACGAAACGTTACAGAGCGCTATCTGCTCAAGTGCGACGAGATCTTTGCGGTCTGTCCTATCGGACGTGCCATGACGGATGAAGGGATCAAGAGCGTGTGTGATCTCGCTCGACAAGCAAAATTGTCCAACGTCAGCATCATCTGCACCAAGTCCGATGTAAGTGGTTTTTTCCCCCCCGGGATTCCGCTTCCACGACGTCGAAAATAGAGTCTTACGCGCCACCTCGGCCAGGACATTCGCGTGGAAGAAGCGCTGCGAGACTGGGAGGGCCCTCAGGCCCGGGAACTCCGAAAGCTGGCCGTCGCCTTGGCTACCGCACGACAAGATTCTGCGGATATCAGGGATCGCTTGGACAATCTCAGGGACCTCGAAGACATTACAGAGGAGGAAGAGATTCAGCGAGGGCGGCTCTACGAAGAACTCGAACGCAAGGAGTATGTGCGCGCGAGCGAGCCTTGTCTTGGAAGAGTTTGCTGACAACGCACGCCGATGCAGCCGTTATATCGAGAAGCACAAATTTGAGTAAGTTCATGTGTTGATACCGTTCAGTCCACCGTTCTCACCAAAAATGTTCAAGAGTCGAACGGTATATGATCACAACTCGCAACACCATAGTGCAGACCGGCCTTCGCGATCTCTACCGAGATACAATCCCGGGAGGGGACCTGCACGTGTTTTGCGCTAGCAACACTCTCTACTGGGAGAAGCGCGACCTGAGATCACGACACAGAGCCGCTCCGTTCCTCGAGCTCAGCGGAATCGTCACCATACGGAAGCATTGCATGTCGTTGGTTTCGCAGCGCCAGCTACGCATCGCTACCCAGTATCTCAGGGGCGACATCCCTAACCTGCTCGGCGATATTGAACTCTGGGTGCAGACCGGGGCGGGGACTGCGGATGCCGAGAAGAAACGGGCCGTACGGGAGGCTCTGGACCTGTTTGGGAACCGCCTTCGGGGGGTAAGTGGGTGGTCGTGCTGATCCAGACGCCGAAGGTGAAGCTGAGTCGTGCGTGGCCAGAAACTCGTCGGAAATGCATCTCCGCTTAACGACCTGACTGGGGAGCTCACAAACGTGTTCGGAGAGCACGTATACCAAAGTGAACAGCGTCCCCCCTTTACGGGCACCATATTAACCTTGAGGTTCTGTCTAACGATGTCTATCAGGGCGCCAGATACGAGCGTGGACTGAGGGAGCCATCCGGGCCGGTGAAGTTTGGTCGGGCGTAAGTTCCTCGCTGTCTTTTCCTCCCCTGCGCCTCTCTTGGACTGTAATATTAACTTGTGAGTGCGTAGTGGTCTTGGGGTAAGCTGTGATAGACTTCTAGGTAGCGCTGCAAGAACAGTCGCTGACTCCAGAGGCTTCTAGCAACCTACGCTGCGTTTTGCAGGCAATACGGAACCCACACCACAGACGCAGCGGACTACCATTGCTGGAACGAAGAAGCAATGGCGACCATGAACAACGAGCTAGCCGACCCATGGGATCGCTTCCAAAGCAACGTCAACCGCGCACTCGATGACGCAACTGTGTTTGTCTCTGAAACCTTGGACCGAGCAATCAGCCGCAATCTTGGTTAGTGATACGACCGGGCTTCCATCTAAATACCATCGCTGACCGATAGCCTCTTATCAAAGCCAATGCGCTCGAGGAATACCCCGAATCGATCCGGCCACTGTGGGTTGCATTGAAGTCCCGCAAACGAATTCTCGTTGGGGCGCTTGAAGATCTCTGCACCAACTTTTCAGCCGAGCTTTCGTAAGGAGATGCACTACCTGCCTCTCCGTATCCCCCCATTGTTTTTGTGGCGTTGGCGCTGACATATGTCAACAATCCCAGGAAACTCCGAACTGATGCGCTCTCCGGCCTCCGAACAGCGTATTTCGGGCAGAGCATGGAACTGTCGTACTGGAAAGCCAACCGCGAATCCGGTCAGCAACATTTCGTATCTCCCGTCACATTTGTGTTCAAGATAAACTAATACCCCCCGGGTTCACAGGCAGGGGAAGCTGGGGGCGAAAGAAAGCCGTCATCAACGAAGCTCTGCGCGACGAGCAGCTCTTCGCAAACATGATGAGTAAGTTGAAGAGCACGTTCGAGGAGCTGGCCGCAAACCTCGATGCCGACGCGTTGGCCTTGGTCGAAGAGCACCTCGGCAGCATCGACGGCACATTGGACATGGTCAGGAGCGAAAACATTGCGCTGGAGAGCGAGAGGGACCCGGAATTCAGGATCCGCGTGGGGAACGAGATCGATGGCTTGAACGAGGCAATGGATCCCATCCTCGCGGCAGTTGGAAATGCGTGATGCGTGCTACTTGGACGGACCGCTCGGTTAGTAGAGAGCATGGTATATTATCTGGAGGCATATACTAGGGTTAGTTTCTTTGTATAGATTGAATTTGTCTCACCGGTTGGTTCGACTGAATCGCTACATCGGCGCCTACCCGACTTATTCTGAGCCCGAGGACCACCCGACGCAAGAAAAAAGAAACATACGTTAGGTAATGAGGTTGTTGTAACAACGAAATCGAACCACCTGTTGTAGGCCCGGTCCTCGACCGGGCTGAGAGCCTGAGGTTTTGTCTCAGGCCAGAAAGGGCTCCGAGCGGGCCCGCCCTAGCTCCGGCTTGGCCCCGGCTTAGCCCGAGCCAAGCCCCGGGAGAGGTCTCGGGTGGGCCACGACTAGGCAAGTAGTGGGACCTTCAACTAAAGGCTGAAGACTTCCAGGATTATTGCTCTTTTCTTTACTAACTAAACTTAATAAACGTTGAACGCCCGGGGGAAAAGCCCACCACAGCAGCGGCAGTGAACAACGATGGGACGCGGTTGCTCATTGGGACTATGGCGGGACGATCCAGACATACATGATGATTACCTCGTGAGTAAGCAAAGAAGAGGACAAATAACGTATATGATAAGCGAGTGGCCCAGACAAGCGAGTGGCCCAGTCTAACAAAATTTGTAAGGTAGCAGTGCGAAAAACTGTTAGGAAATTGTTAGTTGGGCCTAACAATTTTTTAGCGTCGATTTGTATCTTGCATCGCCAAATCTTGTTAGACTGGGCCACTCGCTTGTCTGGGCCACTCGCTTATCATATACGTTAACCCTGTAACTAGTTGTTTTCATTTGCCTGCCTCAGACTAGTTATTTCGACCTGCCTTACATATGAACCTTGCTCCGGCAGAAACAGGATGACTTGATCAACACATCCGCTCCTGCGACAGCAAGTTGCAGCTGCGGCCAAACAACTCGCGCCTCAGCCTCCCGCCCAAGACGCAGCAAGCACTCGTGAAACCCATGCAGCGCCCACACATTGTTCCTGTGCTGCTGGGCGCGCGGCAGCGTGTCGTCGAGTCCGAGGTCTGCTGCATAGACAGCCAACGCCTCGGTAGCACGGCCCTGCTCGAGGAGCAGCGCGCCATATGCATGGCGGGTTGGCTGCATCCACCCCCACGGCTCGTCATAAGGAAGCAAGTCGTCCAGCTCAATGGCCCGTCGAAGATGCTCAAAGCCCAGTTCCGTGTCTCCCCGCCAATACTCCAGCTCCCCGTCGAGCATCGCAGCCGCGACGGCAAGAATGTCCCGACACGTGTTGTTGAAAATGGTGCGTGACCGCGGCACCATCCTCACCGCTTCTTGGAAACGACGGCGAGCGTCGTCGGCCTCGGCGATCCTGCGCATGTTAGCCAACGCCACGCCTTTAGCGTAGTGGATCATGGCAACAGTCGTGCAGTAGAGCTCGGTGTCGTCGGGCAGTTCAAGGTTGATGATGTCGTGCCAGCGACCGAAGCGGACGAGGATGTGCGGACGCATCGAGAGGAATCCCTCGAGCCAGTCGGCCATGGGCGGCGATGTGACCCGAAGCAAGGCGTCGGGCAGCGTCTTTTCGAGCTGGGCGGCCGTGCCGAGGGCGGCGGCGGATTGGCCAGCAAACATGGCGGCGTAGATGAGGAAGTGGTAGCTGTGACAGCGGTAGAGGCTGTAGAAATTCAGGGCGCCGTCCCGCTCAAAAAACTTGGTGTCGGACCGGATGGCGGCGGCATTAGCCGTGACTGCGCGCCTGTAGTCTCCGCAGAGAATGTCAATGTGGGACGGCATGTGGTTGAGATGCCCAGCATCAGGCACAAGCTCCCGCAGGTTGTCAGCGGCCTCCAGAGCCTCCTCGGGGACGCCAGACATCTCCATCAGGTGGATGTACAGGTGCAACATGCCTGGGTGACGCGGGTGCTTGGACAAGGCCTTGTCCAACGCGGCTTTCGCGTCCAGCGTCCTTGCCCCCTGAGCCGGCTCGCCAGTCCGGATGTCCCAGAGCTGCCAGGGCGTCAGGTTCATCAAGGCGTCGGCGTACATGGCTGTGACGTTGGGGTCATCGGGGTGCCGTTCATGCACATGCTCCATCGCGGCAGCATAAGTGTGATTGAGAGCGTAGCCCTTGGAGGGAGTCAGCTGCTCCTGGGGGTACCGCTGAGCAAGGGCGCCAATGAGGGCCCGCTCGACCGGAGACACGGCGGCCGCGTTCTCGACGGCCTGCGATATGGCGCGGTAGGCCCTTTGGACGTTGCGTTGGAGCTCGAGCTCGTCAAACACTCCCCACGGCTTGTTGTAGTTGGGGCCAAGGGCAAAGGCGATGCCCCAATAAGCCATGGCACATGCCGCGTCCTGGGCGACGGCTCGCTCGAAGCACTTGACCGCCTCTTCATGGTTGAAGCCAAAGCACCAGACGAGGCCGCGGTTGAACCATGTTTGAGCCTTTGTGCTTGGCGTGGTGACGGGCATATGGAAATCGCCGAGATCGTAGTAGCCGTCTCCTGCAGGGGTCGGAGGTTCGGGAGGATCGTTGCCGACGGCGCGAGGGGCCATGGTGTCGGGTGGATAGAGGAGTGCGTGGGTGCTGGTGCTTCCTGGACCGCGGTGGGGTCGATAAAAGAGGTGGGAGGGCGTGAGACCTGAGTGGCGGAAACAGGCTGGCACGAATTGGTTTCCAGAAATGTCGATCTTGCCGTGTGCGGGCTGCTTGCTGCTTGCTCGCTGCGCGATGATGGCGCAATTCGACACAGAGACAACAAAAAAGGAGAAGAAACCGCGTCCAGCTTGGGAAGGACGCCCGACTTGGCAGCCAACGTCACTCATCACATGGCCGCGGTGAGCTTGGGGCAAGTGGCCCAAGTGCGGGGTCAACTGGTGTGGTCTCCACCCAGCTCACGGCCTCGCTCGCCCCTCCGCAGACCAATAAACAGTAAGAACACAGCTGCATAATGAGAGACAGACATCTCTGCGTCGTTGTTTTTGGTCGAACCAGAACCGCCCGTCGCTCTCCGCCCCACGCTCGTGCATCAGCGCTCACGCTTGACAGGCGCTCGGCGGAGTGATCGACGTTGCGTTCCGTCGTCGACGGCGTGCTCCGACAAGAGCATCCGACAGGATGCAGGCCCGTAACAAGGCAGGCCGCGCGCCTTGGGGGTATCATCGTCGAATCTTTTGTCCACATGGCCCCGGCGGCCATTGCTGCAAACGGCAGGTTGCGATGCTGCTGCTGGCTGGGCTTCGGAGCCCGGCGGTAGAGCTCGGTGTCTCGATCAGGTCGGGATCGTAGAGGCTCGAGGAGGGGTATTGCGTCGTTGTCGTAGCATGTCGTTGAGAACCAAGTCAAGAGGCGTGGTACATGTATGGCAGAGATGTCTGACATGTCTCATCACCGTCGCCGTCTGATTCTAGTCCCTGTCCCATCGCAGTCACTCGAGGTCTCCACAGCATCACCTGTCTTCCCTCTCGCTCAAAATGCAGTTCCTTCGCAGTGCCCTCTTTCTCGCCGCCTCAGTCTTGGCCTTGCCTGCTCCTACCGTGGTTGTGGCAGGCCTTGTCCAGCGGCAAACCGCCAACCAAATCACAGACCAATATCTCTTCAGCATTACCCTCCCCGCCTTCACTGTCCACCGCAATGCTCGCGACCCGGCCACCTTGATCTGGGACTCGGACGGTTGCAGCTCGTCTCCTGACAACCCTTTCGGCTTCCCCTTCACCCCTGCTTGCCACCGCCACGACTTTGGCTACCGCAACTACAAGAACCAAAACAGGTTCACGGATGCTGGCAAGGCGAGCATCGACAGCAACTTCAAGACCGAGTAAGCCCCTGTCAAGCACATGATCCATGCACCGCAAAACCTGACGACAGTGGCCCAGCTTGTATTATCAATGCCGCAATGTGGGGGCTAAGGGGGTGTGTGAAGCGCTCGCGGATGTGTACTACGCCGCTGTGCGAGCATTTGGCGGCAGCACTCAAGGGAAACGGGACGACGACCTTGTCCGGAAGTACCAGGACAAGGTGGCCATCTACAACAAGCTCGTTGCTGAAGCCCAGGCCGCAGGCATCCTGTGGCGACTCGACTAAAGGACGTCATGACAGGCGCAACTTGTACATAGCGTTTCACTTATTCTCGCTCTCAATAAATCGTCCTCGCATGGGTCATCCTCCCAACGCTGTTGGCACCCTCGTTCCCCCACCTCCCTCCTGCCTCCCAGAGACAATCACCAATCCACAAAATAATCAATCCCATCCATAATGGCACTCGCTGCCACCCCCGCGTGATCCTGGCCGGCATATTCCTTCAGCACTACGTCTCTGACTCTCCCACTCGCCTTGACACGGTCAAACAAGTCGTGACAGTGTTCAGTCATCCCGAGAGGCCGAAAGTAGTTCTTGCGTACCTGGAATGCCGTTTCGTTCTCGGCACGGCGACGGGTTGGAAACTCTTCGGCGCTGCCGTACGTGATCATGAGGGCGGGCAGCGTGGATGAGGCGTTGCATCCAGTCGATGTGCAGTACGCCGAGCTGGCCAAATCACCGGTCCCTAGCCGAAGCACGACATCGTCGAGTATCGCATTGTCTTGGACCTCGAGCGCAGGACTTGCAGCCAGGTACGTGTCAAACATGTGTGGTCGGGAAAGGAGCGCATAAGTAGTCAGGAGGCCACCAAAGGAATGCCCAAAGAGAGCGTCCCGGGAAAAGTCCACATCAGGGAACACCGCCCCATGGAGCCATGGGCGAAGGGCGTGCTCAATAAAGTCGAGAAACGCGTCCGCGCCCGCCGGAGATCCTGGGCTTCCAGCAAAGGGAGGCTTGTAGTCAATGAACCGGTTGACCATGTCGTAGACCGCGTTGGTGAGCGGGTATCCAATGCTCACGACGACACTGTCCGGTTGCCCAAACGAGACAGGTTTTCGCCGCTTGAACCCCTCTGCCGCAGTCATGCCCATGGCATTTCCATCCAGAACGTATCTGCCGTCGTTGTCAGATTCCCTCGCCGGCTCGGTGACGGAAAGAAGGGCACCTGCAATGTGAGAGCTGATCGATTCGAGACCGCCCTCGACTCCCACTCAAACGGCCATGAAACCAAAACTTGGTACCCGGTGGTGCTCGCCACGTTTGTTGCATTCCACATGGCAATGTTGGGAAAGACGGTTGCCGGGAAAGGAGGCAAGGGAGTAAAACTCCAGTTTCCGATCGCAGGAAGGGCCATAGCGCGCCGAATGTCAGTTAGGTTTGTAGTGGGTAAATGATTCCAGTTTTATGCAACTCACGACCCGTCGTCTTCCTGATGAATCTTTGGTTGGCGGGGTAGCTCGTTGGTCACGGCTTTTCTCCTACAGGCTAATTGCTGATCATCCGGGACGGACCGACCCGAACCCGAATCTTGGGTCTTGACGGTATGCTCTATCCTTAAGGGATGTTGTTGTTGTGATACGTACACGTGGTGGGTAAGGATAATTGCTACGGTCGCGATGATTTGAGACCTATTAAGATATAATTCCGGCGTTGGCGTCGAGCTGTCTCCCCGCAAGTAACCCCTCTCAGTTTCTGTCGAGCAACTGCGTCTTCAGGCTCTAAGCCCCAAGGAAACGGAACCGTTCCACACATGCGCCTTCTGTCCGTGACATCTCGCTCGCAAGGTCTTTCTATCAGCCTATCACGGAATCCCGTCCACGATCCCCTCAGTTCTCCTTAGCTATCTTCGTTTAGAAGTCATGGAACATAAAACTCAAGTTCGAGCCCCATCTTGGTCGTCCCAGAAATAGAAATAGTAGGAGTCGGCTGTATTGTTCAATCCTTGAAGCACAGTGTCGCGAGTCAGAGTGGTTCGGCACGAATGACCAGCAAAACTGCGCGCAATGCCAAGCGGGGCAAGCAAGATATTTGCATCTCCGGTCAGCTCCGGCGCCCCTTGTTGGCGTGGGGGGCCGGTTGTGGCT
>Ga0247824_10002659_pt1 | contig 10035 bp, 9 predicted proteins | sample 13C_PalmiticAcid_FD_194412 | JGI IMG/M metagenome (GOLD analysis project Ga0247824, IMG submission 194412) | Soil microbial communities from agricultural site in Penn Yan, New York, United States - 13C_PalmiticAcid_Day48 | ecosystem: Environmental > Terrestrial > Soil > Agricultural land... | reverse complement strand
GGAGAGAAAGAAGAGAAGACTGCTAGCAAACAGTCCTTATGAAGACCGGATGTGGTCCTGGCCCTGTTCCCCTCTCCCTCCTGGGGCTTGATTCGGTGTGAGGTGAGGCACGTCTGTGGCAGGGACAGATATCAGCTCAGGCCGTGTGAGCCAATCAGATCCCGGGAAGAACCGCCTTTGGCTTTCTCCTCTGCACACGTTTGTGCACCCCGATACAATAGCCTGATCTTGGATTGCCCTGGGATGATAAGCCAGATCCACCTACTGGAGAAGGTTGCTCACGCCACGACTCGCCTACGTTCATCCTACACCCCCCCTTTGAGCACAATGCGAACATGAAACAACACGCGTTCAACTTGGAGAAATGCATCGTTCCACACGATGCTTGTCCCGATCGGGTGCCATGTAGGCACAGCACCCCAGGGCCCTCCTTTCCAACCCCCGGTCGATGACCGACGGCTCCACTGCACAGCCAGTCAGCCTGCTAGTCAAAAAAAAAGGAAGGAAGGAAGGAGAGAGCATTGGTGCCAGAGCAGAGAGAAAGGTGGTGTTGTTGGCAGTTAGCATGGGGTTGGTGAGATGGGGGTTGAGGAAAGGAGAGAAGAAGTACTCTTGCCACCTTGATCTGATCGGATATCAGCAAACCTGTTGACAGATGACCACCATCGACAAAGCAACCCAATGTCACGTGCGACCAACGGCTCCCGCGATAAAAAAGCTTGAACTTTTCATTGTTCTCTTCTTCGCACCTGTTTCCTCGTTGTAGCAACCTCCTTCACGTCTTCTATCGACATCCAGACTGCACTCGGTCCTTAGCCTTTGGTCTTTTCGGAAACTCATTGGTGCTCATTCAACGATTGAGTCTCCTCTCGCATCACCTCTCTATCACAACTTTCTTTGATCTGGTGCCCTGATTACAGGTATATCTCATGAAGATCATCGGCCGGATTACGAAGGCCCAGGAGGAAGGCCGTCCACTCTTCTCGTTCGAGTACTTCTCGCCCAAGACCGCTCAGGTAACATATTCTTTGCTGCCCATTGCAACCCTCTTCCCTTTTAGAGATGAGAGATCGGATATGATCGAAAAATTGTGACTCAATTCAAAATGTGGTGTTCACTACATTCGGGTCAAAGCAAATGTTACAACTTCAATGGACACATCGCTTGGACTTGTTGGATGCACATGTCATTGGGGTGGACATCCATGTCCATCAGCACACTCTCATGTTTATGATTCTGGCGTGTTCTCTCGCCACGCCTGCCCCTTTTCCTCCTCCTCCGCTGGGAATGGATGCTATAGACAGGGACATGACCATTCGGACTAACCAGAGCAATTGATCCGAATAGGGCATGGTCAATCTACATGACCGCATCGAGAGAATGTGCTACCTCGGACCAGCATTCATCGACATCACTTGGGGTGCTGGAGGCTCCCGCCCAGCCGCGACCATCGAAGTTGTCTCAAATGCGCAAAAGGTGTATGGTGTCGAGACGTGTATGCACTTGATCTGTACGAACAACCCCACAGACAAGATCGACAAGGCGCTAAACGTAAGTTCCTCATCGACACTCTCAGCCTGGTTGGTTGATTATCAGAAACCTTGATTACAACGATCTTGATCGTGGTTTCAATCCGCACACAAGGTTCCTTCCCTCTTGTTCAGCAATTGAGAGGACATCCTACCATTCACTACCCTGGCACACGCTCATCTAGGGCATTCCTGGCTGATCAGACCTGGAATGCTCTCATTTTTTCCCTGGAACCCCACGATTTTATGATCTATGGGACTGCATGTGAAATCAAGGAGTCACTTCAACCTTGTGCGACCGACTTCATTAATGTCACACATTTACACTCTTGCTTTTCTAGGAGGCACGCGCTTGTGGCAATCAAAACATTCTAGCGCTTCGTGGAGATCCACCCCACGGCGAATCCGAGTGGACAGCCTGCGAAGGGGGTTTGAATTATGCCTCAGATCTGGTTCGCTACATTCGCAAGACTCATGGCGACTACTTTGGCATCGGTGTGGCTGGCTACCCCGAGAAGCATCCTGAATCGGCCTCAGAAGAAGAAGATTTGAGGTATCTCAAGGAAAAAGTCGATGCAGGCGCGGATTTCATTGTCACCCAGCTCTTCTTTGATGTACCCCTATTCCTGGAGTGGGTCAGGAAGTGTCGTGCCTACGGTATCAACTGCCCCATCATTCCTGGTGTGATGCCTATTCAGGCCTATGCCAGTTTTAAAAAGAATACAAAGGATTTAAGCGTTCCGCAATGGATTCTGGATGGCATCGAGCCAATTAAGGTAGGATAACGAGAAAGATTACATCCGCTATTCGTGATACTATGCTTCATTCATTGGCTTACACAAACATCATACTTAGAACGACGATCAAGCGGTTCGTGCGTTCGGGGTGGAGGTCGGTATCAAGATGACACTTGAGCTACTTCAGGGGGGCGCGTGTGGTATTCACTACTACACCTTCAACTTGGAACGTAGTACTCGCCTGATCCTTGAAGGTGCCGGTCTGATCAGCAAAACCGACTACATCAAGAAGAACATGCCTTGGCGCTCCAGTTTTGACGAGAAGCGCAAAGAGGAGTCCGTCCGTCCAATCTTTTGGTCCAATCGTACGAAGTCTTACATCAGTCGCACAGACAACTGGGATGAGTTTCCCAATGGTCGCTGGGGTGATTCTTGGTCCCCTGCATATGGTGACTTGGATCGCTATGGAGTCTACCTAAAGTACACAACCGATGAAGCCATCCAACACTGGGGAACTCCTAGCGATGCTAGCGATGTCCACAAGCTGTTTGTCAAGTACTGCCAGGGCGAGATATTGACATTGCCTTGGAGTGATCAAGCCCTGGCGCTGGAGTCTGGAGCAATTAAGGATCGCTTGATTGACTTGAACACACTTGGCTACATGACCATTAACTCGCAGCCTGCTGTTAATGGCGCCAAGAGCGATGATAAAGTCTTTGGATGGGGACCCAAGGGAGGCTATGTCTATCAAAAGGTGAGTTTGAAAAGCATTGTCAAAGATGCCTGGTGTTCGGTGCCTTTGTGTTGACACTTATTCCACAATGTGATAGGCCTATTTGGAGTTCTTTGTATCACCCAAGGCACTTGAAGATCTCAAGCAACGCATGCGCAAGTTCCCGACCTTCACATACATGGCGATCAACAAAGCCGGCGATCTTCACACAAACACGAATGGTAGCAAGCCCAATGCAGTGACTTGGGGCGTATTCCCGGCCCGCGAGATTGTCCAACCCACGATCGTCGAGCTCTCGAGCTTTGACGCATGGAAAGACGAAGCTTTCACACTCTGGGACCAGTGGTCAAAGTGTTATGCGCAAAACACCACGTCTCGTGAATTGTTGAGCGAGTTGGGTCAGAGCCTGTACCTGATCAACATCGTCAACAACGACTACCACGAAAAGGAAGGCGTTTTTGAATTGTTCAAGGAAGACTTTGACGCCCTACGAGCCAGTCAAAATGTTGCCGTTCCTATCAACAGCGATGCCAACGGCCATGTTAATGGCCACATCGACAAACCCTTCGCGAGTGTGTCGGTGAAAGGGAATGGCGTCGTGAAAGCGATTGAGGGTCTCTCGCTCAGTGTGGAGTCTGTGGCCATTGCTCAGGCTGTCCCTGTTTAAAATCTTGATGCTGGGCTCCTGGCCAAGAACCTAGAACAAGTGCCACGGAGACTATGCTTCCTGAGTTGCCTTGCTTCCTTGTTCTCACTGCCTCAGTTTTTAACATCCATCCCTTTTCCTTTTCCTCTTTGTCACATGCTTTCCGTTGACCACTCTGTGTAATTACCTGTTCAACACAGGCTTCTTCTTCTTCTCCGCCTGTTTGCCACCTTTACAATACCTGTACTTGTCTCTTGTATATCTATGGTGTGTGTTCAACACACATGTAACATGATGGCCGCTTTGAATAAAGGCTCTTAGTCTCGTCAAATCCCCGGCGGTGATGCATTATAGCCTCCAAGGATGATCGACAGTAGTTGTGCGGACGACGTGGCTCGAGCGATTGTGCATTGAGCCACGTCCTATATAGTACAGTCCTACAAGACAAGAATTACCAATTGTCATTCAGGTGTGTTTATGGGTCACTTTCACGATGGGAGAGGTTGATATTTATCGCTCTATTGGTGTGTCATCAATAGCGATGGGGCACAACACATCTCTAATCAAATCGCGGACGCTGTCGTCGTCATTAGGGTACCCCTTGAACGTCTTCAGTCGTGGCCAGGACCGTCGGATCCAGTGTGCCTCATCCACCCCGATTTGTTGGTGATCATCAAACAGGAACGTCAGTTCCTTCAGATGTGTCCATCCGACCAAGAGGTCCATTCCTGCCTTCAACCTCAGGTCCAGTGTTCTCTTCTCCACAGCACGGCGTTGATGGTTTGTCAGATGGAGTCGTTCCAGTCTAGTCAACGTTGCCAGCCGTCTATAAACGCTGCGTTGCATTTTCGCAAACGGACCAGACTCGAGCGCTCCATCGTCATGGTGATAACTGACCTTCACGTCGGCTTCCAAATAAAATTGAAGGTCTTTCATCTCCAGACTGACCCATTCTTGTCCTTGAGCAATGTCCGTCATGGTCACTGTATCCGCATAGAAATGTGTCAAGCAAGGGCAGTTTTCCAAGAACGTCTGGACCATCTTACTGGTGACAGCGCTGCAGTCATTGATCATTAACACTTGAATCGAATCGCAAAGTCGTCGTTCATAGCAACAGGATCCTTGAAGGTCGGGGTGTTCCATTCGATCCATTCGATCCGTTCGGTCGGCGATAATGGCTTGGAAACAAAGTGGTCCAAATCGTGTGCCAATTACCTTCAAGCTCTTGAGTCGATACATCTTCTGTAGGACTGCTGCTAAATCCTTATCCGTCACTCTTGCCCATGACAGATCCAACATCTCGAGGCATGGTAAAGGCCATGGATCCGTGGACAGGGTATTGTAAAATGTTGCTGTATCGACTTCGTTTTGGGCGGCATTGGAGAGACGACTGCCACCACTTCGCCATATAATTGATTCCAGATTGAGACAACGGCGTACCAGGATCGCTTGGTCATAGTGAGATATGGTTCTGACTTCACGATCTTTAGGATGCTTGGTGATAGAAATGCGTCGAGGTCCTGTAAGGGTAAAATCGGGCATGCTTTCCGGCCAGCCTGAGACTGCGATACTGGACAGTGTTAACACGTTTGGCTTGGCGCAAACCCGGAAGAAGAGAGGTTGAAGGTCGTCCGCGACGCTGATAAAAGATAACTCCAGTTTACTCAGGCGTGAACACTCTAGCAGCGCACTCCAAAGATCCTTGGGAGGCGCTAGCATATACCTTGGGCTGAGTTGGACAAGGACTTCTTGAAGAGTTGAAGCATGGGCTGTAATGAGCCCTGCGAATCCATACAAAATCCGGTCCTGATAGTCCCTGGAGACTTCGGCTGGAAGCTCATGGTCCAGTCGCTTGGTCTTGATCTGAAGGACTTGAAGACAGCTACATCCTTGCAGGGTGAGGTATGGTGGCGGGTAGTCGTCGAGGAAGACGAGACGTTGGATATGATGCTTGTAGCGATGAAGGACGTCCCCGAGAGGGAACTTGAGAGGGGTCCCCTTAGTACGGTCGTTGTATATGTTGATGGTCCTCCATAGGGCGCTGATCATGGTGTTGTAAAATGCCTTGGAGACAAGGAGACAGTTGTGGATATCCCTCTGCGAGAGATACTTGGCGACATGCTCGATGATCTCGGGTATACTGAGGGGGTGTGGAGACATAAATTGAAGGTGTGAAGAAAAGAAAAAAAGCAAGAGGGGCGAAGTGTGGAACACTAAAAAAAACTGATGAGCCTGATCTCATGACTGCAACGCCACTGGTTCACTGGTTGCGCTCAAACATGGACAATATCCCTTGACATGAAATTGGGCCCAATTTTTGTATCCATCGCACTTTTATCTGTGCATGGCCACGAAGCAATACGGTCAGGCACCCCCCCCCCCCACTCATTCTCGGCTAGCTTGCGTGGTGGCGGTGGGGGGGGCGGGACGGAGGAGGAGCCCGGAGGCCTGTCCGCAAGTCGACACAGGTCGACGAGCAAGGTAAGCAACAAAAAAGGGTTGTCTTCTGCTTGAGATCGAGACGTGTGTCCATCCTATCCTTTGTAGAGGCCGCCCTTGTGAGCACGACCACCAAGGCCAAGGCATCCCGCCGAGGCAGTGGTGTTAAGTCCAGAGCGCAGCCAACTGACCTCGCTTGTTTTTCATTGTGTGTGTGTAGGTCGTTGCCTGCAGCTTGCGACGTGCATTTTCGCATAGCTTTTTTTGCACATCAGTTTATACCCTATTAGCACCGACAATGCGGTTCACCATTATCCTGCAGTGATTTAGGCACATGGGATATCATATCATATATGCCATTTAGGCATTTACTTAATGAAAGTACTTCTGTAAACTGCCTCCTAGATACACCTCGATGTCTGCAATCACCAGCTGTGTCAACGCCTCCACTTCATGGTCGTCGTCCTCCATAAGTTCTGCCAAGAATGGAATCGTCTCAGGCAGAAGGATCAAAAACTCTTCGCCAAGGCGCTTGTAAAACTCTTGAACAACCTTCAATGCCGAGAGTCGGATGTGTTTGTTGTCTTCGCGCGTCTTGAGAAGGACTTGATAATTCAATGGCTTCCAGAGTGCGTCGTTCGAGAGCGTTACAGCCAATTGTCCCAAGCATGGCACCAGCCAAGTGTCCATCCTATTCTCATACAACTTCCACTCTGAGCCTGCCTCCAGAACACCCGTCTCCGACAGAGTTGTTACCATGAGTTGGTCTACCAAAGGATGGAGCAGCTTCTCAAACCGATCCGCGTTCCAGAGTCCATCGTTGTCATACAAGAAGCACTTTTGAAGAGACGACACCAGCCATGGCCATAACTCGTCCATCCCTCTAGCCTGAACGATTCCTTGCTTGTCACTACCCTCCTCGTCATCACCATCAGCTTCTTCGTAAGAGGACGAGTCTTTGGCCTTCTTTGCATAGCCTGCCAAGGCGTCAATCACGTTATCGATCACATATCCATAGTAAGGTGTGATGATCGACTTGAGCTGCTCCAGCAAGGCATTGAGTAACTTGTAGAAAAAGACGAGTCGATCCTGCTTATCCTGGAATGACGCCTTAGCCACCTGCAATTCTGTTGTAGCCCAGTCAAGTGTCTTGAGAAACAAAGGCTTGAATAGCGTCTCGTTCATCTTCATGACCAGTTTCATAAACGCATCCAGCATTGCACCTTCTACAGCCGCCACTGTGGCCATTCTTTCCTTGTCTTGAGTCTTTTGATTATGGACCACACGACGATAATCGAATGCCCCCAAAAAGAACTTGAAGATTTGCTTGTAGTGAACTGCAATGACATTGCGTGGCATGGCATGTATCGTCTGACTGACGAGATCAAACAACGCCAAGAGAGAATCCTTTCCATCCTTGAATGCAGTCTCGTAGTATCCAAGCACAGGTGGAAGTAGAGTGCGTGGTTGGATATGAATGGCCATCTCTGTCAGTAGTTGCCTGTTTTTCTGCACAATCTGCAGTTTTGAAGCATCATCACCTTCGTAACCAGCCAAGACTGGGTGGAGTGTGCTGGCGAGGATCTTGGTCACGTAGGGGCTCACAAATTGTGGGAGGACCTTGATCAGCGTCTCCAGGTGGGAAACCACGGCCAGCTGAAGCAACACCGAATTATTATACCGATTGGATTTTTTGCTATCGCCTTCAGCGGCGGCAGCGGCGGCAGCACTAGTACTAATCAGCGTACCGCTCAAGATCGAGAGAACGATGGGCATGAACTTGGGCAAGAAGGGCACCACACGGACACCAAGCTCTTGGCACATGAACGTGAGGCAGACAAGGCATGAAGCCTTGACCTGTTCGTTGGGGTGCTCCAGTCCACTCGGTCCGATAATAACTGGTAGGATCTTGGCAATCTCCGCGGGATGAGAGGCACCAAACTGACGGACAATAGTTGACAGGCACAAAAGAGCTGTTTGTTTGTTGATCGCAACCTCCTCTGCTGTTGCGCCTTCGATTTGATCTTGCTCCAAAGCCTTTTTCAAATCCTCGCTCACTGACACGACCAGGTCCTGATAGACTGCAGGGACAGCCGCAGAACTTCCTGAACCATTGGAAATCTTTTGGTTGAAGAGTCCCATAGCCTTTCGGCGGATGGTGGGGTCCTTGTGCTCAAAGAGCGATACCATAATCTTGATGAAGGAAGGAAGTGACAACAAGATGTGGACCTTGTCCAAGACGTCGTAGGTGACCTTGACAATACCTCGCCAAAACTTGATCACCGCCACTGATGGTTCCTTACGGGACACTAGGACGTTGACAAAGGCTGTGAATGTTCCGATCAGTGTGAGGAGTCGTTCAGCCAGCTGGAGGTAGTAGCTTTCGAGGACGGCTTCTGCTGAAGGGTCTGCGTTTGTTTGAGTCAAAATCTTGGACAAGAAAGGTTTGGCGGTCATGATGTTGGCGCTGAAAGTCAGAACCGATAACTTGAACTGGCGAATCTGCTTATTGCTATGTGTGCTGTTGAGAGACATACAAGATGTGGGTTAGATGTCAGTGCTATTCACAGAAACGCACACATGAAGCAACCGGGGCCGTCGTCTAAAAGCAAAGTGCATACTTGAGGTCAAAGAGGTGCTCCTCCATTTCTACGTCTTCGCCCTCGGCGGGCTTCTCGTTAGGCAACGCTTGGATCACGTCCAACAACGCAATCACAGACTTCATCTGGACAACAGCCGAGAAAAGGGTCGAAAGAGAAAGTGCGAATTCGTTCAACGAGTCGGCTTCCGTCTGATGACCCTTGCTTGCTCGTTCCGTGTACTTTTCGATAATCAAGCAAGTGACAGCATGCAAAAAGTCGTCCTCGCCTAGGGTTGAAATAAGGATCGAGAAGAGACGGAGGCGGCGATGCTTGGGAATGTGGAAGATAGCATCAACAAACACCTTGATAATAGGCCGAACCTGCATGACGAGACTCTGACCCTCTGCGCAATGGCGGCGATGAGCAGTAACCAATGGTGGGATAATCTTCTCCAAGGTTTGTTGAATAACATGGAAGCTGTAATTGTCATCTTGACGCAGCACATTGGCGCCCATGAAGGTGAAAACGGGCATGATATTGTGAAGGACCTTCTCGGGGTAGAGAGATGCAATAGCAGCCATCAGGAGCAGGGCTTGGTTGTGTGTCTGAGGATTGCCTGTGGCTCGAATACAGCTCACAACCAAATCGACGCGAAGAATGCTCTCGTTCAACTTGCCAGCGTTGGCCCCAGATTCAGCTTCGCGAATAAAGCTGGTCAAACTCGACAGCATCAGTTGGTTGACGTACTCAATTGACACTGGTGTGTTATGAAGGTCGGCATTCATGATTGTTGAGAACAATTCGAATAATGGTGTCACCAGTTTGCTTGTCTCTTCCACATCCTTGTACTCGAGCAACTCCAACACAGAAACGAGACGATGGAGAGCTTCGACAGTAGCATCTGGCGTCGAAGGGTCGGGAGAGGATTTGCGCTGACGTTTCGGGCCGTTCTCCTCGTCGACTCCTACCTCCTGCATCAGGCACGATTGAATAGATGCCAGTTCATGGATCACAAGGTCGCTATTGATGGGGATTTCGCGAAGAACCCGTTTGACCACACGGACAGTCTCCTGTGGTGCATTGGTGGCCAAATCGATGAGAACCACAAATATATCACGCCGAAGAAGAATGCTGAGACCCGCAAAGAACTGGCCACTGATTCGAGTCAAGGCGAGGCGACGGAAGGAAGAGCTCGATTCTTCCAAATCAGTATTGCTCGCAGCGGTGTTGTCCAACTTGAGCAGCTGCAAGAATGCATTTCGGTACTTGGTAGTCTTGCCTTCCAACAAGGAGGATGTCTGGGGCGAGAAACAGTGAACAAGAAGACGCGCAAAATCCACGTTGACCTCCTCAGCATTCTGTCCAACAA
>Ga0247824_10002658_pt1 | contig 10035 bp, 16 predicted proteins | sample 13C_PalmiticAcid_FD_194412 | JGI IMG/M metagenome (GOLD analysis project Ga0247824, IMG submission 194412) | Soil microbial communities from agricultural site in Penn Yan, New York, United States - 13C_PalmiticAcid_Day48 | ecosystem: Environmental > Terrestrial > Soil > Agricultural land... | reverse complement strand
ACTTGCGATGGCCGTTGCTACCCATCTCATGTATCAATGTCCCTCCAAACTCGCATGGTAGCATCACCCACAATGCTCCAAGAGATGTGGGTACTCACATTGGCGATCCGGCGTCGTTCGTTTTTCGGCCTAGTTTTCATATGGTGGTCCTATGTAGCACTTTCCTGAACAAAATCCATGTAAAAAGTCCTATGTGATTCATAGTAGACTAGGATCGAGTGTATCTCGAGATTGGCTGATTGGATCTGGCTGCAACTTTGCAGTTGGCATCTCAGTCCCAATGCCCACGGACGTGGGTAGGTAGCTAGGTGATCCTGCAACATCGCGCGAGATCGGTTTTTCGGAGCGACAGTTTTCCTAGACGACGAGATTTCCGGACGACCAAACTTGCGATGGCCGTTGCTACCCATCTCATGTATCAATGTCCCTCCAAACTCGCACAGTAGCATCAGCAAAGATGCTTCAAGAGACGTGGGTATCCAGATTGGCGATCTGGCGACCATTATTTCTGGGTCGCATTTTCACGCACAAAACCCATGTAACTCTTGATGTAGTCGTACACACACTTCTCCTCTCTCTTAGTCCTCTCACGCACTCACACAGGTCCAGGTACCATAAACTCACTATGTCATCACGCAAATCCGCTTGAATCTCGGGAACCGGAGGTCCCAGCATCATGATTCCTATGCCCGATGGATGCATTCAGCCATGGTCTTTGCAACCACACAAAAGCCTGGCGCCGTCATTATGATTATTCAAGTCATATAGAAAATCTTGACATCGGGGCGCTGGAACCTTATTTCCAACGGCCGGATATATATTTTCCCTGTTCCTGGCCCTGACCCTGACCCAACGGTCGGATAAACCCTAATTTTTAATTCCCCCTGGCCCTGACCTGGCTCAAGCGTGGGATTCAATTGACCAATTGACCAAGTGGCGGTTGATAATGATTCATACCGGGTAGATCAATCCAAGGATCCGGCGTCACTATGAAAGTCTCGGTTAAACCTTAATTCTGAAAGTTTCTGCTCATAGTTCGGGAACCAGACATTCCAGCACCATGATTCTTATGCCAGATCGTCACTTGGGGTCTCTCCTTATGCAGCTGCACAAAGTCTCGAGGCCGTCATCATGACCATCCCGGACTTTAACTATGATCATGATTCCCGCGTGCTCGACCCATGGGAAGATATCCTATGTATGTCTCGGTGTAACCCTTAATATATACTTTTCTGCTCATATCTCGGGAACCAGGCGTCCCAGCACCATGATTCTTATGCCAGATCGTCACTTTGAGTCGCTCTCTATGCAGCTGTGCAAAGACCTGAGGCCGGCATCATGACCATCCCGTACTTTGACTATGATCATACATATCTGGGTCACGTCTTCTACAGTGTCGCCACGGCCATCTATAATGCATGATGTATACATGTGATGGAGTGGATTATAGGCGGACAACTTTCATGATCTACAATGAAGGGGAGGGGAGGGAGAAACTGAATCTACATCAAGGGTGCTATGAGTAGTACCAATATAGGGAGTTGGGTCATGTTAGACGCGGACTGTTGTATGGCACGTTCGGGTTAGGGCTCTGATAACTCTGAGCCATGCTGGGTTGCTGCTGTTGCTGTTGCTGCTGATCAGGTGGGTTGGTGTAGCTGGAGCCATTGTAACCCGGGTTCAGGTTGGTGGTGGAGGTGTTAGGGACAGCGGACATGGAGGGCGAGGGCGTCGCGCCTATAAAATGCATGGCGACATAAAAGAGACCTACGGCCATGATAATAACTCCCACCAGGATGTTGAACCACTTCCATGAGAGTGTCAAGAAGCCAGCGCTGTTATGAATTGAGAGGTGTTCAAAAGGTTAGTAGAGTAAAACCTCCCCCTTCTTCTCACTATCTCACTCTTTTCCTTTCTTTTCTCCCCTCCGTGGTTTGTTATACTTGCCAAACGTAGACTGGAAGATTTGAATGCGAACACGGTCAAAGAAACAAACAAGGTCAATCCGGTCAGTTCAATTATCGAAGCAAAGGGGGCCCCGGAACCCTGGCTCTGTTCATGTTACACACAACTTACAGACAGCACGTCCGAGGAGGGAAAACATGAATCCCATGTTGTACACAACCACTTCGGGGATAGCGAACTCCAAAGCGAATGTGAGTATGCCGAAAATGCTAGTCAATGGCGTATCAACAGCGTATGAGTAAGTATTCGTGCACACACTGTCCATTTCTTAGCAACAACGCAAGCGAGCAACAGAAACGGCAAGGACGACACCAAGGATTCCAGAATTCCATGATCCAATGAAGAACGCCACCCAGAACCAAGAGCACAGCTTTGGTTGGTAGTCAATGATAGAAAATTTTCGAGTGAGTGAACATTCCCACGTCGGCACAACGGACCTCTTATCCTTCTCCGCTTCTATTTTTCGTCTCTTACCCGACGATTAGGTTCAAAGTCGGAAGAGTGAGGCGCCTTGAGCCATGGTGAAGAGACTCGATTATGGAAGAACTTGAGGAAAGTGGAGGGGTGAATGGAGGGAATCGGGGAGCATCGTTTACGAGAGTAGGGGCGGTGCAATGACAGCGATGGGGATGAAAGAAAAGAAAAGAAGAGAGAGAAGGGAGAGAGAGAAAACTACGTGGATCATTGTTCGTGGACAAGTTCCGGTTTCCGAATGACGACCCGTTGAAAGCTGTTTCGAACGTTGTCAAATGACTATGGTATGGTATCGGCTGCCAGTACTTATCTCAATCGTTTTTTTTTTTTTTCTTGTGAGACCATCATCATTGAAACCAGCACCCAGATCAGACCATGGGTGACCACATCATTCCTGGTAGGAGTTTGTGTTTATCTTTTTTTTTATGTAACAAGACAAGATGGGGGTAATACAGGCTCGGGAGAAAACAAAAGGGAACACACCGCTAAACGATATTACTTGGTGACCTCGTGAATGGCCTTGGCAAGGTAACCAACGTTCTTGCTCGTGATACCAGCGACTGAGATACGACCATCCTTTGTCAGGTAGACGTGGTGCTCCGTCTTCAACTTTTCGACCTGCTCGGGTGTCAATCCAGTGAAGCAGAACATGCCGATCTGGTTGGTGATGTGGTCCCAGTTCAACTTGGACTTGTTCTCATTGACCAAGTGGTGCTTGAGCTGTGAGCGCATGGTGATGATACGATCGGCCATCAACTTGACCTCCTTCAACCATTCAGCGTTCAGAGTTGGGTTGTTCAACACGGAGGCGACAATACGAGCTCCGTTGACGGGAGGGTTGGAGTACATGGGGCGAACAACAATCTTGATCTGAGAGTCGACACGAGCCTTCTCCTCGGTGGAAGCGGTGACCAAGCTGAAGGATCCGGTACGCTCACCATAGAGACCCATGTTCTTGGCGAACGACTGAGAGACGGCGATCAAGTGACCATCCTTGACGAACTTGCGAAGGGCATACGCATCCTTGTCAGTGTCACCAGAAGCAAAGCCTTGGTAAGCCATATCGAAGAAGGCAAAGTGTCCGGCATCCTTGACAACCTTGGAGAGTTCATCCCATTGAGCTTGGCTAGGATCCACACCAGTGGGGTTGTGTGCGCAAGCGTGCAACAAGATGATCGAGCCCTTGGGAGCACTCTTTGTGATACGAAGGAAGGGATTGAGGTCAGTCTCCACAGAAAAAAAGGAGGGAGGGCCTAGTGACCTCTCTTTGTCGACTCTAACAACAATTGCCTGTGATGACGGTTGGCCATTACCTTGATGTCGGCAACCATGCCAGCGAAATCAAGACCGTTGGTCTTCTTGTCAAAGTACTTGTAGTGGTTGACCTCCAGACCAGAGTCCTTGAAGATTGGGATGTGGTTGCCCCAAGTAGGGGTGGGAACATAGATCTTCTTGCTGGTCTGGTACCACCTGGCAAGGAACTCTCCACCAATACGAAGAGCACCTGTACCTGAGATACTTTGAGTGATGGCAATCTAATCATAGCACACGGTCATACACGTCAGAGTCAGCATAAAAAAAGGGTGCCATGAGGCGCATCTACGACTGACGAGTGGGAGAACTTACGCGACCCTCCTTCAATGGAACACTGTCAGCACCATAGGCAAGAACAGCGGCGCCCTTGGTGAACTCGGGAACACCGGTGATACCGGCGTACTCCTTGTCAAGGAGATCCTCCATGATCTTGGCCTCTGCCTAATAGCAACAGATACATGAATTGTCAATTTAGTCTTCTTCCTTTAACTCGTTGACATAGTCGATCCCCCCGCTTGTAAATGAAAAGCCATATTTCTTTACCTTGCGGACACAGTTGAGGACATAAGGCTTTCCAGCATCATCACGGTAAGCACCGACACCAAGGTTCATCTTGTTAGCATCAGTATCCCTCTTGAATGCCTCAGTGACTCCCAAGATAGCATCGGGAGGGCCTAGGGTCGAAACGAGTAGAAAGAACGACATCATCAATACCAGAAAGCTTAATCTTTCACGAGGCGCATGCGAAGAGAGTAAGGGGGGGAGGAGAGAGTACGAGGTTGCAAGCCGTGTCCGTATTTCCCTCGTCATGGTTTAGTTGGCGTCGCGGTTTCCCAGTGTTGATCCTTCAATGGTAAGCCGACCGAGATAAAAAGAGAGTCGACACGCTCTCCTAAGAGACCGTGAGTCATATCGCTGCAGGATCCTGCTTCGTCCTCGTGTCCCGAATCCTGGAGCTCCCTCCCTCTCTCTCTTACTCCACTCCTCCTCTCCAATCGACAAGGCAGCAGAGACGACGACGAAGAAGACCTACCCATGGGGACATTGGCCCAGGCTGAAGAGAAGCGGACACCAATGGCAGCAGTGGGGCGCAAGGTGGCGCGAGTCAGGGCGACGCGAGCGAAGGATCTTGAGGTGGCGGCCAACATGATGAGGAGAGGGTGAGGGATGAGGAATGAGTTGAGAGGAGATCAGAGAGAAAAGAGAAGAAGAAGAAGAAGAAGAAGAGGAAAGAGAAGAGAAAGAAGAAAAGTGAGGGGGGGATGTTGTACGTGGGATCAGCCTCGATCTGTCTTCACCCGATGCGGGGTTTTGCGGGGCAACATGCCTGTTATGTCCTTGGCGCACCTCATACACGTCGTACACAACCCACCCCTGGATGCAAACACCACATAGCAGCCAACTCAATTGCGGGTGGAGACGAGTTTTTTGTCTGCAGGGGCAAAGGGAAGGAATCGGAACTGGCTGCTTCTGGGGCTATTCCTGCCTATGGACACTTTAATGTGCAGTGTACAACAGCAGCACAACACGCGTTCGCTTCACTCTGACCTTCCCCCACACAGCGTACTCACAATCCTCTTACCGCCAGCCCATCGGAGGTCTTCCATCGGTCGTTGATAGCTCCAGGCCAGGCACAAGAGGGAGAGGAGCAAGAGGATGCGGATAGGTGCCAGCATGACAGCGGGATCTCAATCACTGTTGCAAGCGCGAGTAAAAAAATCGTGTGGCATGGTGGCTGAGCTATTGTTTGTTCAAGAGAGCTTGACAAACCAAGGTCGACTTGCTCCTCCACATCAATTCCTCAGGGTTCAACTCATCGCCTTTTATAATGCCAAAGACGAGCAGCAAACGGAAAAAGGAGAAGAATGCCGACTTCAAGGTGCGTGTGGAGTAGATCCAGTGGACCAGAACAGGAGGAGCAAACAGGACGCTGGGAGACAGAGTCCGTTTCGAAGCAACGCTTGGACAACACTTCTTTGGCTCTGATCGTTACCTTTCAGTCATGATCAAGGCGTACTGATAGGATGATTTACATCCCCCTCGATGCAATAGAAAACCAAACTGAAAGTCGGCAAGAAGAAGGCTGTGGCAGACAACTTTACGGATACTTCATTCAAATCCAAAGGTATGGTGGCAACAAGAGTCCAACTCATCTCTCGATCCACAGCACAGGCACAAAGACCCTAACGATATGATTTTTCTCCATCAACCTGTGATCTCTGCCAGCGATCTCTCTCCCGAGTCAGTCGATCAGTCATGACAAGACCGCTCTTCTCACAAACGCACGCAATGTCACCTTTGCTGAACTCATGACCCAGCTGAAGCATTACAGTCCCAACACACGAAAGGAGGCACTCTTGGGTTTGCGGGATCTCTTTCACCGCCATCCACATCTTTTGCCTTTGCACCTTGGAACTCTTGTCAACGCTGTCGTCCGGCTCTTGATCGATGATGTAAGTTGCTCTCTCCATCAACTCTTGTGAAAAAAAGAGGGATGGGGTCGCTCGGGAAATCGAAAGGATAACACTGACCTGGTACTTGCCTCCTCCTTCTAGTCCAGCATCGTCCGTAAGGCCTTGCAGTCATTCCTTGGAGAGTTCGTACCAACACTTCACCCTCGGGATGTCCATCCATTCCTACCTCTCCTTGTCGTTTACACTTGTTCCGCCATGACCCATATCTTGGAGGATATTCGCGAGGACGCCTTAAAGTTCATGGATCTTTGGGTCACTGCAGGAGGTCAGATTGTAGTCAACGGATTTTGGGACAAGGTAAGCCTCAAGGACCAGAGAACACAACAGCAACGATCGTGTCTATCAGGGTTGGGTTGTATCCTTATTCGCGCATGATCTTGGTTGTAGATCATTCCAAATTACGTCTCACTCTTGACTTCGGACTCGAATGCAACAAATGCCTCCAAGTTCTCGAGCGCCATGTCGTTCTCTGCCTCAACGTCCAATGGAATGGCTGGATCAGGATCGGGGCCATCGACCTCAAAGACAGTAGCAGGAGCCAGCACAGGCAAAAACGCACCAGGTTCTCTCAAGGCCAAGAGCGAGGTGCTTGGGAGTTTGGCTGGGTTCTTGCAGGAAGGACTGGGTGGAGAAGGTGGAGAAAAGGATCCATATTGGTTCATGAGGAACTTTTTAGGGACAGCACATGCTCGCAAGTCGTTTAACACATCCAGAGCCCGTCTTGTTGGCAGTGAGGAACCCACAGGAAAGAGAAAACGGAAAACACCTGATCACAGCGCTGCAACCATGTCTTTCAACCGATCGACTCGAAGAAGAAAAGTCGATGAGAGCGATGGATCGGATGGCGAGGAGGAGGACCAGGATGGAGACGAGGACGAAGAGAAAGACGAAGATGAACAAGGGACGGATAGCGACGCAAGCGATGAAGCTTCACACAGCGACCATTCGACTGATATCGAGGACGCCAGTTCGCTCGTATTTGACGCCTCGCCAGTTGTTTCCTTTAGCCGCGCCAAAAGACACCGTCAGTGCCTTGAAGCCTTTCCACTACACCCGTCTGCTGTCCGTTCTTCAGTAGCACAGACCATCTTTGGTCATGCACAGAGCCTTGGCATTGATGCTATCGACTCTGGCAGTATCCACATCAAGATCTTTCCACAACAAGGAGGAGCAGCGGTTACCGGATCTGGGACAGGGGCCAGTGTTGGAGCTAGTGGTTCTCGAACGACTGAAGGAGCCAATCTTGGAGGGGTTCAAGGAAGACTCTCGCAGATCAGGCCCTTGATCACGACACTCCACCCTCTACTGCTTTCAGTATGGCTGGACACTGCCCCAACTGTGTTTGCATCCACCACCACTATCCACGCTGGCCATGCATTGAACATTGTCCATCTTGTGCTAAGGATCTGGGGCATCCTCTGGAGAGCCGCTCTCGCTCGACCGAAAAAGAAGAATGTGGATTCGGAAGAGGAACAGGAACTGGAGAAGGAGGAGGCTAAATGGCTTGAAGAGTACCTGCAAAGCCTTCTGCGACACGTCTTGATCTACTTTCCCTTTGCCAAGGACACTGTGGGGATGGTGGACTCGAAGGTAAGAAACTTTGAGTCTGACCCGTCTTTTTGGACAATTCGTCAGATCCAGATCAGAAGATTGATGGACTTGCTTTGTTTGTTTGTTTGTTTGTTTGTTGTTGTGTTTGATAGGTATCTGCGCTTTTGCAGGAGATGAACACCATCTACTGCGAGCTCACGTCCTTGTTCATGTTGGGATCAGGTATCGGGCGGGTGCGGAGGGTCCACAAGGACAGCTTGAAAGTGTCGAGTACTGGACAGGAGGTGCCTGAGCCCAAAGCAAAGCAGGCCTTGAAGACCTCCTATCGGCCGTCCAACAAAAATGCAAAAAGGAAGGTCGTTGTCAAGCAAGAATCTTCGTCCTCGTCGGATTACGATAGTGAAGAAGAGCAAGGGGAAGCTGGGACAGTTAAGAACGACAACATGGTAATGATCCAAGTAGAGACACCCGCTTGGGCGGATCAAGTCGTGGACTTTGTACTTGCAGCTTTAGGCTGGGTAGGTCCAGAGGCCCATGGCGGTGGCGAAGGATCGACACGGATGAGTGGACTCTCATCTGACTTTAAAGCGCAGCACCTGGCGGCGCTATTACCCACTCTTTGGACGCTTTTGAACTGTCTGGAGGCGAAGCGAAAGGAGTGGGTGTTTGAGGCGCTTGTAACGTTCTTTGATACTACCCATGTGCAGAGCACATCCAAGAGAATTGTTCTTCAGTTTCTGGCGTTGGCTATCAAGGTACAGGATCTGATCATCCTCAAAGGGGCACTGTGGAGTCAAGAGATCCATTTCGATCCAGTACTAACGTTGATATTGTTTATTGAATAGCTGCAATCACACCCTCATTACACTGGATCATTCAGTATTCTGGTGCCTGGAGGACGGACAGAGGCAGTTCAAAGGTCCTTGAAAGGTCTCCCGAAGACAAGGCGAGAGGAGCAACGGGCATCGATTGCAAAGATGTCCAAGTTGCTGGCATCCAGCTTGCTGAAGCTTCCAAAGCTGTTGTGGGATTTGGAAGTTGAACGAACCGAGACCAGCGAAACGATACTGGATCTGTTGGTCTGGGTCACCACCATAGCAGGAGAGGGTCATGCAGGGGCCACGCATGAAGAAGAACGTGAACAGTTCCTCAAGACTCTCCAGAGTTACATGGCACTCTTCTTTTGTGTCACGGTGGGGGACAAGAATGGCAAGGACGGCAAGAGAAAAGTGATGGGACCCTTTGTCAAGTTGCCTGTCTACCTACAGAGGAGAGCCGTGGAGATGGTGTTTTACTCGGGTGTGGTGTACCCAGACCAGATCAAAAAGGACGCTCAAGCCCCAAAGCAATCATCACCGCTGCTGGCGGCGGTGCAATCTTGTTGCCAAGGTGAGTTTTGGAGATCCAATCAAAGGGCATCGAATTGTTGCAGAACAATCTGGACTGACATCATATGCACACCACAACCACATACCCTTATCTAGTGGGAGATCTATCTGACGAGATCCGGCTATACATTCAAGAGACACTCAGGATACCAGCCAAGGTTATGTAACAACAAAAATTTTTTCTCAGCAACACCAGCAATCAAACCAATCAACATTGGACACCATTTGTATGTGATGGAAAATGCTTGAAGGGAGAACAACACCCCAACCCTGAGGGTAAGGTGCTTTTTTTTTTGTTCTCGCCTTTTCTAAGTGCTTTTTTATGGAGTTGTTTTACAATGAGATCTCTGGAAAAAAAAAGATTGCTACTGCTACAATGGAGAACGGACAACAGAAAGATGTTACAGTTGTACAGCTACAGAAAAGAGGGACGCGCGGAGAGAGAGAGAGAACAAGGCTATACTGTACAAGCAATCATATACAAACAAGATGAAAAAGCAATGGCGTGGGAATTGTACAGGGAAACACGAAAGAAAAAAAAAAAGTGGTGGATCTTCCTTCCTTCCTTTAGACCAAGACCAGATCAAAGGCCAAGGAGCTTGAAAGACCAGATGCGGAATCCATGTTGTTCATCAAGGTGGGACCATGGAAGAGCTGAGCGTAGCAGCTCTGAGAGTAATCGTCCTCGTCATCAGGGCTGACGAAAGGTTGCTCGAGCATGAGACGCTTACGAGTGTTTCGGCTGGACATCACGTAAACAGGACCATTGGGCGAGGCAGACATGGAGGACATGGGAGAGGACAAAGACATCTCGGAAGGCTCTTCTTGATCTTCTTCGTCATCGGAACCAAAGAAGGCATACATAGAGG
>Ga0247824_10002657_pt1 | contig 10040 bp, 8 predicted proteins | sample 13C_PalmiticAcid_FD_194412 | JGI IMG/M metagenome (GOLD analysis project Ga0247824, IMG submission 194412) | Soil microbial communities from agricultural site in Penn Yan, New York, United States - 13C_PalmiticAcid_Day48 | ecosystem: Environmental > Terrestrial > Soil > Agricultural land... | reverse complement strand
GACGGTAACGACCTCAAGAACTTCCCGGTTGACACTCCACTCATGGTGGAGTCGACGGGCGCGCTTGGCGGTACGCCGCTGACCGGCGAAGGTCGCGTGCTGCGTGTCGGCACGTACGACAGCCCGACGGTCACGCTCACGGTCGACGGCACGAACACGGCGGTCTGGAGTGACGTTTTCCCCGGCATCGCCGCGGGCGATCGTCTCTACCTCGTCGGGACGTACTCCGACGACTTCATCTACGGCCTCGACGCGTTCAATCCGGCGCACACGGGCACTCCGGGCACGTTCTTGACGTGCAATCGGGACCTGAACCCGACGCTGTTCGCTGGGCACGTCATGGACGGTTCGACGCTTACGTGCCTTCAGCGCGTAAAGCGCGCGGCGCGCATCCTCTACGACTACGGCGAGGAGCCGGACATCTACATCGTTTCGACTCGAACCTTCGAGAAGTTCGAAGCCGAGGCGGAGTCGAAGATGCGGCTCGACAAGGTCCCGGCGGCTTCCGTCGGCAAGTACAACTTCGGCGTCAACTATGACGCGTACGTGGTCCAGGGTCCTGCGGGTCCCATCAAGATCATGACGAGCGTGTTCATGCCGGACAACGTCGAGCGCTGCGGGAAGCTCTCCACGCTCGAGCTCGGCTCGATCGGGAACCTGGTCGGCTGGGACGTGGGCAACGGCCCGCAGAACATGCGGACCGAGGACGCGACGGACTCTCGCGAGCTCCGCGCGGTCTCTGACCCCGCCTTCGTCAACAAGCATCCTGGCGCCTGGATGCGGGTCGCCACGTCCACGTGAGGGAGCTATGGCTGATACAGATCGCACCAAATTCAAGAAGTGGCTCCATAGCATCCTCGCGGCCGTAGGCCTTGGTGATGCCTGGGACACGGTCAAGAAGATCAACGAGGAGGTCATTCTCCTCGAAATCGATGCCGACGCGTCGCTTGCGGAACGCGGCTTCACGTGCGTGAAGCCGTTCATCGTCAAGTCGATCGACATCACACCTTCGACCGACCTCGCGGCGCACGCATCTGCGTACGTCACGTACACGGCGCAGAAGCGGCCTGTTGCTGCGCTCGGAACGCCCGTTCCGGTCGCGACGTTCGACACCGCTACTGGCGGATCGAACGTCTCGCTCACGGCGTGGACGAAGAAAAGCATGACGCTCACGTCGACAGTTTCGAATCGAAAGTTCGCCGCGGGCGACGTGTTCACCTTCAAGGCTGCGGAGACGTCCACCCCCACCAGCCCGATCGGCACCGTTGCGGTGACGGTCGAGTACATCTGAGGGCGCCATGCCGATCGTCCTCCCGCCGGACCTGTCCCCTCCGGGGCCCTGCAATGTTTTCGAGGAACACCGTTTCTCGGTCGTTGCAACCTGCGGCTCCTCGGTTCTCTCCAAGGTGTTCGCGCGGAATTGTACCTTCGTGCGCAATTCCGCCGGCAACTACACGCTCACGCTCCCGCAAAACTACCGCATGGTCACCGGCCTTTCGTGGGCCATGCGTAGCGCGTCGGGCGCGGTGTACATCCTCGTCCTGAAGACCGATACGGCCTCGACGGACGGGGAGCTTGTTTTCGAGGTCAGGACGGAAGCCGGTGTGGCGACCGACCCAGCCAGCGGCGACAAGCTGTACATCACGGTGTGGGCGAGTCGGAACTTCCTCAATGACGCATTCGAGAAGACGGTATGAAGGGCCCCGGCCTGATTATCGCTCTTGGTAAGGGCAAGCCCTCCTCGAAAGAGGGGGGCGGCTCGTACCTCAAGGAGGCGTTTGACGCGCTGAAGGACGACGACTTCGACGGCTTTGAGGCCGCCATGGAGGCGTGGGCCGAGAAGTGTATGGGGAAGAAGTCCTCTCCCAAAGAAGACGAAGACGAAGACGACTATTGAGGTCCGCTCGTGCTTACCCGTACTCAAGCGCAGATGAGAGAGTCGATCCGGCGCGCGTCCGACACGTTCGGCCCGACGCACGCGGCGCGTACGCCCGACACCCATGTCGACGACCTCATCAACCGCGGTCTCGGGATGTTCACGTCGCTTTGCATGACAGTGGCGCCCGACTTTCACCCGATCGCGTCGACCACCATCACGGCGAACGGCGACGACACCGTATATCCGCTTCCGTCGAACTACAGAACGGCGATTTCGGTCGAGTACATCGGAGACAGCGGCAAGAAGACGTGGCTCGCGCCGTTCGAGATGCACGAGCGCGCGGAGCTATCGGGCCCGGAGACTGGGAGCACATCCCAGGGCGCGACCGGGTATCGCCGCATCGGGACGAACATCGAATTTCTCCCCCGCCCGCCCGCCGGGCACCGCGTGCTGCTCTGGTACGCGACGAACGCGCCGCAGCTGAACGGCGACGGGAACGCCATCGACACGCTCGACCGGCTCGTCGACAATTACGTCACTTGGTGGGCGGCGCGGGAGATTGCGGGCGAGCTCGGTAACTGGGAGCGGCACGAGTCGCTCTCGTCGAAGCTCGGCGCCATCGAGCCCGACGTTCGCCTGCTCGCTCGCACGCGCGACGTGAGCTTGCCGTCGCGCATCACGGACCTCTCGTATGCGGACCGCTACGGGCGCATGCGTGGGTGGCGCCGGTGAGCCTCGTCACACCGAGGGCCGGTAAGCAGCGCCGGCTGGACCGCCCGGCTACGCCCGACGAGCAGGTGACCGAAGACCAGGTTCAGGATCCTGCTCGCCTAACGCGCATCTTCCTCGGCCTTCTCCGCGACGTATCGGCGCTGAAACGTCGTTGGGCGCCGCCGTTCATCGAGTTCGAAGATTTTGAATTCGACGACACGGGAACGACCGTTTATCGGTTCCCGCACAAGCTGGGAGGGCGCGTGCGTTGGTGGGTCGTTGATTGGACGGGAGCAGCCGACGGGGCGCGCCTCGTGCGACACTCGAGCTCGACCAGTGACACGCTCTGCCTCGTTTCGTACGAGGTCGGAACGGCAACCATTCGTGTGGAGGTAGCAGGCTGATGGGCGACCCGATCGTTGACCTCTCCTTCCACGGGGGCATAGACCAGGCCTCCCGAGACGAGTATATCGCTCCGGGCGCAGGCTTCCCGGTCCTCGAAAACGTGAGGCAGGACAAACGTGGTGGGCTCTCAAAGCGACGCGGCTACACCTCCGTATCTCCGGTTTTGTTTGATGGGTCCGCTCGAACGGCGGGATATCGACTCATTGTCAAAGGCGACCAGGTCGGGGTCATCGACGGCGAGCGGTTGTGGGTTAGGTCGACGACGCTCGGCGCAGATGTCGACCGTGGACGCGTCCCAGAAGCCACTTATCGCTTTCTCGACATTCCATCAGTTGGTGTTGCCGGCAGAGTCGACGACCTCGTCGAGTGTAACGGTTTCGTGGTTGTCTCATGGCGGGTGCTGAACGACTACGGTGCAGGCGTCGATAGCGACCACTATGTCTCGATTATTGACCCAGTGGACGGCACCATCATACGCAGCGCCGAGGTCGTAGACTCAGGCGTACTATCTTACACGAGCCTAGCTGCCGTCGGCACTACGGTTTTTGCAATCACCGCAGACTTGGACGAGGACGAAATACGGGCGGTGTCTATCGACGTTAGCTCGACGGCTGGAATCTATTTTGGATGGTCGTTGCCAACCGTGCTCGCGAGCGATTTCGGGTCCGGGCACTCCGTGTCAGTTCTTTCGAACGCTGTCGTCGTCGCGTACGGAAACGATGGCCTCGTAGATGCAACGTCGCGCGTTACCGTGATGGCGTTCGATTCGAACGGCGTGATCGATGCCATCCGACTGAACACCTCTTCAGCAATTCCGAACGACGACGGCATCGGCACCTCCGAGGGCGGGTCAATGCTGTGGGTCGCATGGAACGAGAGCACCATTGTTCGCGTTGCTGGCGTGACTTTGCTTGGGTCCTCGCTGGTCGTAGATTCGGCCGCTGGTGACATCATTGACGTGTCGCCCACTTCGGCCAGTGCGATTGAAAGAGTGTCCGTGTGTCCGAGAGAGGACGGCACGACGGGCAAGGGAGTCTTGCTCCTAGAGCTGTCGTTTTCTGGGATGCGCATGCGCGCGTTCAGGGAACAAGGCGGCGCGACAGTCACGGATGGGTTTACCGGTACCAACCACGGAATCGGCTTAGCCGGCCGCCCATTCTTGAGAGCGGGAGAGCTGTACACCCCGTTCTATTTCATTGACACGCTCACGACCAGTAACATCTACGTTTTGTGCTCGTTCAACCCTGACGAGGTGACGCTGGCGAACATCGTTCCGAATCTGCGGCCCGTGGCAGCGCCGGTTGTGCGTGGTCTATTTGACGACGGCGCGTTCGGCATGCGCTGCCGGACTATTTCTGTAGATGACACGAAGTACCTGTTCGGTTTCACCATCAGAAAGTCTGGAGTTTCAGTTGGAACCAAGCTGGTGGAGTATGATTTCTCTGCGTCGCATCGATGGCGGTCAATTAGCATGGGCGATGTGGTGCACATCTCTGGTGGTGTGCATTCTATGTACGATGGCAATCGTGTTTTCGAAGTGGGTTTTCTGACTTCACCGACGCAGCCGAGTTTGGACGTGGGTTCAGCTGGGTCTCTCACGTTCACAAACGGTGGACGGAAGTATGTAGCGGTCTATGAGCATGTGGATGCGACCGGGGCGCGTCACATTTCTGGCGTTTCCGTACCGTCCATAGCGTGCGGTAACATCGCAAGCAAGAAGGTGGCTATTACTACAGCCCCGTTGTCGATGACCTCTCGTACTGAGGTGCGAGTTGTGTTTTACGCTACGTTGGATGGCGGCGAACCCCCGTACTACAGGGTTCCTGGTCCAGGGGATGCACCGAGTGCGACCATCGTTGTCAACGGCTATGTCCAATTCGAAGATAACGCTTCAGAGTCAGACCTGGCTGAGCAAGAACTACTGTACGGAACTGGATTTCTCCCAGGGACTGGCGCCGGTCAGGACCATCGCGCGCCGCCTGGGTTGACGTGCATCACCGCGTACAATGGCATGCTCGTCGGTTCGTCGGGTCGGACGCTTTGGTACACGGCCGCGACGGTGGACGGCGAAGGCGCGTACTTCTCCCCGGTGTTCACGGCGGAGGTCCCCCACGAGGTGACGGCTCTCGCAAGTCAGGATGGCGTTCTATACGCGTTCTTCGACCGAGGCATCTACAGCATCAGCGGTGACGCTCCGAGCGACAATGGGCTTGTCGGTGGTCTCGGATCGGCGCAGCGCCTTGCGGCGGACGTGGGGTGCATCAATCAGAACAGCGTGGTTGTTACGAGCCTCGGGACATTCTTCGAGTCGCGTCGAGGTATCGAGCTCCTATCGCGTGGCGGGGCGGTGACCTGGGTTGGGGAAAAGGTGGCCTCAACGACGCGCGGGAGCGTGATCACCAGCGCTGTCTTTGACGACAGGAATGGCCTCGTCATTTTCTCTCTTGCCGGCAGTCTCGACGCAGGCCTCGTGTCTGCGACTGGCAGCGACCTGGTTTTCGACTTGACGACTGGGATGTGGCAGTCGGTCGATATCAAGCGCGGGGCGACAGCTAGCCAAGCGTCTCAGGACGCGTCGATGGTCACCATCGATGGCGAGTACCGGTACGGCTGGCTTGGTGTGAATGGAACGCTGTACGTCGAACGCGCGTCAAATGACAATGTCCAGTATCTCGATGGGACCTCGTGGGTGCGAATGCGTATTGAGACGCCGTGGATTCACATCGCCGGCTTGCAAGGCGAGCAGGTGGTCGAGAAGTATCTGTTCCTCGCTCAGGAGCATGACACGCATGACCTGACGGTATCTGTGTATCGCGACTACCTAAGTTCGTCGCCTGAGGTCACCACGTTCACGAACGAGCAGATCGCTGCTCTCCCGAAGGAGTGGCTTGAGGGCGGGCTCGAAACGTCTCGCGGTCAGGCGGTCAAGTTTGTGATTGAGGACGCCTCCCCGACGAGCGGCTCGAGCTCGGGGCGAGGGGCTACGTGGTTGAACCTGACGCTCGTGGGTGTGCCACATCGTGGCCCGAAGCGGACGAGCGCAGCGGAGCGCGGAGGCTGAAATCCTTATGGGCTAGGCCCTGGTATGCCCATCATGAAGCTGCTCGCCCCCGCTGCGAAGGCGGGCAAAAACAGGTACGAATCCAACTGGAGGCCTGTAGATGAAGACGAGTTCAACTACGGCGGCTCCGCGAATGGGCTGAAGAACTACAACGCTGAGCAGGTGATCCAGCAGCGTCAGTTGGCTGGCCGCGAGGCGTTCCAGGCGAACTACGATCAGTCCACTGTAGACCGAGCGCTTGGGCGTCAGGCGCGCACGGGTCAGTCGGCAATGGCGAACCAGATGGCCGCTCGCGCCCGTGGCGAAGTTCCGTCGATAGCGCAGATGCAGGCCGACCGGCAAATGGGTCAGGCTGTCGCCGCGCAGAATGCGCAGAGAGCTTCGGCGCGTGGAGCTGCTGGGCTGGCTCTCGCTGGCCAAGGGGCCGCCAACAATATTGCGAACGTACAGTCTAGCATTTCACGGGACGCGCAGATCAATGCTGCTCAGGAGCGCGAGCGAGCTGAGGCGAATGCGTTTGGTGCGTATGGGGGCATGCGTCAGGGCGACCAGGCGAGCGAGCAACTCGCGGCTCAGCGGGCGCAGTTCAACACGAGCATGCAGCAGGCGAATCGCGATGCCAATGATCAGTATTCGGCGCATTTTGGGAACCTCAGAGCCAGGGCGAACGAAGCCGGGCTGAATGCCAGTATGCAGAGGGAGCGACTCGAACACGACAACTGGAATCGTAGGGAAGACCGAGACGCTCAAATCGCTCAAGCGAACGCCGCGGCTGCGGAGAGGGCCTACGACCAGGCGGCGAATACATCGATTTGGGATCTTTTCTCGGACATGAACGCCAAGGAGCCGGTCGACATTTTTGGGCTGTCGCAGCCGGTCCAGGGGGAAGAGAAAAAGAGCTCCGGCATGGGTGGGATGATGAGCGGCTTGATGGGTGGCGGCGGAGGCGGAGGCGGAGGCGGAGGCGCGAGCATGTTCGGCTTCTTGTCCGACGGACGTGCGAAGTCGAAGTCGGATGGCAGCGATGTTGTTCCGCTGTCGGACCATCCTGATGGCCGGCGGCTCCAAGTCGGCCTCGACGGGCGTGCGTTTTACTCGAGCGCACCCGACGAGGATGACGGCCGGCCGTCTCTCTCCGGCCCCACGCCTCGATACTCGAAGGCTGCGCCCTCGTCTGCGCCCGAGCGCGAGTCGAGCTCTCCCAAGGCGAAGCCGAAGCCAAAAAAGAAGGCCCCGCCGCGCGACCTGATGAAGGAAGCGGACGCGATGATGGCGTCGATGCGCAGTGACCATGACGCGCGCATGGCCGCGGGCCCGGCGGTCCGCGCCGATGACTACACGATTTCTGACAAGCGCGCGAAGGAGCCGGCGAAGAAGAAGACGCAGCAGGAAGAAGACGACGAAGAAATCCGTCGGTTTATGGGGGAGGACCCAGGCAACACCAGAATCGATGTCACCACGCCGGAGGCGAGGGATCAGGCCCAGCGTGAGGCTAAGGAGGATCAGGACAAGATTGCCTATCAAGAACGAGAGGCGGAGAGGGAGGTCCGTCGAGCCAGAGAGGCCGAGGCCAAGCGTAAGCAAGAGGCGGTAAAGGCCGAGTCGGAGGCGCGATATCAGGATGATCGAATGAAGGTCGGGCTGGGCCCCGTTGGCGCCTGGATTCGGAAGCAGGGTGGTTTCTACGACCCGCCTACGACGGAGCAGGCGATTGCTGACCAGAATTTCCGCAAGCGATTCTCTGAAACAAAGAAGTCGGTAGGCGACTTCGCGAGGCGTTACGGCCCCGGGGGCGGCCAGACGAGCCAGGAGGACATCGCCAAACGATTGGTACCGGAACGCGTCCTCAAGGAATTTCACTCCATGCTTCCTCAGGGGAAGGTCCGCAATCCAGTTTCCTTTGAGCGCGACCCGAGCCCGTTGGCGAACGCAGCGCGCTCGATGGAGGGCTCATCGTACGCGTACAAGCCTGGTCTGACGCCTCCGAATCAAAGGCCCGGGGAGCCGAACTTCGGCCCCATGGCGCAGAACATGGAGAAGAGCCCGATCGCTGGTACCGCGGTGAAGGAGAACCAGGAGACGGGCTTGAAGGTGATCGATCGTGACAAGGCATTGAAGGTCACGATGTCGGTCGCGGCCGACCAGCAGCGCCAACTCGATGAGATGCGAGCCGAGCTCGCGAAGAAGAAGGGAGAGAAGAAGTAATGGCTGGTCCCTCCGCAGGGTGGCTTGCTCAGGGCTACCCCATGCTCGACCCGAATGGCGCGCCCCCCGATCCGTTCGCCGCGGGCGCCGCCGCTGCCGGCATCTCTCCACCACCTCCTCCAACTCCCCCGCTCGACCCGTCGCAGATCACCGGGGTCTCGCTGGCCCCGGCGGGCTACGGTCAACGAATACCAGCGCCTTCACCTCCGCCTGAGTCCGGGCCGCTCGCTCCACCGCCAGCTCCCGGTCCTCCTGCGCCTGATGCTGGTCCTCTGGCGCCTGCCGAGGGGCCGCTACCGAACGATGTGCAGTTTGCGCAGGTGGGTAAGGGCGGCGTCGTACCTGCTCACGAGGTCATGACTCGCGGGCCCCAGCAGACGAAGCATCTCATGGCTTCCTTCGATGCGCCCATGGCGGCGGCTGAACGGAGCGGCGAACGCTCTCAAGAGCAGGCTGCTGCTGAGGCCGAGATGCATGCGCAGAACGCGCAGTACTTCTTGGACCGGCGCGCTGCGCTCGAGAAGGAGGCCGTCATTCGCCAGAAGGAGATGTTGGCGAAGCAGCAGGATTTTGAGAGCAGCGTGAAGCAGTTGAACGAGATGAGGAGCTCCAACAAGTCTCTGTTTGGCGACGCTTCGACCAGCGACATCCTTGCCGCCATGATGCTCGGCGGGTTGATGGGTGGCGGTGCCGGAGCGATGCAGATGATGAACAAATTGATCGACAAAAACATCGCTCAGCAGCGTTTCGACTGGGAGCGCGGCTTGGACACGATGAAGGGGAAGCAGGCCGCTTACGGCCTGGCCATGGATCGGTGGAAGGACGCCGACGTGGCCGACTCGATGGTTCGTGCGGCGTCGATCGACTACATGCTGGAGAAGGTGAACGAGAAGACTGCGGAGCGCGGTGGGGTCGCTGCTGCAAACCATGCAGACGAGGCGCGAGCGATGCTGATGTCGGAGCGCGAGAAGACGACGGCGAACGCGTACAAGTTCCTTCAGGCATCGAGGGTCGAGCCGCGCTACGCGATGTCGATTCGCGGCCAAATGCTTCCTGGCACGCTTTCGCAGGCGGACGCGCAGAAGTACGCCGTCGAGCACGGCATCAAGCCGGCGGAGAAGACCGACGAGATTCTGACCAAGGGCGCCGTCGACATGGTCGCGAAGCGTGCCGAGCTGGCGAACAAGCGAAGCGAGCGCGCCGACGAGGGAGCCAAGTTCATCGCGACGGAGATGCAGAAAGCAGGCGTGCCTCGCTTGCGCATGGTTGCCGAACAAGCTCTCACGGCGTTGAATGCGTCCCCCGGAGGGTTGGGCGAAGCCGCTGTACGAGGGGCTACGCGCACGGCCCTTCCGCTCGTTGGCGATGCCGTGGGGAACGCTCTCATGTCTGACAAGGCAAATGAAAGGGAGCGAGCATTTACGATGCTCTTGAATCTCAACTTCCATGAGCTCTCCGGCGCTGCAGTCAGCAAGCCTGAGGAAGCTCGTTTGAAGCGAGCGCTTGGCGGGAGCGACCCTGAGCTTCGAAAAGCCGCTTTGCAGCAGTTGCTTGGGTATCTCGACGAGATTGAGAGGAACATCAAGGGAGGCGTCCCGCCGGAGTCGCAGGAGAAGTTCGACCGTCAGCGCGATGCGGCGAAGGCCGGGAGGCCTGCGGCGCCGGCTGGTGCGAAGAAGGGCTGGTGACGCATGGACGTCAAAGCGTTCGACCGGCTCGGGAACAAGATCTCGATCCCTCAAGAGCAGGTTCCCGAGCTCGAGAAGCTCGGGAACCTGC
>Ga0247824_10002656_pt1 | contig 10041 bp, 6 predicted proteins | sample 13C_PalmiticAcid_FD_194412 | JGI IMG/M metagenome (GOLD analysis project Ga0247824, IMG submission 194412) | Soil microbial communities from agricultural site in Penn Yan, New York, United States - 13C_PalmiticAcid_Day48 | ecosystem: Environmental > Terrestrial > Soil > Agricultural land... | reverse complement strand
ACAACCAGGTGTCTGGCGAGTCGAGCATCTCCAGCACGATCTTCAATGACGCCTCATCGTCGTGCAGCCCCAGCGCACGGAGGGCTTCAGTGCGCACTCGTCTGTCGGGATCGCGAGTCGCATCGCGCAGGCGTGCAGCCTCGGGGGCCGCGTCGATGGCAGGGTGCGGAATCAGGCCGCGTACGGCCCAGGAGCGGACCGTGGCCGACGAGTCCGTGCTGAGTCGCAGCAGCTCCTTCACGGCTGCGGGATCTCGAGGCCGGAACAACGCCCACGTCGCGCGCCAGCGGATCTCGACGTCCGCGGACGTCGTCCAGCGCACGATGGGGTCGATCGACTCGCCTGCAGCGAAGCGGCCAATGGAAAGCAGCGCTTCGCCGACAATCGGCGCAGCGCTCGTGGCCGGCGCCGACAAGAGATATTGCGCGAGCGCCGCCCGCGCGTCCGGTGACTGAATCTTTCCGAGCGCAATCGCTGCTTCTACCGCGATTGACGTTGGGGCCTTCCCGTCCGAAAGCGTGGCGCTCAGCCACGGTACCGCGAGCGGATCGCGCAGCTGCCCCGCCGACCAGACCGCGGTTGCCACAACTTCGGTGTCCTGGTCACCGCGCGCCGCTTCCAGGAGCCCCGCGCCGCGCTTATCGGCAATACGTCCGATCGACTGGACCGCCCTGCGACGGACCTCGGCATGTGGACTCTTCAGGATCCGCTGAAGCTCGGGCTCGTCGAACGTGCGGGCGTCCTCCATCATCAACAGCGTGGCGATCGCATCGATGTCGGCGGATGCGAGTGCGGGCCTGGCTCTCTTCTGCGCGAAGGGCGATGTCGCGGCAATCAGCATGGCGATCGAGGCTGCCAGGGCCGCTCGTACGGGGGTTCGCATGCGCTCAGTGCCTCCCGACCTGTTCGCGCCGAAAATCGCCGCATACGACGGGACGGATCCGCTTTCCGTGGAAGACGTCCATCGGAATGTGATGTGTAGTGAAGACTCGGCTGATCAGCTCGTTCAGCGCCGGATCGTACGCGGCGAACTCCTCCGGCGTTTCCACCTTGACGTCGCCCGCAAAACACTCGCCGTAGTTCGAGAAGAACCACCACTGGACGCCTTCGGCCCAGTACTCATTGGCGTTCGTTGTCGCGTAGTGCTTACGGCCGTCGGCGTATACGTACTTCTTCGCGGCCATCGCGCTGTCGTACGCTTCGCGGATCAGGGCGAACATCGCCGGATCGACGTCCCGGATGCCGCCGCCCATGATCGCGTGCGCGAACTCGTGCACGAAGATGTGCTCTCCCCAGTAGCGCGTCCCGGGGTAGCCGAGCAGGTTCTCTTCCGCGCCGGTGGTCGGGTTGCCGCCCAGGCCGCGCGACCGGTTGGCATGGTAGTCGCGGTCCTCCTGTGTCACCGGCTCATCGCGCGGTGCGCCGGGCCGTTTCATCTTCGAGTACTCAGGTATGTCCATCGTCATCTCTATCTCGGCGATGACGCCGGTCCGCCAGTGTCGGGCGATGAGCGACTTGCGGATGTCGGGACGTACCGCGAGCATCGTGTTGACGATGTCCCGCGCGACGAGGAGTGCTGCGTCAGGCACCTTGTCGGAGCTGATTACCGGGATGCCCATCGCGTCCGTGTACTTCGTATAGAAAGGGCTCACAGCGAGCGATTCCGGCACGGGGCCGATGTTCGCTTTGACGTAGTCCGAGATCAGTTCGACCGGCGCGCCGGCCTCGCGGCGCTGCTGCTCGCGCTCGCGGCGATTCGCTTCCGCTCGCGCGCGCGCGTCCGCCTCCGTGCGCATCGGTCTGGCCGCCGTCGTCGGCGTCGGCGGCTTGTCCTGCGCGACACACACGCACACCAACGGCGCAGCGAGGAGCATCGACGACAGAGTACGCATCCGCGGGAGTATAGTCGCGGCCAAGGCCACCTGCATGGACGTGTTCCGGACGGCGCTGATCGCTTTCTTCGTAGTGATCTTTCCTATTGGGATCTACTACCGCGTTGCGTCCGCCACTTCGGAGACGCTCGATCGACGACAGGAAGGCGTGTTCATCCTCGCCACCTTGCGTCCGGTGGCGGCGCTCTTCTGGCTGGGGACGTTCGCCTGGATGATCGATCCCGGCTGGATGGCGTGGTCGTCGATGCCGGTCCCGCTCGGGCTGCGTTATGCGGGGATCGGTGTGCTGGCGCTTGCCGGCGCGCTGTTCGTGTGGACGTTTCAGTCGCTGGGCAAGAATCTGACCGATACCGTGGTCACGCGACAGGAGAGCACACTGGTTGCGCACGGTCCCTACCGCTGGATCCGCCATCCGCTCTACACCACCGTTGCGCTGCTGGCGATCGCGATCTCGTTGCTCACCGCGAACTGGTTCCTGCTGATTATCGGTCCGGTCGTGTTCGCCCTGCTGGTCATCAGAACGCGGACCGAAGAGGCGAATCTCGTCGCTCGATTCGGCGAGGGCTACAGCGGCTATTTGCGGCGAACGGGCCGTTTCCTGCCGCGCGTCGGCACGCGAGGCCGGTAACTGCATCCTCGGGGACTATCGTCAAAACGCCTCACCACAGAGAACGCAGGGGGCGCAGAGTATTTCTTTTGAAAAACCGGAATGTCTTTGGGATCCTCTGCGTTCTCTGGGTTCTCTGTGGTGAGGCGTTTTGCCGCCAGCCCGGCGAGTTTACGGCCGCTCCCTGAGTTCGATCCACAGCCCGTGTGCGGTCTCAGGTGCGAGGAACAGGCTCTTCGACGCTGGCTCGCCGCTGGCGGTCGTCGGGATTCCACGCGACTTCAGCAACTCGCTTGCGGTGCTCAGGCTCCGCACGCGTACCGTGACGCCGACGATGCGACGACCGGCGACGCGCTGTCGTGCGCCAGGCAGGAGCACCACTTCGCCGTCACCGAAGCGCGCCACGTCCGCCCCGACACGGTCGGGTACGTGCACGGCACGACGCGCGACCGTTCCGCCGAGTTTCGCGAACAGTGTCCGCTCCGGCTCCAGGTCGTTATCGGCCAGCCACACGGCGGCAAGCGTCTCGGCACTGTTCGCGTGCGCGAAATGTTCCGGCAGGTCCGTCGGCGAGGCGTTGCGCGGCCCGAAGAACAGATAGCCGAGAGGGGCGTCGAGGTCCCTCGGCACACGTGATGCGTCGGGCGCGTAGAGCGCGAGGAACGCCGGGCCATCGCCCGCTTCGAGATGCGTTCGATAGGTCGTCGTCAGCGGATCCCGCGCTTCGGGCGCAGTGATTAGCTCGAGCTCGGTCCCGTCCGGGAACTTGACGTGCTGATTTCTGATCCCGTTATCGTGCGGACGTCCAGGCTTCAACGCGAACCCGAGACGTCGATATGTTTCCGCGGCCGCTTCGAGATCGCGCACCGCGATCGGCACGTGATCGAGGCCAGTCACGGCTGGCGACTGCCGCGCGCGCCCTGCCGTATGCAGCAGGAGCGAACACGCACCGACGAATACGCCCAGGAAAGCGCGACGATTCGAGAGTCCCACCAGTATCAACGCTATCATGTGGGCCGCATCAGGCAGGGTGTTCATGCCGTTCAAGAGCCAGGCACAACGTCGCAAGTTCGCGCAACTGCTCGTCGAGGGCAAGATCTCGCCGCAAACATACGAGGAGTGGAACCGCGAAACGGGAAGCCAGGCATTGCCGGAGCGCGTTCGACGAAAGACGACGCGCACGAAAAAGACGACGGCGAAGCGCAGGAAGACCGCCAAGAAATCGCGCACAGGCAAGTCGACGAAGACCGTCCGAAAACAGACGCGGCGATGATGCCGGCCGTTCGACACTCCTGCTGAAGAAACGCGACTAACGAGAACACGAGATGCGTTTACGAAGACACTGCCTCGGCCTGATTCTTCCCCTGGCGCTGACGATTGGCGCGTATGCGCAGTCGCGCACGGGTGCCGCCCCTGCCGACCTGGACGCGTACGTAGATCGCGTCATGAAAACATTCGACGTGCCTGCGATCTCGCTTGCCGTCGTGAAGGACGGGCAAGTCGTGGTCGCGAAGGGTTACGGCGTGCGGAAGCTCGGGGACACCGCAGCCGCGGATTCGAAGACGCTGTTCGGGATTGCCTCGAACACCAAGCTGTTCACCGCGACAGCACTCGGCCTGCTGGTGGAGGAGAGAAAGATCGAATGGGACGCACCCGTGGTCCGATACGTGCCCTGGTTCCAGTTGTGGGATCCGTACGTCACGCGCGAGCTCACGGTGAGGGACCTGCTCGTGCACCGAAGCGGGCTCGGCCTCGGCGCCGGCGACCTGCTCTGGTGGCCTTCGTCCACGTACGACCGCAAGGAGATCGCGCGGCGGCTGCGCTTCATCAAGCCGGCGACCAGTTTTCGCAGCGCCTACGCGTACGACAACGTGCTGTATCTGATCGCCGGCGAAGTCATCGAGGCCGTGAGTGGTCAATCATGGGAAGACTTCGTCAGCACGCGGATCCTCGCGAAAGTGGGAATGTCGACGAGCAACGTGCGCCACTCGGCGGCAGTGGCGGGCGGCAACATCGCGACGCCGCATGCCGAGGTGGACGGCATGGTGCGGCCCATCGCCGCGTTCGACAGCGACAACACGAACCCTGCCGGAGGGATCAACTCGAATGCTGACGACATGGCGAAATGGATGCTCGTGCAGCTTGCGCACGGAAAACTGGCGGATGGTTCGAGGCTGTTCTCCGAGGACACATGGCACGAGCTCACTGCGCTCGTAACGCCCATTCCCATCGGCGATCCGCCAGCGGAACTGATGGTGCAGCGGCCAAACTTCCGCGGCTATGCGTTGGGCGTCGGGGTGCAGGACTATCGCGGCCGCAAACTGCTCCTGCACACCGGCGGCCTGCCTGGCTACGTGTCACGCGTGCTCATGATCCCGGAATTGAATGCGGGCATCAGCGTTCTGACGAACCAGGAGTCGGGCGCGGCGTTCGATGCGATTGCCTTTCGGATCGCCGATCACTTTCTCGGAGCGACTGACGTCGACTGGCTCGACGCGTACCAGAAGCTTGCCGCTCGTCAGCGGGCGAGCATCACTGCTGTCGAACAAAAGTCAGCGGCCTCCCGCAACGCGGCGTCGCGCCCGTCGCTGGCGCTCGCGACGTATGCCCGCACCTATACAGACGCGTGGTACGGCGACGTCGCGATCGAAGAGCAGTCGGGCAAGCTGACGATCAAATTCTCACGCTCCCCGGCGCTCGTCGGGGATCTCGAGCACTGGCAATACGAGACGTTCCTGGTGAAATGGCGCGACCGGGAGCTGCGCGCCGATGCGTACATCACATTCGCGCTGAACCCTGACGGAACAATCGAGCAGGCGAAGATGGTTCCGGCGTCTCCGTCCGTCGACTTCAGCTTCGATTTCCAGGACCTGCTGCTGGTACCAAAGCGGGCCAGGTGAGACAGTTCGGTGTCAGCCGCTCGCCGCAGCTGCGGCCGCAAGGTCACGCAGGTTCCCGACGCGCCCGAGCGCGACGAGGTGGTCGCCCGCGAAGATCGCGGTCTCCGGCGGCGGATTGAACTCCATCTTGCCGTCGGCGCGCTGGATCGCCACGACAACAATGCTGTAGCGCTGCCGGAGCGCGGCATCGATCAGCGACTTTCCCGCGAACGCCGCACCAGATCCGATCTTGATCTGCTCGATGTTGAGCTCGAGGTTGTCGGAGCTGGTGGCGATCTGCACGAAATCGACGACCGCGGGACGAAGGGCGGTCTGCGCCAGTTGCAGACCTCCGATCTGGTACGGTGAGACCACGCGGTTGGCGCCCGCGCGCGTCAGCTTCGCCTTGGCATCCTCCGTCTCGGCCCGGGCGACGATGTAGAGGTCGGGTCTCATCAGCCTGGCCGACAACACCGCGTACACGTTCTCGGCATCGGTGCCCACGGCGGCGATGAGCCCGCGCGCCTCCCCGATCCTGAGGCGCAGCAGGACCTGTTCGCTCGACGCGTCGGCGGCCACGGCCAGGTAGCCGCTTTCGATCGCATGGTGGACGCGGTCACTGTCGCGCTCGATGATGACGAAGGGGATCTGCTGGCGCGCGAGCTCCGCGGCGATGATCCTGCCGATACGCCCGAAGCCGCAGATGATGAAATGTTGCGTGAGTTGGTCGAGCATGCGTTCCCGGCGCCGCGTGATCCAGCGGTGCTGAAGGTCCCCCTCGACGACGCGAGCCATGACGAAGGAGAAGGTGTAGAGAACGGTGGCGACTCCGACGGTCAGCACGACCATCGTGAAGAGCTCGCCGGCCCGCGACATCGGGTGGACTTCCCTGTAGCCGGCGGTGGTGATCGAGATCACGGTCATGTAGAGCGCGTCCCAGGCACCCCAGCCCTCGATGACCATGTACCCCAGCGTGCCGAACAAAACGACGAGCCCCAGCATGAAGAGCGCGCGGCGGCCGCCCCCGCCCGCTCCCGGCTCCGTCAGCAGGCGCTCGATGCGCTGACGCACGGTGGGCGAAAGGTCCGCACGAGCGGGTTCTTGCGACGGTGTCTGCACGGAGGGCTGAAGGCGAACTGTATCACCCGCATGGAGTGACTGCCTTGCCGTCCGCTCATCAATGAACGCGCCTGGGGCGGCCGACCTTGACAAGGGTCCGTCCGCACACTATGAAACGGGATCGAAGGGAGCGTCACTCATGATCCTCGAGCGCCAGCATGTGGGTATCGCCGCACTTCTCCTTGTATTGCACGCCATCCCCGCCGCTGCGCAGCAGCCTGACGGACAGATCACCGGAACGGTCCGCGACGCGACGGGTGTCACGCTGCCCGGCGTGACCATCACCGCCGTCAACGATCAGACGAAGACATCGGTCGCTGCGATAACCGGGAACGAGGGGACCTACACCCTCTCGGTTGCTCGGGGGACGTATACCGTGAGCGCCACGCTGGCGGGCTGGCGAAGAGTGACGGCCACTGCGGAGATCACCGCGGCACAGCCGAAAACACTGGATTTCATGCTGCAGCCGTCCATGAGCGAGGAGATCACGGTCTCCTCGATGAAGCGTGACGAGACGCTCTACAACGTGCCGTTCTCGGTCGCGGCGCCGACGGAAAAGGTGTTGCGCGAGCGCGGCGTCGAAGACATCGAGGCCGTGGCCGCCAACGTCGCCGGGTTTACCGTCCAGAACCTCGGCCCGGGGCAGAGCCAGATCGCGATGCGCGGCGTTTCGGCGGGACAGATCGTGCGCGATCAGCCGGGCGTGAAGGAGCAGGTCGCCTCATACCTGGACGAGTCGGTGGTCTCGTTGTCGTTGTTCACTCCTGATATCGATCTGTTCGACATGGCGCGCGTCGAAGTCCTGCGCGGCCCGCAGGGCACCCTGTTCGGCGCCAATTCATTGTCGGGCACGGTGCGCTACATCACCAATCAGCCTGAGATGGGTGCGCGCCGGTTCTTTGCGGAGTTGGCAACGAGTGTTGTCGGTGGAGGGGGCGCCGGCGGCAATGCGAAGTTCGGATTCAACGTGCCGGTCGGTGACAAGGCCGCTCTTCGCGTGGCGTCCTATTTCAACCGCCTCCCCGGATACATCGACGCCATTCAGCCCGACTTGACGGTCAAGAAGGACGTCAACGATGGATCGCGTTCGGGTGTGCGTGCGGCTGTCAAGTTCGAACCCAGCAACCGGTTCACGATGACGCCGAGGTTCGCCTATCAGGCGGTCAACTTCGACGGGTGGAACCGGATCGACGCGTTCAACATCCTCGCGAATCCGTACACGACGACGCGTCCGCCCGTGACGCTCGGCGAGCGTGAGCAGTTCAGCCAGCTCGAAGAGAAATTCAGCGACGACTTCGTACTCGCCGATTTGAACCTGACCTACCGCTTCGGCGACGTGGCGCTCACCTCGGTCACGTCGTACATGTATCGCGACGTCCTCGTGGTGCGCGACGCGACGGCCTTGACCGCGAGCATCACCGGCGGAACCATCGGCCTGGCGGCGAACGTCTACACGCTCGATGCTCCGCTCGACGACGCGACCAAGGCGAACGTCTGGACCCAGGAAGTGCGACTGACGGGCAGTCGTGATCGCCTCCATTGGGTGGCCGGCGGGTTCTTCAGCCGGACGTCGCGCGACTACGGTCAGGACCTGCTCGTCGCCGGCTTCGAGGATCTGACGGGCATTCCGACCACCGGACTGCGCGCGCCGAAAGACACGCTCTTCTTCTCCGACCTGGGTTACAAGCTGAATCAGTTCGGGCTGTTCGGCGAGGGCACCTTCGAGGTGACACCCGAACTGAGCGTCACTGCCGGCCTCCGCTTTTACCGGTTCGACGAGGACAAGGAGCAGGTCTTCGACGGCATTTTCGCCCACGACAACACGGGGACGCAAATCGTGTCGCAGCCGGGGCAGACAGATGCAAACGGAATCGCGCCGCGAATCATCGGCTCGTACAAAGTGTCGGGAAACGTGAACCTCAATGCGCAGTTCGCGCGCGGTTTTCGTCTCGGCGGGGTCAACGACCCGCTGAATACCCCGCTGTGTACTTCGCAGGACCTGGCGACTTTCGGCGGGCGCGAAACCTGGAACGACGAGAAGCTGTGGAATTATGAGGTCGGGCTGAAGTCGCGCGTGCTGAAAGGCAGCGGTGCGCTGAACATCGCCGGCTTTTATGCCGACGTCAACAATCTCCAGACGACCGTCACCGCCGGCTCCTGTTCATCACGCGTCATCTTCAACGTGCCGTCAGCACGCACGCCGGGCGTCGAGGTGGAATTCGAGGCCGCTCCGACCGGCAACTTCCAGTTCGCCATTTCCGGCAGCTTCACGGATCCGGAGATCCGCTCAACGCTGACATCCACGACCCCCGACGGAGTCTCGGTGGTCTCGGGCATCGAGAGCGGGCGTCGATTGCCGACCGTGCCACGAGTCCAGATCGTGACCGCGGCGACGTATCAGTGGCAGGTGAGACCGGGATCGCTGGCGTATGTGACCGGCACGCTCTCGCACATCGGTTCGAGATTCACTCAGGTGGGCGACGAGGATCTCGGGACGCTCGACTTATTGTCGTTCGGCGCGAGCACCATAGGCGGTCCGCTGACCGCTTCGACGTTCACGTACGATCCGAAGCTGCCGGCATACGACCTCGTCAATCTGCGAACCGGCTTGCGCCGCAATGCCTGGGATATCTCGATCTTCCTGAACAACGTGACGAACGAGCGCGCGCTGACGGCACTCGATCAGGAACGCGGGACGCGCGCACGCATCGGCTATCTGACCAACCAGCCGCGCACCTTCGGCGTTTCCACACGCTTCGATTTCTGACGCGTCGCTCGGCGCCCGGTCGCGCGGATGCGTGGCCGGGTCATTTCACGCAAAGCGTTGCAGCCTGAACCATGCGTCAGGCTCACCATCCTCCCGGAGGTACCTCGCGAGCATCTCCCCCACGGCCGGGCCCATCTTGAACCCATGCCCGCTGCCGCCGCCGGCGATCCATACGTCGGACATCGACGGATGACGATCGATGATGAAGCGGCCGTCGGGGCTGTTTTCGTACTGGCAGACCTCGGCGCCGAGGACGGGGGCGCTGGCGAGCGCGGGGAAGCGCCGTTTGAGGAAGTCCCGGAGTCGCCGCTGCACATCCGGGGAAGGCGTGCGATCGCCACTTGTCGGATCGAACTCGGGTCCTCGCGTATCGTCGGCAACCTTGAACCCGCGATACAGATTGCCGGGGATGCCGTAGATCAATCGCTCAGCCAGGTCGGCCCAGACGGGCAGTGCCGGTTCCTGGAAGCGCGGATCGCCAGCCGCGGTGCCGAAGTAATGGACTTCCTGACGCGAAGGTTGTACGCGGTTGCCGATGACGTCAGGGAAGATCTGCCCGAGCCAGGGGCCGCATGCGAACACGTAACGATCCGCCTGCAGCCGCGTTCCATCGGTCAGCCGAACGTCCGGCCGTCCCCGATCCTCTTTTATGGAGGCGACGGCGAGTTGCTTGTAGGTGCCGCCGAGTCTCACCACCTCGCGCGTCACCGCATCGCACGCCTGCCGCGCGAGGAGATATCCTCCTTCGTGCTCGAGGAACACGTGCTCGACGGCCTC
>Ga0247824_10002655_pt1 | contig 10042 bp, 9 predicted proteins | sample 13C_PalmiticAcid_FD_194412 | JGI IMG/M metagenome (GOLD analysis project Ga0247824, IMG submission 194412) | Soil microbial communities from agricultural site in Penn Yan, New York, United States - 13C_PalmiticAcid_Day48 | ecosystem: Environmental > Terrestrial > Soil > Agricultural land... | reverse complement strand
GGACATGAGTGAGTAAACGATCTGCCAAGCAGTTTGGTTGTTTGTGCGGCGCTGTGTTGAGCTGGTTACCTTTGGATCGCTCATCGTCTCGGTGCGGCTCGTCGTCGTCTGAGGAGGAGAAGCCGCCATTGTCTTCCAGCAGATGCTTTTTCCTTGCCATGCTGAGGGATGTCGGGTGCTGCTGGTGCTGCTTCTCCAGTTCCTGCACAGAGAGAGGAGGAGAGAGAAAGAGCAGCGCACTGCGTCCATAAAAATGACTGGAGGGTTGCACGTGGCTTACGCTACGGGTTTCTGCTATGCGACCAAATTTTATCCAATTGCTATTGCAGGGACAGGTTGGTGGGTTTTCGAGGAGGAGGGGGAGTGGGAGAGGGAGGAGGCTCCACCTCTCGTTTTCGCTTTTTTCCTTGCCCGAGTGGTAGTGTCGTTGGAGGAACACTCGTCTGATTCTGACGTTGTTGACATTTGGCTCGGGTTTGGGCGGGGCGGTGTTCTCCTTGGTGTTGAAGAAACCTGGTTAGAGTACGACACGTCGGAGAGTTGAGAGTCCGAAGAACGCGAGTTCATTGACCATGTTGATAACTGAGAGTCAAACGAACGTGATTCTGACACTGTTGATGGCGGATATGGTGATGGTGATGATGGCGGAGGGGATGCTGTTCTTTCTGATGCTGCTTCATTGGGTGCGAGTTGCGCGGGGGAGGGGCGCCAGAAGGAACAAAACAGATGTGGTGTTGGCGAGGCTGGTGCGGATGATGATGATACAGATAAAGTTGGTTGTGGCGATGCTGGTGCAGATGCGACGGCAGGGACAGATATGGAGGTGGGTGCAGTTGTGGTTGCTGTTGCTGGCACTGTTATTGTTGTTGGTGGTGGGAAGAGTGTGAGTAGAGCGTTTGCTGCAAAAGAAGCAGCATTCGAACACATGTTGTACAAAGCCTTACGTGAACCAAGCACAGCGAGGATGGATTCAAGTAGTTGTCCTTGCACCTTCACGACGCGTCATTTCGGGGCCACCCTTGACAGCTTTTCCAGTGATTCCTGAGGCTGGACAATCGAGGAGTGCCGAAATTGTTGCTTGAACTCCAGATCGTCCTTGTCCCTTCGTACCTCAATCTCCTGCCTGGTTATAGGATGTGTAGGGCGGGACACCATTGTATGTTGTCTCTCTCCTTCCAGTGCCTCTTCATATCCTCAAGCTGTAGCTGCCGCCTTCAATGGGAACCAGATCCTCGACCCCGGCCGCCCCCTTCGAGCAAAGAACCCGGTCAGACGTGGGCGATGAAGTGTTTCCTTTCGTCATGATGGTGTGCAGAGGGAGGGAAAGAAACTGAAGTCTCCCCACCATGGCAGACCCCACTAACAAAATTTGTTATAGCGAGAGTTTTACATGGATTTTGCACGGGGTCATATGGCACAGCCGAAATCAATCGAGATTGTCCGGATCCCTGGCCCAGGCAGAAAGTCTGTACTTGAGCTTTGTTAATGGTCATTGCAAAGGCTGGCTTGACTGGAAACTGGCACCTCCGGAACATGACTGGTGATGACCCATCCTGTTGTCATGAGTGGAATCCTTGGGATGAAGAATGTTGACCTTTAAAAGGGCATATCATGATCTCGGCATCGATAACGGGCTCGAACAATGAGTCGTGTACCATTGCACAACCCACGCTTGGGATTCATGTTGCGAACACGTCACAGAGCACAGAATGAGTGCTTGGCAGAGCTTAATGGCAGAACTCCACGGTCCTCTCTGGCGCTTTGCAATTGAAGGACGGGTGGGACCTTGCGATGGTCTGCTCTGGATATCGGGAAGATGTTTCCTAGTCTCTTTTTCAACCCTCCTCAAAGTTACATGTACAATGCTCGCCCTTGGGCATCCCATGCGTTCGAAGGCGTGGTGCACTTGAGGGAGGTGACTCAGCCTTACACAGGGCAAAATTTCATGACGGTCTTCACTCCAAGTATCCTCCTTCTTTCCTTCATTCCCACTTGCTCGTCTGCTTTTAAAATGACCTTGACCGACAACTCCACCTTGCCTCAGGTCAATTTTCAAACCTGGAGATCCCCTGAGGATAGTCTCGCTGCTATCTTTGAAGCCATCCGTGATAACGGCCATACCTTACGTTCCTTTTTGCTGGCTGCTTTCGAGTCCGGAAACGCGGCCGTCAAGATGTTCTACGGGAACAACGGCCCTGCTGCCATCATTCGATGCTGGGATCAGAAACTTTACAGCACACTCAATCACACAACATTTGTCACTGCTGCTGCCGATGTCACCATCCGCCGATCAAGACGTGAGCTTGACGTTCTCAAACAAGCAGGGCTCTTACGGCACCCTGCCAAAACCGTTTGTCAAAAACGCATCGACGAGTTTTCATTGGGTTACATCAGACACCAACTCAAGACATCTGGGCCCACCCTCTTCCGACTCTTGAACGGACTAACGGATGAATCACCCACCTTCGTCTCCACCCTCGGTTCCATGCTGCTGTTTCATCACAGTCAGCAGTCAAACTATCTACAGACGATGATGGGGTTGTACTTGTACAGCCTGGGATGTCCAAAGCGTGTCCTCACCCTGCTGAACGCTATCGGTCTGTCTGTGTCGCACACTTCGATCTGTACAGCCCTCAAGACGCTGACAGACGATGCCCTGAAAAGAGTGAAAGCTGCTGTCAGGAGTCAACACTGGTTCCTTATCTACGACAACATCAACTTTTGGAGGAAGAAATCTCACCAACGGCTAGACAATGCCGATGCAATCGAGAACGGAACGACTGCAACCATTATCATTGGTGAAGACCTTGGCAAGGAAGTACCGCCTCAGAGTCAACGTAAACCAAGCCTGGAAGATGTAACCGACACGAATGACAAGCATTTCGTCAAATTCTCCTCGTATCATCTCCTTGGTATCTTGGTGAGAAGACTCGAATCGTTTCGGCCGTACGCAATGAGCCCTCCAACAATACGAACTCTAGCGACCAAGGAAACAATATCATTTCCGCTTCCTGCTATGCATATTGACCAATCCACATTGGAAGGCAACCTTCAGAGCATCCAAAAGATCATGAGAGAGGTGCTGGAATTACCGGAGGACTGGTTCGACGATGAAAGAAGGATTCTTGTTGGAGGAGATATGCTCACCATCAACAGGGTGAGGGGTTTGCAGAAAGTCCTTGGACTAGACGAATCACGCTTTCTCCGGTTTCTATGGGCAGAACCAGTGATGCAGCTTTTTCATCTCCAGATGAATCTCTGTTCTGCCATCCTTCGTGCTCACTATGGAAACATCTCCACACCAGGATCAATGGCGTTCAACATTGCGCGATTGAACCGCAAGCGATTGAAGCCGGATATGCCGTGTTATTACACTGCAGTCGAGTTTCTGAGGAACATTTACGAGGCAATGGTGACGCGCGTGTGGGAGGTTGAACTGGATGTTGACAAGCTGGATGAGGTTGAGACAAAACTGTCAGCCGAACACACGAAAGACTCCATGCGAGCATGCCTTCACAAACGTGTTGGGGGTATAGTCGACAAGTACCTTGTCAGTAAGCCGATGCTTACCACAACATTCGCAAATGCCAATGTCAACGCCGCCTTGTTCATCAGAGATATGACCATCTTCATCGAGTTGTGCGATTCCATCAAGAAAGGAGATGTCGGGCGTATTGAAGAGGTGTTGAAGATTGTCACCATCATGTTTCAGTCCGGAAAAACAAGAAACTATGGAACCGAGCTCCTGCGCGTCAACTATGCGATCCATCATGTGTGGTCTGAACAAAGGAAGAACGCCATTTTTTCATCGTGGTTGGTCAATAACAGAGGCGAAGCGAATTCGTGGCTCCCTGCAGACTTGTACCAGGAACACAACAACCTATTGACAAAGACCATTCACTCTGCCAAGGGAAGCTCTATGACGTGGGAGACGCTGGCTCAGTCGATATCAACGAACATCCGTATGTTCTCGACGATCGCTTCCAAGATAGAGTCACAGTATGAAACGCCTCGCAACAGCACCTTCCACTCTGTGGTCTCAGCAGAGATTGATGTTCAAACTATTCTGCAGTCGCTCAGGGCCTACGACATTCTTGGGAAGAATCCTCGCCCAGATGGCCTCAACGTACCGCTTGTGGTTGACTTGGTGGACGATGGGATGGAAAATTTGGTGTCAGGAGGACGGTACCAGAGATTCCTTGATAACACGGATGATGACCGTGATGCCATGATGGAGGACCTTGAGAAAGAATTCAGGGATGCACAAGAATACATTCAAGAGTGTCTTGAGCAGTAGTAATGAAGAATGCCTAGTTTCAAGACTACATATTCTACTTGCGGGTACGCTTGTTAGTAAAGTTGTTGGCGTTCAAGAGTACGAAGCTTGATACTCGTTTCGGCGCAGGGTGCATCCTCTGAACTGCTTGGGCATCTTGAGAGCTGCTTGCCCCATCTTGAACACGCCCGGCCTGCTCCCCTTGGCGCTGACTTTCAATCTGCTGGTTCAATCCCACAAGCTCGTTCGCCAGTTCCTCTGCAATTGATTGTTTTAGAGGCGTCCAGGTGATGATTGACGGGATGTCCTCCCATTTGGTAACGTTCGCAAACTTGTTGCTAAGCTTATCCACCAGTGCATCCGTCATGACATGACCCTTGTGATAAAATCTGGAGAGAGGCCTGAAATCGCGGTCGAAAACTGTTGATCTCCACCTAAGTATTTTTTCCTTGGCAGCCGCTTTCTGTTCAGCCGTGCGCCTCGTTGCACGAGCACCTGGTGTGGGTCCCGGCTTGGTTGAGACGTCCACGGAGGTCGGACGATACTCTTCCCACGAAGGATGACAGTTATCACAACAGTTCGGATTGTTGGGCGTACTTGAGTTCCCGAACACCTCGTCTAGGATTCTCCTGCGACATCCCTTGGTCTCAATATATCTCTGAAGGTCGGGGTCGTCAATGGTTTGTACAGGCGGTACAATTAAGATGCCAAATCCTTGAAGTAATGGGTCCCGCGCTGCACGACCAAGGCGTTGAACAAGAGATAAAATAGTGGACGGAAGCTTGAACTGAACAACACGGACGACGTTATCCAAATCGCAACCCATTCCCACTGCCTCGGTCGCGAACAATAGGCGGATCCTGTCTCGATTGAATTCCTCCATGACTTTTTCCTTGTATCTGCTGGAGAATAGAGCATGGTAGGGTGCGATTTTGCTCGCGTCAGCAGGATCGACCAAAACTCGTAGATGAGCAGTCGCTTTTATCGACTGCATAATGGTCTGACAGTACACAATTGTTTTCTTGAAATCGCAAAGAAAGTTGAGGATGTTGAGTCCTTCGCTATTCTTCATTTGGCACACCTCGAGCTTGATGTTGGGGCGATCGTTGCCCACGTTGACAATATGGACATGTCCTTCTCGGAATCGTAGCACCTCTTTAACATCTTTGAGAGCCTGACAAGGAAGAGTTGCCGATACGGCCACAAATGCAACTCTGGCAAGGACCTTGGATCGCAGATCACCAATGTCACCATAGGCGGTTCTGAACTCTTTGCCCCAGGTGCTAATGCAATGGGCTTCATCCACAACCACTGCCAGTAGTCGTTGATTCCATCCATCTCTGTCCCAGAGGTCCTTCACGCGTTTGCTCCCAACAATGAGCTCGGGGGTCATGAAAACAGCCCTGTACGTTCCAGCAGCCAGACGATCCAGCACGAGAGGGAAGGGCCCATTGACAGTGTCACCATCAAGAGAAATGCTACTGATACCAAGGTCTTGAAGTTTCTGGCACTGCTCCTTCATCAGGGCTTTGAGTGGAGAGATGATAAGCACGATTCGATCTTGCCAGAGCACCAGCGGAAGAAAGTAGACGAGGGTTTTTCCCCAACCACATCCGGCGATAAGAATAACGTCTTGACCACGACCAATACACTCGACGACCTCGAGTTGCTGAGCTTTGGGTGTCACGCCGAACATGGTCTGGCACTGACTGATGGCATCTTGAGAGAGGGACGACATATCGTTCGTATCGATGTTGGAGATGAGAAGAGAGATTTATGGCCCATGCTCCCCATGCTCCCTTTTTCTCCTTGGCGCCTTGCAATTGAAGGACAGGCGAGAGCTCGCATTTGAGGGACGGTGGGCCTCACGTGGTAAACAGAAACACTTGTTCCGGTTGTCGGGACGCGACGTGTTCTTCTCTCCACTCCACTCATCCTTCACACCCATCATCAACGGTAGCTGTCTGTTGGCACTCCGTTTCTTATTGCTTTCTGTTCCAAACCTCGATCCTTGACTAACCAACTACCTTTTTCTTGTAGTCTGCTGGGAGCAGGGCTCATCCTTCTTGATCCCTGGCCTTGGACACTTGGGCAGTTTGAACCATGGAACAAAACAACGCGGCAGCCTGAGTCCCTCTGCCACGACGAGTGGGGGAGTTTAACCACTGGTCTAACTGGTGATCGTTAGCGCTCAGGCGCTGTTTGTTTGCAGCTGGCTCCTTTACGTCCGGGTCACCCTTGGGCTTGGAGTTTGCAGTTCTCACTTGATGCCCCTCTGCCACGACGAGTGGGGGAGTTTAACCACTGGTCTAACCGGTGATTGTTAGTGGCCAAGTGTTTTGTCTGTTGCAGCTGGTTCCGTTTCGTCTGGATCCACCTTGGACTTTTTTTGGAGTCTTGAGTCCCTCTGCCACGATGAGTGGGGGAGTTTAACCACTGGGTTGACCGGTGATCGTTAGTGACCCCAAGGGTAGCTCTTTGTCATTGGTGTCCGACGTTCCTGCCCTTGTTGTCGTTCCAGCCGTCACGATCCTCCTCTGTCCTCATCCGCCGGTCCCCACAAGCATCGACGCACCCGTTAACCATCGGGGGAACGGTACAATTGCATCTCCATGCGAGGGAAGCTCGTGGTTTGATTTCACAGAGTCCAGTTCCAGTTTCTGACCACCTGCTCTCGCTTGCATTTAGGACTCCCATGGATGGACCATTGGACGTATGCGTTGCCGTCAAGGAGCTGCTTGCATAGCCGAGGCCCCCCAGTATACCCACGTCATCAACAACATACCCAACATTCCAAGCAGACGGATTGTCCCAATAAATAAGACATTGGTTTGCGACATGATACGAGGCCGGGGGGATTTATTCTTCCTTTTGTGCTTTCCTGGTCGGAATCTCCCACCTCCATGGACAGCAAGATTCTTTAGCGTTGAACCAGTCTGCTGCTACGACATACAAAAGGACGACGACGCATTCGCATCTATTGTGCTTGTCAGTCAACATGGTGATGATGCCTTTACTCGGTGCATGTAATGTATGAAAGGTGAAAAAAGGGCCCATCAATTGAGTCCTTGGTTGATCATATCCAGTCCTTGCCGGAATGCTGCTGCGATGCCTGCACCTTGCACCAACTCTGGAGGGAACTGCGACTTCCACCTTTGGTACCATTGGAATACCTGCTCCGTGTCCGTTGTGGATGGGTGTGCGAGCCACAGTTGAAGGACTTGGTGCCACTTGGGGAAAAACTCATTCACCATGAGCGAGCTGAACGTGGCTGTAGGGAACACGTCGTGCCACTGCAGTACTGTCATGAAGATCTCGACCTGCTGGTTCCGTGGATTGATCTCGAGCATCTGGAGCCCTTCAACCAGTTTGGGGAGCACCGCCTTTTGTAGCAGCGCCTCCATGTCCGTATCATTGAAAACTCCCTTCCAGCGTCCTACTACATGAAGTCCACTTGGATCAAAAACATTCCATCCTGAAGGTCCATTCGCGAGCTTCCTGCGGATATCACCATACAACTCGTGTTCCAATCGTGATTCTTCAAGGACTGGTAACCAAGGGTGGATCCAGGTGTGTAACATAACAGGGTCCCGTGCGGTCCATTGCTCGACCTCTCTTTTCAGTTTGGGTATGATGAGTTGCGTGATGATGTTGTCGTGGATAAATGCTGGTAAGAGTGGTGATGACCAGGCCTCCAACAGCCTGATGACAGGATCGCAATCACGCGGGTTCCATTCGTTGTTAAGAGCTGATCTGACCTTTGGGAGCCATTGGTGGTTGAGAAGACTCTCGTATGCCGTCATCGGTTCTGGTTCTGGTGGTCTACTGCCAAAGAAGCTGGCTGCGACTCCACTGTCACTGTACAAAACCTTGCTCTGCCGAAGGAGTTTCCTCCATCTTTGAAAGAGTCCTGCGCCCAACGTCGGGTTCTTTAAAACGTCCCAATCCCTCAACAGAGCCTTGAAGCTGTCTTGAATAACAGCGATGACAACCTGATCCAGTTGATAGAGCTGATACTCTGCGAAATAAAGACCAGAGAACATGTCGAAAGGTTCTTGGAAAGCTGTGATGATATAATCTTCTTTGATTTCAATAGAGGCTGCGCCTGTGGTATCGCTCGTCGCCTGTCGTATCTCCTCTGCAATCTGACAGCACTTGTCCGTGATAGCCAACACGCTCTCCATTCGTTCAATGTTCAGAACATCCTGTGCCACCAGCTTTTGCATCCGTTCACTTTCTGCTTCAAGGACCTTTAGTCTGACATGATCAGCCTTTTGAGACCTTGCCAGCTGCTCCAGATCGGTTGTCGAGATATCAGCCATGAGTTGCAGGTTGTGGCGAAGCTCCGGAAACCGCTCATGTTCGAATGGGACGGAGGACCTTATCTGGCTTGCCGAAGTGAGTTCTCGCACCTACATCAATCGAGTTGAGCAAACGCGCCTCTGTTAGCTACCACTTGCTCCTACGACCAATCAAATCCTTGTGTGAATACGATAAGAAAGGGTAAAGTACAACTTACCGTCTTTCCTGTCATGTCCAAAATCTTTTGAGGCTGTGCTGCGGCCATGGGCATGTCTCCCGACTCGATCTCGAGCTGAATTTCCTCAGCTGTCTTGTACTCAACCTTGGATCCTTTCCTGGATCCTTGACTACTCGACTTTTTCCATCCATCTGCCTTAGGCTGTTCCTTTCTATTGCCTTTGGATGTCTTCTTGGTCGCCTTTTCGTCTTCATCCGAGCTCTGTACAACACCTCGCCGCTTCTCCTCAGCGATGGTCTGGTCTGTCTTCTCCTTGAATCCTTTGAAACCAATACCCATCTTCACAGGACGTAACTTTGTCTGGATAGGTTCGACAATACCTGACCCACCTGCTCCCAAACCGTATCCTTTCTTCCACCCCATCTTCTCCAGCATCTTGAGACCAAATCCACTTCCCTTTGCCGAGAACGCACCATAGTCTTTGTCGACTTTGACAGCTGCCACCATCGGTACATCCCTACGAGGGCTTGAGATGGAGGCTGGTGATGATGGACGTGGTGATGGACTGCCAGGGGCTGATCCTGCCTCGCCAAGACCGACTCTGTTCTTAAAAAAACTCATACTGCCGTGATGAGTGCTCCTCCTGGGACTCCCATCCGTGGGTGTTGCCGCCCCAGTATCTGCTGACAATCCCAGGCCTGCTCTGATAGAAGCCGCCATAGCCTTGTTCCTACTCGGTGTGCTGTTAGGGGATGAGGGGCTGTCCATCGGAGAGTCCTGCTCATGGAGGGATGCACTAGCTCCTCCAAGTCCAATGCCCCGTTTTGCGCCCATCTGCGGTCTTTGTGCCCTATCCTCATAAGCATCCACCTCGTCTTGATCCCGTTGCCGTTGCGCTCTGAAAGCGGCTTCCCTGGCGCGTTGAGATTCCTGACCATCCTCATCCTCGTCGTCGTCGTCCTCATCACCATCGTCAGAAGCATTGTCGACATCCATGTCGTTATCATCATCGTCTGCATCGCTTTCATCGTTCATATCCTCGTCTCCAGAATCGCGAGCCAGGGTAGACGACTGCTTCTTTTGTTGGGTACTGGTGGATGCTGCGGGTACAAACGCAAACCCTGCGCGTTTCCGTGCCTGGGATCGGCTCCCACCTCCAGACTTGGAGGTTGATCCTTCGTCTTCTGAGCCCCAGTCATAAAAGGAACCGTAGATACTATCTTCCTTTGTACGCTTGCGCCGTCCTATAAACAGAATTGAGAGGGGAAGGATCGATTGTCAGTCCT
>Ga0247824_10002654_pt1 | contig 10044 bp, 9 predicted proteins | sample 13C_PalmiticAcid_FD_194412 | JGI IMG/M metagenome (GOLD analysis project Ga0247824, IMG submission 194412) | Soil microbial communities from agricultural site in Penn Yan, New York, United States - 13C_PalmiticAcid_Day48 | ecosystem: Environmental > Terrestrial > Soil > Agricultural land... | reverse complement strand
CAGCATGTTTGGACTATCTCCTGAATTCGCATAAGCACCCACCCCCATTTTGTGGTTTACAGGATCACCGATCAAAAGCCCTTGACTAAACGTTAGCGCATACTGGGTTGCTGACTGCCAAACAACGGAGTGGAAACAATTGGATGCACCACCATGTGTTGCATGGCTCTTTTTTTCGATCTTGAAAAAAAAAGAGCGCAAACAACCGCCTCTTCTGAGCATGCATTTTTCATTCAACTTTGCATTGCCATTGAAGGCTAATCAACAATGTGGTTTGTAAAGTTCTTTGATTTTACATTATGCTAGAGTCGATGATCCCCGTTTTCTTCTCAAGAATGAAAAAGTGGCAGAAGCTGTGGCACCATCATGATCAATGCGCTAAGCAAAATACATACTAACCAGACCCTCCAACACGACCTTTCTTTTGACCCTTGTCTCCAAGTCGCTTCATGATGAGTATAGGCTCCCATCCCGTCAGCGAACGGATCCTTGAGACAACAACGTCGTTCTTCCACCGCGTACCAAGCTCAATGCCTACTGATTCCACCAGTCGTACAAGCCTGATGGCATGCTCGCATCGCTGCTCAGTTTCTAACATTGTAGGCCCCTCGACTGCCTTCGGTTGCTGTGACGGTGGTATTTCTGTCCCCACATCCAATGAGTAAGATGATGGTGACAACTGGTGTCCTGCCTGCGCACTACCTCCTCTGTGGACACTTGGTGCACGCAAAAGGTGGTTCAGGAGTCGACGTAATAGTCCATTTTTGCCTTTGATCTCGGAGTTTTGCCGCCGCATTCGATTGCTCTCACCCTCCGACTTTATATTGCCGCCAGCAGCGTCATCCATGTGTGAGAGGGTCAACCACGACGACGTCAAAATTCCATTCAGATATTCCTTGGCGGCTGTCCCTGCATGACCGCCAATGCTGTTGGCAGAGTCCATGCGACTCCTTTTGATATCAAGGAGTACACTCTCAAGTTCCAATAACACCGTGACGACAGGGCTTTCCTGTAGAGTTCCCTTCAAGCTCTCTGGGATACGCTGCTGTGATTCGATATTAACAGTAGAAGTCTCTACCCTTTCACCCTGTTGATACCACTTCTTGAACCGAGGTGGAACTCGTAATCGTCTATCCATCCCCATTTCCAGATCCATAGCACACCTCAAGAGGCCTTTCCATGCTTTCGAATCTGGGAACCTTCCAGAGTGGACGCGCATGGCTCGTAAGGTCGACAACCCCGACGCAACATCTTGTGTCCGAATGCTTGTTCCAAGCAAAAGCACGTACACTCGATTATCAGGGACAATGCCGGCCTCGACCATCAACCGAAATATCTCCTGTGCGGAACGAAGGTCATTGTGCCGTGTGTGGTACTTGATGAGTGTCGTCAGAGTCACACTGTCCATCCCAGGCTTCGATTGATCCCATGCGTGTCCTGGTAATCTGCGATTGTTCGTTGGACTGCTTGATTTAAGACGATAACTTGTGGTACCAAACTTGGGTACTGGGATCTCCATCTCGTCCGCCAGGTTGGGCTCCTCAAATTCCGACGCTCTTTCGACCATGCCATCTAACGTTTCGCGGATCTTGGATGCAGAGACTCCGCTCTCAACAAGACTATCCATGACCACGTTAGTCAGGTGAAGTCCTGGATCCAAACCGCGCACTCTAGCTTCCTGAACCACACGATCCATCGCTTTGAGGTCTCCACACTTTGCAAAGGCATTAGCCAGTATGCTGCAGATCATGACGTCCGGCTCAAGACCAAGTTGCTTCATCTCAACAAATAGTTCCGAGATGGACTCCATATGGCCTCTCCGTCCAAGCGACTCGAGCAGATTCGAGAACGTATACAGGTCTGGTCGGAAGTTACCATCCTCTGCTCCTTCTGCCGGTGCTGTGCCCATGGCCAATGTCTTAAGTATGGATGAGGCGTTCGGCCCTTTCGTTGGTGTCGACGACTCGAAGGATTGTTGAGAAGCCATGGCAACAATGTCTTGGAAGATACTCCAACCCTCATCAAGCCCTAATAGCACTTTCCCAGCAGGTGCCGAGTCTCGCGAGGTTATGTTGCTACTGGCCTGATCCACTGACTTGGACTTCAACAACTGTTGAACCATGATCTCCCGCCCAAGTTCGCGCATGCCAGCTTGCTTTCCAGTCCCCATGGTTCGTTTACCAGACTTCGTATATGGTGTCAGATCCAAGAGCGCCTTCAACAGTGTGTTGTACAGGATCATATTGGGCTGCAATCCCCGCTTCCACATTGTTCCCAGTACAATGCGCGCCTTGCTAAACTCAGCACGCCTGAACCATGCTCCTCCTAGTACCGTTAACATTTGGATGTCGACCAGCTGGTTCTTCGGAGGGGAATAACTAGATTCCGCGAGTGCCTTCTCTTTCTCTAGATGGCGATCAAAGATCCACTGCGCCTGGTTCAAGTGTCTCGGATCCGTGTCACACGTTGCAAGTGCGTGGATAAGCATCCCGAGCTCCCTGGCATCGGGTCTTGTGACAATGTCATCCAGTGGTCCTGTGTCCTCCAGCAGTCTGTATACGTTCGAGTGAAGGTCAACTGCAAGATCGAACTCTTGATACTCCAACAATGTGTTCATTGCTTGGTGGTAAGCGCGAGAGTTGGGGTTGAGTTGTCCATTGTGTTGAACCACTCTTGCCATAGGTCCTGTAGCAACCGACCTTTCCGCCATGGACATGAGCCAGTCTGAAAATTGTCCTTCTGGTGCTCTCATGGACGATCCCCTGACGTCAACAACCGACACACATAACCTTGCTAGCAATGGTCTCATATACTCGTTCAGGAAGCCGAGTACCTCTTTCGAACTCTCATTTTCCGGCCAGGTATTGTTCGATATATGGTTATCGGTAGGGTCAACGACGACAGAGTTGAGGACAGTCTGATTCCAGAGTTGATCGCCGTATGCGTTCCGGAATCTAGTTTCGCAAACCTGTGAGACCAACCCGAGGTGCCTGAGACGAACTGCCGCGTGATTCGAGACATTATGCAAAAGATCCTGATAGCTGTTCAAGGGTGCTCGTGAGGACTCTCCTTCAGCAGTACATCGAGCCATGATTTGCTGAATGGCATCTTTAAGTAATAGGCGTGCCTGTACTGCTTCCTGATGAGCGGCAACTCTTTCATCGCCCGTTGTCAAGCTGGTGTGCTGATCCTTGGAAATCCCATCCCCAAGGTAGTTCGTCAAGGTGTCGTGGTGCACCGAATTTGAGGCTGTCTTAGACACGTCGGAATGGACATGGCGCCGGAATGATGCTTGGTCTGAGCAGATCGCGGCCAAAACCTCAACATCGACACTTTGAACAATATCGATCGGCGCCAAAACCTTGGAAAGAACGCCGATCACAGCCATCTCTCGCCAAAGGTGCTCGTCTGCCGACTTTCGTTCAAAGTGAGGATCGAATCTTATGTTTTGCAATCCTGAAAGCCACGCCTCCAAATGATCAAACTGGTTCCATGAGTCCAAGTTGTAATACAGTTTCTTTGAGGGAAATGCACTGGCATCCACGTCAAATAGCCGCAAAACTCCTTTTAGAGAATGGCCTTTGCAGGCAATGGTGCTTGATGTGTTGTCAGACATTGCAGTGACAAGGTCCTGAAGCCAGAGGTGAGGTGTTCCTGAAGCTCTGTTCGCGAGCCTGAACAGATCCATAGTCCAGTCTGGTCGAGAACTCTGAGAGAACCGTGCTACTAACCACTGTTTAGTATCCGGCTGGCTCCAAAGATCTAACCAATCCTTTCGATCTCGAAAATCCCAGAGCCAGATCCATCGCATGGCATCTCTGTAGTTATTGGCAGCGAGACAAATATCGAGAGCCACTGTTCTAGGGTTCGGTCCGGACAAATGTGTCGTGGAGACATCATCCAATAAAAAGCTCGTTGAGGGGAATAAGCGCCGTTCCATAATTGCTCTCAAGAACGGTAAAGCTGCCGAGGCGAAAACAACCTGCTCCGCGGAAAAGTCGGTGGATGTTAAACGAGAACCACGCTCAAGAACTAGTTGGTTCCAGTTCCTGGTAATGACGGCTAGTGTATAATCCACCAATGGGTCTTGGTACAGTTGAAATGTGCTCCTATAGTCGGTCCTAGTACGCGTCTGAAGCTGATGTATGTGCTGAAGAACAGACGAATTCAGCTGCTTCAAGGTTTCCACGATGTCAATGTTCCCCATCTGTGTTTCATGTGCGCACACAAGTCGACAACAGTATTCCACGAGATGCAGATCCTGTAAGTGAGAAAGAGTCGTCTTCCTCGCTAGAGATGGGTTGATCGAAAACTCGCGCATGTAGTCGTGCTTCTTGGCCGAATCGATCACTACGAGCGCCTGCATGTAGTTTTGTTTCCGGAAGAGTTCTCGTGCATGAGAGACTTGAGAGATTACCCAGTTCTTAAAGATAGGTGGTGAAAGAGGTAGCACATCCTGCTTCATAGGATCAATCGGGAGGAACTCTTCAGGTATTCGAAGGTCCGGCAAGTCCTCTGTTGTTCGTGAACGGTGTTCCTGTGATATTGATCGTGATGGTGTCCATGTTCGACCAATTCGTGTCCGGCAATTCCGCCGTGATCGTGATCCCAATGAAGATTCTGATAGTGTGCATGGATTCCTTAGTTTTGAACGCAAATGGTCTGGGTAATGTACATGTGAAGGAGAGTCGAGGGTGGAAGTCATACGAGATAGCATTGTTCCGTGCGAGCCATAATGCCGTCGAGAGTTGCATCTACAACCATGGCTCCAAAGGTCCATCGAAATGCAACTGCTTGCGGGTGGTCTAGTGGTAGAATGTGCACTGATCTGCAAAAAACGACGCGTGGCTGCTGTCGTTGAGTTCTGTAGTGGGTGATCATGCCGAAGTTGTTGGCGAGGTCTAGCATGTTGCCTGGATTCCAATAAGTATCGAAATATAGGATAGAGGTCTGAAAATGTTGTAGGTTGTGTTGGTGAGCATCCTTGAGATGATTGCAATGACTGATGTAGCTGTGTGGAAAGTGGTGATCCATGGACGGCGGCGTAGCAATTCAAAAGACGTACATGTCCTGATCTCCTTGATCGTGCTCGCAAGATTGGATCAGGATCGTTAACATAATGGCAGAGTCTCGAAGCGGCTTCAATACGTGGTCGAGGTGCGGAGACTTGCCCCCTAATCGATGGTTTGCGCCTGCCTGCCGGGTGCAACACCCGACTTAGCAGCATCCCGATGAGGCCGGATCGAGCAATTCTCCTCCGATGACTAGCCGGGATATCGGGCCGATACGATCTTGGCTGCTTTTAGAGGTGACATATATGCAGGTTCTTAGTCACTAAAACCGATCTTGTCGCATGCTTTGGGGAGGTATCGCGCGACAAGTTCATACCTCCAACAGTTCGCGGGCGTCCGGTGAATAAAGCGAGAAAGTGATTGCACTGATTCTGATCAGACTTGTGCATTCATGACTTTCGGCTCTGAGGTTGCGTAGTCAAGTTGTCCAGGGACCGCTGGTGTGGATACAAGTGGGATGTATGGTGTCAGTTACGCCTTCGGCCACAAGCTGCTGCTCCTGTAGACACCATGGACATACTGTGGCTGCAGGTAAACCTGATTCCGTTACAAGTCTGCTCGATGAATGGAATCCGTGCCGTGTGTGGAGAGTCGATGTGAATGGCGTCCTGTGGCGAAACGGAGAGGGAGCAGTGAATACCAGCGACGGTTGCTTTTCAAGACTCCCTTCTAGCTTCCACACGGCGTCCCCTTGGTGCCGCTCGTGGCTTGATGTTTGTGGCCGCGGCACCCTTAAGGCATTCTTGGTGCCTGATTCTCAATGCACGACACTGGTATGCTGATCTGGTGGTGTAAGCGCGAACCCGAGAATACATTAATGCATTTGATCTCCCAACAACCTCTCCAGAGTGAGTACCTCTCGAGGACTGAAGATATCCTCGACACCATTGAGAAACATGGCATCTGTCTGGGTCCCGAGATGCAGTTTTAAACGAATTTCACATAAATTTTCTGCTTTGGGTGAAAAGCATAGATTCCAGCTATGCTTGAATACATTTACTAACGAGGGCATGGAGGGCTGTCTTTTCAGGCGTCATAAGATCAAAACTCGAGTAAGGGCTTAGTTCGTCCCGGAAACTTTACAGATACATTGCTGTTGGTTGGTCGCCCGGACCTAGTGGCATCCTGACCCGTACTGATGTTACCCAGATCAACCAGTGGTTTGATCATCGTGCGGCTACCTTGGCTCATCAATTGACCACTGCTGCTTCCACCGTTGATTCCACCCTGACGGCCCCTGGTCACTCCGCTACCATTTCCACCATATCCACCGCTCATCATAGTGTTGCCCGAGGCTGTCGCCTGTTTGCTCGACTTGGCTCTGGCGAGCAATGATCCTGATTGGATCACATCATTGTCAGCAAATTGCAGCAGCGGTCCTTGTGGCAAGGGCGGAATATTCCCCGGAGGGGAGCCAAAAGAGTGTGGAGATACCATGGTATTGCCATAGGGCACTCGATCCTCAGGCCCTCGACTCTTGGACCGCGAGCGATTACTGTAGTTTGTGCTCGTTTGAGTGTATGAATGCGACGCCCGACTCAATCCTGTGCCTGCACTCTTGGACCGCTGAAGTTCTGCCGCTCGCGCCTCGCCCTTTTCGATCAACGTGCCTGGACCGCCGAATTGGGGTGCTATGGCTGATTGTGATGAAGGAGCCGAGGTGGTTAGACAAGCTGCTGATGCTGCGGTGGGGAGACCACGTCCACGACTCCCAGTCTGGTGTTGCTCGGTCGGGTTCACGTTGCGTGCACCTAGTACTCCAGCTTGTTCCCTCATCTTGAGCTGGAGCTTCATATTTTCGATCTCTTGCTTCTCAGCTTCTGCACGTTGCTGGAGCAAGCTGCCAGCCATGAAGGGGTTCTTGGAGTTTGTGCCATTGCTGTTGTTGGCGCCGGTAGGTGGCATCTTGTCTGTGGGATCGGCACTGATGATTTTGGCGGGACTTGTGTTGCTCTGTACCACTGGGGCTGAGTCCAAGTTGGAGGGAAACGTCGATGGTGTGGACACTGAAGGTGAATGAGCGGGACGAGGATTCGAATGAGCAAGTGGACGATCTTGATCTTTGGAGTCGGAGACCGAGGTGTGTTGGTGACCTGGTACAAGTGAATCCGGTTGGGATTGGGGAGATAGAGAAGGTGTTGTTGGACTTTGTGTGATCGGTGCAAAGTTGGGATAGTTTGTCGTCGCCTCTGTCGTTTTTGTCGTTTCACTAGGTTCCTGTTCGTTCGCCTGGGTTGAATGGAAAGTGAGTGTGAGTGTGAGTTTGAGTGATGACGAGTATGAGTATGAATGTGAGAGGAGTAAAAGTAAGAAAGTGAAAGAGAAAGAGATACGATCGCCAGAAGATACGGGAATGATAAAAAAAGAACGGCGGACGATGAGAAAGACAACGCGTCTCTAAAGGTAGACTTGAGAGCAACAATTAACAGCGACGAAACAGGGAAGTAAGGCCTCAACAAAAGAACAACATAGTACAAGTGGGCGAAGGGGAAGAAGACGGCGACTGAGAAAGAGCTGAGCAAGAGCCCATTGTCTTGAGCAATGCTCTTTTTTAGCAGGCCGCCGACATATGAGCCTTCTCAGAACGACCGAAACGAAATGAATGTCAAACACCGTGGAGTGGAAGACATGTCACCACAAATTAATGTGGTTGCACAGAGAGAAGGAGATATATGTGTGATGACGAGATCCGATGGCATTGAATGTCGAAGACGAGCTGTCTGAGGCGCCACGGAGACCAATGTCATTAAGGGTTCAAGTCCCTTTCGTTCCACTAGACCCTTTGTCTTCTCCTCGCTCCATCCGCCCCTTTCCTTCGTCGATGTCGCACTATCACCATCTGTTGACGCCCAGGGTCAACGTCTAAAGGAAGGGCTTGCACGTCTTTCAAAACAGGCATGCAATTAGTGTCCTTTCAGTCCCAGAAGGGCAGTCTACGCGGTCCATTTGACTCTTTTCGTTGATGTTATTGCATTCTTTGCTTGATGAAAGAGGAAGGAGGGATGGAGAGTCGCTGAAGGATCAATGAAAAAGTAGGAGGCGGGGAAGCTAACGCGATCTACCCCCCGCTACGTTCAGATTACTATTGAAGGACACACCCAGTCCAGCGAGTTTGGCCTCTGCTATACTCACCTGTTCCTCGGTCAGGTTTCCTCTTGCCAGTCCATCATTCGTTCCGGAGGACAACTCGGTTTCTCGTCTCTGCCCTTCACGGATCACCTCTGGATTCGCGTGATACATAAACATGCCCTGGAATCAAGTAGCAAATGTCAAGTGTTAGAGTCTGTTTTGCATTGTCACCACTGTTGCTAAAAAAACCTTGCTATCAGACCCCCTTACCTTGGCCGCACGGAGACATGCTAACCACTCTCGGAGAGATTCGCCAGTGTCTGTGCAAACATAATGAATGTAGTCGTCCTCTGGCGTCTCGAACATGTGGACACTGTCCGATGACTTGAGTGCAAAACCAAACTTTGTGGGTGCCTTTTTGCGTGGCACCTGCACTGCGTACACGTCAAAGTTGCGGAGCATACAAAGCATGCTCTCACCAGTAAACTACAGTGCAATGAGGAGTGTCTGTTAATGATACCGTGAGAGATCGATGTACATCTGGCATGGATGCCCAAGATCTTTAACTTACACGTTCATCCTTGGAATGATAGACAGCCGTGTCGTTGATATGAAGATATCTCTTGGACCATTTGCCCTTTTTCAACTCCACTTGCACCCAGCCGTGCGGTCGAACAAAGCTTGCCTGACCAGCTGGCCCAACGAGGCGAAGGACTTCGCTAGCCGACAGCTCATTACGCGCAGGAAAGCTCTTGCAGATCATTTTGTTATCCTTGTCTGCTTCCCAGGTCTTCATGATATCCAGAATAACCTCAAAGTCTCGCAGAGGACGCTCGATCAAAAACTCTTTTGAATATTCGAATATTGTCCAGCGGTCGTGGTAACGACCATCACCAGGCTCACCAAAGGTTCCACGCTGCAGCAGCATGTGCAAAACATCCAATGCTGTTGTGTTTGGTGCCAGATTGACCGATTTGAAATCGGATTCCGTTTGGATGTAGATGCGTGTCGCTACAAGGCGCTGTGTTACTTGAGTCGCTGCCGTAGTCAAAGGACTATGTGGTGCCACTTGCTGATGCCGAGGGCTTGTAGGTGTACCAGGTTGAGACGAACCACTTGTTGCCAGTCTCTGTTGCTGTTGTTGGATATGCTGCATTTGCAATTGCTGAAGCTGTTGGTGGCGCTGTTGCATTTGCAATTCGCTAGAGCTGGGCGACCCTTCCTGCTTCATCATAGCTAGCGCCATGTTTCTCATGCCACCCGGGGAACCCGCGGGTTGATTTAGAACAGGTGTTGTTGGGAAGGACGGCTGGGGTGTAAGAAGGACAGCTGGTGAGTGAGGCGCACCTCCCATGCCCATACCACGAATCATTTTGTCATGGTGAGCCGAGCCGTCTTTGGAGAACGAATTGTTGTTAAATGATGGTGGGTTGATGCCATGCTTTCCAGTAGATTTGCCACGCTGGAGAGACGACCCATCGGGCGTTGGAGGACCGTTCTGAGCGGAAATGTTTTGGTTGGATGGTTTCCTAGGGAGCGACTTTGCACGTCCTGCTGAACTAGTACTGCGGCTCGGGAGTAAGGCGGGATTGTATTCTGGAATGGAGGGCTGTGGAAATCATAAAGTGTCAGAACACGCTCCGTTTTGTGAGAATATCGCATTAAACGATCCACTGTCAACCACTTGTTCGTGCTACTTACAGGGTCCTGGTTATAGCGACTAGCATCCTTGGATTTGCTTCTAGACCTTACCCAAGCTAGCATGCCACCTTTTGAGCTTTCATCTTGTTTGCGTGCGCGACCGCGTTCTGCAGAATGTTGTGAGTCTTCTGATGGATCTCCTTCATGACCCTCTTGAGATTCAAGATACTGAGAGATTCCGGTGTTGGGTTGGTTCTGGTGC
>Ga0247824_10002653_pt1 | contig 10048 bp, 7 predicted proteins | sample 13C_PalmiticAcid_FD_194412 | JGI IMG/M metagenome (GOLD analysis project Ga0247824, IMG submission 194412) | Soil microbial communities from agricultural site in Penn Yan, New York, United States - 13C_PalmiticAcid_Day48 | ecosystem: Environmental > Terrestrial > Soil > Agricultural land... | reverse complement strand
GCACCCAGGTGCGCTCGGCGGCTTGGAGCTGGTCGGTGGCGAGGTTCATGGTCGTCGCGCGCCGGCTCGGCATGAGCGAGCGCACGCTGCAACGCCGGCTCAAGGACGAGGGCACGACGTTCGCCGTGCTCGTCGACGAGGTCCGCACCGATCTCGCCCGGATGTACCTGGCCGACGACCGGCTCGCGGTCTACGAGGTCGCGTTCCTCCTCGGGTTCTCGGAGCCGAGCGCGTTCAACCGCGCGTTCAAGCGCTGGCTCGGCACGAGCCCCCGCGAATATCGGCAGCGCTGACGCCGCCGCGCCGCCGGCCTCGGCTCGGCACGCGCGCGGTCAGGCGGCGGCGTCGAGCGACGCCTCGGGGCGGGCGGCGGGCCGCCGGCGGCCCAGCAGCAGGATCGCCGGCACCACGATGAGCGCGCTGGTCACGCAGCAGACCTCGCCGAGCAGCGAGGCGATCCCGAACGAGCGGATCGCCAGGTTCTCGGACACCAGCAGCGAGCCGTAGCCGATCATGGTGGTCAGCGAGCAGACGAAGACCGAGGCGCCGGCCGAGCGGAGCACCTGGCGCGCGTCGACGATGTCGCCCTGGGGGTGGGCGACGTTGATCGCGTAGTCGACGCCGAGCCCGAGGGTGATCGGGAGGGCGACGAAGTCGAGGAAGTTGACGCGGATGTCGAGCAGGGCACAGACCGCGACCAGGCTGACCGCGCCGACCGCGGTCGCCGCCAGGGTGGCCAGCGACTTGCGCGAGCCACCGCCGATCAACAGGACCAGCAGGACGAGCCCGATCGCCGCCACCAGGGTCACGCGGGGCGCGTCGCGCTCGATCGCGGCGATGATGTCGCTGAAGATCACGCTCGAGCCCGACGTGGTCACGACCTCGCCGCCGGGGAGCTCCACCCGCCGGATCGCCGCGGCGAAGCGCACGAGGTCGCGGCCGTCCCACTCGTCGATGCCCGGGCCGGGACGGACCGAGAGCAGGAGGCCGACCCGGCCGCCACGCTCGCGCAGGCGGCCCAGCACCGCCGGGGGCAGCGCCTCGACCTCGATCGGCGGCACGACCGCGGGCGGACGGAGCGCGTCGAGCTCGGCGCGCTGGTCGTCGCTGAGCGCCTCCAGCGCGTCGTCGGCGAGCAGGTCGCGGAGCTCGCCGAGCACGGCCCGCTTGCGCTCCTGATCGGGCGGGACGAGGTCGAGGATCGACCGGATGTCGCCGAGCACGTGCGCGGCGGGCGCCCGCCCGTGGTCGAGGCGGCCGAGCGCGTCGACCACCTGGGCGACCTGGTCGGGACGATCGACCGCGATGTAGGTCGCCCCGGAGATGCCGCGGCCGAACGCCTGATCGCTGCGTGCGAGCCAGCGCCGGCTGGTCTCGGCGGCGTCGTTGTGCGCCCGCAGGTTGCGGAGGTCGTACTCGAACGGGTCGGCGACGATGAACCGGTACGACAGCAGCAGCGCCACCGCGGCGACCGCCGCGACCGAGACGCAGACCACGGCGGGGTGGCGGAAGCCGAGCACCCGGGCCTGCAGCCGGCCGAGGACGTCGCGGCTCGCCGTGCGTGGCGTCGGCGCGAAGCGCAGGACCAGGATCGGGATCAGCACGTAGGTGGCGAGCCAGCACAGCGGCATGCCGGCCGAGCCGATGATCGCGAAGTCGGCGAACCCGCGGAAGTCGGTGACGGCGAGCGCGCCGTAGGCGACGACGGCGGCGAGGCACGCCACGATGGTCGGGCGCACCGTGCCGTCGACGGCGCGGGCCATCGCCGTCTCGGGGGCGTGGTGCGCGCGCTCGGTGTTGTAGCGGGCGATCAAGAAGATCCCGTAGTTGACCCCGTTGCCGGCGACGATCGCCCCGAGGAACGCGGTGGCCGCGTTGAGGTGGCCGACGAGGATGGCGGCGAGGCCGAGCGCGCCGGCGGTGCCGACGACCAGGACCACCATGAGGATGACGAACAGCCGCAGCGACCGGAAGAACACGAGCAGCACCGCCGGCACCAGGACCAGCGTGATGATCGCCGACAGGATCACGCCGCGCTCGAGCGCGTGGTGCTCGACGAGCGTCTCGGCGACGCCGCCGGTGATGCCGATCTCGAGCGCCGGCTCGGCGCGCACCAGGTCGCGGCGGGCGGCGTCGAGCGCGGCGACCAGCTGCTCGGCCCGCGCGACGTCGGTGCGGGTGAACGCCGAGCGCACGACCACGAGCTGGGTGGTGCCATCGGCGGAGATGAAGCCCGAGCGATCGAGCCTGGCCTCCGCCGCCCGCCACTTGTCGCGGAGCTCGGTGAGCTGGCCGTCCGCCTCCGGGGCCGCGGTCGCCGGCTCGTCCTCGTCCTCGAGGTCGATGTAGAGCGGGTTGGCCTGGAGCTTGGCGGTCTCGATCCGCTCGGCGAGCGCGTCGCGCGCCCGCTCGAGATCGACCAGGGGCACGAACAGGTAGCGGTTCGCGCGCAGGAAGTCGCGCAGCTCGCGGTCGTCGTCCTCGACCTGGGACACCAGGTTGGGCGGGAGCGCTCGCGCGGCCTCGGCCATGGCCGCGGCGCCCCGCGCGCGCGCCGCCGGATCCGGCGCGCTGATCACCACCAGGACCGTGTCCTGGGCCACGACCCGCTGCTCGAGTCGCCGCAGGTCCCGCACCGACGGCGCGTCGGCCGGCAGCAGCGCGGCGAAGTCGGCCCGGAGCGGCAACCGGAAGACGATCAGGTAGACCGAGGCAGCGAACACGAGCGCGCTGGCGATCGCGATGGCTGCGGCGTGACGGACGAGCCAGGCCACCCAGCGAGCGGCCGTCGGTGGGGTCGTGGGCAAGGGCTGGGGAACCTAGCACGCGCGCGGCGGCTACTCGACGTCGAAGCGGAGCACGGCCTGCTCGGCCGGACCAGCGCCCGTGGCCGAGACCACGAGCTCGTCGCCGCGCGGCGACCAGGCGACCGAGGCCGGGTAGCCGCGCGTGTCGACGCGGGCGCGCAGGCGGCCGTCGAGCCCGTGGATCGACACCCGGCGCTCGTCGACGTGGACGACGTCGGTCGCCCGGTAGCGCGTGGTCGCGATCGCGAGCTCGCCGGTGCCCGGGCGGGCGGCGATGGCGTGGATCGTGCCCGCCACCGGCCAGGTGTGGACGGCCACGAAGGCGGCCTGGCGATCGAGCACGACGACGTCGGTGCGGTCGACATCGACGTCGCGGGTCGCGACGAGGTAGCGGTCGGTCGCCCACGCCAGCGAGCTCGGCGCCGGCCTGCCGAGGTCGCGCGTGACCGCCGCGCCGTCGCCGGTCGCGGGCCACACCGACAGGGTGGTGCCCTCGACGGCGGCCACCGACGTGGTCGACGCGGCGACGCGGTAGTCGCGGCGGCTGGTGTGGGTCGCGAGGACGCGCTCGATCGGCGGCCCCTCGCTCGCCCGCGTCAGCCGGACGAGCGCGCCGGCGGAGCTGCCGCCGCGGCCGCGGTCGCGGTCGCACAGGCAGGTGCTCGGCGAGTCGGCGCCGTACACGATCGCGACGCGCCCGTCGGGGCTGACCGCCATCGCCTTGACGCTGCCGAACCGGCCGAAGCGCATGGCCCAGCGGTCGGCGTCGAAGTGCTCGGCGCGGGCAGGGGCGACGATCGCGTCACCGCCGCGCGAGCGGTCGGTCTCGCGCAGCCCGCGCACCGGGGCCGGACCATCCGCGGCGGCGGCGTCGGGGCGCGCGGCGGGGGCGGCGGCGCTGCCGTGGCAGCCGAGGACGACGGCGACGACCAGCGCGCGGCGCATCCGGGCTCGAACGCACCAGGCCGCGGAACGATCCGTCAGCGCTGGGGCCGGGCGCGCTCCATCATGAGCAGCTCGGTGGCGAGCGTCTGAGCCGCGATCAGCGCGACCTCCTTGTCGTGGTAGGTCTCCAGCAGCTCCTCGTAGAACGCCTCGACGAGCTCACCGATCGAGATCTCGACTGTCCGCATGTCGGACAGTCAATCAAGGCGCGTGCCAACCCGGTCCGGCGCCCGGCCGCCAGTCATTTCGATCCCCTGCGATCGGCGCGGGCGGCGATGGCGAGCGCGGGGTGGCGACTCGACCGATCAGGGTGTGGGGCCGCGCCGGCGGTCGTGTCACGACGCGCGGGCGGAAGCGGCGGCGGCGGCCGCGAGGCGGACGCCTTCGATCATGGAGGCCAGCACCACCATGCCGTCGCGGCGGATGGCGAGCGGGTCGTCGCTGTCGGCGGCGCTCATGGCGACCTCGCAGACGGCGGCCAGGAAGACGCGCGCGGTCATCATGATCGGGAGGTCGCCGACCAGGCCCTCGCGCCGCAGGTCCTCGATCAGATCGATCACCAGATCGAGGCCGATGGCGTGATCGAGGCGGCGCCCCTGGGACCGATCGAGGACCACGGGGGCGTCGCGCAGGACGATGCGGTGGTAGATCGGGTCGGCCGAGGCGTTGAAGAAGGCGTCGAAGGCCGCGGCGACCCGGGCCATCGCGCCGCCCTTGGTGGCCTCGACCGCCGCGCGGACCCGGGTGGCGGCTTCTTCTTCGAGCTCGATGTACACGGCCTGGAGGAGCGCGGCTTTGTTGGCGAAGTGGTGATAGAGCGCGCCCTTGGTGACTCCCGCCCGGGCGGCGATCAGATCGAGCGACGCTCCCGCGTAGCCCTGGGCCGCGAACTCGTGACGCGCCGCGGCGAGCAAGGACCTCCGCGTGTCCTCGGCATGCAGCGTGCGCCGCGTGACTGCCATTCCGCGAGTATGTTACATACCGCGAGTATCACGCAAGACGCCGGCGCGCCCGCCGCGCCCAAGGGGATCCCGTGAAGAACCTTCGTCTAACCTCGACTGCCTCGCTCTTTGCCACCGTCGCGTGTGTCGCCGCGTGCGGTGACAATGGCGATAGCGACTTCCCGACCAACTCGTGCGCCGACGTCTCGACGACGTGCGTGCAGATCGCCGGCGGCGACGCGGCCGCGCTGCAGACCGCGGTCAACACCGTCGAGCCGAACACGACCATCGTCCTCGGCGCGGGCACGTTCGCGCTGACCAACGCGCTGACGATCCGCGCCGACGGCATCCACCTCGTCGGCCAGGGCATCGACAAGTCGACCCTCGACTTCGGGCCGGCGACCGCGCAGGTCAACGGCGTCGACGTCCAGGGCGACGACTTCCTGGTCCAGGACCTGACCGTGCTCGACGCGCCCAAGGACGGCATCCGCGTCGAGAACAGCGACGGCGTCGTGTTCCGCCGCATCCGCGCGACCTGGACCAACGCGGCGGACTCGACCAACGGCGCCTACGGCATCTACCCGGTCAAGTCGCAGCACGTCCTGGTCGAGGACAGCCGCGCCGAGAACGCGTCGGACGCCGGCCTCTACGTCGGCCAGTGCCAGCACGTGATCGTCCGCAACAACGTGGTGACCGGCAACGTGGCCGGGCTCGAGATCGAGAACACCCAGTACGCCGACGTCTACGGCAACACCGCCGAGAACAACACCGCCGGCATCGTCGTCTTCGATCTGCCCGGCAACCCGATCGTCGGGCGCGACGTGCGGCTGCGCGACAACATCATCCGCAACAACAACCACGTGAACTTCGCGCCGGGCGGCACCGTGGCGGTGATCCCGGTCGGCACCGGCACCTTCGCGATGGCGTCGCGCCGGGTCGAGATCACCGGCAACACCTACGAGAACAACAACACCGGCGACATCGCGCTGATCAGCGGCCTGGTGATCGAGAGCGACGCCACCAAGTGGGAGCTGGCGACCGCCAGCCTGTCGGGCACCTGGGAGGATCTCGGCCTCCTCGACGGCGCCACCGCCGGCACGATCACCAACTTCCGCAGCGAGAACATCGTCGTCGCCAACAACACCCACAGCGGCTCGGGGCGCCAGCCCGACGTCGCCGATCCGATGATGTTCGGCGCGCTGCTCATCTTCATCTACGGCACCAACCCGATCGACAGCATCCTCTACGACTCGATCGGCGAGCCGATGTTCCACTCGACCGATCCGACGATGAACTCGAACGAGAACCACATCTGCGTCGGCGGCAACACCAACGGCACCTTCGCCAGCATGAACCTCGAGGTGCAGTCGGTGGACAACCTGATCCCGTTCTTCAAGCCGGCGGCGCCGTTCGCGCCGTTCGACTGCACCGCGCTCGAGGGCGGTCCGGTCGCCGAGGTCGTGCTGCCCTGAACGCCGGAGGCGCGACGATGACGACGTGGACGAAGGGGCTGTTGACGGCCGCGGCAGCGACCGTGGTCGTGGCGTGCGGCGGCGACGACGACGGCGACGGCGGCGGCGTCGACCTGACCCGGCCGGTGACCGTCGACGTGAGCGCGCCGCCGCGCGAGCGGCTGTCCGACTACAACCTGTTCGCCTGGGACCCGGCCACCGGCGCCACCTTCAACCCGGTCGACGACCGGGTGGTCCCCTACGAGCTCAACGTCGAGCTGTTCTCCGACTACGCGCTCAAGCAGCGCGCGATCTACGTGCCGCCGGGCGCGGCCGGCACCTTCGATCCCGAGCTGGCGTTCGAGCTGCCGGTCGGCTCGGTGATCATCAAGAACTTCGCGTTCGCGGCCGACCTCCGGGAGCCGACCCGGGACGTCACCCTGGTCGAGACCCGGCTCCTCATCCGCTACGCCGACGGCTGGCGGCCGCTGCCGTACATCTGGGAAGAGGCGCAGGCCGACGCGGTGCTGTCGCCGGCCGGCGACGTGCGCGCGATCAGCTTCGTCGACGACCTCGGCCAGGCGCGGACCTCGAACTACCTGGTGCCGCAGAAGAACCAGTGCGAGAACTGCCACGCGCGCAAGCCGACCGAGACCGCCCGGCCCGAGATCGTGCCGATCGGCGTCAAGGCCCGCCACCTCAACCGCGGCCATGACTATGGCGGCGCGGTGGGGCAGGTCAACCAGCTCGACCGCCTGAGCGCGCTCGGTCTGCTCGCCGGCGCGCCGCCGTCGGGTGAGGTGCCGGCGGCGTACGACTTCCGCCCGATCGCCGCCGGCGGCGTCGCGGCGATCCCGCCGGCCGACGTCGACGCGGCGGCGCGCGCGTACCTCGACATCAACTGCGCCCACTGCCACGACCCCAACGCGGTGCAGGGCATCACCTCGCAGCTGTTCCTCGGCCACGACAACACCGACCAGTTCCGCCTGGGCGTGTGCAAGCGCCCCGGCAGCGCCGGCGCCGGCACCGGCGGGTTCGAGTTCGACATCGTGCCCGGTCAGCCCGACGTCTCCATCCTGTACTTCCGCCTGCACACCGAGGAGGTTGGCGCGATGATGCCGCTCATTGGCCGCTCGCTCACTCACACCCGCGGCAGCGAGCTCGTGCGCGCGTGGATCGCGGCGATGCCGGCCGACGACTGCGGGGCGGCGCGATGATCGGCCGCCGGCTGCTCGGGGGCGTCGTCGTGGCGGCGCTGATCGGCGGTTGCGACACCCACGTCGAGCGGCCGCCGCCGCCGCCGAACGACGGCATCTACGCCTTCGCCAACGGTTGCTACGTCATGGACGCGACCGTGCCGGGCAGCAGCAACACGCGCTGGCTCGCCGCCGCCGGCCGCGGCGAGCGGTTCGCGTTCAGCGCGACCTCGGAGGCCGCCGGCGCGCGGTTCACCGTGCGCGCCGCCGATCTCGGCACCTATCTGTTCTACGACGCCGAGCGCCACTACCTGGTCGGGACCGACGACGGGCTGGCGCGGGCGGCGACGCTCGACAGCGACATCCTGCTGCTCGACGACACGTTCCGCTCGCCGGCCGAGTGGGACCTCGAGGTGAGCGCCCACGATCCCGAGCGCTTCCAGCTCAAGCACCACGCCACCGGCCGCTACCTCACCCCCGACGGGCTCACCGCCGACGTCGCCGACGCCGGCGTGATCGCGCTCTACCCGGCGACCGGCTGCGCCGAGTTCCCCGAGCTGACCCTCGACGCCGAGGGGCCGGTCGTGCCGCGGCAGTGGGACGACGGCGCCGTGTTCGGCATCGTCGAGACCCACGCCCACCTGATGACCAACTTCGGCTTCGGCGGCGGCGGCATCTTCCACGGCGCGCCGTTCCACCGGCTCGGCGTCGAGCACGCGCTGCCGAGCTGCGAGCGCTTCCACGGCGAGGACGGGCGCCGCGACCTGGTCGGCTTCGCGTTCTCCGGGCTGACCACCATCGACCTGACCTCGCTGCTGTCGGTGTTCGTGTCCGGCATGACGCCCGGGTTCGACCACCACACCGAGGGCTACCCCGAGTTCACCGACTGGCCGAACTCGTGGAAGCGGTCGACCCACCAGACCCAGTACTACCGCTGGCTGGAGCGCGCCTATCGCGGTGGCCTCCGCCTCCTGGTCCAGCACGCGACGACCAACTCGGTGCTGTGCGAGCTGGTCACCGGCCTCGCCGCCCAGCAGGTCCGCTACTCGTGCAACGACATGGTCGCGGTCGAGCGCATCATCGCCGAGACCCGCAACCTCGAGCGCTACATCGACGCCCAGGCCGGCGGCCCCGGCCGCGGCTGGTTCCGCGTGGTCGAGAGCCCGGCCGAGGCGCGCGCGGTCATCAACGACGGCAAGCTCGCCGTGCTGCTCGGCATCGAGACCTCGGACCTGTTCGACTGCTTCCTCACCCCCAAGGCCGGCCACCCGCCGTGCGACGCCGCCAAGGTCCGCGCCGAGCTGGATCGCTTCCACGCGCTCGGCGTGCGCGCGCTGTTCCCGGTCCACAAGTTCGACAACGCGTTCTCGCCCGGCGACGGCGATCGCAACGTCGGGCAGATCGGCAGCTTCGTCGACACCGGCCACTACTCGAACCTGGTCACCGACTGTCCGGCCGTGCCCAGCGTGTTCGACCACGGCGGCGTCCGCTTCGGCGGGATCAACCGGCCGCGCGCCGACTACCTCGAGCCGGCGCCCAACGACATGAGCGGCTTCGGCCGCGATCCGCTGCGCACGCTGGCGCCGTTCGTCGGCGCCCTGCAGGAGCCCCCGCTCGAGGGCGATCACTGCCAGAACGCCAGCCTGACCGCGCTGGGCGAGACCTTGCTCCAGGAGATGATGCTGCGCGGCATGATCGTCGAGGTCGATCACCTGCCGCGGCGGTCGTTCGTCCGCGCCTACGAGCTCCTGGTCGCCAACGACTATCCGCCGGCGGCGACCCACGGCAACAGCAACGACGGCATGGTCTACCGGCTCGGCGGCATCTCCAAGATCCACCTGGACCGCTGCGGAGATCCGAACCGGGTCGGGGCCATGGGCGATGCGCTGCGCAACCGGATCGCCGAGATCGTCGCCAACGGCGGCTACCCGGCCGAGGGCTTCGGCTTCGACCTCAACGGCTTCGCCGGCGGGCCGCGGCCGCGCTTCGGCCCCGACACCACCTGCGGCGACGTCCCGCAGGCCAACCCGATCACCTACCCGTTCACCTCGTACGCCGGCGACGTGACGTTCACGCAGCCGCACCTCGGCAACCGCACGGTCGACTTCAACACCGAGGGGATGATCCACCTCGGCCTGTTGCCCGAGCTGATCGAGGACGCCCGCCGCGACGGCGTCACCGACGCCGAGCTCGAGCCGCTGTTCCGCTCGGCCGAGGGCTACCTGCGGATGTGGGAGCGCGCCGAGGCGCGCGGCGCGGCGCTGCGGGCGCGCGCGGCCGGCCGCTGACCGGAATCGCACGAGCCTCCTTCGTTGACGTTGACGTTGTCGTTGACGGCGACGAACAAAGGCGCCGCGCATGTCTGCGCGCGGTCCCTTCATTCGTCAACGTCAACGACAACGATTCAAGAACATCGACTTCGACGTCGACGAAGCGCCGTGACCCCTGCGCATCGCGAGTCCCCTGCGGCATGGCCGCGCCGTCCGACGGCGCCCACGATGCAAGCGAGCGCCGGTTGCGCCGCCCTTCGACGTCATCGTCGGTCGCTGCGCTCCCTCCGATTCGCTCAGGGCGAACGGAAAAGGGGGCGCCAAGAGTTTCATCGCGCGGCTAGCCCGGATCATTCATGACGATGGCGAGCGAGGACCGCAGATCGTCGAGAAGGCTTGGCCGCACGCCCGGAGAAGTACCGCAGGCGGGTTGGAACC
>Ga0247824_10002652_pt1 | contig 10048 bp, 6 predicted proteins | sample 13C_PalmiticAcid_FD_194412 | JGI IMG/M metagenome (GOLD analysis project Ga0247824, IMG submission 194412) | Soil microbial communities from agricultural site in Penn Yan, New York, United States - 13C_PalmiticAcid_Day48 | ecosystem: Environmental > Terrestrial > Soil > Agricultural land... | reverse complement strand
CACCGCCTCAGCGAAACCCGCCCTCCCCTACCACGTCTCGCGCACTCCCTCCGCCGAGCTCCCCGTCTACACCCTCGCCAAGCGCGGCGGCAACAAGAAGCTAACGACCATCAAGAAGATCGACGGCGACCGGGCGGCGCTGGCCGCGCAGCTGGCGGCGGACTTGGGGCTGGAGAAGGGCGTGGTGGTGAATACGCGGACGGGGCATCTGGTTGTTGAGGTATGTTCTCTCTTGTTTTTTCCCCCGTTTCTTTTTTGGGTTGAAGTTGGGGTTGGGTTGGGTTGATGCTGTGTGTGTATGTGGGTGCTGACGTTAGTGTGATGACAGGGACATCGGCTGGGGCAGGTGAAGCAGTGGTTGATGGATAAGGGGTTTTAGAGGGAAAAGATTGGGAGGGAGGGTGTAATACAGGTTGTTGAGGGGTTTGAATGGAGGAGAGGAATTAGGGGGCGGCATTGGGGGTTGTCGGTCTCGTGGGTGGGAGATCCTCCGTGGCTGTGACCGAGAGGTTTTCGAGTGTAGGAAGGTAGTGTACGATGGAATTGTGCCAGATACAAACCAAGCCAGGCAGGATATTGGGGGTAAGGAGGCCAGGAAGACTAGACTACATTTCGGAACGTTCAGTCCTCGCGGCAGAGAGGACGTGGAGTGTGTACAAAATACAAGCTGTATAAACTGCCGTTGACCGACCACCATCGCACGACCAAGCAAAAGTGTAGATACAGACCAAACCAACCCATCGATAATATATCACATGCTATGAAACTACCGACCTAATAAACACCAGCACAATGCGCGTCCACGCCTGGTCTAGCACTGCTATGTCACTGCGCTCCCATTCTATGTCGTCCCGCTCGTCATTTTCCAACACAACAACAGCAACAACAACGCAACCCAACCCGACTCGTACACCATCCACAGCCACCCGCCGCCCATCCAAAACCCCGATTGCATTTGCACCACGCACCACCTTGAGAATCAAAAAGCCAAGGCCGACCAAGCCAGCCACAGTCTACGCGGATCCGCTTCCCAACGCCCCAATTAACGCCGCCAAACGAACCACGACTCCCCACTCACCCCCTCCGCCGCAGGCTCCTCTCCGCCATGCTCGCATACTCGACCAGGTCCGCGAGAATCCCCTCCTTAGCCCACTCCTGCGCCTGCATCTGCAACACTGCAAGCACGCTCTCCTTGGGCGGGAGCACCTCGGGCGGGATGCTCGCTTCGCCGTCAGGGTCGTTGGGATCCAGCGCCTTCTCGGTCAGCCGCCTGAGGATGCTGACGGCCAGCCCGATGATGTAGACGAGGTCCGGGTCCCTCTTGGGCTGGCCCCTGGCCTGGCCTCCGCCGGTCCGAACGGGCGGGCCCTCGTACTGCGTGCTCAGCTGGCGGGCGAGGAGGAAGAGATTCTGGGCGAAGCCGTTGCCCGACGCGAGCCAGGCGCGCGTGACGCCGCTCTCGAATCCGGGCGCCAGGCCGGCCATGATGTCCGCTGAGAGGAGGCCTTGCATCAGCAGCGGCTTGCGCGCCTCGACTAGGGGCGGGAGGTTGACCGCGCGCTGTTCCTTGATGTGCTCGGGAACCGGAGATATCGCCAGGCCAAAGGTGCGTGTCAACAGTTCGCACGGCGGCGAGGTGGTGACGGCGGCTTCGGCAGCAAAGATGGCCCTGTAGTGTGTCCTGTTGGGCTCGTCCCGCGCCAGGAGCTTGGCCAGTGAGTCGACGGCGTGAGGGAGGTAGGGGTGCAGTGAGGGTTCGTAGGGTGTAAAGAAGAGTCTGTCCTCCGACAGCGCAGGACCCGGGGTCGGTGCAAAGGCGAGCAGGAACTGCAGAAGACAAAACGCCTGCTCGCGCCCGGGAATCTCCACCGAGCTGGCCGTGTTTGACAGCAACGTCACCAGATCCTTCATGAGATCCAGCGTGTTGGCATGGCTGCGGAGGAGCATCTCGCGTGTGCCCAGATACCGAATGAGGACGCAGATGAACTTGACGACCGTGTCATCTGCCAGAGGCGCGTGGTTCTCTTCCCGCCAGGAGAGGTTTCGCAGGATTGTCGTGATGCAGATGAGCCGGTCGACGGCGCGGTCGAGCGTGTACGGGTCCGTGCCGAGCATGGTCACGCTGCGCAAGGCGAGCCTCTCGGCCCGGCAGGCGCGCACAATCTCGTCGTACGGGGAGATTGTGATCTCGTTGGACGCCTCTTCGGAATTCTCCACCAAGAGGTCCATCTGCTCTTCGGCGCACTCAACGAGCGCGTCGACCAGCTCGTCGCAATGCCTGAGGTCGATTTGGGGAATGGGGATGGGCTGAGTAGGGCTGACAAAGTGGTAATCGTTTGACGTCAAGGACGCGAGCGTGTCAAGGGCCAGCCGGACCTCGCCGTGGATGCCGCTCTGGATGCTCTTGGTAAGCGCGTGGATATCGACATTGCCAAAATCGATTGGCAGCGGCACGTCAATCTTTGCTCGTTGCAGCTCGTCACCGATTTTCCAGAGCGCGCTCACGTCGAGCCCGCCAAATGTTGTGATCTCGCGCGAACAAGGCATGTACTCGTCTGGGTTCGTCGCGAACGGGGCGGGGAACTTCATCGAGGCAGCGGCATCGTCTGCCATTCCCTGGTTCTCGGGGTGTGCGGAGCCGGGCAGTGACACTGTCCCTGCCTTGCTCTGGGCCGGGGACGGAAGAGGGAACTCATCAGCTGTCGGCGTGGCTTGCACACTCCTCGACAGGCTGTTGCGAGCGTGCCCCTGACTGGAGAGGATCGGCTGTTGGCCATGAGGAGGCTGCGCAGTTGGAAATCCATTAACGCCTGGCTGCTGCGGCCCGGGCGGCTTGATGGGAGACGCCATCTGTCCCTGGTGTTGCGCCTGCTGGCCGGGTTGCATCATCTGAGGGGGCATCTGACCAGGCGGCATCGCCTTGGTCGGCGTCCCCTGTTGCATGCCCTGGGCGTTCGGCATCGCTCCCTGTTGCTGATGCCGCATCTTCTGACTGGCCCACAGCTCTTCGTACTTGAGGAGATTCCGCTCGTAGACGCCTCTCAACTGTGGCGCCGCAGATGGAATTTGCTGCGGCGAGAAACCCATAAACTGGGAAACTTGTATCCAGCCATTCGCTTGCGTCGTGTTACGGTACCCGCCAACCTTGTTGAACACCATTTGGAAGAGGTTGTACAGGGGGACAGGGCGACCATCAACCATGGGATGAAGCTCGAGCGGGAGGCCCTTGGAGTTCATGAAGGCCGTGAGGTGCTTCATGAAATGCTCTGGCGGAGGCATCCGCATCATGGGCTGTTGAGGTGGTCCCTGCTGCGGTCTCATTCCGCCCGGCGGCATCTGCCCGTTAGGGACGCCTTGCCTGGCGGCCATCATGTTGCGAGCCTGGGCTTGAGCCTGAGCTTGGGCTTGCACCTGCGCCTGGGTTTGCGCCTGCGCCTGGGCCTGAGCATGCGCTTGAGCCTGGTTAGGGTTTTGTTGCGCCTGCTGCATCATGTTTTGGGCGCCCATCTGCTGCATTTGCATGCTCGTCCGCTGCGCCTGTTGCTGAAGCTGCATCTGGTAAAGGAGCTTCTGTTGTTCGAGGGCATTCCGCGGCTGGCCCATCTGCTGCGGGAACATCATGTTAGGCATCTGGCCCGCCATCTGCCCAGCCATCTGCCCAGCCATCTGTCCCTGCAGTTGTCCTGGCATCTGCCCTGCCATTTGGCCTGGCATCATCTGTCCTGGCATCTGGCCGGGCATTTGTCCCTGCATCTGGCCCTGCATTTGACCCTGCATCTGGCCGGCCAACTGCCCCATCTGCTGCTGCATATGCTGAGGCAGTTGTCCCATCTGCATCTGGCCCATTTGCTGGGACATCATCTGGCCGGCCATGGGGTTGGGCGAGGGCGAAGGCCTGGCGGGAGACTGTGCGGCGGCGAACTGGGCATTGAAGTTTTGCGGAAAGGCATTCTGTTGCATGAACGACTGCGGTGCCCCGCCGTGCTCGGACGGCAGAGGCGAGGCCTGCGGAAACTGTTGGGCGGCAGGCGAGAAGGGATGGGGAGAGGTAGAGGCGACCCTTTGCGGGACGCTCCCCGGGCGCATCTGGTTGGCCATGATGGGCGACGGTGTCGCGTTCGCGGAGCCGTTTGGTTGGAGGTGCGGGTACGGCGACGGCTGGCCGGACGATTGTTGCGGCATGCCTGGCTGTTGGAAGCCGGGGAACGCCGACTGCTGAGGTGTTTCGGCGCGCGACGTCGGGAGCATGCCCGGGGCCGGGCGCGGCGACTGGCCCATGACATCCTCCCTCGGCCGGGGGCGTTTTGAGGGCACGACGGAATTTGTTTGATACATCGGGTTCGGGAACGAGGGGGATGCATTGCGCATGGGGCCGTTGGGCATGACCATCTGGGGGTTCGCGAACTGCGCGTTGAATTGGGCGGGATTGCCCATAAAGGCGGAAGGATCCATCATGGACCCGGGGACGGCGGAAGGGTCGTTGATGTGAGGGAAGCCGTTGCCATTGTGGTTGGGGACAGCGGCCTCGTTGATCCAGGAGCTCATGTCGATCGGAGGGCGAGGGTGGCAGCGGCAATGGTCGCGCCCATCAGGTAAATTCCTTGCAGCGCCGTTAGCGACCACGAGATTCGGGCAGGGCCAGTCGCATCAACCCAAAAAATGATAAAACGGAGATGGGCAGGGGCGTGGCGGCGGCTTGTCGCGATGGAGCAGTCGCGTCGCGGTTGTGTAGGGGAGGGCAGTGTGCAGTGGTTTAACGGGGCAAAAGCGAGTTTCTGGTTTGGGGGCGCTGGGCCTGCGCTTGCTGCGCCCGGGTCGGGGGGTTTGGATCCACTCCAGTCCTCTCTCTCTCCCAGAGCGAGCACAGAGCCAGCAGCCAGCAGTTAGCAGCAGCCAGGAGCAGCCAGGGCCCGCCGCGCCCAGAGAAGGAATATGCAAGGTATGGGATGGGGCGGAAGCTAGGGGAGAGAGTGCAGCGACACGATGGCCGGCACCGATCCCGACACCGATCCGGCCCAGCAGCAACGGCCCAGACACTGGCCGGGCGCGACTACCGGGAGCGGAGGAGTGGAGGCGATCAGGCTCGGGGGTATTAAACGTTAGACATACAATCAAACGGGGGCGACGGGGATGCGAGGCCGCGTGGAGCGCGCCGCGAGAAAATTTCGCAGGCAGGTTCCCGGCGTCGCCAATCTCCAGCCAACGACCACCAAACTCAGCTCAGTGCGTCCCAACCACGATCAGTGCTCGCGCAATCCCGATGGCATCGAAGCTGGGCAGCCGTCGCACCACGGAAATCACGAGACCGATTATGTAGGGGAACCCAAGCGGCAGGCCGGGGTGGATAAGGTGGGAAACTGGAGGAACGAAGGGCAGGTCTTACCTCTGTGCCGATTGCGTCGGGGTCTGGCTGTCGGGGCGGGCGCGCGTTGCTTGTCGGATTCCACTGGGCGATTTGTGCTGCGACAGAGCGCCGAGTGATCTGGTCCTTTCAGCCGGCCCAGATCACGCGCCCTGAAAGCGCCTAGTGTGGTGGGTCCATAAACACAGACCCGGCGAATAGGGAAGGGGCTACCGCGCTACCTTTTGGGCGCCTTGGCGATCGGCCATGTCTCATGTCTTTCGTTAATGCGCCCGCTTTTCTTGCCTTGCCTGCCAAAACAAGGGCAGTTTGCTGTGAAGAGGATGAGGGCGTGCATTGCCCTGCTGCTCCCTTGATCCTCTTGGTTCTTGACGAAGCAAGACGCCGCATCAAGGGAAGGGCCTGTGCATGACCCAACCGGGGAGTCTTGCGATCCAGCAGTTTCCCATCGCTGGAGCTTTGGGCGCACCTTACTGCGGCAGCACCACGCAAGCCCCAGCCCACCAAGGCGAGAGCCACGATGCCCCTCTCCGTCGGGGGGTTCGAGCGACAAGTCGCTGATCTCGTGTCAGTCGTTCCTGGCTTCGGCTTCGATCGATCGGCACGGCCCTGGCCGGCCAGGAACCACCTTGGCCCCAAATTTGAGGCATTGAGGGCGACCTGACTCGGAAAGTACGGAAACCCAGCCCTCTGCAACTCGAAGCTGTGCCGGATGAAATGGTGTGTGGTGTTGCAGTCCCAGGGGTCCAGATCTGGCGGGTTCGCTTGACCGCCGCACTTGCAGACGGCTGCCCCGCCGTGGGGAGCACCACGTCAACCTGGGGCGGGCTGGGTGAAGCAAAGCCCACCACCGTGCGGCCCTTTGCTCCTGCGGGTTTTCCCATGAAATCTGGCTCTCGGTTTTTGGCTCCCAGTGATGTTGGAAAAGGTGCAAGAAAAAAAGCCTGGAAGATGGTCAGGTTTGGCCAAGCGGTGCTGTCATCCGGTGTCCCAAGCGTGTCCCACATGGCTTGCCCAGTGCGGTGGTGATCCCGGCCACCACCCACGCATGAGCCAGCGGGCCGGGTGCCGCCAATAACCCAAATGCCGTCGCTGGGAGAGAATGCCAGGTTCTGTCGCAGAGTGCGTGCCTCACTCGAGTCAATTTCTCGTTCTCATCCAGGATAGGAGCCAGGTGCCCTTTGCTGGGGAAATGATTCCCGTTGCCATTGTCGTGTCGTTTCCACTGAAAGTCCAGTCGCCAGTTGGGGGAAGGACACCGCCCGTGCCGATCTGAGGGGACCAGTGACTTGAAGAGTGCTAGCGGCCGCAATGGCAATCGTCCTACAAGAGCCACAACAGGCGAAATCCAGGGCAGAGATGGGATAGATGGGAAGGAATGGGCGTAAACAATGGGTGAGAGATGAAAATGGGAGCGAAACGAGGGGGAAAGTGGGCAGTTGGGCCCTTTTAAATCTCGACTGGGCTCAGGAGCAAAGTCACTTTGACACCAGGCACTAAAAATTCTCCGACCGGCGGGCAACCACCATTTCTGCCAGGCATTTCGTCCAGGCACCACCACGCACCACCACACAGCGCAGCAAACTCAAACACACGGCGCTGCGTCTCGTCCCTCCGCCCGTCCTCCCCGAACAGCTCGACACCGGGAAAGGCAGCGAAACACCGATGGCGGCGCAGCACAAGGGCCCGCCATGCTCGAGGATTTGAGGAGCAACCAAAATTGCCTCCTCGGATTCCTCTGTTTCGCCCAGGCGTGGTCAACGGCTGATTCGGCCCTGCCCATGTCCCCATCCAGCACATTACATGATGGCACGAAGCCCATCCCGCACACATCCATGGAAACGGCTAAGCTTTCCGTGTGTCACAAAGGCGCAGAGAGGTTCGAGTCGCTTGCCTTGATCCATGCGTCACACGTCAGACTTCCTCCCGATTCCAGGACAGGTTTCGACTGGGAGTTTGAACCATAGGGTGGCTGAACTTGACGGTCTGTTGTCCTTGATTGCACCTTTCCCCCATCCCCTTCCCCATGCAGCGCTCGGCTCGGCTGGGACGCAACAGTCACCCTCCCTGGGGTATCTGCTGTGCTTCCCGAGCAGATGTTACGGCCTAGCCTGCGTTCGTCTGCGTCTTTTTTTTCTGCTCAAACGGCGGCCAGGCCCTCTGATAGGCTCTCTCATCAATGGTGAGTTTGTGATGCATCCCAACACCGGCTTTGTTCATGCTGCCGGCGTTCGGCGTTGCCACATGTGGAGCGAGCCAAATCATCGGCACTGCAATGAGGGATGGTTCGGCAGCTGCCAGATCGCTTCAGGTTTTCTGGTCTCCTGATCCCTCCTCTTGCCGCAGGCAAACCAACCGCCTACTTCCGGGGAAAGCCACCTCGTCGGGGACAGGGCGGCTTGCAAGCAACTTTCAAGCGGCATCTTTGGCCATTGGCCAGGCTGCCTGACAAACCATGTGCTGAAACGGCGACCAGCAAAATGGTTCGCCTGCGCCTGCCAAGCCAGGGCAGAATTGCCCTCCCGCTCTCGCTCAATCGAAGGTCTCTCGACCAACACCGCCAAATCAAATCAATGTGGGCGATGGATCTTTGACTGGACTCCCGTTGGCTCGGCGGTTAAGTTACATGTAGATCAGGACCTACTCGTATTGATGACATGAAGCTTGAAGACGAATATGGGCTTGACGCCAGACCGTCAGACGGTGGAAGGCATGTGGTTCACCACGCTTGCCCAAAACGGATGCACGAATGACAGGGGACATGGACCTCTATCTCCATCCGCACTGTGCGTGTTGTGGCTCCCAAACTTCCAGGTTCAGGCCAAGCATCACGGTTATTCTTCCAATCGGTTCCTTGGTCATACCTTGTTTGGTAAGGAAACGCGAAACTGTAAACTGGCCCTCATCATGCCAAAGAGAAAGTCGGCTCCTGTCGAAGAGCCAGCCGTTGAGTCGGGACGGAGGCGCTCAGGGCGACTCCAGAAATCCGAGGATGCAGCACCGTTCAAACCAGGCGTGAATGGGGGTGAGCCGAAACCTTCGGGCAAGAGATCAGCGCCCGGAAGGAAACCCGAAAAGGTGAGCACCGTGTATGGGGCAATTTGGTCGTATACGTTCTTGCCCGCCAGTGCGAGCCCACCGTCCCGGGTTCACCAGCTTGGCCCGTTCCCTTCAACATGTTCATCCCCGCGTTCTTGCACCCACCGCCCTGGGAATGCACGACTTCAAGGTCTAATACAGCCGCAGGAGCAACCCGCGGCCAAACCAGAGCCTCCGGCGAAAAAGGGCCGCCTCGGCAAACAACCCGCCGCAACCAAGAAGACGGGTGCTGCAGAGAAGACGGCAACCAGCGGAGGCAACGAGCCACAACAAGCACCATCCAAGGTTGCAGACGCGGCTACCGATGGATCTACTAGTACAGACGTGGAGAAAAACTACTGGCTTCTCAAAGCCGAGCCCGAGACGCGGCTGGAGAACGGGGTTGATGTGAGATTCTCGATTGATGACCTGGCGGCCAAGACGGAGCCAGAGCCATGGGATGGTAGGTTGCCATGTTGAACTCTCACCGCGCCAGACCCGAATATCTCTTTCATGTCGTGTACTGACACATGCCAGGAATCCGCGCTTACGCCGCCCGCAACAACCTGCGCGCCATGAAGAAGGGCGAGCTGGCTTTCTTTTACCACTCCAACTGCAAGGAGCCCGGCATCGCGGGCACCATGGAGATTGTCCAGGAGCACTCCCCAGACCGTGAGGACGCACACCCACCTCTATTGACCGCATCAGATAGACTGACAGACTTCCAGTATCCGCCCACGACCCCAAAGCCCCTTATTATGACCCCAAGTCCCAGCCGTCCGACCCCAAGTGGAGCGTCGTGCACGTCAAGTTCAGGAGCAAATTTGCTGTTCCGATTGGGCTCAAAGAGCTGCGGGAGATGGGAGGGCCCGGCAAGCCACTCGAGAACATGCAGATGCTAAAGCAGTCCCGGTTGAGCGTCAGCAAGGTCAGCGCAGCAGAGTGGGAGTATCTGATGGGCGTGGCAGACGAAAAGGCTGCGCAGAAATGACCAGAGCAAGGCCGGGAAGGGAACTCGGAGCAGCGGCTGCGATGAATCATGTAACATTATACCCGACATATGTAATCCACCCCTTCTGGGTATCAAGCTGCGGCCTCCTCCAGCGACCGCTTTGTGTGCTCCAACACCGTCTTGATCGCCGCATCCAATCCCTCCGTTTTCAGGAGAGCATCAACCCAGGCCACCATCTTCCCAGCCAGCACCTTCTTGTCATCCGTCCGCTCCATACCGTCCCTCAGCCTCGCGAGCGACTCGCGCAGCGCCTTGGGGAAGGCAGCCGTGAGCACGTCCACGCCGATCAGCGGCTGGCGGATCTGGCAGCTGCACGTGCACGGGTGGTTCGGGTACAGCTCCTCCATCGCGTCGAGCACATGCTGCACAATCCTGCCCTGCGACTCGACCCCGCTGAACCCGGCAAACACATCGAAGAAGGACTCCGCCGCAGCGGGCCCAAAGAAGGGCTGCTTCTTTGCGATCCCAAAGATGGCCATCGGTATCGCCCCGCTCAGCGCGGGACTCTGTTCCATCTTCCTCGTCGCCTCCTCATCAAACACCTTCGGCGGCGCCTTCCGGCCCCCCAACCCCTCCGCGTCCGGATCCGGCAGCAT
>Ga0247824_10002651_pt1 | contig 10049 bp, 16 predicted proteins | sample 13C_PalmiticAcid_FD_194412 | JGI IMG/M metagenome (GOLD analysis project Ga0247824, IMG submission 194412) | Soil microbial communities from agricultural site in Penn Yan, New York, United States - 13C_PalmiticAcid_Day48 | ecosystem: Environmental > Terrestrial > Soil > Agricultural land... | reverse complement strand
AGCAACTCGTTGCGAGTAGTTTTTTTTTTTTCGTGCTTGTCGATGGGTTCTGGACGATAGAAGAGTCATTCATGACCTTGAAGGGGGGCGCACGCACCTGGCCACACAGGCCTTCAAGTTGAACACAAAATGCCGTCAGATGGAGTGGTCTGTGAACCACTCCCCACCCCCCACCCAACAATAACAGCCATCATCACTCAATTATGCAAAATAGACAAGATGATTTATGGATACTTTCTAGAAGCCTAGGGATGGACTGTTTCAACAACAGGGTAAAAGTAGATAGCAACGGCGATGATCAAATAGGTGCTGAGCAACATCACACCTTCAAGCCAATTAGACTCACCGTCTTGAATCAGATAGTTCACAATCAAGACGGATACGAACATGACACAGGTCTCGAACGTGTTGAAGAACAGTGTCATGGGCTCATCGATGATCCAGCCGAGAATGACCAACAGGGGTGTAACAAAGAGCGCCACCTGCATGGATGATCCGATAGCAACGCTGATCGCCAGGTTCATCTTGTCCCTCCATGCCATTGTCACTGCTGTGGCGTTTTCTGCTGCGTTGCTGACAATAGGGAGTAGAATCAGACCGATGAACACTGGGCTGATATTCCATGCTTCTGCGAGACCATCAATCGAGGTCACCAAGTAGTCGGCGCAGAAGACAACAATGGCCGTGACCACAACCAGTAGCGCAATGCTCATCCACAGAGGAAGGACTGGGTCGTTTTCATCCTCGCTGCTAGTCGCATACAAATGGGTGTGGGTCTTGAGCTGGAAGAACAGGTAGAGCCCATAGACGATCAAGAGCACAATCGAGGTGCCGTATGATAGATTCTTAATGTTGGCGGTCTGATCAAGTGTTGTGGCGGTAGCATGGAAAGCAGCGGGAATCAACAACGACAAGCACGACAAAGAGAGGAGCGAGGCTGATGTTTGCGCTGCGGTCTGGTTAAACTGTTGAGACGTATGCTTCATTCCTCCAAAGACGAAGCAAAATCCCAGCACCTAGGTAAAATGTCACATAGCACAGGTTCAGCATCTCGTTGAATCGACCGAGCGAATGAGAGAGGAGGAGGAAGCAAACCGTAGCATACCAACAACAGATTAGAAAGAACTGATCCCAGGACCGATGCTTGGACAACTGGAATCTTGTGTTCCTTCAATGCGACGATCGAGATAATAAGCTCCACTGCGTTGCCGAATGTTGCGATGAGAAGGGCACCGGCACTCTAATTTAATGGGTAACAAGGTGAAACACTGGTGAGACCAATAGAGTGAACCAGGGACCATGGAGTTGCGTTGAGAGGAAACGTGGGGTTTACCTCGCTGACTCTCAGTGAGATCTCTTCCGTTGCATATCCAAGGACTATGTGATGCAAGTGACAGTAGCAAGCAGTGTCAGCAACCAGGTGGGCTAACAGCAGACCACATCAGCCTCAGCAATGTCAGATGTCCCAACAAAACAAAAAAAAAAAAGTGTAACCGTCCGAGGTAGCTGTGTTAAGGCAAACAGCCAATTCAAAGGGTGGAGTGGACTTACGTCTCGCAAGAGGGATAATGGCTATAAAGTTGAGGACGAAGATGGTGACCTTTGACCAGTTCAACTGGTAAGCAACGATCCCAAGGGGGACGAAGACAAGCAAGATGTTGAGCTTGCTAGCAAGCACGATAGTTCCGAGACATTCTACGGTGGACAGTTTCCTGCGGACGCCTCCTTCCACGTCCTTGTTGCCTGCAGCGACGGTTGCACGAAGAGACCTCTCGGAACGGATAGCCTTGCTGTCCGCCGTGGGATTGCTAGGCGTCTCATCAGGCTGACTTCTGAGTGAGGTTGGTTCGCTTCGATGTGTTATATTGCTGCCCGTTGATAAGCGATCCTTGGCTGTGGTGCTCATGGCGGTTGTGATGTGTTGGAGGTTGGAAGGGGATGAAGTTTGGGTGAAAAAGGGATGTAAAGACCTCTCGGGCGGTTTGAGAAAGAGAGAGGCGAGGGAGAGGGTACAGGGTCCTTCGCAAGTGGTACAGAGCGGGGGGATCGAGTGTTGACAGAAGAGGCGGGGTGAAAGAAAAAAACCTCAGCCATTCTCCGCATCATTTTCTTTATACTTTTGACACGGGAACATTACGCCTCGATCTTGTCCAGATGTCCTTCAAGTATTTCTGCCCCTATGGACCCCACAGGCGCCTGAAAATGGAAGTGCTCGCCTGGACTCACATCTTCAATTGGTCTAGCAACAGGCACGGCTTAAGTAAAGCCCAGGAGGCAGTGTTCCTAGTACGGTCGAGGTGCGATTTGCGACAAGTTTGTATATATAGTCCTCGCCACTAGAAGACGGGCCAAATAATTTCTAAACACTCCTGCGCGATTGAGTTGGATCTGCTTCTGTGCCTTGGCCCCATTGGGCAACCTTGTCGAAGCCACACTCCACTCAATTGCTTCTCCCATTCTAAAAAATATTTGGCCCGTCTTCAAGTGGCGAGGACAATACAAAAAAAACCCTCTTGGCATCAAAGTATTCCGCCAGAGAGTTCACCTCCAGAAGCATGGATGCAGTGCATGGGATGATGGAAGATTCCAAGCATTCTGTTTTGGAGTATCGCATCCGGGCAAAGCATCTAACCGTTCAACAATTGCGGGAAAGAGTGAGCAGAAGCACACAGCGGGAGATTTGTGCCACTGGCGTAAGGATGGGGGTTTGTACTTTTGAACTGACGACTCCTGCATTGGCGATCATCATCATCATCATCATCATCATCATACGTAGCACCTTTGTCCCAGTTTGAGGCTGGAGATTGAGTGGGCCTGGGGCTGGAGGGATAGAGAAGGCAATTGGACAGAGAAACGCCCCGTTAGATCGACCAGGAGTGCACATGGTACCTGTTGATTGTCCAACTAGTTAGTCATGACGCGTGTACCGGAGTCGCACGAACCTCACTCCCGTCATTATGACGACGAAGTGCGCATCCCTGACCACGATAAAAAGCCAGAGTCCGTCCTGAGTGCTCCCTTATTGATCCCCAAGGCAACCCAAGAAAACCTCGACAGCCAAAAAAAATGTCCACAGCCATCAACATTCTGAAGGGGAAAGCCTCCGACTTTGTTCATAAAGTCGCTAGCAAGACTAATGGCTATGGCGATGCCGTACACACTACTCACACCGTACCCCTCGACCAGCACAAAGAACACGAGGAACACCACACTGAATCTGGCTCACCCAGCCTCGGTACTCAGCCGACACCAGCCCACCTTTCTCGCGGAAATGTTGCCGTACCTCAGGACATAATTGCACGCCCAGCTGCTGTCCATCATGATCCCAATTCGATAGCCATTCATTTTCAACCACACGCACACAATACCGCTGGCGAAATCCCCTCCACGAGCACCTGCAGCGTTGGAAAGCATCGTGGTTCATAGAAACTAGGATGATGCAGAGCATGATGTCCTTTTTTGTCTGGTGGGTGGGCAAGGTGATCCCAACAACTTGGATACTATTCACATCAAACCCACCAAGTGATCAGTGTGGTGAAGAACAAGATGCATTAAAGTTGACCAAATGCAACTTCATACGAGTTTTTATCGTAGTAATCTGTGCGGAACCTTGTGTTCAAGAGGTCGATTACAGTGCTCTGCGCAAACGGTCGAGCTCACGCTTCAGCGCCTCATTCTCCCTCCGCAGACTCTCATTCTCCCGAACTGTCGCTTGGAGCTGCTTCTCCAGACCTCCTTGACCCGGTGCAAGGTCCTGTCGATGCACCGAGTCTCCTCCAGACATAACAGCAATCGTTGTAGCGGTGGGAGCTCCTGCAATAGGGGAATCAGAAGCGAGTGACTGGGTCTTGCTTCCTGCAGAAGAAGGTGCACTGGCTGGGAGGCTTCCGGGCTTCAGACCAAGTCCTGCAAAAAGCTCCGTGAGAATCGTTCGCTGCTGCTCATTCTGACGATAAAGCGTGTCCAAATGGGCATGGACTGATTGAGTACCCGAAGTATCGATCAAACTTCCTTGTCCTCGCGAAAGGGATCCAGAAGGTGATGTGTTCGGAGTAGAGTGGGTCGATCCGCCGGCTTCTGCGCCGACACCTAGAAGTCCCAACAAACATGTTATAGGTCAATCCGCTTATCGTAGAAAGCACCATGGCATTAAATAGTCAATCAGACGTTCCTACCTGGGGGCACCTCTGTCCTTCCTTCGACACTGGAAACCTGGAATCGGCTACGCTTCCCCTGCGTTGTTCCAGTGGATGAAGTCGATGCGCTGTTAGGTGCTGAGTCCTTTGAAAACGTACTTGCTCCTGTCAACACAGGCGAATTCAACCCTGCCCCATTTGCTGATCCGCCAGAGGCTAGAGACGGATGGTTGTGGTGGGTCTCGAATCTGGATTTTGTATCTACATGAACGGTAAAAGTGTTAGAGAATGAGAAAGTAGCTGACAAGAAGCACGGTCGTGGCAAAGCACGGTAAACTCAAATGAAAACACACCTAACGGTCCCTGTTCCTGAGAAACCCCAATCTGTACACCATCTACATTGAAATCGATAGGCGAAGACGATAAGCTGCGCGAGGGGGACAAGAGTCCTTCGTTCGCTACAGCCTTCAATGTAGCGGGTGAAGATGAAGAAATGCTGAGGGTGTCTTTCACGCTGAAGCGACCTCTCCTGACTTCTGGAGTATTGATTGGTTCCAGATTGCTAGAGGATACACCGAGTCCGTGCAAGCCTTGACCTGGCTGCGCAGAGACAGTGGTAGGAACGACGTTGTTGAACGAGGGGGAAGGTGATGTCGCTGCACTTGCAGATTGGTTCATGTCCGTTCCACAGTTCGAAGGAGAAGGTGAGATGGCGAGGCTAGAATGAGATTCTTCGATCACAAAGCGTGATTTCTTCACCGGCTTATCGCTAGTAGGCGTAGCATTCAGAGTTGGTGTTCCGTCCTCTGAATAGCCCTCCAATGACCTGGATTCCATCACAGGTGTACCCATTGCTCCCGCCGAGGATATTGAGTCCGTGGTGGCAGTTGACACAGGGCGATCGGAAGTGTCAAATTTTACAGTGCGGGGTCTTCGGACTGGCTCACCATCATCATCACCATCAAAGTCCCAGGACACACCTTTCTGGGGGAGTGTAGCTTTTGGTGGTGCCTCTAGAATGGACGTGGAGTGCAGGTGGTTCGTAAGTTATATCAAAGTTGCAACAACATCTGATGCAAACGGTGTCCTTACTTTTGGGTGGTCTTTGTTCCAGAGGAGGAAGATTGTGCAGAAGGGCTTGAACGAGATACGACTTTTTCTTGGCTTGCTTGAAGAACGAGTGACTCAACAGCTTTTCAGCGGACGGTCTAGCAGCACGGAAGGTATATGAGTGTCAGCAAGACGTCAACAAGGACAATTCACGCCTTGAAGGCAGGCAACATCTCACCTTCGAGCTGGATCCTTTTGCAAGCAGGAATCGATCATCTCCTTGAGTAACTTGGAGTAGCGGTGCTTAGTCGACTCGCGATCGAGAGTAGGGGGGTCATTGGAGAGTGTCAGCATCAGAACCTGGATGGTGCGACATGGGTTCAATCAGTCAATGTTGGTTTGGTTGGGCAATCGACGCTCGAGTTTGAGAGAGCACGCAAATGAATATCCACCTTGATAGGAGGGTATTTAGCGAATGGAGCATGTCCAGTCGCCAACTCAATAGCAGTGATACCAAAGCTCCAAATGTCTGCCTTGTAATCATATCCTGCCTGCTCCATGACCTCTGGCGCCATCCAGCAAGGTGTTCCGACGAACGTTTTCCTCGTTCCACGTCTATCTCCATTCTCCATCAGCGACGACGAGACACCAAAGTCTGCTAATAGCACGGATCCATCGTCGTCCATCAAAAGGTTTCCAGCTTTGACATCCCTATATAGTATGGAGATGTTAAGCTGCCGACTCTAACCGCGATGAAAGAGTCTGGCACAGTATGGACAACTTGCCTGTGAATGTGCCCGTTCTTATGGAGATAATCCAGTCCCTGTAACGCTTGCTTCAATATGGTGGCAATGGAGATCTCATCAAAGCCATCCGGATGAGCTGTCTTCATGATATCCAAACACGACCCTGGAAAAAAAAAAATGACGAACAACAAGGTGAGTAATCAAACACATCGCGTCAATATTCAACCGTAATGCAGGAGGGCACGATAGACATGGAAACAGCTGCATTAGCCCAATGCTCAACCATTGCCCTAGCTCCCGCAAACATATGTTGTGATTGCTCGAGGCCTGGACCAACCTGCAGATAGATATGGGGTCACAATGTACAACTTGCTGTCAGCCACGAATGCTCCATTGACGCGTAGGACATTGGGATGCTTGCACAAGGCCATGACTTGAGTCTCCCTCCGAAGCTCGTCAATCTGGTTTCGCTCAAACATGTCGAGGTCAATGACCTTGATGGCAACACGTCTGTTCAACGGCTTATAGTAGGCATCATATACAACAGCCGAAGAACCATACCCTACACACAGAAAGGAGGGTAGCAAACTTGTTAGAACGTCTATGACATGAGATTGCGCCGAGGGCTGTTGCTGCACCTGCTGGCCGTTCACACGAAGGTGTTTTCGTACCAATGGGTAAGCGAATATCATAGTCCTCCGGGTTATTTGAGAACTGGTCGTCGTGCAGCGTCGCTGGAGGAACGCTGCTGATTGGCGAAGTAGGGATGTAGCCGGATCCACTATGGATGCTGCTTGGTCGCCTCATGGACCCTGAGGAGGAGATGCGTTCCATGGCTTGAGACCGTGCGAGGACACGAAGTGGTAGAGTTACTCAGTTGGGCGTGAGGTTCCTGAAGAAGGGGTTCCTGTGTATTTTTTTTTGTTTTTGCTGAAGGTTGGTTGTCCGAGGAAGAAAAAGGCGTGCGAGGGGATGAACAGACAAGATGGGTCAAGTGGGAAGCAGAGCTGGGATGAGCAGGGTTTTGTCCTTGTCAAGTGCCTCACAGTGGCAAGCATGGTTCGTTTTTGGGCCTTGTGGCGTCTTTGGCCTTGCCGGTTTGTGCAGACCATGCTGGTGCGCCATTTTCCTTGCATGTTCCCTTGCTCCACTCTTTCCCCCCCGGCAAGGCGGTCTGTCTCACGTTGCATTTGTTGGCATACTATATCCCTTTGCCCAAGTCATGCATGGCATGCTCTTTCGTGCCTCTGCCATGTCTGTATCGCATCGCATAGCATATAGCATGCACAGTGTCTTCTGGATGCTGTAAGCGGCGGCCGCCAACCAGTTGGTGGCGCCTGGATACGTCACCTGAGTTGTCGCTCGGCGATTGTTCAAAAACGCTGCAAAAAAAATTTCGCGAGTCTCTTCTTGCCTCCCTCACTTTGTCTTCACTGCCACACTTTGGCATCAGTCCACCCCCTTGCCCATCATCAACCGTCTGCCACTCGACTCTCGCTTGGTCTGCCAACCATCCTTCCTCCTCAAGTAAGCGCCCGCAGTCCGGTCCTTTGTAGTAGGAACGCTGATCTGCTTGTCTCAGGCTCACACTCCTGTGGCTCATTCTCAATCCACCCTTCTCTTAGGCTTCCATCCTCACAAATACAGTGGCAACCAGCTACACCGCTTTGGCCATCATTGAGCAAGCTTCGCCACCATGGACAACAGAATCCCAGAGCATCGCACCCAGAACTACAGGGCCAGGAATGCCTTCAAACCAGAGGAGCTAAGACGCAATCGTAACGAACTCAACGTCGAGCTCCGCAAGCAGAAGCGGGAGGAGAATCTCTCCAAGCGCCGTAACCTTGCTATTGCGGCCGAGTCGGAAGAGTCTGAAGACGAGGGTGTGGCAGCTGCTAACCACCAGGTAAAAGAAAAAGAAAAAAATAGCTTGACAAAAGGATTGCCTTCGTGATGTTGTGTGGTCTCCAGGATAACAAAGTCTCTGGACATGGTACTGTGGGACCACAGGATGACCTGGACATACGGAGAATAGAACTGGGGATACTCGAGATGTATCAGAAACAATCACCCTGATCGGACAGCGAACGGGACAGTCTGTTGTATGATGGCGAAGCAGCGATGGATGGACAATAGCTGCCAGCTAATATTGGCAACAGAGTCAGAGCAGGTACTCATATCCCTGCATCACTTTCTATTGTGCATTAGCTCCACGAACAGCTCCCTGCTATGATCCAAGGAGTCATGTCGGACAACGTTGAAGAGCAGCTTGGAGCTACCACCCGCTTCCGCAAGCTGCTCTCCAAAGAGCGCAATCCCCCTATCGACGAGGTTATTCGCTGCGGAGTGGTCCCAAGATTTGTTGAATTTTTGCGCTCCCCTCACGCTGTCGTCCAGGTACGTGTTTATATCCAATCGACTCCTTGCGTTTTCATCGACGAAGGGCCACTTACTAATAGTGATGTTCATTCATTTCACTCACGGATAGTTTGAGGCCGCCTGGGCGTTGACCAACATTGCGTCGGGCACATCCGCTCAGACTCACTTTGTGATCGAGGCTGGAGCAGTGCCATTGTTTGTGGAATTATTGAGCAGCCCTGTCGCTGATGTCAAGGAACAGGTATGAATTTCGCACCCAGAAGAGACGAACAACATGTGAAGTATTGAAGTTTAGTGTCCTCATCCAACATCAACTCCTGATAGGCTGTCTGGGCTCTTGGAAACATTGCAGGAGATAGTCCTCGCTGCCGTGACATTGTTCTTCGCGAGAATGCTTTGATGCCTCTTCTCGCCCTTCTTCACGAGAACAACAAGTTGTCTATGCTTAGAAACGCCACTTGGACTCTATCTAACTTCTGCCGCGGAAAGAGCCCTCCACCAGACTGGAACTTGGTAAGATGGAGTCTCTTAATCTGTCATCCTAGAGTATCTGCGTATGTATGAATTTGGTTGTACTCCTTGCAACTGACACTCCTATCCTGAACGCTAGATTTCCCCTGCTTTGGGAGTCCTCGCCAAGTTGATCCACTCGGCTGATGATGAGGTTTTGATTGACGCATGCTGGGCCATGTCCTATCTCTCTGACGGAACCAACGAAAAGATCCAGGCAGTTATTGAATCAGGTGTCTGCCGTCGTCTTGTCGACTTGCTGATGCACAACATGGCTTCTGTTCAAACTCCTGCTCTGCGTTCTGTCGGAAACATCGTGACCGGAGACGATGTACAGACCCAGGTCATCATCAACTGTGGTGCCCTCCAGGCGCTGCTGATCCTTCTTTCGAGTCCCAAGGACAATATCCGCAAGGAGGCGTGCTGGACCATCTCCAATGTCACTGCAGGAACCACAGTACAGATTCAAGCTGTTATCGATGCCAATCTCATCCCTCCTCTGATCAACACCCTTCAGACCGCAGACTTCAAGACGAAGAAAGAGGCATGCTGGGCCATTTCAAACGCAACTTCAGGTGGTTTGAACAAGCCTGATCAGATCAGGTATCTTGTCAGTCAAGGGTGCATCAGGCCATTGTGCGACATCTTGGTCTGCCAAGACAACAAGATCATCCACGTCGCGTTGGATGGTCTTGAGAACATCCTGAAGGTTGGAGAGATGGACAAGGAACATACGAATGGTGTAAACCAGTTCAGCATATTCATCGAGGACTCTGGTGGAATGGAGAAGATCCATAACCTTCAAGCCCACGACAATACTGAAATTTACAGAAAGGCTTACGGCATCATCGACAAGTACTTTGCTGAAGAAGAGGATGAGGATACCGGATTGGCGCCCCAGATCAACGCCGAGACAGGTGCTTTCACCTTTGCATCCACTGGAGCCCCTCAGGGCGGTTTCAACTTTGATCCCAACAGCATGCAGTAAAATAGTTTCCCCTGAAATCCAGGAGGCACTTTTAGCACCATCCTTTTCACACACCCACACCCACACCCCATCCCTCTTGTCTCATTGCCTTCAAAATAAACGCTTCAGAGTTGATAAAACGTTGGTAAGCCTCGAGTGTAAATGTCAGAAAATTGAGAAAGGAAGAGCTACTCCAACAGGTCTAATCCCAGCACCTGCACTTTGTTGATGTTCGAGTGGAACATGGATTCTCATTCCTCT
>Ga0247824_10002650_pt1 | contig 10050 bp, 5 predicted proteins | sample 13C_PalmiticAcid_FD_194412 | JGI IMG/M metagenome (GOLD analysis project Ga0247824, IMG submission 194412) | Soil microbial communities from agricultural site in Penn Yan, New York, United States - 13C_PalmiticAcid_Day48 | ecosystem: Environmental > Terrestrial > Soil > Agricultural land... | reverse complement strand
CGTCTCCCGTTCCGCCATGAGCGGACCGAGCGCTTCGATCGCGGATCTCGCGGAGTCGCGCAGGTCGAGGTGCTCGGTTCGCAGCGTGATCCGCCCGCGCGAGATCCTGGCCACGTCGAGGAGATCGTCGAGCAGCCGTGCCATGTGATTGGCCTGGCGCGCGACGACATGACCCGCTTCGTGGCACGCGTCGTTCGCCCAGCTCGCGGTGTCGAGCACGCGCGTCGCGCTCAGGATCGCCGCCAGCGGATTGCGCAGCTCGTGCGACAGCATCGCCAGGAAGCGCTCGCGCCGGTGAACGGCCTCCTGCATCTCGTGCTCGGCGAGCCGGCGCTCGGTGATGTCGATGAATGTCACGACTGCACCGATCACCTCGTTGTGGTGGAGGATCGGGTGGCTCCAGTACTCCACGGGGAACGACGTGCCATCGGCGCGCCACAGCACCTCATCGTCCACGTGCGTCCCGCCCCTGTGGCGCATCGCCTCGTAGATCGGCGACTGCTCCGGCGGATACGCGGAACCGTCCGGACGCGTATGGTGGATCAGCGAGTGCATCTGCTTGCCGAGCAATTCAGATGACGACCGATAGCCGAGCAGGCGCGCGCACGCCGTGTTGCAGAACGTGCAGACTCCGCTCAGATCGATGCCGTAGATCGCCTCCGCGGTCGAATCGAGCAGCAGGCGGATGCGCTCCTCGCGCTCGGCTATCTCCTGCTGTGCTGCGACGAGCTCGGTGATGTCCCGGGCGATCGCGGAGATTCCAGCAATCGTGTTCGCGGAGTCACGGATGGGCGAGTAGGCCACCGACACCGCGATGGTCGTACCGTCCTTGCGAAGCCTTGTTGTTTTCAGCCGTTCGACGGAACGGCCCGAACGCAGGTGCGCGAGGATCTCGTCGAGCTCCTCTTTCTGCCCCGCCGGGTAGAGGAAGCTCGCGTGACGTCCGACGGCCTCTTCACTCGTGTAGCCATACAACCGGAGCGCACCTTTGTTCCACGTGCTGATCACTCCGTCCAGGGTGGTCGCAATGATCGCGTCGTCGGATGATTCGACGATCGCCGACAGCTGGGCGAGGCGCGAGCGCGCCTGTTCGAGCGGAGAGATGTCGGTGAGCGTGAGCACGACTCCATCCGGCCCGTGATACGGCTGCGGTAACGCGAGCGGTCCTGCGTCGGCCGGCTCCCGCCTGCGCGCGCGATACGGAATGATGCGGAGAAAGTAGCAGCGCTGCCGCCTGTCCCAGGTCTGCGCCTCGATCGTCGCGCCATCCTGCAGCACACGCTCGATGTCCGACACCAGCGTCGGGTATGCGAGGTCGTGCGCGAACGTCTTCACCGGACGGCCGACGTCATGCGGGATCAGGCGGAAGATCTCGGCGATCCGCGGGGTGAACTTGCGGATGCACAGCTGCCGATCGAGGAACATGGTCGCGACCTCGGTGCCGTTCAGCAGGTGCTCGATGTCGTCGTTCAGTTCCTGCAGCTCGAGATTCTTCTTCTGATACTCCGCGTTGACGGTGTACAGCTCCTCGTTGACCGAGTGCAGCTCTTCGTTCGTGCTCTGCAGCTCCTCGTTCGCGGCAATCAATTCCTCATTGGTGGCCTGCAGCTCCTCGTTGGCCGCCTCGTGTTCCTGAACGACAGCCTGCAGGTGCTGCTTCGTATAGGCGAGCTCGTCCTCCAATGCCTCGACCTGGTCGTGGCTGAGCGCAGAGAGATGCTGCGAATTGCCCGGCGCATCGTCGGCGGTGCCGGGCACGTCGACGAAGGGCGGCACCAGCGCCGCAGCCTGCGACGCGTTCGCCTCGACGAGCGAGATCAGCACGTGCAGGAGAGAACCGTGGCTGTCGAGGAGCGGTTCGGCGATCACGGCGAAACGGCGTCCGTCGCCCGCTGGCGCCGGTTCGTATCGCACGCTCTCGACATCGCGTCGCACGCGGTGGAGAACGGCCGACACCACGGGCCGAAGCTCGTCGTCCAGCATGTCGAGGACGTTCTGCGACTGACGACGGCCCTTGACCTTCAATAGCGTCTCGATACCGCCGAAGGCGTCGACGAGCTGCCCCTGGTCGTTGACGAGGAAACTGGGCGGCATGAACCGGTCGAGGAGGCGATCGTACGTGGCGAGCAGCTGCGGGGCGAGGCCGACGTGCCGCTGCGGAACGGGGATCGTGCCGCGCTGGATGCCCGTTGCCCGAGGCAGCGGCAGCTTCAGGTCTTTCGGCAACCCGAGATCACGTCGCTTGCGGTAGATCTTCGCGTGCTCGTCGATCGTGTCGAACTCCTCGAGCAGCGCGCCCGGGCTCTCGCTCGAGCCGAGAAACAGAAACCCGCCAGGCTTCAGCGAAAAGTGGAACAGCGTCAGCACCGTTTTCTGCGCGTGCGGCTGGAAGTAGATGAGCAGATTACGGCACGCGATGAGGTCCATCTTCGTGAACGGCGCATCGCGGATCAGGTTGTGCGGCGCGAAGACGATGCTTTCGCGCAGCGTCTGCGAGATCTGGTACCCCTCGGGCTTGAGGGTGAAGAAGCGATCGACGCGCGCCGGCGACATGCCTTCGAGCTGTTCCTCCGAGTAGATGCCGGCACTGGCGGCCTCGAGCGACGCCTTGTGCACGTCGGTCGCAAGTATCTTCACGTTCACCGGTTTGCGCCGCGCGGCGAATCGCTCGTGCAGCAGCATGCCGATGGAGTACGCCTCCTGCCCGGTCGCACATCCCGGTACCCATACGCGAATCTGTTCGTCGGGCGACGCGCGCTCGACGAGTTCCGGAATGATGCGGTGCTCGAGCGCCTCGAATGCCTCGTCATCCCTGAAGAAACGGGTCACGCCGATCAGCAGATCTTCGTAGAGCGAGCTCACCTCGCGCGGATCGCTGCGCAGCTGCTCGACGTACATGTCGAGGTCGAGCGAGCGGTTCAAGCCGAGACGGCGCTCGATTCGTCGCGTGACCGTGCCCGCTTTGTAATGGGAGAAGTCGATCCCGTACTCGTCGCGAAGCAGGCGCATGATGGCGTCGACACCGCGGTCTTCGCCGGCGCCCGTTCGTTCCGCCGTGACGTCGCCCTCGTTGCGCGCGAGCGAAGCCAAAGTGGACGCGATCTCCTCAGGTGGCAGAACGTGATCGACGCTGCCGGTTCGCATCGCGCTCAGCGGCATGCCGTTGAACTGCGCGGTATCCGTCGTCTCGCAGAGAACGGTGCCGCCCGCCTTGCTCACTTCCTGCACACCGCGCGATCCGTCGCTGCCGCTGCCGGAGAGGATGACGGCAACGGCTTGCGGTCCGAGGTCCTGCGCGAGCGAACGGAAGAAGAGATCGATCGGCAGCGTGAGGCCGGATCGCGGATCCCGGTCGTTCAGCAGCAGCCGGCGTCGCCGGATGATCATTTCCTTCATCGGCGGCAGCAGGTAGACCGTGTTCGGTTCCACCGGCATGTCATTTTCAGCCTGCCGGATGGGCATCGACGTCCGTCGCGACAAAAGCTCATCCATGAGGCTCTTGAAGTCGGGGGAGAGGTGCTGCAGGACGACAAAGGCCATCCCGGTGTCGGTAGGAAGATGGGTAAAGAGACGTTCCAGTGACTCGAGCCCGCCCGCCGAGGCGCCGATGGCGACTACATGGAAGTCCTGAGTCTCGGGAGAGACGGATGGTGCATTTTGCGCCGCGATTTCGACTGAATTCTGTTCACTCGCCTGTTGCGCCTGATGTTTGCCGTACGTCATACGGTTCACGAGTCGATCGTTTTCGACGTTCCAAACCCATCCAGAGCACAAATCGGGCCAAGGTCAGCTGTGATACTTCCACTGCTGAAGGCTGAATTCAGTCGAGCGAGCAAGTTCGATCGGCATGGAGCAGGAACGCTTCGCCAGGTTTTGGCGCGGGGAGACCGCGGGGCAAGGGGACACGGATGCGGACGCTTCCTATCGAGCCCACCACCTCCTGGTGATCGACGAGATCGATCAGATGGTCGACGGTCATGCGGAACTGTGCCGGGCCGGGGCCGGGTCGCAGCGCCTCGGGGCGAACGCCTGCTTTGTGACCGTCGCACTCGATGACGGTGTAGCCAAGAATTTCCGCGACCACCGCCGCACCGGGATTCGACACGACCTCGTCTTTCGTGCCCGCCGCGCGCACGCGACCATCCACGATGACGACGACGTCCTGCGCGAGGCGGAGCGCTTCGCGATGATCGTGTGTGACGATTACGGTCGTGGACCCGAAGGCGCCGAGCAGACGGGGTAACTCGTCGAGCAGCCGCGCGTAGGTAGCGGGATCGAGGCCGCCGAGCGGTTCGTCCAGAAGGGCGACCCGAGCGCGAAGACATACCGCGCGCGCAAGGCTGACGCGCCTGCCTTCTCCGCCCGACAGGCGGTCAGCGCGCCGGTCGAGCAGCTCCCTTATCCCCAGCAGACGAGCGGCTTCATCCGTACGTACACCGCGTTCGTGCTTCGGGACGCGACGAAGCCTCAAGCCCAACTCGAGGTTCTCGCGAACGGACTGGCTGAGGAACACGTTTTCCTGGAACACGAACGCGACATCCGGACGTTGCCGCGGACGCACGACTGTGTCACCGATGAGGACCCGTCCGGCCGTGGCCGGTTCGAGACCGGCGATCAGCCGAAGCAGTGTCGTCTTGCCGGCGCCGTTCGGCCCGAGGATCGCCGTCGTGCGATCGCCTCGGAGCAGCAACGAGCGGATGTCGAGCACGACACGTCCGTCACGGTCGAAACGGAGCCCTTCCACACGAACGTCCATTACGCGCGCCGGCGCTGCTGGATGACGGTGAGAGTCAGGTTCACCGCGAAAGACAGCGCGAGCAGCAGGACACCGAGTGCAAGCGCGCGCTCCACTTCCCCGCGACTCGTTTCGGTCACGATCGCGGTGGTCAGCACACGCGTGCTTCGCTCCAGGTTGCCGCCCACGGTCATCGACGCGCCGACCTCGGAGATGATGCCGCCGAATCCAGCCATGACGGCGACGAGCAGACCGAGCTTCGCTTCACGGGCGAGCAGCCAGATGGTACGCAGCCGGCCCGCGCCCAGAACCGCGAGAAGGTCCGGAAGCCGCGGCGGCAGCGCCTGCAGGGAGGCGACAGTGAATCCCACCACGATCGGTGTGGCGATGAGGAACTGCGCGATCACCATCGCGCCACGGGTGTAGATCAGATCGAGGTATCCCAAGGGGCCGCTGCGCACGAGCAGCAGCCAGACCACCAGTCCGACCACGACTGGCGGCATGCCCATCGCAGTGTTGATGAAGCCAAGAACGAGTGTGCGACCGCGGAACCTCGTTCGCGCGATCGCATATCCGGAAGGGACGCCGATCAGAACGGCGAGTATGGTCGCCGCTCCGGAAATGAGCACGGTCCGCGCGGCGATCACTGCTACGCCGGATCGGCTCCCGGCGAGGAGCCCCCACGACTGCCGCATGCCGTCGAGGAGCTCGCTCACTGACGTCTCGGCAGCGCGTCGGGAAAGAACAGCGACTGGCCGTACTCCTGCCGCTTGAAGTCTCCGATCACCTGCTGGATCACCGGAGAGACCAGAAAGGCAACGAATGCGCGCGCGCCCTCGATCCTGATGTTCTTGTGCTTCGCGGGATTGACGACGTACACGTGGTAGATGTTCAGAAGGGTGGGGTCCCCTTCGAAGGCAATCGTGAGTCCGAGACGCTTGCGCAGGGCGAGGTACGTGCCGCGGTCGGTAAGGGCGTAGGCGCGCTTCTGGTCCGCAACGTTGAGCGTCGCGCCCATCCCCTGCCCTGTCTCCTCGCGCTTCGCGAGCGATCGGGGATCCACGCCCGCCGCGGCCCAGAGTGCGAGCTCCTGCTTGTGTGTGCCTGAATCGTCGCCACGGGAGATGAATCCTGCGCGCGCCGCAATGGCTTTCATCGCCTCTGCAATGGCCTTCGAGCCGCGCACTCCGGCAGGATCCTCCGGCGGACCGACGATAACGAAGTCGTTGTGCATGACGGGGCGACCCTCGACCAGATCTCCGTCGCCTACGTACTTCTTCTCAGCATCGGGCGCGTGCACGAGCACGACATCGGCGTCGCCGGTGGACGCCATCCGCAGCGCGGCGCCGGTGCCTACCGCAATGACCTTGACCTCGATCCCGCTCTCCTTTTCGAATCGCGGCACCAGAACGTCCAGCAGCCCGCTATCCTGCGTGCTCGTCGTCGTGGCGAGCACGATCGCGTTCTGCGGCCGCGCGTGAGCGGCGGTGGTGAGCGCTGAAACGACGGCGAAAACGCAGCAGAGCCCGCGAACGATCCCGCCCATGACGCCCCCCTTCAGAAAATGACGGCTGCGGACAGTCGAAACTCGTTGTTCGTCAGCTCCACCGTTTCGTGCTTGCGGGTGTAGTCCGCCTGCAGTTTTCTGTTGTGTCCCTTGAAGTAGTAGGTGAGACCGGCGGTATTACGGCTCGTATTGGTCTCGCCTGGATCGCGTTCGACGTCCCAGTCTTCACGGCGCAGCGCGAACCCGAGCCGGCCGGAGCCTATCTGTCCGGGCAGCAGAAAACCGCCCTGCAGGTAGTAGCCCTGTAATCGTCGTGTCGCCAGGCCGGGATCCAGGTAGTCGTCCTCACGATCGACCCACGCGCCGTCGATCGTGAGCGCCGCCGCGCGAGCGAACGCCTGTTCGAAGAACGCCTCCACCGCAAACGCCCGGTAGTCACGTTTCTGCGACTGAAACGCACCGTCGTCGCGCGGGTCGAGACGGGCGTTCTGCATGTCCAGCTGTCCGGCGACCTGCAGTACGCGCCGGGCGCCGAGATACGTGCCGGCGTAGCTCAAGCCCTCTTCGCGGCTGAACCAGTTGTAAGCAGCGCGCGTCGAAAGCCGGAAGCTGCTCTCGGTGTTTCGCGTTTCCTGATCGGAACCGTCGAAAAGCGCGACCCGGTATTGAAGGGCGTTCACGTTGCCCCACGCCATCGCGCCAAGATCGCGGATTCCCTCGCGGGCGGGGCGCTGCGACGGCAGCGTGCCGCGGTCGACGAGCAGCTGATTGAATCCGGACTCGAGATTGGCGCGGAGGAAGGGAATCTTGAACTGCCCGGCCGTGACCTGCAGCCTCTCATTCGCGCGGTAGTTGATGTAGGCGTCCTTCAAGCGGATCGAGCCATCGTCGGTCAGCAGCTTGCCGCCGATGTTGTCCTGCCCTGCCTGGAGATAGAAGCTGACCGACTCGGATGGCCGTCCCTGGAATATGATCCGCGCCCGGCGCACGAGAAAATCGTTGATCGTTTGCTCCTGATCGGGAAGGCTCTGGCGCTCGCCGATGTCGGCCCAGACCATCACCCGCGCTTCGACCTGATATTTCGGCGGTTCGGCGGGCGGTGCCGTTTGGGCGTAGGCGGGCGACGGCCAGCAGGCGGCCAGCAGCGCCACAGCGACCAATGAACCGCAGGGCGCCTTCATTCGTTCGGCCTCCTTATGCTCAGATGAGCACAATGAGGATGCTATGAGAGGCGCGCGTTATCGTCAAGACGAGGGGCGGCGACCGGTCTCGCGACGGAACGTCCGGTGAAAGGTTCGCAAGACGAGATCATCGAGAGGCGCGCGGAACCGCCGGTAGGCATCGATGAATCGCCGCCCGTCCGCAGTCAGCCGCAGCCGCGTGCGGGTTCCGCTTCCGCTGTGTTCGAGAAATGCGAATCCCGCGGCATCATCCAGCTCCCGGAGCAGTCCCCACGCGTAGCGGTACGACATCTTCATGCTCGCCGCGGCGCTGCGCAGCGAGCCGAGCCGGTCCACGGCTTCGAGAAGATCGGCCTTACCGTCGCCGAACAGCGTTCTCGGGCCGAGGGTCAGCCAGAACTTCGCTTTGACGCCGAGCCGTGACGGTTTTCGTTTCATTCGTCATGCCTCGCCATAAGACAAGGCGAGTGTAACGCCAGCCGCCGCTGACGTCGTGCGCGCTCGGTTTCGGCGGGATCCATCCACTGCGATGCGATGACGACGTCGAATCCTGAAACGCGCACCGCGCACGCGGTAGCGGCAAGCGTGCTGCTCGCCTGTCCACCTGCTGTCGCACGAGCGGCAGGTTGGCCCTGCGCAGGCGATGTGTGAACGGCAGGACCGCCACCAAACTGAGAAGGGCGGCCACCGTTATTCCGTCTGCGATCGTCCGCAGACGGTCTCTGCCGAAGTTCGCGCTGACGCGGTGGACGCCAGCCGGAACATCCACCGCCATGTACCCGGACCTCGCATCGATTGATGGTGAGACATGCCGGCCGTCAACGCTGGTTCGCCATCCGGGGTAAAACGGCGAAGTGATCACCAGCTTCACGGGCTCGTGTGCCGTGACGACGAGGTGCAGATGCGCATCAGTCGCAGATGTCGCCCAGATTTCGGCACCAGCCGTCGCCCGCCATCTTCCGAGTGCCGGATCGCCTTTGATGCGCACGGTGATTGGATCGTAGGCGCGCTCGCGAAAGGCCATTCTGCGTGCACTCTCAGTTGCCGGCCACGCTGGATGATCGATCCTCATCTCCGGCCGTTCCTGGGTTGCCGCCATCGCTCGATACATCTGTGTCTGCTGCCACTGCAATACCACCACACACAAGATCACGATCGCCTGTATCGCCGGAGGTCGAATGCAGGAAAGCACGATGGCCGCGAGCACACCGCACGCGATCGTCGGAATCATGAGCAGACGCCACGGGTACTGCACGAAAGCTATGGGGCCGATCGCTTCCCACACAAAGGCGGCAGGCTCGGTCATCATGAAAAGAGCTAGCAGCACCACCAGAAGACAGCCCACGGTCGTGACCGGTGAACCGCGAAGGCTGTGACGGAAGCGAGGAACCGCGAGCACCGCGAGCGAGGACCCGAGAACGATCCACTGCACGACGCCGAGTTGCGTGGACATCCGGTCGGTATTCTCCGCGCCGGAGCCACCGTAACCCCAGGAACGGTCGAACCACCATTCCGGACGCACGAAATGTCGGTGGTAGTCGAAGGACCCGGTCGTCAGGGCGGCGATGTGGACCTCGTTCATCTGCAGGATGGCGGGCAGCACGTAGAAGGCTGCCATACCCAATCCGAGCAGGACTCCGATGACGGCAAGCCCGAACAGCCGGACTGGCAGCCGGCCAACGATCCATGAGCCCACCAGCATGCCGACGGCGAGCGGCGCAACGATGAGTGCCGTCGGCAGATGGCTGGTCAACAGCAGCGCGATCGTGACGGCGAGCAGGACGACAAATCTCCGTCTGCCGGTTCGCAGCACGTCGTCGAGCGCCCACAACACGCCAGGGGTCAAGGCGATGGCCGTCAATTCCGGATAAGCAGCGCGCACGTAAACGTCCAGCAGCAGATACGGAGACCACAGGAACACCGCAGCCGCCAGACTCGCGGGAAGCGACCCGAGCGGTCGGCACAGCAGGAACATGAAGACCGCCCCGCCGGCCCACGCAATCGCAATCGCAAGCTTCATCGCACTCGCGAGGTCCGGACCCGACCAGTGAAGAAACGCGACCAGGTAATAGAAGCCGACCTGGTAGTGGTTGAAGAGCGGTTGGCCGAGGCCGGCGGCAACACCTTCCACCCAGCGGACGGGCAGCTGGCCTTGCATGAGCGCACGGTTGAAGAGAAAGGAGTAGGTTTGATGAGCGCCCGCGTCGTGACCGGTCAGAGAGCCCGGCAGGAGCACGGGCGCCGCGAGCGGCACGATGCTCAGCACGACCGCTGTGTAGGCGGCATACCGGCACACACGAGTCAACGCGTGCGGTGCCGCGGTGCGCTGACCCTGTTCAGCGGGCACGAAGGACCGGGACATCTGGATGGGCCCACCGTAGCAACGAGCGATCCAGCGAGGTGTCACCGGAAAGCGCGAGGCTCGATCGCAACGCGATCAGTTCAACAGGTCAGACCGACACGGGCGTGTAAAGATGACGCTGCATCCGTCATCGACTTCGGGGACCGCGGCGGCGCGGTTTTGAGCCGGAAGGATTCGCCTGGTGGATCGCGACACGGAAGGAAGACCTGAGGCAGGCGGAAATGCATCAGCGCGGCGCAGCATCCTACTTCCCGTTCGCCGGCAC
>Ga0247824_10002646_pt1 | contig 10060 bp, 12 predicted proteins | sample 13C_PalmiticAcid_FD_194412 | JGI IMG/M metagenome (GOLD analysis project Ga0247824, IMG submission 194412) | Soil microbial communities from agricultural site in Penn Yan, New York, United States - 13C_PalmiticAcid_Day48 | ecosystem: Environmental > Terrestrial > Soil > Agricultural land... | reverse complement strand
CCCCTTCACCCCCCCCTTATATCCCGCCTCCGTCTCTCTGCCACTCCCTCCTTGCTAAGAGACACGTCTTGGACTGGCCGGACAGGTTGCAAAACTCTTTGCCGACGCCTCCACCATCGCCTTGACCTCGTTCATCTCGCCATACCGCGCAGACAGACAGATTGCGCGGGATCTGCACGCAACTGCCTCCCAGGCAGGTGACGACCCTCTTCCCTTTATCGAGGTCTTCGTCGACATCCCCCTGGAGGAGGCCGAGAAGCGGGATCCCAAGGGGTTGTACAAGAAGGCACGAGCGGGAGAAATCAAGGATTTCACGGGTATATCTGCCCCCTACGAGGCGCCCGAAGCACCTGAAATCACCATTCGAACGGACCAGCTCAGCGTCGAGGAGTGTGTGCGCAAGATTGTGGAGTACTTGGCAGAGAAGGGCTTGGTGACCCAGACGCAGGAGACCAGGTGATAGACAGGCGGGAGGGGATTGATCCGATTGTATTATATTTCGCCATCTGCACGACACGATCCATGTATCGCGTGTGTTCTCAGCGACGAAGAGGCTCTTTTGCTGCTGTGGCCGGATGTGATCCTGGAGCGAAGAGACCGGACATCTATGAACCAGCGATCTCAAGCTGGGGGCTTCCCGAGCTTCGCCGTTGCCCGTCCTCCACCCCCCACCCTTCGAGCTCACTATGGGAGGACGATCTCGTAGTACACATAGGCCGTGTACTCGCTGCCTTCTGCGGCGCCCAAACCGGCAGCCGCCATCTCGGACGTTAGTGCAGTGTCGTCCTTGGTAACCCGCCCTCGTTTATCCCGCCCGAACGCGTTTCCGCCAAGATACGAGTACGCCGAGTCCAAAGCCGTCTTGACCTTTTTCGCCTGCTTGCCCGTTGTCTGCCACCACATCAGCCAACAGCTTCCTGGACGCAAATGCCGTTTGAGGACCTACCTTGACAAGCGCACACACAAACTCCAGCGGCAGGCCATATCTCAGGACCGTCTCAACGAAGACCCTGAGGGTCAGAACATGGGCCCAGATCATGACGGCCTCGCTCCAGCCTGTCCGTCCCAGTCTCAGAGCCTCGCCCCAGACCTTCTTTTCTTCCCTGGCGACGCGGTCGAGTTCACGCTGCTCCTCCTCTTTCCCCCCCTCGACGTACTTGTACTGTCTAGGCGTCCACTTCTGCTCCCGGCACTTTTGGAGGAACTCGGCGCTCGTCTTCTTGAAAGTCGTTACCGCGAAGAGCGTGAATTCGTCGTCTTGGGCGACCTGGACGGACGACCGCGGGACCACCATGGGAGCAAGGGTCTCGTAGCTCCGGAGAAAGTCCTTGCGCGCGTTCGTCGGCACCACAATCAGATGGGTCTCCAGGTACTCGGAATCCTGGACCAGCAAACTCGGATCAACGATGGGCGTCAATGATTTAGTCGACAGGTTTCCCCTGACTCATGTTAGCGTTGCCGGCCCAGCGCCCCGAGATGAGGCTTGCTCTGCCCGCCTACGTTTGTTTCCTCTGCAACGCCGCCAGCGTGGTTTTGACTCCGTTATACTGGCCGAACTTGGCCTTGACGTCATTGTCGATGTTCTGGAGCTCCTTCTGAAGGTTCTCAATCAGCTCCGCTAGGGGTCGATCCGCTCGGTACCGGACTTTATTCCACTGGAAGGTGCGAAGATAATGGTCGGTGGGCTCTGAGGATGGTTGTTAGACATGTCGTGAGACACGGCGTGGGGTAGCGGAGCCCGAGAAACCTTACTATCGTTGACCATTTTCTGCTCTGATGCTTTGTCCTCATCGCCATCTAGGATCGCCTTCAGCGAGTCGGCCACCTTGGCAACTGCGGCCTCGCAGCCCGCACTGAGCTTGGCGAGGTCATCTGCGTGCTGCACCAGAGCATCAAGGGTGCCGATCTTGAATGAGGGTATCGAAAAGGGTAGCGTCTCCCCGTTGTCGCGCCCGATGGTAGTGGCGAGCGCCGTCAAGGGGTCATCGTCGAATATCCTAAGCGGCAGGGAAACAAGAATGTACTGAGTAGGTTGCATGATCGGCTCTCGTCCCACGCGGTTCTCGGTATTCGGAGTGGAAGACAGGGAATACAGGCAGCCGCTCGTCAGGGAACAGGACCTCGCTCGCCGGAAGCTAGCAGTCGATGAGAAGGCGACGGTTGTCGGGGAGGAGGAGGGGACGGTATCGCGCTGGATCGAGCTACGGCTGCCGGCTCGTCAGTTCGAGGGGTCCGAGGTTGGGCTGCGTTTGCAAATACCGTGATTCGGGACCGAGTCCGGCGGAGGTGCATGTACAATGCAGTAGAGAGAGATTGTGATGGGATAGGGGCTGAGACGCTGAGCAGAGAACTGGGGCTGCGTGTGAGCTCTCGCAACACTGACTGCGGCGAAGCAGGCGGTTGGTTGGAGTTGATGCGACACGCATGGGTGGGGTCGGCCGGGTGGGGAGGTGAGCTTGCGCAAGGAGCAGGGTTTCGAGGTCTGGGGGTAATTACAGAGATAACCATCCGTACATGTGGATAATTACACGAGCTTCCTCTGCCAATCCACACCGTCCGTATCATACCGCATGTTGCTGTATTGTTTGGATGGCGCTGTAAATTACGGAGTGCTCCAGGTGGCTCAGCTCCATCGGGTGCGTACCTCGCCTCAGGTGTCCTAACACAACCGACACCAGGATGCGCCGACAAGGATGCAGCCAAGCCCCAGGCGTCTCTTGGTTTGGCTGGACCGACTCAACTCACGACATCCATAACGACGGCACCTGACAGCCACCGGCGCGCCTCGACTGCAAACCAAGATGCCAGTTGCATTCTGACCCACGGCTTGCTCGGGTTTGCTGGTCCAATTTCGTCCTCGCAACTGTGTCACCGCCTCCTCCTCTCGCCCGCGCGAGCACCGCCGCAGGTTTTGTTGCACAAGACCAACCTCCTCACGCCAATCCCCCCGCCTCGATCGAATTGAGCTGGCGCGAACCGCTCGTCAATCCAAACAACACCCCCCCTTTCCGGCACTTCATTGAGTCAAGGGAGGCTCTACGGCAGCGATTCGCGTCGCGCGCCCTTCCCGTGGGAGCCGAGTCGAGACGATCGCAGCACCATTTCCTGCCTCCGCCGCATTCGAGCCCTTTGCTGGCCGTCAACCTCTGGGTTCTCCGCTGAACTTTCTGTTCTCGACGCCCGCCGAATATGGGGTTGGCATCCTGATCGCAAGCCTGCCGCGCCGCAGCACTCGGTCTACCAGGAGACCCCTTCGAACTGCCTCCTACCCTCCAATCAATACCCGTTGTCGACGCGCCAACGTTGTAGCCCGTTCAAGTAGCTGGAGCCCCAATGGCAACATCATCGGGTAAGAGCCGCGATCCGGCTCTCGTTCTTGTGGGACCACTCGCTAATCGCGCTGCCGGCGGCGCCACCACACAGCTCCCGCTCCCGTAACTCCCTCCACGGCCGCCTTGAAGGCGACGTCCTCGACATGCGTTCCTTCGACGTCCACACGATCGGCGCCATCTACACATGTGTCAGGCGGCAGTTTGGCGTCGGCGGGCGCCTTGGGCCCCGTTGTTGCCTCGACCGTCATCCCCTCCTCCGAGTCGAACCCCCAAGATACGTCCGCCGCCACCCCTAGAGATGGCCGAATCCGCAACCCCGTGCCCAGCAAGCTCAAGGGGAAGACCGATGGCTCCAAAGGAAACTTCGGCGTTATGCAGATAGAGGTTGCTGGGAGGAGCGAGGCCACCGACCGAGATGCAGAAGCAAAGCGGACTAGCGAAAGCACCGAGCTGGCCGCCAAGCGCGCATTCGAGAATGGCTATGTCTCCCTCAGGCGAAGCCGGTTCGTCCACCTTCCCGACGAACCCGTGGCGAAGCCCTTCGTTCCCTCATCGACCCCCGCGCCAGCGCCGCCCCAGACTCAACGCCCTGCACCACTGGGGCCTGAAGAGACCAAGTCCGAACAGGCGCGTCTCCTGACCCTCTTGCGAAGTTTGCATCCCGTGCTCGTTGTGGATCAAATATGCAAGGCACTGGCGTTTTTTGGCGGCATTCCTGGAGCACTACCACCTGCGAACGGCGGCTTTCCGGAAAGCGCAGAGGCAAATGGGCCGGGTAGCCTTTTCGTTGGCTGGATCGCAGAAATATTTCCCAGGTTGGGAGGGAACTCGGGACAGCAAAACCTGGACCCCACTCGTCAGCTGGACAATCCTCAGCCCGTGAAGCGCAAGCGAGGCCGGCCGAAAGGGAGCAAGGCCACCAAAGCCCGGAAAGACAAGGGGGTCAAGAAGGGTTCCGCCAAACCGTCGACAAACCCGGCCCTCGGCCAGCCATCCGAGGTTCCGGATGATAGCTGGGTCGACGATGATGACAACGGTATGGAAGCTACCAACGATGTTGATGCAGGCGTGATACTCCCCGCACGGCCCACAAGCCCTATTCCGCAGCCGCAGGGTGAGGCTTACAATTCACATCCGGTGCCTCTGAACCCCAGCCAAACCCCCAGCTCAGCGCTCAGGACTTCATTACCTGGAGCTCCGGCCGTTGGTGGTGCTGCAACGGACGGGACCCCGAGTGCGAGGAAGAGAGGCCGCCCAAAGGGGTCAAAGAACAGGCCCAAAGACTCGGCCCCGAACCCCCTACAAACCCCGGTGCCAGCGCCACAGTCAGGAGCTCAGCCTTCTCAGGGGCATCGGATTCCCTCGCAAATTCCCGAGGCCGCACAGGTTAACCAAACGCCGCAAGTCATAGCCGCCCCCGCAGGGCCTCAGTCCTTCACTGCAGTAAACTCCATGTCCCCAGCACCGACCACGAAAAAGGTCAGAAGAGCAAAGGGTACTGGATCTCGGCTGCCTGGGCAGGGGCAAAGCAAACCGCCGCCGCCAGCACCACAGCAGCAAGAAGGGACTGGTCATCTGGGGTTGGCCACCTTGGTGTCCACTGCGCAAGTGCAGGCGACAGCAATACACCAAGCTCCTCGGACTGCAGCAGTTCCACAAGCCCAACCTCTGGCGCTTTCCACCCCTCCCGTGGCTGCTCCGAACCCCCCGAGTTCGACCAGAAATGCTGGGCAGAAAAGGAAGCGGAAAGGGGGGGCTGATGCCGACGCCTCATGGCCGCGCCCAGGTGACGGCGGCAGTGGCTCATCTTCCATTCCGGACATCAACGGCGCAGCATTACCTGTCCCGCCGAGTAGCTCGCGGCCGCCACCACCACCACCACCACCACCACCACCAGCGCCCGAGCCCGTGTCCAAACGCCAACGAAAGGGCAAAGATCCGAAGCCCAAAGCAAGGACTGCGAACGAGGCTGCTGAGCCAGCCCCTAGCAGAGCTCCCCCTCTCACTCAACCAGGATCTTTTCTCGCTGACTCAGTGCCGAACGCGAGCCCTATACCAGGTCCGGCTCATGCAGTCCCTGGCCGGAACACCCAGGCAAGGCTGGTTTCTGCCTCCGCTCCGGAGACTTCAATATCGCCAACTCAGCCGCCTCAGCAAGGCCATTTTGACACTCAGTCTCCGATGAGCGAAACTTTTGAAGCTCAGATTCAGGCGCAGCTGGTTCAGCCCACGGAGACCGAGCCACGGGCAATGGCTTCACCGAATACCCCAAGCTCAACGCAACTCCTCAAGAACCGGCTAGCTCCACAGCACCAAGGAAAATACGCACAGCACCAGCAGCAACAGCAACAGCAACAGCAGCAAAAAGATGATTCTGCTCGTCATGGTCGGTCTCCTAACCCTCAACCGCCGCCTGCCAAATCACAGGTGCTCAGCAGCCCACAAGTTTCACAACTCCAAGCCAGGACTTCTCAAGGCCATTTTACTCAATACCGACCACCAAATTCGCAGTTCCAGCAGCAGCAGCAGCAGCACCAACACCACCAGCAACAACAACAACACCATCGGCAGCAGGAGCAAACGGGGCAGGGGCAGAGCTCAGGTCAGAGCTATGTTTCCTCGCAGACTGAGCACCCACAGCCGCAACAGCAGCAACAACAGTCGCAACCGTTTCCAGAACAACAGCACCAAACCGCTCAGCAGTATGCGGCAAACACCTCCCAGCAACAACAGCAATATGCAGCCAGCCAGCACTCATATACGCCCAGCCAACAGCAGTATTCCAGTGGACAATCTCTCGCCTCTCAACATCGCTATCAACACCAACTGGCGGCCACTTCCTCGGGAGGAACGGTTTCGTATGGCACTCATCAGTCTCCACACTTCGGCCCTACGGGGAGTAGCAACTTCGGTACCACCGAGAATGGCTATCGCAGTTCGGCCACAGCTTTGGGCAATGCTTCATACAGTCAGCGGAGTCAGCCTGGTGCCTCTCCATTCCGGCCCACTGCCGCGCACGGCCTGTCACAGCACTCCCCGCCATTCGGCACCGGGAGTGCTAGCCTGCAGCAGCAGCGTTCTACCAGCACTGGACAGCCGACCTCACAGGGCATGCAAAGCTTGGCGAATGTCCAGGCATTTACAGGGAACGCTGCTTCCGACTGGGGCTTGTTTGATGCCAGTCACTTGGACGCAGCCGGGCAGCAGGGAGCCATGGCGTTAAACAGCACGAACTACGGTCTCGGAACACCCGGCGTGCGAACACCATCCAACGGCGGTGCCGCCTTCGCCGCAACGGGACTGGCAACATTTGATGCCTCAAGTTTGGGAGGCGGTGACCGTTATTACGGGGTTGGGCGGAGATGAAAACGGTGGCAGCGTCGTGGGACATTGTCGTTTTCCTATTCTGGTATCGAGCCGTCAAAAATGACAGTGGGGGATGGAGATGAGGGTTGGGGCGCGACGCCGGTCTTCGGGTAGTTCATGTGATTGTGTATGTACATCCATCGGGATCTTTAAACTATCGCCTGCTTCCCGTCTGCCATGATGTTGGCGTTGCTGTCCAGTGCCTGTGTTTCGTCTCTCATGCGGCGATACCTCATAACGCCCATTGGTGGACGAGGAGCATGTTGGCAGGACTCTCCGTTCTCAAGTTGCGCTGCCCTGGGCCCACCTGAGCGAAGCTGAGTCACGAATATGGTATGGCGTCTCGGGCGCCGAGGGTGGTGTATGGGGGAAGGGGAGGTGAGTCGCAAGCCGCCCGTGAAGGGTTGGCCTCAAAGCAGTACTTGAACCAAGCCTGAGGATAGCCCAGCCTCACGCGGCCTGTCACTTTGAACCTGCAGTTGTTGGAAACCCAGAAGCCACGTTTGGGAAATGAAAATTATCCCGTAGATGCTACCCTATCACAGGCACCCGCTAAGTGGCGCCGTTGGTGAGTTCCCCCGGGCTTGCAAGACCGAGCCCCAAGCTGCCACAGCAACTGCCTGACCTGTTATGTGGTCGAGGTGTACATAGAAAACGGATAGGTTCCTGAAACCTATGAATACAGTGGGTAGAAAACGCAAGAAAAGCCAGGGGCACAACCCATCGCGGAAAGGGCGAAAAGGACAAGAAACGGCAGAAACAAAAGAAGTATCCAAGACACCTGATCGCCATGCTGATCTCTAGCCAGAGATGCCCACAGAGGCCGAAAAAAAAAACAGATAATAGTAAAGAAGATGGAGAGATCCATAAACGCCTGTAAATGCCTTTTGTTTTGGAGAAGCCCAAGCTCGACATAAGAAACGGTGATTCGGTTGGCAGGGTCGGTGGCGGTGACCGGACGGTACGATGGTGGGAATAATGACCGGCAAAATCGGTCCAATGAAACAAGTGGCCGCGGGCGGCTCCCTCTCGTGGGAAAGGGGAGGGTGAAGCGGAAAGGAAGGTGAAAGTGGGAGAGGTCAGGTCATTCCACCGTGTCCTCCTCGATGGCTTCCGGGTTCGGTCGAACCGAGTCAGGCGCGATGGTGCCATAGAGCCACTGATCCTCATCCTCGGCAGTGTTTTCGCTGATAAGGTCCACGAATATTTGGCCGTTGCGTCGAATGTCGCTTGGCCGCTCGACTATCTTCCGGTCGAGGATCATTGCCTCGGCCGTTTCCGCCCAGATCTTCTGGAGCTTGGGCAGGTCGGGAAGGAGTAGCTTGGACTCCTCCTTGGTCAAAGGCCCCATCGGCATGCCGGCGGCCAAGCTGGTGGAGAATACCAGGCTCTCGGGCTGTTTCCCGTGGGCGACACTCGCAACGCCAGCGCCACGAGAGGCCGACAGCGCGTCGTGCGAGGTCGTCTTGCCCAACGCGAGCGATGACTTTTTGCGCTTCAGACCCAGCATCGGTCGGCGCCTTTTCGCCTCTGGTTCGGGGGCTTCTCGCGCGACGGAAGAATACCAGGCATCGACAGCGGTGAGGCGGGAGTTGTAGCCCTTGACCTCCCATATCTTCTCCACCTCCCGCAGGCCGCCAAGGCAGAGAATGGCGACATGTACCTCCTCGGGCGGTTTCTCCCTGAGGTAACCCCTCAACGATCGCTCCACCCGGCCGACATATGACGGCGGCCGGAGGCGTCTGTCGAAGGACGCCATGATCAGGGGGAAAATCTCGTGCACCTGATAGAGGGTTCGGTCGTCGTACATGCTGAGGATTTCGGTTTCGATAGGGTTGACGGTGTATGGGGTTTTGTCTAGCCCGTACCCGTGCTCGGCGACATATTTGAGGTGAAGTTCCCGGTATGTCTCGAAGAAGTGGAAAACGGTGAAAAGTTTGGGAATGAGACGCCGTCGCATCCGTTCCCTCTGCGGCGCAAACTCCCTCTTCTTTTCCTCGGTGTTCCTGAAGAAGATGTCTTTGGAAACCCATTCGCATATCAGGTAAGAGAGCTTCGCAGCAACGTGGAGCCGATGCCAGATGCCGCAGAGGTAATGGAAGTTGAGTGCAACGCCCTCGGGGGCCGGGAAGAGGCGTTTGGCGTACGCGGGAACATGGTGGTCGAGATGGTAGCGGGTAATGGGTGCCTCATTCAACGACACCAAAGCGTGGAGGGATCGGGAAGCCAGCCGCAGATTCAAGACGTCCGACAGGGGGAGTGACGCAATGATCTCGACCTGCAACTCATTCGGCAAGGCGGCAAAGAGCCGATCGAACGGAAGGCTGGAAACAACGAGTTAGACGACGCGGTCGATTGGGACATGGCTGACGGCTCGGGTACTCACTTTCTCCGAGCGGCGGTCGCCAAGTGGTTCGACGAGGGCCGTTGCTCGGGATGCTCGATGCTGCTCGAGGGCGCGGAGGAGCCTTTGACGTGAAACTTGGTCCTCAAGAAACCAAACCCCCTCTTCTCTGAACGTTTTTGGTCGGCGGACTTGACGGGAGGCGCCTCCGCCTCAGTCAGCTGTGACCCGCGAAGGGGTAATATGAACTGGGATTGGGCGAGACCGGTTGTAGGAGCAGCTGGGGACACCGAGTTTGCCTGCGACTGATTGAACTTCTCCAGGTACCGGTCGGACCCGAACTCGGTCATGTGCAGAGGCTCCATCTTGACGGGCTGCAAATCGACAATGCAGCCGCGGAGCCCAGAAGAGGGTGGATGCCCCGAAGGAGCAACAAGCACATGCGAAGCCCGCAAAGGATATCGTCCTGCTCTATCGCACGAGCGCCACGGGCGGGAGGTCGAGAGTCGAATTATTCGCAGCAGGCGATGGCGGCAGCTTGATCATGGTGGGAGCATCTGTTTTCGGGTACGCGGGCCGCGAAGCAAAACTGCAGAGACGTGGTCGGCCGAGGGAGGGTGGCGGCGAGGATGGAAGCAGGCAGGGAGGGCGTCGAGCAGCAGGCGTCAAGAAGCAGTCGTAGATGGAAGTGCTCGTCGCCGACAAGGAACGAATGAATGCGCAAGCGCCGGGGAAGACGCACGGCGGCGGCGGGAGGGTTGCGGGATGGCGAAGGGCGCGCGGTCGCGTGGTTGAGAGCACCGAGGGAGGCGCTCGACGGAGAAAATCAATCAGCGATGGCACGGTCGAGATGCGATGCGGTGCGATGCGATGCGATGCGATGGGTGCGATGCGGGAGATAGGGTCGCGGAAGGAGGCGGCGCGCGCCTTGGATGGCTCAAGGGATGGATGCGATGCACACAATGTCGGAAGAAAGGGTCGGAAGAAAGGCGTGTCGAGGAGTCGGCAGCGACAGGAG
>Ga0247824_10002644_pt1 | contig 10065 bp, 12 predicted proteins | sample 13C_PalmiticAcid_FD_194412 | JGI IMG/M metagenome (GOLD analysis project Ga0247824, IMG submission 194412) | Soil microbial communities from agricultural site in Penn Yan, New York, United States - 13C_PalmiticAcid_Day48 | ecosystem: Environmental > Terrestrial > Soil > Agricultural land... | reverse complement strand
GTGTACGCGGTGCCATGTTCAATTGAAGGTTATAGAGTACGATTCTGCGTTGACGCCCCCTGGTCTTCACTTATCCATCCACTCACCCACCCATTTGCTAGGCCATCGCCTGCCCAAACCATTCGTCAGTCCTCTGCAATCTTCTCCAGATACAAGGAGAGAGAGGGGGGAAGGTAGGTGGGTCAACTGGCGAGACAGGTCGAGCAGTACGGAGACACTTTGATAGAGGTACTGTCATCATTGTCTGAACCACATCCTTTGAGATCTGACAGTGTATCTTCACAGTGTACACTCCAATGGCACCAAACATTTCAAAGTCTCTTGATTCTGCACAACTCCTGCCCTGCAGCAGACCACCCCATCCCCTCACCCCTTCTTGCCCGTTTTTTTTTCTCTGACCATGCGCGCAGGAATCGGCAGCAAGGCAGTAACTATCACCCCAATGTGATCGCTCCCTTTTTTCCTTGGCTCGTATTCCAATCCGTGTTCATTTCACTCCATGGATCGGCGCTTTTGTATCTTATGTGTGGTTTTTATAGCACAATCCTGGTGTTCGACTTGCGATTGTCCCCACCACCCAAATTTTTCATGCCCTTCATTCTCTGTGTGCAGATTCTCACATTCTACCTCACTTTTTATTCTGTTAATGTTAGACTGTCAGTGCTCTCGACATCGTCGAGAGATTCCGATCCATGAATCTACGAAGATTGCCCAAATTAACCACAAGGACCACACAGCAAATATCGCGAGCAAAGACCATTGTCTCCTCAATCATTATTTTTCGTATTGCTCTTCGCTTGGAAACGCGTCCACAGCCGCGCGAAACAGGATTTGAAAGATGTCAGACAGGGCAAACGTGGCATTTCGCACACTTCTGATAGAGAACACCGGCGTGAACTCATGTTTGTCTCTGATCCATGGCGTTTCGTGTCATACCAGGGTTACTTGGCCGCAAGTGAAAAACCGATCCAATTGACGGGCCATCGTCCGCACACTAACGGGTGATCCAGAGTCTGGACCTTTCCCTGGACCCTTGCATATGCGTTTACCCGCTCATTCGCTTCTTTCACTTTTTACTTTTACTTTCTCTCCCCTTTCTTGTCCTTTGTCGTCAACGACAAAGAAGCATGAACAGGAATCGCGCTGAACTGACCGAGGGCCACCAATGGGCATCATCCATCGTAGACCTCAACTTGGATCCAACGTCCTGATTAATTTCCGAATGCACGGGAAGCACACACCCTGTGACCAACGGAGGATCGCGATGGTCAAGATGTCTTCCTGGTGAACATCTCTTGGTCTGCAGGCGGCATGTGAACAATCCCTTTCTCACATCTTTCCTTGCTCAACCATTCCATGTCGGCACGATCACTCGTCGACAACCATTGCCCGAGGCAGTAGGGATCATTGCTCTCTGATTGCCTTCATGTTGAACGGTCCTGCCTAGTCTATTTTCATCCCTCCCAACGGTAGTGTTTCCCTTCAGTATCGTCCCTGATCGAACGAAGCCAAGTAAGGGACTTGCAACGATTCGTTCAGTTCCTCATACGTTACTGAGCCATGGGTGTTTGGCCCTTTTCCTCTTTCACCACGATGACCACTTTACCGCTTCTCTGGTCAGTCATCCCTGTGCCACGTTTTTGCCGCTTCATCCAATTCATGGCAAAAGGAAGGCGAACAGGAGAGAGATGTCTTATGAATCAAGAGAGAGGCATGATTCCCTACGTTGCACCAAAAACAGGGGGCAAACAAGGGAAGCCCTTCAGAAAGTGGTTGCGGATCATCAGCACAGGAATAGGAACCGGTGTATGTAAAGGTTGGGGAAAGGCGTGGTGGATTGAGGTATTGACATCCGATTACGAAAGCTATCATTCGCTCAGTTGGCTCTTGTCTTCAACGGGACCCTCATCGATACCTAAACGCAAGAGCCTACATGGGATCAAGCTGGGAGGTTACACAATACCGCCAAGACGGCACACTGTGTCACAAACATAGAACACAGATCAGCTTCGGAGCAATAAAGGCGGCAGACAAAACGGGAGAAGGACAGCTGGTAATGCAACAATGATTACATTTGTTCCGCCGTGAAGGGAATGGGGCATTACAAATGGCAGATGCAAGAGAAGCCATCAACTCCTTGACACCCGGTGTTTCCTTTCCTGCAGCTCAAGGTTCAAGATTATTTTTGATCTAGCAAGAGAAGGGAAGAAAGAGAGAGTGTGTGTGTGCACCGGCGCCCTCCGCGGAGGGAATTTTTTCTGGCGAGGTTCCCAGAATTCAAGTGTCGTCAACACATCGTCTGTGGGCTCAGGTAGGCTCGCCGTTACACTGTGTAAGCTTCTCGGTCTTGGACTTGACAACCCAAGACAATGGACGAGAGAGCTCAATATATGACACCCACTGACAATTAGTAGGCTTGGTCGCAACCACATAAACTGCTCTTTGATTACATGCTATTGATGTCAAATGCGCATCCTCATGTCCATCGTTTTGAACACGAGTACATAACCCACTGAATTGAGCGACTTTGGTTCTGCCCTGCCAAGTCCATCCATGTAGAGATACAGGAGTACGATGAAACGGATGTAGGGATGAGCAGACCGAGTGCCGTCATCATTTCCTATGCTCTCTCGATTAGCCAATCCATGCTGCCATGGATTTCCTTGGACCGTGACATCCTGATCTCATGTCTAATCAATAGTGTCTTTGTTCCGCCAGGGGAGTCAAGCTGTGGTTGACAGCGACGGTGATGGCGTGATACGCCGAGTGCGTTTTCTGATCGAGTCTTGTTCACACCTGCACACGAAACGCGACAATGACGCGTTCCCTTGGTTCTCAGCGATCAATTGCTCAATGAAAGAGAGCCCCTTCTTGTGAGAATATGGGCAAAACTCACATTCGAAATGCTTACGGCTCTTTCATGGTCGCCTTTCTCTCGCTTTCGCTCTTTTGCTATTGTCTTCGCTTCTGCTTTGGCTTCGTTGTGTACCTTGCCATTTGTTCCTTTATCATGTTTCTCCAAACTACCCCCTGGTCCGGAATCAAGAAAGCCCAGAGCTTTTCTCACCCATGACAAGGAATGCCCAACCCAACACAGATCGCCTCTGAGCACTTTTTCTAATTGTGGTTAGACTGGACAAATCGCACGAAGGCAGTGCTGCCCCCTCCCTCCCTCTTAGCTCGGATGCACTCTGACCACCAGTTTTTTTTTTTTTCTTTGGACATTTGGAGCTTCAAGTGTTGTTTGACGTGATGTGGCTGTCATGCAACGACGTGTCCGCATGCAGCCTGTGGCACATGAATTGTCTCGCTATGATGGCGACAAGTCCTAGGGATCTTCATTCTATCGTCCTCGCTCACCACATAGGCTCCAGCACTCGTCCTCCTTTCCGATCCTTCTCCTTAGCCGCCCCTATCCTACCCAGGGTCCAGCCCAGTCCAGTCCATGGTTCAGTCCATGTTTCAATTCCATCTCACATATTAACATTGTCATCCCAAAAACGAAGCATTGATGATCGGCGGTGTCTCTGAGGTTGCCTCGTGGTCAGCAGAACAATGATCATTCGCACTTTTGGATGGTTGAAGTGTCTCCCTCTGTAATCATGCAATCGAATGGGAAACGATGCGCCAGTGTCAAATGCAGCAGGAACAGACTAGTACTATTAGAATTTGAAGTGTGAGATGACATGAAAGAACCCTTTTGAACACGTCTATGAAGAACGGAGTAGAAAGAACAAGGGAGTGTTTCAACAGTCTAAGGAGGAAGGGAGGAACATGCGTACATATGCAAGAGGAATGTTGTCCGTGCATTCCAGGAAAGACAGAAAGGCATATTGGCGTGTTCATTGCTCCTAAGTCGTGTTAGAATCCTTGGCTTCAGGCCACTAAATACACTTTTGGACAGACATCCAACGATGGCCGCTTGGATGAACTGTTCATCTCCACGCTCTCTCCTCACTCTTATACTACATACTATATAGATCAAGGGGGTTCTACTATATAGTTCTACAGCAGCCAATGAGTCGATCTCATCCATCGAGACCAGCTTTGCTCCGGAGCGCTGGTTCACACACTCTGACATTGGGAGGGAATGGTAGCACCTCAATCCACAGCCGCCTCAAAGCGTGAGTTGTTGGGGAGAGAAGCAGGCGACCTGTCTTTAGCACTGTGGGAGGGAGATAATGTTCAGGTGATGTTTGATTGGCTGGTGGAACCTGCCATGTGCACTGCCTCTCAAATTGAAATTCTTCTGTTCTTGGCTTCTGTTCTTTGCTTTCCCTCCACTTCAGCTTTTCTCGGCATCCGTTTCCTCACCCATCCTCAACTCATCGAAATGACTGTACCAGCCTCTCACGAAACGGGCTACATCGAGGTCGGGCACAAGCGCGACAAGAAAATACCCCTGAAGCTATACTACGAAAAGACTGGGAATGGCCCAAAGAAGCTGCTCCTTGTTATGGGTCTCAACACGCCTGGTAGCGCCTGGGAGCCAGTTGTAAGTTGCCAGCAATTGATAAATTCGGAGGAGGATTTGATTGTCTATCTATCTATCTAGACCTTTCTGCCTAAAACGCTCATGATGTTTCTAGGTTCGACACTTTGCCCAGCACCCGGAATACACAACAGTGTTCTTCGACAATCGAGGAGTCGGCTTTTCAGATGCTCCCAAGGGCCTCTACACGTATGACCTTACTTTTTGATGGAGCTACAAATCCTCGGTTGTTTGCACTAATTGCAGTTAACCTGACAAAACTCTCTCGTCTTGCCTTCATCGGGTGGTAATAATACCATTTGCACAGAACCTCACAGATGGCTCAAGATACCCTCGAACTCCTGGATGCCCTTGGATGGACGGAGAATGTCCATGTCGCCGGCGTCTCGATGGGCGGGATGATCGGACTGGAACTGGTGCATGCTGACCCCAAGCGGTTTTCTTCCTTGGTATTGACGTCTACAAATGCAGGTCGCTCACCTCCTCAGCTCGTGACATTATCGTTCCTATCTCGAGTGATCCTGGTCAAGGATCCAGAGGCACGCATCAAGTTGATCGTTGAGACTCTTTACCCGTTAGTAAGTAGGCCTGGTCAAGAGTCTGTCTGCATTGCGGCAAATCTCATTGTGGAGGGAAAAATTGTGTGACAATGCGGCCTAATGATGAACGCTCATGTGCTTTTTTTTTCTTTGCTTCACATGTAGAAATGGCTGGAAGCACCGGCTGGCAAGAATTCTGGGTACAACACCAACCGAGAAGTGGCAGCGGCTGTAAGTTCCCCACTCATTGTCGTCATGCACTACGGCTAGAAGTTTACCCGGCAACTGTTTTAACCCGTTACTCCAATTTGATTGTCCACTCTAGTCTTTGAAAAAGCGGTTTGCAACAACACCACTGCAGCCTTTCCACGCTAACATTGCTCAATCCTGGGCCGCGCTCTTCCATCATGTCAACTCGAAGAGGCTCGCCGAGATCGGGACGAGTGGTTTGGCGATCCTTGTCGTGACAGGCACCGCTGACAACTTTGTGAGGCCATCAGGATCGTATCATCTCGCGAAGGGATTGAATGCTCCGTTAGTGGTCTTTGAGGGCTCAGGTCACGCGCTGCCTGGAGAGCAGACCGAGACATATTGCAGATTCATTGAGGAGTTGGTAGAGAAGGGCAAGAACGGCGTGTTTGAACTAGACAACAATTACTAGAGACACTGAGATACCAATAGATCGAAGGTATGCGCTCAAGCACGGAGAGGCAGATTCACTAATTAGATTTGCGGGTATATTGGGTGGCTTCATATGCCAATCTTCGACAGGATGGTCTTCTTTCGTTGAGCGGTCAACTGCGGGGGGCTGCTGTGGTCACAGCAAGGTAAATCCCAAGGGGTAATCGCCAAAATTACTGGAAGGATCCATATGGCTGAGATAACGACACCCTTTCCCTTGTCCTCAGCTTTCATCGCAGACCACTGATGTCCGACCCAGGTAGCGATGATCTGCGCAATGGGCACGAGGAAAGATAGACCCGGAACCCCGCTTACGGTGGCGGTGAGAATATTGAAGAAGGTCGAGGTTGTGTTCGAAAGGCGTTGGATGGTTTCCATGGACCTATGAGGGATATAGATGTCGTATCCCCACCAGTATGTGTAAATACTGATGGAGTATGACGATGGAGGGCCTTTCTGAGAAGGTAGGAATTGCCTCGTGATGGAGTTGAAAGTGCTGACGAGGAAGGAGGTAGACTGAGGGGGTTCAGGGACAGCCACAGCGTTATTCGTGCGTCGACCATCTGGAAGCGAGGCCTTGGAGGTAGGTAATAGAGCCTTTAGACTCGCATTCCTGATGAGGGGCATAGACGATTGACGGTGGAGATTGGAGGTCTTGCCGGTATCAATGGTCGCGGCTTTAATCTCCCTAGGTTTGGATGCTGCTGCCTTGGTGAGAAGAGAGGCTGCAGCCTTTGCAATCTGTTCGCCACTGGAGAGAGTCCTTTTTCGTCTTGGCAGCAGCCATGATGGATCGACAAGTACTTTTGATCTAACTGATAATCCAAATCCTGTAGAAAGCGACCTGCGAAGTCTTGGATTCTTGGGAGGCGTGGCATCTTTGGATTCGATGGGTTCAGACGATGGCGATGCTGCGGATGAAAACAACCATGAAGGCGACAACGGGCTTTTGCAGGATTCCGGATCTATACCGCCTGTTAATTGGTCGTTGCTCTTTTGCTTCCATATGAGGCTCTTCTCGACCTTTTCCCATTCCTCGAGCTCCTTGTCGAGATGTTCTTGTCGCTGCTTCTTGGTCAAAGTTTTGGCCATCGCCTCTTTGGTGTCAGTCTTGAGGATCTTGTCCGATGTGGCGGTTGATGACGTTTTAGCTCTGGTGCTGGGAGATGGTTCAGTCTTATCCGTTGAAGGGTCAGGCATTGCTTTCAGGTACGCGATAACTTCGCTGATCTTGGCAGGGTCCGCGTTTTGCAGCGCCCTGACGACCTGCTTCAGCTGATGACTGTCGACATGAGCCTCGTGGTCCGCGCCCTCGAAAAATGTATGAAGCGTTGAGGAAGTGGAAGAGGACGGTGCTGTTGAAGATTTTGTCAGCGAGTCAAAGGCCGAGATGAGCTCTTCGATAAAGACAGTATACGGCTTGGGTTGCGAGTCACCCAGCGGCATCGAGGAAGATCTCTGATGCTGTGGATGCTGTGAAAAGACTTCCTCAGCATTTGGCCTCGGTGAGGACTTTGTCTGCTTGATGGTTTGGGTGAATTTAGTCGACATGCTTTGATACCGAGATGTTGTTGCAAGGGAAGAGAAAACGGGAAGAGCACCAACATTTTTATATATACATTCGTCTAAAATGCCGTATCAGCACTGAGGCGAGAATGGTCGACCTCTTCCCGTCTTGTCCGGGTCCCGCAAGTGAGTCAATCCGTAGCAGTCCATAGCGGAAGGTATATAGGAGTTGCTTTGTTGTTTCGCCTCCCTGCCAAGCATGGATACTACCAAAGTTCAAATCAATTGCTGGAAATGGTAGACAACGACTCCCTGCCGCTGTGTGCTCAAAAGAGGTTGCATGCTTCGTGAGGTCTTGGCATCGATTATCACTGTAGCCTTGCACTTGGCTATGGTTGCATTGGACAAGGCGGAATGGACTCCTTAAGAAGGTGTGGGTCATCAAGCTTCAGGGGTAATATATTCGCAAGAGGACACCCACTGGTGTAGACGACGCGGAAGTGAAGTCCTCATGTCTGTCAGGCAGATGTCTGGACGTGTTCACAACCGATACTCCATGCATTGATGGTCGATCAATGCAGCAACGACAAGACGTTAGCATTCCCTTGATCTATAGCCACGTTTATCTTGCACAGCCAAGCACTTCCTCCTTACATCTCGCCCACTTTTCCACCATCTCCCGAGCCTCCTGTCTCCTCTTCCTTTCATTCTGGCCCCCACCTTTTAGCGCAGGCTGTTTATCATCACTACCCTCAGGTACGACTCATTCCGTTATGCTCTAGCAAGAAGCCCACGTCGGATTCATTCGTCCCTCGCTCTACCTCCTTTCTTCTCTTCTCCATTCCTGCCATTGCGTGTAGGTTGATTCCTCATTCTCATTCCTCTTCCAAGTTCAGCCAACACCCTCCTACTCATTCGCACGCGAATTCATTGTTGTACAAACACAGCTGTCGGACTGATTTGCACCACCAACAACCCCTGTTGCTGCATCAACCGTTTCTCCTGCAGCAGTTATCTACTGGTTCTCCACGAGCTCAAAAAAGCTTAGCGTTCTTGGATAGAGAACATAACCGCCACTGGAATGGTTGATCCTGGTCCCTCACGAGACTCAACGCCAGACACCTTAGGCGATTTAGGGTCGGCTATTCTTGAAGATGATCATGACAAGATATCGGTGGATCAAGGTCCTCGCGGAGCAGCAGCCAACGCCTTAACAGCACTCTCTTACAGTGTGAGGGGCTTTGAAAAAGACACCATGAGAGAATGGGAAGAGGTCCATACTGGAAACTGGAGCATCACCCGTAGTACAAAGGACCATTTCGAAGGGGGACATCACGAGTCTGTCACGACTTTGGAGGCTACCCCCGAGACTCGTGCAACGGCATACTACAACAAAGCATTGCCTATTTCAACACAATGGAGGTCTCAATGAGAAAGAACACAAATGGATCACACACTCTGTCCGTCAAGGTAATTCGTCTCCAACTCACAGCTCTCACACAGGGAATGTTCAATTACATGGCGGGACCTTGGACTTTTGTATTGATCTGACGGAGTCACGGCCGCTTCCTCAGGCGAACGAGCGAGTCCAACAAAAGCGAGAAATCGAGTCGTGTCCTCCATCAACAGAGAATACTACTTATACTACTATTGAAGACGCGTCCCACGGATCAAGGCTGAAGCACGCGAAAACAACAACTCTGTTCCAATCAAGGAACCTTATGGATAACCTGGTTGACTCAAGCAATGCTCTACAACATGACCAAGGAATGATCCTCAAAACCCAGATCCCAAAGAAAGGTAGACACCCATTTCGAAACACCCAACTGCTTCTCAAAGCGCGCCAACGCTCGCCGCGTTTGGCGTTCTCCCCGCAAACCACTCCTGTTTCGGTCCCCAAATTGAAATACTGGCTCCTTTGTTTTCTCCACCCCATTATCCCCTCGTCCACCCATCCGGAACACAAAAGTCTCCCTATCCAGCTCACCCTGGCCTTCTCGATGTTGCAATGAACGGTGTCGTCTCACGAGATCCTATTCGACGCCGTCTCGGTCGTCCATCTTCGGCATCCTTCGCAACGCGACATGGGCACACTAGATCATATTCTGGTATAGAACAAGGTCATTTTCCGTCTTTGTATCCAGCAAGGTCATCACAGGATATTGATCCACAGTCCAAGCGACCACTACCATCGGTCCTACAGCTGGAACAAGCGGGACACAGTCGCTCTCTTCAATGCCATCGTCAAAAACACGTTTTGGACACTCAACAGCGATTGGAGGGTCTTCCAACAGAGGGCGAGCATCCGAACGAGTGTGGGTCCTCCCACGGCCCCCAATTTAAAGGGTAGCTGTTGTCTTGGAAGACGTTTGCGGAAGGTATCCCTCAGACGAACAGCCATAGAAGCGATTGTGATGTTAGGGGGCGGCGATCAACAGACAACCATTTTCCAGCTGAATACAAGAGTTGGAGCGATACACTCGATGCTGACATGGATGAGCAAGGGCAGGAGCGCTTTTGGGATCGATGCGAGGTTGCGAGCAGTGGTCGCTCCGGAAAAAGACTATCGCGGACAGACTTGGACGCAGTCGACAATAGGACAGAACGCCGAGATGATGACATGCGTGTCATTCGTTCATGGTTTGGATATGGTCCAGGCAATTGCTACCAATTGCCGCAATCCTTGACACCCACTTGTGGTCGTGATGAATCTTCATTGCGATCGCGACAGGAATCTCTGAACCACGGAGTAAGCTAAGGAGTGGGGGAGATCTCTATGCACAGCCTTACCGCGGACGCGTTGCTCAAGATGTTAGCTGATAGACATACCTACGGGATGTCCGGTTC
>Ga0247824_10002642_pt1 | contig 10067 bp, 5 predicted proteins | sample 13C_PalmiticAcid_FD_194412 | JGI IMG/M metagenome (GOLD analysis project Ga0247824, IMG submission 194412) | Soil microbial communities from agricultural site in Penn Yan, New York, United States - 13C_PalmiticAcid_Day48 | ecosystem: Environmental > Terrestrial > Soil > Agricultural land... | reverse complement strand
TTGCCATCTCGAATGCTATGACGATCGCGCCTGCAGCAACTACAGTTCCGCCATTCCAATCAGGTCAAGATCAGCTGCAACATCTCCAGTTCTCGAGCCATCCGAGACCAAACTTTGTCACATCAGTGGGAGACAATGATCAGAGCAACAGTCAGAAGCATGGGGTCGTCTCTGGACCTAATTCAGTGGCATCTGCGTCGCCGAATGTATCCTTGTCAGCGTCGTTCAGTCCTGGTTGGGAACCACAACCATGGACACCACCCACGCGTCCCGCAAGTAGCAATGTTAATTCTTCGACATAGACGTAGCGACCCTTGCCACCATCACCTTCCCATGAAACTTCACCAGAACCTCCAGGTACAGTCGGTAGCAATCCACCATATCAATTTAAAGTTTTAATCTCGTGGAGCGTGGGATAACAATGATGTACCTGAATGAACAAAAGCGGCTGTTTCCCACATGCCAATGCCAATCCGTCACCACCGCTGGGGCGGTTCTGACTCCGACGATGATCGACACAAGCGGGGCATTTAAACATTCAATGTCACACAAATGCACAGGCACTCCGATTCCTCATCTCTCGCCTTCGTCTTCTCCTCATCTGCTCTCCTCATCACTTCACTTCACTTTTCCTTTTTGTCAACGACTCGTCGCAACTTCTGTCAGGATGGGCATCCTTGATCCCTCATGTGTTGCCGCTGGCCCAGTGAATACAGTCTACGCTTTTGCATTAGCATTGACTTATGGAAATTCAACCATGCCACCAGGATCACAGCATTATGTGATTGCTAAATCCAACGCGAACCCCACTTCCTCCAAAGAGATGACCTGGTCCACTGTTGCCACGATCAGTTCTAGCGCCTTCAGTATGCTCGACAAAGTCAGCACCTGCGTCGTTAGTGACCAAGGAGTAGTTACAATATTTGGTGACATCAAGTATGACCCCAGAATTGGAATTTCTGCTGCCTACGGCCACATGGCCATCAGATACGATCCATCAGCAACTCCCAATGGTGGAATGGCCTCCACAGGACCTGGAGGCTGGATGAACATCACCGTGAGCAATACCTACACATTAGCAAGAGACTCAACGATGAAGTGGTCGCTGGCGTTCTATGTCAAGGATACGGCCGCTGGAGGAGCACAAAAGTTGATACACTTGACCTCCTCGAATATCCAGCTTCCTCCGATTCTACAATTTGGGATTGTAGACGAGACCACTAAGACACTCTCGCATGTTGCGAACTGGACACTGACAGTGGTAACTTGAGAGTGATAACCATACGCAGCGGATTCGTGTGTATGCTAGAAGAGATACTCTTTCATGGCACTGATATCTCGCGTGATTGATACAATTAGAGTACTGCGTTCCCAAACGTGAGATCCTTGGCATTTAGCAACAACGAACTCTATATCTACTGGATTTCCAGCCCTTCAGAAGCGAGGATGTCGGTGTATCCACTCACCGGTCTACCTTTGACAATCCCAGCAAACCCGCGAATGGTCGACATGTGGGACACATACCCCACCTGCTCAAACACTTCGCAGGTATTTTCTGGCTTATTGGGCAGCTCGTACCACATGCTGTGTGCCTTCGATGTAAGTGCTGTCTACTGTTCATCAACCATTGAGGATCTTCCGACTGTAATGTATCTGACGCACTCGTACCATGTTACATCCAACCCAAACTTGTAGCACGATATCGACTCCCATCTAACCACGCTCTACTCATACAAGAACTTTTCTCAGTCCGCCCCCCTCTATTCAAGCACCACCATTGCTAAAAGCCTTGATGAAATCGATTATTTTATTCCTGTAACTGCAACTCCTGACTTCGCATACATGTTGGATACCGGCTATCTTCAGCCAGGAATTGATGGAATGGGGATCTCTGTGGTTGAAGTCTCTGGGTCCAGTCCAGGAACCTTACGGGGACCGATGAAAATTATCGTCCCAGAAACATTCGGCAGGGATCCGAATGCTCCTACACCTACGGATAGTACGTCATATCCGTCTCCTACGAATACGAAAGGAAACACGGGCTCAGGCTCGAGCTCGACAGGAACGATCGTTGGAGTGGTAGTAGGCGTCCTCGTCGTGATAGTCATCATTATTTACTGCTACCGCAAGCGCTTTTCGCACAGCAATAATGAGAAGAAGAAGAAGCAGACGGTAGTGAACCAGGTCTATACTCAAGGACATAACCAAACAGAAGTGGTCAAGAAATCAGGACAGCCAACACGGCACATCATCAGACCAGCAGAGGTTCCAATGGCACAAGTTCCAGGAATAGATGGACCATATCAAACGAATACAGCAGCACCTATTGCCATCTCGGATGCTGGGACAATCCCACCTGCAACAGCGACGGCAACAATGGCTGCTGCCCCAATACTCCAATCAGGTCAAGACCAGATGCAACATCTTCAGTTGTCGAGCCACCCTAGACCTAGATTCATCATGTCGCTTGGAGACAATGATCAGAGCAACAGCCGGCAATATGAAGTCAAGTCTGGACCTGGACCTGATCAGTGACGCCTGCGCACCTGGATTTACAATCCAGGTAGGAATCACGCCCATGGACACTATCAACGCGTCCTGCAAACAACACTGTCGATCTTCCCACACCAGTAGAACGGCCATTACGGCCATTTGCCTTGCGATAATCCTTCTTCAAATGATGCAAGGATCTACAGGCACTGTCAATACCAACAATTCACAATACCGAACACCGCGGGAATGTGTGACAGACAACTGGGGTTCTTGAGCGATCACTGACTATGCTTTAAGTCCCGGAAGGTCTAAGGTCCAGGAGTCACACTCAATACGACATTGTTTTTAAGGATCCTTTCGGTGGTATGATTCTTCTTGACTATTCTAATAAACACATATCCCTTTATGATGGACGATAGAGAGCTGGAGAACGGTGTCAATGGCACCATTCGTTGTTCGATTCTTTTGGACGAGTTTGATATAGTCGGACCTGTAACCCAATGTCTTTCGAGTGCGGAGAAGCGCACACAATCTGACCCGCTGAAGCGCACTCGACCTGAAAGTAGGTGATCGGACATTTGTGGGGAGCATTTTACTGTAGGAGTCCAACCACGGCGTCTGTCATCAGCCTTCTAGAATGAAAAGGTGCACGTCGCCTACGGACAAGATTGCTTTACCAAAGGGGGAGCGAATCCACTGGTGGCGCTATGCTGCGCTGTGGAAGCAAGACGGCGGCACACAATCAAGCTGGACATTAATGTGATCGCCTTGATGCAAGTGCGCCGTGAAGGATCACCAATAAACTGCGTCAGTAGGTACCAAAGAGGAAAGAGAAGAATGTGGTATATATGTCGAGGGTGTTGGTGCGTGTGCTTGGTGAACCTTGATCAGCGTTTTTTGAAAGAATGCTCTGAAGGAACTGTGACCCGAGATTTGTTCCTGACTGGCTTGTTTTCTACAAGGTACATATATACATTGCCTGTGCCTGATCAGATCGCCCTTGGCGATCGACCGTAAACCCGAGGGAAATAGGGGTGACAAAAGTAGATAGCATCAAGGTGAGATGGAGTCGGCGTGTGCAACACGAGATAAAAACCTGATGGTGCTACAAGGGCGAGTTTTGGGATCGAAGACTGTGAACACAGAAATGCGACCAACAAACATTGACCAAGATTTGTTAGGGAGGGAAAGGAGAAAGTAGGGCTCGAATTCAGCTTCTGCGCTGTTTTCGCTAGGGGGCGCCAAGAAGGGAGAGAAGCGGAAATGAAAGGATCTCCCCCTCCCAACTGCGACAACAAGAGCCACAATTGATCAATTGAACGTGGCCCTGGGTGGTGATCTTGATAAGCGCTCTTGTTTGTTGCACATATCATCTTTTGCACCCGCTGCACGCATGCCGGGCGTTAGTCCTTGTTGTACTGAGGGCGTCTGTCGACAGTCCACTGCCTAGTAGTAATCGTGCGCGGAGCGCAGAGAGTTGGTATAGATCTCGCTCCTAGCTATTCTCCGGGCTCGAGTGTAAAAGCAAAGCAGAGCAAGCAAAGATGAAATAGGCTAGGACACGGTTCAAGCGAGAAGTGAGAGCTGGAATTGCCGTCATGTCGTACACGAATTCTCCTTGGATCATGGAACACCAAAGAAGAGTCCGCTTATTTCAACTCTTCCTAGTGTACCATGTTCATCAGTGGTGGACGCAGAGAGGTCCCAGCACACGGTACGTTGGCGTAAACCATGGTATATACTGGGATACATGTATGCAGTCTCTGCAAGGACTCCGGTCTGACGGTTTGTTATCGCGATGAGAAACAACGACGTGGGTGATATTCCGTTTCTGTAGCTCGATATCCTTGGGACCCGAGAATCCTCCTTCTCGTCGTCTGCAGGTGGAGACACATTCAAAGAGATAATGCAGAACAAAGTTTGCCGTGGACACACACATAACAGGTTCATGGAACTCAAAACTTTGTGGGGGGAAGGCTCTTCCCAATGTTGTTGTCAGCTGGCCCTCTCCTAGGCCACCTTGATTTGATGAAATCTGGTAGAAGAGCGCTGTTCATCCATGGACCATAGTCTATGTAGTATCCCTTGACTCGTTAAATGAACATGCCGTTGGTCACTCATAGGCAGAGCCCGGATGCAATCAAAGACCGGTCTAGTTGGAGAAATGGAGGTGACAGGGAGGGGCCCAGTGCGTATAGACTGTCAATTGAAGAGACAAGAGTCATCCGGAAGACCACAATTGGGGAAAGGAGCTCAGAAACAGTTCTCAGACGCGCACATTCTCAATGGCAACCCATTCGAATGTACACGACTGCAAGTGCATCAGCACTGCGGGAAGTAATGACAGTGCTCGCTACTTTTTTTTTTTTCCAAGACTCTTCCATGGTGTCACAATGCGAGGCCATGGTCAGATAAGATTGATCGTTCGTCAATCAATGGTTCACTACTCCTCCTCTACCGCTATGAGAAGAGGTCTGTCCTTTCCGCGCTATTCTTAGCAATGGTCAGCGCAAACAGCTTCCCCTCTCGTTGACAAAGGGGACTTTTTTTTAGCACGGTGCAGTCTGCACATTGTATACCGCGTGCTTGGGATGGAAAGATCTTCCACTGTGCGGGTTGCAACATCAACAATGGACACATTGGCATGTTAATTGAGGGGACGAAAGGCGAATGATTTCATTGTAGCATTCCGATTTAGACGGACTCAAAAGCAGGATCCACCCGAGGGTAAGCGATGATGAAGAGCCGGAAGCCCGGAAGCAGTAACATGACGCTCGATCGAGTCTTTGGATCTGGTTCTGTGCTCATTGTTCTTTAAGCCGAAGAACGATCCAGTGAAAGTCAATTGATGAAGAACAAACTGATCTTGCTGCTTTGTTGCAAGGTTCTCTGTCTCCCACTTTAGGTTCTACCAACCAGGTAGGGTGCCTCCCTTGGGAGTTAGAGTTTGGTCACAATCAGCATCGCGATCACATTTATCAGTGATGCTCTCGGTTCTTGTTTTCCCAATCACGCCTGAACTGACAAGCTGGTCGTCAATTTCATCCAACGATGGTTCCCCGGTTTGAATGTGTCCGTGGGGGAGTTGGAGGGTAGGCCATTTTCCACTCCAGCCCATTGTCACTTTCAATAGCTAAGCGAGTCACTTCTCATCGAGAGATGATCCACCGGATTACTTGATGATGACAGTGCATAGTGACAGATGACGAAGGGTCGAAAACAGTTGGGAGATCATGAGAGAAGCAGCAAAGTTGATCGTGCTGATGATTGAATCGCAACTCTAGAATAGCCCTCACGGATGGCGTATTACTAACGCCGTTGGCTGTTAGTAGACTATCCATGCATCCGGCTCTCTTGAGCTCTTTGACAAGGAAGGGCATGGTGCACAAGGTTCTGTGCAACCGATGGCTCCTCCAATCAGATCCTAATCATTCATCTAATCTCATACCTGTTCCACGGACAAACAAGCGCCTTCACTCTCTCTCGTTCATTCAACTCTTGCAACAGTCGGCTCTGTTGTCTTCTCAAACCTCTTTGGGGACACATGGAATCTAGTCTTCCGTAGTCCAAAACCACGATGTACTATCGCTGGGAGGGCATCACACAACATTGTCCGTTCCGTGGTTTGTGGAATGTGTGGAATGCGCACTGACATCGGCGTTCCCCTCCTTGGAGAGAGAGTGTGTGTGCGAGTATTCCCTTCCTGGAGCCATGTTCTGCGCCGCTTTCGGATCTTGACGCTTCATCATTACCAGGAGCCATCGATCGTGGAAGGATAGAGGTCAGCAGTCAGGACATGGGGGAGCGCGAAATGACAGGGCTGTGAGCCCTGCCATGAATCCTGTTCGATCATGAGCAGCCATTGACCTAATCAAACATGAATGATAGACAAGGTTAAAGTCAACAATCCATTCAGTTCGCACTATTCTAACGGCTACTCGCTTGGCCCGGGAAAGGAAACCATCCGTTGGACGGGATGGAGAGTATGCAGCATGACAGGTCAGGGTAGTGATCCAGCAAGTATAAAAGCCTTCCCTCGTCTCCACATCTTTTTTCCTTGTCTCACAGCCTTCCTGCAATCGACCCCACAGCTTCAAAGCTTTCCTCTCCCTCTTCGTCTTCGTCCCCTCTCGTCCCCTCCCTCCCTCCATTCCTCGCCTCCTCCTCCCTCGCTAACCCCTACTCTAATCGCTAATACCTTCACCATGAAGATCTCTCTTGCCGCTGCCATCGGCCTTTTGGCCCTCACCGTCACCGAGGCTGTCAAGGTCAACCCCTTGCCCGCTCCTCGCACCATCAACTGGGCCACTTCCGGACCAGTCAAGGTCGACAACAACTTCAAGATCGTTGGACCCAAGCACGACATCTTGAGCAAGGCCTACGTTCGCCACGCCAACCTCATCAAGAAGGAGCGATGGGTCCCCCAGACCTGGGAGCAGCCCATCCCCGAGTTCCCTCCATTCCCCCAGCTCTCCAAGCGCGCTGATGTTGAGGACGAGCCCGTTGAGGCCCTTGGCAAGAAGGCTACTCTCAAGACCGTCAACGTTGTTGTTCAGGACTTGAAGGCCGATCTTCAGCACGGAGTTGATGAGTCTTACACCCTTGATATCACCGCTGGCGGTCAAGGTACCCTCAAGGCCAAGACTGTTTGGGGTGCTCTTAACGGTCTCCAGACCCTCGGCCAGATCATCATCAGCGACGGCCGCAATCTCATCATTGAGCAGCCTGTCCACATTGAGGATGCTCCCAAGTACCCCCACCGTGGTGTCATGTACGATACCTCTCGTAACTTCTTCCCTCTTCCTTCGCTCAAGAGACAGATCGACGCTTTGGCCTACTCCAAGTTGAACATCTTCCACTGGCACATTACTGACACTCAGTCCTGGCCTGTTGAGATCAAGAAGCACCCCCAGATGACCAAGGATGCTTACTCTCCTCGCGAGATTTACACCCAGAAGGACATCAAGGAGCTGATCAGATACGGTCGTGAGCGTGGTGTTCGTGTCTACCCTGAGGTTGACATGCCTGGTCACTCTGCCTTGGGCTGGATCCAGGTTGACAAGAAGGCCGTCACCTGCACTGATTCCTGGTGGGATAACGATGGCTGGACCCACCACTCTGCTGTTCAGCCCAACCCTGGTCAGCTTGATATCGCTTACCCTGGCACCTACCCTCTCATCAAGGATGTGTACAGCGAGTTGGCCAATGTCTTCACTGATGACCTGTTCCACGTCGGATTCGATGAGCTCCAACGCTACTGCTACAACTACTCGAGCTATTCCATGGATTGGTTCAAGAGCAACCCAGGCAAGGGCTACTCTGACTTTGCCCAGATGTACGTCGACAAGGCTCTGCCCATCTTCCGTGACAGACCTGGCCGTCGCTTGGTGATGTGGGAAGACTCTGTTCTCTCGCACGACTTTGCCGCCAACTCGATCCCCAAGGATGTCATCATGCAATCGTGGAACAACGGAGTTGCCAACATCAAGGCACTTGCCAAGTCTGGTTACGATATCATTGTCTCTTCGGCCGACTTCTTCTACCTCGACTGCGGTCATGGTGGATATGTCACCAACGATCCTCGCTACAACGTCAACGAGCCCCCAGTGTTGCCCAAGGCCATCCAGGAGGCCTTTGACGAGAATCCCTCTGCCTACACCCCCACCACTGTCAACTACGGAGGTGCTGGTGCTTCGTGGTGCGCCCCCTACAAGACCTGGCAACGCATCTACAACTACGACTTCACCGCTGGCTTGACTGAGGCTGAGGCCAAGCACGTCATTGGAGGTGAGGCTGCCATGTGGTCCGAGCAGGCTGACGAGACCGTCATCGACTCCAAGGTCTGGCCCCGTGCTGCTGCCTTGGCTGAGAACCTCTGGTCCGGCAACCGCGGCGCTGATGGCTACAAGCGCACCACTCTGTTGTCTGCTCGTATCCAGGACTTCCGTGAGCGTCTCGTCAGCCGTGGCGTCTTGGCTGCTCCTTTGGTCCCCAAGTACTGCTTGAAGAACCCTCACCACTGCGATCTCCACCGCAACCAGACTGCCCTTGGCAAGTAAATGGCCACTATCACCGCCATCGCGAGTCGGCATGAGCTCTCTTGACTACATTCCAGGGTCTGGCTACTTTTGAGTGAACAGGTCGGAGAAGGTCCCTACATGATACCATCATCATATACATTCAGTGCAAAAAGAATAAACCTCAACATCATCCATAACTTTGTCTTATCGCTTTCGTGGTTTCGTGGTTTTCGTGCCTTTGAGAATCTGGACGCGTGCCGCGCCTGTGACTGTGGCGATCGGCGCGCTTTTTACAAAATAGAAAGCTCACGTCTTCACGTCTTCACCTCTTCACCTCTTCTTTTTTTCTTTCTTTCATCCTCCACACCAGTCGTTTCGATTCTCCCATGGAAGACAACCAATCGCATTCAGACCAGGCGGGATCTGCTGTCCAGGAACAACAGACTGAGGAGCACGAGATCTTTCTGTATGATGGGCCTATTGATCCGGAGACTGAAATGGCGATTCAAGAACTGAACGATGTTGGTAGCAAGGCGTTCGCGCTTCAAGACTATGAGCTTGCAGTCGAGAAGTTCGGTCTTGCATCCGAGATGCTGTAAGGAAGGCTAATTTCCAGCTTGGTCCCCTTTCCATCCTTGCCGCTTATCTTTCCTCCCCTCCCATTGCTTCTAACAACCTTTCTCCTCCTTTCCTTTCAGTGGTCAAGTTTACGGAGAGACCAACCCAAAGTGTGCTGATACGCTGTTCATGTACGGAAAGGCGCTTCTGGAGCATGCTATCAAACAAAGTTCTGTTCTCGGTGGCGCCACAGAGAAGAAGCCTAAGGAAGAGTTGGAAGCGGCGGTTGCTGCAGCATCTTGTAAGGTTCCCCTCTTTTATTGTCTGTTTTTGTCTATTGTTCTTATTTTCTTTGTCCCCCCCCCCCCCCTATTGTTCAAGATCATGCCTGGTGTATGTACTTTTTTTGCAGCCGTGACACATGGGTATACAGAACTGATCGGACTCAACTCTCCAACTCTGAACGGACACCAGCTTCATCGTCGTCAGCAGCAGCAGTATCAAGTAACCCCCGTTTCGTGTTCGAAGGTGATGATGACGATGAAGAAGGAGATGGGGAGGAAGGAGAAGGCGAAGGAGCAGAGGATGCCGGCGAAGGAGGAGGGGAGGAAGAAGAGCAAGACGACTTTGCAGTTGCATGGGATGTTCTCGATCTTGCTCGGGTTCTTTACCACCGTCAGGAGACTGAAGAAGCTCTTTTGAAGCTGGGCGATGTTCATATTGCATTGGGAGATGTTTCACTCGAGTCTGAAAACTTTGACCAAGCGGCAACAGACTTTCGGGAAGCGATCGCGATCAAGGAGGCACGGTTGGAGCCTGATGACCGTCAATTGGCAGAAGCACACTACAAACTCGCTTTGGCACTCGAGTATTCACCCACAGAGTCAGAGAGTGCACCGGATCATATTCATAAGGCAACCTCGGTCTTGAAAGCAAGGATCGAGAAACTGAATGGCATCTTGTCCTCAGGCAAGGGCAAGGGCAAAGCAACAGATA
>Ga0247824_10002640_pt1 | contig 10074 bp, 6 predicted proteins | sample 13C_PalmiticAcid_FD_194412 | JGI IMG/M metagenome (GOLD analysis project Ga0247824, IMG submission 194412) | Soil microbial communities from agricultural site in Penn Yan, New York, United States - 13C_PalmiticAcid_Day48 | ecosystem: Environmental > Terrestrial > Soil > Agricultural land... | reverse complement strand
GTCTTCGGCGGCGGCGCGGGCGACGATGGCCGGGCTTGGGGACCTCGGGAGCGCGGCCAAGATGGCCGCCGATTCGTAGGCCTTCTCGAGGGCAAGGAAGGGGTCCCGCTTCAGCAGCTGATCGTGATGGACACGATCCGCCTCGGGGCCGGGCCGAGCAAAGGCTGTGGGGAGCAGCAGGGCCGAGGCCAGGAGCTGGAGTTGGAGCTGGGCAGGAAGCCACATGACGGCGGGAGGAGACGGGCTGTGCTGGTAAAAGACTGTGTCGGGAGGAATCAACTGGATCCGGGGAGGAGGGGACTGCGGCTTCGACATGGTGGGGAAGCTAGGAAACCTAGAACGAAGGAGATCGGCGACATCAGGTATTTATGGTCAAGAACCCCCTGGCTGCCAGGCGCCCACTGCACGTCCGAGATAGATGAAGGGCCGGCGATCCCCGGTTCTCGTCACGGTCGCGGCCGCAGGGGTTGCGGACATCAGCCTCCAGGGCCTGTGTGCGCCTCGATGATGAAGCCAGGTGAGGTTGAGCGCGGGGGCATGGGTGGGGTCAGCGCCACTCAGGGAGTTACTATGTAAAGGACCGAATCAGTGTGATAGCTAGCGCGTGTTCTGGAAGACTAGCTTGCCGTCGCGGCCGCATGGGGGGGTGAATATCGCGAGAGGTCGACCGGAGCGAGGATCGACCAACCCGGCAACCAGGTCGTGGACGAGGTAGGTACCTAAGGTACGGAATACTGGACGGAGTACACGCCAGAGCACTGCTGGTCTAGATTCTGCGTAGTACTGTGGTGTTGTTGCAACCGGCCCAGCATGGACGTAGCTGGCCGTGGGTCGAAATCGGACTGCTCCGAGTCTCGAGAGGGGAGGCAGACGAAGCGCCCCGAGGCCAGCTCCCGAGTCCATGTTGGAGACGGGAAGTTCAGCAGTTCAACAGTTCAACCTGTCGCCCCCAGCATCCAGTGCACACTGCACACCTCACGGCGGGCGCACGACAAGGCCGTCATCGGAAATGGGTGACGGGACGAGGGTCGCCAGCAACGCCATGTTGCGTATCCTCGCTTGGGCCCCCGTTCTTGTTCTTAGTGTCTGGAGAAAAGAGCAAAGAGCCGAATGAGGCTGCTGGGTTTGTGGTGGGGAAGATGCGGAGAAGCGGGGGAGAATGTGGCAGAGCCAGGCACGACAGGAGCCGACCGTTGAAGTCAACCTGGAACCTGGAATGGAACCGTTGCACCGATCCCCTCAAGGCTTTCCCCCTGATTTGGCTGTGCAGCTGGGATCGGAAATCGGACCATTCCCCAATGTGTACACGGGGGTGGCGTCACAAAGTCCGGCCGACTGACATGCGCCCCTTGATTCCTCACGGCATTACTATGCACAGTACTGTGTATCTCATTCTTGGAGTGTTTTCTTTTTGCCTCTGCCATTGGCTCCCGGCCACCACCTGAAGCGCGCCGTTGAACGGTGCACCGTCGCCGGATCCCAGCTTCATTCTGCCAGGGTGACATTCAGCTTCCTTCCAGCTTGTCGTTGGAGGACCCTTGCACTGGCACAGGCCGTGATGTTGATTTTGCACGGATGCACCGAACCTCCGGCGCCACCCCTCATCCCCCCATTCGGAAATACCCCGAGTCGTCGTCTGTCGTCGTCTCCAATTCCCCCGGTTTCTCTCCATCGGCCCTCTCTTGCTTTACTATCCAGCCAAGGAGTTTCCCACCCCCCGGATCGATGTTTCACCTAAGCAATCGAGGAACGAGCACAGAGCTGAGCGCGCTTAGTGCTAACCCAATGAACCGAGGCATGCCCCGGTTCAAGATGATGGCCGAGAAAGGGAGCCAGAGGGATAAGTGGTGGTGGGATGCAGCAGGGAATCTTGTAATGACAGGACTCTTGAGGTCGCCGAAGAGATTCCTGAAATAAATAACACAAGGAAGGTGTCAAGATGCCCGTGGAAGGCCGTCAAGCCTGGAGGGGGGATATCAAAACCCGGGGAGACGAACATGAAGTCAACATATCCTTTAGAATACGCGAGGGTGCGACAGCTTGGCCTCGCAATCTCGGGGAATTACCTATACCGTTGAGAGCTACGGAGTATGGCTTGCCGCCCAGAACAGGTAAACGCGTTTGATTGAAATCACCGCTTGCGATCCTCCCGCCTATCGATAAACTGCCTGCCTTGACAGGGCAGGACGCTGCTGCAAGGCGGAGATCTCGGGGTTCACTGCTCAACGCCCCGCCCACCCATGTTCGGGTTGGTTCCAGCCAAGACTTGCTTGGCATGGTCCTGGGGTTTGACAGTCTGTCCCTTAATCGTGAATGGTTTGTGTGTCGGTCTTGTATGTTTTGCGAGTGAAGTGGATGATTGCCGTCTTCTGTATATTGAATGTCGCACCGCTCCTTGTCTCCCAATCGAGGGCATTCCTGATGATGGCTTCGATACTTTCCCGATTGCTCCGCGCCGAGGTCCTGTGACCCACGCTGTGAAGTTGCCCACAAAGGCTATCGCACCGCCATGGCTGTCGATTCGTCGTTGTACCAGGTCTGCGTTGAAGAAGAGGAACAAGATCGGGGATAAGGAAAAGCCTCGAGATAGATCCGCCTGCGGTAGGCTTTGAGCCTCAGAGGAATGTCCGTTGACTTGGATGTTGCTGTGCGTTCCGAGCAGAAGGCGTTGATCCATCGAAGCAGCTCTTCTGCGCAGACGACGTCAGTGGGCGGGTTTGCACCGCACCGCACAGCCTCGCCCGCCCGTCGACTTTGCGTCCGAGTCGAGTCGAGGGCGCCACTTGCTCGGGTCGCGGGGCGGGTTTGTCGGAGGTGCGGTGGAGGTGGGTACGGATTCCGCTGGCCCTGTTTAGATTGGATGTGATGATGGAGAGAGAGTTGAGGTTGGTGGTGGTGGGAGACTTGGAGTCTATATGTCACGGCTGGCTCGAGGGATTGGAGTGGCCAGAGGCTGTCGGACTCAAGAATTCATGCTTGACTGTCACTCTCGGCCTTGAGGATCGGTCTGTGATATGGCGTTTGGTAATACGGCCGGGAACAACCCACCTAAGTTGCAATCACATCTTCCCCCAGATCTTCACAAGGGGTCATGCGATGCCAACTTGCCTACAATATCAAACTTCAAATGAGACAGCACCTGCACCGGCATGTCGTTGGTCACTGGCAGGAGTATACATCGCTCAAATACCACTTGGAATGTGGATACCTCGCGTTGGATTCGTTGTTGTTGGGTCAGTTGACGTTCCAATGTCTCCAGCAGCCCGAACGTCATGTGAAGGTCCAATAGAGGTGTTAACTACATAATTTACATGTAATGTAGGCTTCGCCCAAATCGCTCCTGAAAGAATAGAACAGTCCACTGCCCCCCCAGCAAGGCACATCGACATCAAGCTATATACATGATAGGCTTTGCCCAAGACGCTCCTCGACGATGAGTTCACTGCCCTCAGCAAGACACATCGATATCAAGCTATTTACATGGTCCGGCTCTGCCCAAAACGCCGCGAGCTTAACTAATGCTCCACTGCCCCCAGAAAGACGAATCGATATCGAGCTGCCCAAGCGAGCCAGCCTGGTAGTTACTCATGGTCACCTTCTGGCCGCCGACGGTCCAGTTTTGAATGGTGATGCCGAACTTGAGGCCGGGGGCGGCAGGCACGATACTCCTGCCGGTGCCGATGCTGTTGGTCTGCAGGCCGTCGGGGAAGGCGACGTTGGAGATGACAAAGTTATTGTAGTTCTGGAGCGGGGTGATGCGGATCAGCGCGGGGCAGAGGCCCTCGCACACGAGGCCGTTGATCTTGATGCTCATAGTCTTGCTCGAGTCGACCGACTTGCCGTCCATGTAGAAGGGCGACGCGCCGATGATGGCGGACGGCACATACGTCTCGGACTTGATGTAGCGCGTGTGGATGACGGCGATGTCGTTGAGGGTGACGCCCGAGACGTCGCGGACGTCCCAGCCCATCTGGATGATGGGGTCGTTGTGGATCTTCCAGATGGTGGCGCGGGTTACGGTCACGCCCGAGTAGTAGGTCTTGATGGCGTCGTCGTTGACGTGGTAGAAGACGTCGTGCACTTGGCTGTTGGGGTACATGGCAGGGCCGTCTGTCTGGAAGAAGAAGGCGCCGACCTGCTTGTAGTCGGAGATGCGCGTGGTGATGTCGGAGCTGCCGTAGAAATCCATCGTGTTGAAAGGCGGCGCGTTGATGGTCGGGCCCTGGCAGAACCACGTCTGGCCGCCGCCCAGGTTGTGGTGCCCCCACATGCGCAAGCTGGTGCTGTCGCTCTTGAGGCCCTGGTAGTACGTTGCCGGGTTGGCCTGGTACACGTAGTGCTCGCCGGACAGAACGCCGTGGCCGGTGGCGTAGAAGTTGGACTTGGTGGTGTACTCGACGGCTCCCTTGACGTAGGCACCAGGCGCCAGGTACACCCAGCGTGTGTTGGAGGCCAGCTTGAGGTGGTTCTCGCCAATCTTGGGGGCCACGCCCTGCGCGTTCGAGTTCATCCAGTAGACTCCCGGCGGGAAGTACAAGACGCCGGACGAGCCCCAGTCGCCCTGGTTGATCGGCCCTGGATTCATGACCTTAGTGTCGGGAGCGTCGATGCGCGGCACCATGTCGTCGGGCAGGAAGGCGCTCGCGAAGATGACCAGCGCGTTCCTTGGCTCGATGCCCACAACCTCGCCACCCGAGGTGACATACTTGGAGCCGTCGGAGCGGTAGGTGAACAGGTCGTTGTCAAACTCGACCGAGAACTTCCGGCCGTTGGCATCGCGGGGGACGCGGATGATGATGCCCCCATCGCAAGAGGCGCGGATGTCGTAGGTGATGGCCGTCGGGCGGATCTTGACCCCAGACGCAGAGAGGGTGGAGCCGTCGCGCGAGACGATCTTGACGTCGACATCGGTGGCGTACTCGAACTGGGACCAGGCCATGTTGATGCCAGCGCTGGGCTCGATGGAGATGCCGTCATCGACGTTGGCGCCGAGCGTGTCGGTGCCAGCGGGGTCCCAGGGCGAGTAGATGCGACCGCGGCCGTTGCGGGGGATCGACTCGTACGGGAACGAGTCGTAGTAGTCGTTGGCGCCGGCGATGCTCACCTGGACGTTGTACTTGCGCGACTGGCGCACGTTGCCCAGGCCGACCATGCTGCCCGTGTTGATCTCGCCGGTGTTGTGCCACCACGTGCAGAGCTGGCTGTTGCAGATGGTCGAGTTACCGGCCCGCGGGCGGATCGCATGTCCAGCGGCAGGCTGGAACAGCGCAGGCAGCAAGCCCAGGATGACGGGGAGCATGTTGTCTGACAAATGAGGACAAGAAGTGGAAAATGAATGTGATTCTTGGTGTCCTGGGTGACCCCAGAGGAAGACGAGGCTGATGAGAGAGAGTCATGAAGGACGTTGAGGGCAACGGGCCAGACCAGATATATACCTTAGGCAAGGCACCCGTCGGCAGGCACTCACGGCGTTTCTCCTTCAGCTTGAAGCCATCGTCGTCGATTGACGCTGTCATCACAACCGCGGCATGGAGAATCTCCATCGCGCCAAACCCCAAAACCCCAAAACCCCAGGTTTCTGTTGTTCTTGACCTCTAACCCAAAGCAGTAATTGGCCGGCACTAACACGACCAAAATTGCGGGGTCCGGGGGATGGAGTATGGGGTAAAGATATACCCCATTCTGCACGATGCCAACGGTTTCCCTCTCAGCCTCCGGGACCCGGGACCAGTCTCTCGGGGTTCTGCGCCGTCCCCACTGCCCAGTGCCCGGTGCCAGTAGGTACCCAACGTCCACACGGCCCTTCCTCGGCCCCTCCAGCTTGATTGATATTAAATGAAGGGGCCGAGGTTTTCCAGATACCGCTTTGCTCAGCCATGGAACCCTCGGACCTTGTCGTCCGCCGCCACTCGCTCTATTCGGGCAGCCCACAGCACGGACGTGCACAAGGTATGGGAGGTTTACCCGACGCCTCCCTCTGACTAGGTGCCTTGGCTGACGACTGCCCGAACAAACGACGGTGTAATTGCCGGTGGTATGCCGGAATAAGAATAGGGAAACGGTGGCCGTTCTTGAGCCGAAAGGGTGGGGAGGCGCAGGCCGCAGGGGACTGAAACAGGGAAAGAACACCAGAAAGACTCAGCACCAACTCCAACCCCTGGGACGCAACCGCCGACGCCCTCACGAGATTGTCGGGGTCCATGGCGAGCTACGTGTGATTCAGGAGTGCTCGTGTCTCGGGTGTTTGCTGGAAGAAGCAAGTCGCCGGACGCGACTCCAAGGGCACTGAAAAGACCGCTGGCTGTCACGGGTCACGACACGGGACGCGTGTGACGCCGCTGGGAGTTGGGACCAAACTCACGGGATGGAGTCAGAGAATCACTCGATGGGCTAAGGTGTATATAATCCATACGTCTGCTGCTCAGGTTGATGATCACATCACTAGCCACCTTCGACTGCCATCTCCGGAACCTGTACCTGAATCTTATCGTTCAGAACTTCAGAGAAACAAACAGCAGAAAGCAACAAGCCACAATGAAAACCTCCATCTCCCGTGGCCTCCTCCTGGCCTGTCTCTCCGGCAGTGCCCTCGCTCACTACAAGTGGCCCGCCCTAATCATCAACGGCACCGTTACCGGTGACTATCAGTATGTGCGGCAGAATACCAACAACATCAACCCTCTCATGGACATCAACTCCATTGACCTGCGTTGTAACGAGGGGGGCCTTGCCTCAGGCGGTGCCACCCAAACTGCGGACGTCAACGCTGGCGCCAAGGTAGGTACAAATTCCATCCGTTTACCAAGGTTTTGTCTCTGACTCACCTTTCCAGCTCGGGTTTACTCTCAGCAACGTGATCTCCCACGTTGGCCCAGTCATGGTGTACATGGCCAAGGCGCCCGGAAACCCGTCTGACTGGGACGGCTCGGGCAACGTGTGGTTCAAGATCGACGAATGGGGCCCCAACTTCAACTACGGCTCCATCAGCTGGCCCCAACTAGGTACAGCCCCTATTATTTCCGAGTCCCTTGCTTGCCTCAGCCCGGCCTGCGTGGCAGTTGCACTGACACTTCCCACCTTTTGCTAGGCGCTTCGCAGTACGAGTTCACCATTCCTAGTGCCGTTCCCTCCGGGACCTACCTGCTGCGTATTGAGCACCTCGGAGTGCACAACGCGGCCAACTTCAACGGCGCCCAGTTCTTCGTCTCGTGCGCCCAGATCAACGTCAAGGGAGGCGGATCCGGCATACCCGGCCCCTTGGTGTCCTTCCCCGGTGCCTACAGCGCGACCGACCCCGGCATTTTCTTCAACACCTACTATCCTCCCGTGAGTGAAGCTTTTTGTTGGGAAATTCTTGGAGAGAAACTCAGCGCTGACCTTTTGTAGCCGACGTCCTACACCATTCCCGGCCCGGCGGTTTGGCGCGGCTAGATGGCAGATATCAAGTCTGTCGGCTCGGCTCCTCCTACTGCCGTGGGAGGACGTTGACTTTGGGTTGGAGGTGTGGAAGGATGAGAGGAAGCCCCTGAAGGGTGGAAGTTTGAACTGAGATGGGTTAGTTGGATGGACGTGATCACGATGCGCATCATGGACTCAGGTACATACTTCTACATACTCGGTAGTGTCCCGGTATTGGCGAGTGCACATATTTCAGGGCCTGGCAGCAGGCCAGACGCAAGCCTTGGCTTCTATTCTTACGGTCGTTACTGGAGACAATTAGCACATTCATTTGATATTATACGACGTTATACCAACGTCTCTTCCCATGCTGTTATTGATGAGGCTGCTTTTGATAAAGACATTCTGGCCGGGGACTATTCGAGCCTCCTCCCAATCTTCTGAAATCTCAGTGACACGGGTGAGGAGAGAGGTGGGGCTTATACCAACAGCGTTCATCCAGGCTTTCCCTTGTGTGGCGGCTAGGAGTTAGGTCGGTTGCGAGCAGCAGCCCCTGGAATAAGCTCACTCTGCTTGCCAGATGCCTTCTTAGGATGAGGAGGGGGTTTTGTAGTGCAAAGCATTGCGGACTGGACGACGATGAAGACATAGACCCATCAATGTTTCAGTGTTTCAATCTCCGCGATTCGGATTGCACCAAAATAGGGGGGAAACTGCCGACTGCGTTTCTCTGTCGAGCAGAGGACACAATCTTAGATGAATTACCCGCCGAGTACCTAATACATAATATCTATAATACCTACCTACCTACCTACATGTAGCTACCTGGCCTACCTTCCTACCTCCCTACCTAGCCCGTTCAACGCGTTTTGTCACGTAGCCCATGACGCATTTCCACCCGGTCTCTCGCAAAGTGCACTCCTCATGCACCCGGAACAGCAGCTCGCACGCCTTTTCGTCGATGTAGCTTCCTGGACCAGGAGTACATGGAGGAGCAGGGCGATGCTGAGCGCCGAGCTGCTGCTGCTGCTGCTGCTGCGCGGTCAAAGCCGTGGGAGATGTTCCCGCCCCCCCGCTGCTTCTTGGCACACCCCTATAATCGTAGAGACTGCGCAGCGTAAACAGTCCAAACTTCATGCTCCGATGACTCCTGTCCTTGAATCCTACCTGTTCCAGGAGGTCGAGGAAGTCGTTTGTGTCCGGGAAGTTCTGCCCATGTGCACGGGCGCTGCTTTCCGTCCACACCTCCTCCAGAAAGGGCTCCAGCTCCCCCGTCAGCGGCCCGCAGGCGAGCAGCTTGTCCTCAAAGTAGATGTACTCGAGCCGCCCCCCCGGAACCAAGATGCGATGGCACTCCTCTAGGCATCTCTTGAGATCCTCTGCTGGGCCGGCCGCCAAGCCTCCGCCGGCCTGGATGGTCTTGTGCAGTGACCGTGCTGAGATCACGTCGACACTCGAGTTTGGCAACGGGATCCGCGATAGGCGGCTCGTGCTCAAGACAGAATCCACCCTGAACCCGTATGTGTTGTATGCTGCCGGCGATGCCAGAGGAGGAGCGGCACCGGAGAGGGAAGGTTGGTGAAAGAGGACTTTGTTGAGGAAGACGCCCGGGAGGGCAGCTAAACGAAGCGTATACTCATCTGCAGTTGTGTCTGTGGTTAGCCTGCGATCAGCTGTGAAAAGGGTTCCGATATGTTCTCCGCCCACCTTCTGCGCTTCCGCCAAGATCCAGCACGCTGGCGTGGTCCGCCGGTCCGTGCCAGGAGGACACAGCTCCGGCCCCGGGCAGGAAGAAGAGACCGGGAGAGTTGACCCGGAGAGGGTCAAGGGCGAACTCGTCTCCAAACGGCGTCACAAGCATCCTGGCGCATGCTCGAAATATCTCGGTCGCTGGAAATGTCCAGTTGCCTGACCAGGACGCTGCTTGTCCAAGATCCGTCCTGAAACTGTCGACACTCCCGCGTCTTTTGAGATCTCCTCTTTGCGGGAAACCGAAATCGACAGGCGAAGGCAGCGCAGGTGGCAGACGACCCGCGCTGTTGTGCAACCAGGCAGGACTCCGCGGACCAAACGATGGCGGATCATGGCTGGTAGTAAGAGTCCGTCGTGAGCTTTTGGGACGCCAATCACTCAGGTTGGACTCGGAAGATCTGGCGCGGGGGGGTTTTGGCGAAAACGACGACTCTTGGTTCTGCGGGATGTTTGGTATTTCGATGTGAAGGGCTGAGAAGGATGAGATGTTGGCATCCTTCTCGCCGCCATCAAGCAATCCGCCGTCACATGCCGCCCCTGGAGTTGAGTGATGAGAAGGCACTTCGGATAACGGCAGCATTCCAGTCGTGGTTCCGGTTTTCGGCCGGATCCGAGAGAACCATTCCCTTCCATGTTTGGGTTTCTCGTCGAGCGAGAGTCCCAGGTAGCCCAGCTTGTCAAGGGGTGGTTCTCTCTTCTTCTTCAAGATGCGTGCCTGTGACGACGACGGGGGTGATGAGTTGACCGGGCGCGGTGCCCGCGCCAGGTCCACTTGTCGTTTTCTCTCATTGAGCACCACCGCAAGTGTGTCTTGCTGCCGCGCATCGATGACTGGCAGGAAAGGAAGAGCCATTGTTGATCATCTGGTTTGCCGGTGTCGGGCGCAGCTGGTTCATGTCTCGTCTCGCTTCCAAAGTTGCATTC
>Ga0247824_10002639_pt1 | contig 10075 bp, 14 predicted proteins | sample 13C_PalmiticAcid_FD_194412 | JGI IMG/M metagenome (GOLD analysis project Ga0247824, IMG submission 194412) | Soil microbial communities from agricultural site in Penn Yan, New York, United States - 13C_PalmiticAcid_Day48 | ecosystem: Environmental > Terrestrial > Soil > Agricultural land... | reverse complement strand
CCAATGTTCCTGAGGACAAGCGAGGCGACATCCACGTCTTGGTCCCAGGATCAGGGCTAGGGCGTCTCGCGTTTGAGATTGCACACGTAGGATTCAGTGCTCAAGGAAACGAGTTTTCATACTACATGCTGTTGGCGTCAAACTTCATCCTCAACAAGGCGCAGCGTGTGAAGCAGTTCAAGATCTATCCATACATCCATTCGTTTTCCAACATTGTTCGATCTGACGATGTTTTAACCGCTGCCTGGATTCCGGATGTCAATCCGACCGAGATCCCGCGCGGGACCGACTTTTCGATGGTGGCAGGGGATTTTCTGGAAGTCTATCAAGAGGAAGAGAACCATGGTAAAAAAAAAAGGGGGTCAGTTACTAGAAAGCACACGTGGTGGGAAAGTTGGACTCAACTCTATCGTGTTGGTCGTGTCTGATGTTCTAGGCAAGTGGGATGCCGTGGTAACATGCTTTTTCATTGACACTGCCAAGAACATTGTCAACTACTTGGAGACTATTCACAAGGCCTTGAAGAAAGGTGGAGTTTGGATCAATGCAGGTAAGGCTCTGCCTCCATCCCTACTGTGTGCATGCATGAGCATAGCGTCGAGTGTACAACGTGGTAAACTGGAGAGTTGGGGATGTTGGGCAATCAAGACTCTTGTGAGTGTGGGTAGTAATGTTCAAACTCATCCGTTGGATCCAGACGTCGGTCGACCAAGTCGATATCGCCCCAACTCCCCCAGCAGATATTGTGTATACAGACCAGGCTTTTGCCCGAGAGCTACTCTTGGGTCAGGAACCAGAACTGTGCTCGGTGGACTCTCCAGGAATAGATACAGAACTGGTGTGAGGAAATGCGCAAAACAAACAGAGTAGCCGACTGGTTGGCTACTCGGTTATCTGTTCTGCCGCAGTTCGTATTCTAACAGACGTTGTTCCGATCATAGGACCGTTGCTGTGGCATTTTGAGAACACGGCAAACGAGATCTCGATCGAGCTGAGTTTAGAAGAAGTAATAGAGTTAGCCAAGACAATCGGGTTCAGGTTCGAGGTTCAGGGAACGACTAAGAGCACTTACATGGTGAATCCGCATGGTATGCTAAAATACGTGTACGAGTGCGCTACTTGGACAGCTGTCAAGGTCTGAAGTCATATAGTCCGTAGACACGGTTAATGTTCTCAACAACAGCCACCCTGAGTATCTCTCGCAGGGACAAGATCCATGGTCTCCACTCGGAGATGGCCCTTCGTGGTCTTTTTTTTTTTTTTTTCAGGAGGGACTATTTCTTCGTATGGATTCTCAAAAGACGCCGAAACCACCTGTTCACACACGACCTTTGGTTATTCTCCGAGCCACGCGAAAAGACTAACATCTCTCTGGACAAGAGTTCGACCAATGTGCAGCAGACGAGTGGCAAGTCAGAAAGGTACAAAGGGGTTGTCGTAGAGGTGTTCCTTACGGACTTCAATCATGTGGACCATTCATTCCTCCTTGTTCCGAGTGCACGCTGTGAAGCTGTGAGGTTCAACCTCGCCCTTCCCATATAGCGCATTGCTTTGACAAAGCGGGGCTGACGTCCATATCTGTTGCTATCTGTATTCTCAATTGAGTGGTCTCGATTGTCGCGCGACAGATGGATACCCGCAAATTTACACACCGCAGCATATGGGAGGAATGAACAAAGTTCCCAGACCAGATCTACCCACGATGGGTGAGCACAAAAAAGTGCGGGAAATGACAAGGGTCTTTGTTCTTTGCAGCACCGTTGCGAAGAGAAATGAGGCAGTTGAATGTTATTGAGTCCTGTTCCTCACACCCCGTGTCCGTGTTCCTATGCAGCCCCTATATCGCCGTTGGAAAGTAGCTCCTGGAATCGGCAGAATAAGTTCTCTCACACTCATATCCATTAGCGTGCATGAATGAAAAGTTGAATCGATCCAATTTGACCAACCAACGAGCAGGCGCTGGAGCCAGAGGGAATGCCTCGTCAGCCAAAGTACCGAACCAGACTCGCTGATTATTCGTCTTCCGAACCAACTGCGCGGGAGGAAGCCAATCCCAACCAATACCTACCAGGCAGGGATCCAGCATCATTACCCATCAGACTGGGCTGCTTGGTTGAATCCCAACAGCAACAGCAACAGCAACAGGGCCCTTTTCTCCTTGTCTTCTCTTTATCCCTCTCTTTGCCACTTCTGCTCCTCCTTTACCCTCAACGAACGCTCACTCTCCATTATCAGACTTTTGTATTCTTATCCCACGCCATCCTCCAGTCATACATCCACTCCTCAGGACTTCACCGGTCTGAATTCCAATCATGTCACAGCCTTCTAAACCCGCAGCTGCGTATTTCAAAGCAGCCGCAAAGATCTTGCGCCTGCAAAAGACACCAAGTCAACCAAAGGGATCCAAAGCCAAAGAACTCTCGACAATACCTTCTTCCTCACGTACATCTATGAATCCTAGCTTTCAGCACACTAATGGTCGAAGATTCTCGTACTCCCAATGCCTAAGCCAATATCTCGGCCGATCCGAGCATTTGGAATCTCCTCTCTACGCGCTTCAGCACAGACAGAACTCGACCGCCTCTTCCACACCATCCAACCATAGTAGAGCAGCTCCGTGTGCACTGACTGCAAAGCCTCACCATCGACGGCCAGGACCTCCCAGGGTTTTCTCTGTCACCATCCATCATTCTCAGTATCCATCCCCTTCAGCCCATGCATCTTTGGCACGGAGTCAACCCATGCCCACCCGTTACAAAAAGCGACACCAACATCCACCGAACGCTTTGCGTTTGGATCGACAATCCGACCTTTGGCCATCGGCCATTTCAAGCATCACTGTAGCCGTGGCACCAACCACGTCAAGCGCCCTCACTACCCATTCCCTCGAAGCTGTGGTTACACATCCTACATGTACCAAGATGAGTGCAAAGGACTTGAACTGTCGAGTCAGGACTCAAGTCCACTCCGGGTCGCACATCACCCATACAGTCTGTATTGGTGCTGATTCAATGACATTGAGATCCGTGTCTCGTACAGACTCGACGATGTCCGTCCACTCCCAACTCTCGGAGGCATCCACATTGTCAATTGCCATTACAACCAACGGGCTGCCCTCCATGGATGCTATGAAAGATCAAGTGGATAGGAGTTTGGCGGCGGATAGTGAGGCACAGTTGGTCAAAAATGTGCATGTCGGTCTGCCTCATGTGTCTTTTGTAGATAAGCGATTGATCGTTGAACCATGCTCAGCAACCATCGAGACTTGGATCAATTAACAAACGACCTCATCCCTGCCTTGCCTATGGCAGACCCATGTGGAGGTAAAGCATGCTGGCCCATGCCCCTCGTATGTAGACGCGTAGCCTCCACGTATAGTATTTGGACACTTTGCTCGCTCTCAAAAGTTCAGGCGCTCGCAACGGAAGTGCTCACAACATGGTTTGCCCTCATGAAGATGCTCTCAATTCTTGTGCAAGTTCAAAAAGTGTTAATCGACACCACCCGTCGTTGGACATATAAAAAGAGCTAATGGCGTTCTTGCCTGAGGCGCCTGACGCATATCCTCGAGGTCTGAATGTGGAGCAGAAAAAAATGATCAAACAACTTACCCGCCCCGGCACATATCGGCTTACAAGGCAGAATTGTTGCTGTGGAGTTGAGGGCGGAGAAGTTGGAATAAAGTTCAATTTTGCCGTTGCAACTTTTTGTACTTATTAAAGCCTACCGTCCCACTTTCTCTTCTTTGCTCTTTTGCCCATCTCCACGCACCATCACACCCTTGCACTCTCCTACTCCTCCTCCTCCTACTCTGTGCTCCTTCCCTCCCTCTCTATTCCTTTCGCAAGCCATCAATCTCTTGATACAAGATGCGTTTCGTTGCTGCCTCGTTAATTGCGTTTGCTGCCACTGCATTCGCTGCTGAGCCATGGAAGAATATTGGAGGCGATTTGGCTTATGTCGGCCCCACTTACAACGCTACATTCAAGGCTGGAGACACCATTCCCTTTGAATATACATTCTACACTCCCAAGGTTGTGAGGCTTAACAGTACCACACCTACCAACGGAACTGCGGCCCCATCCACAACCACTGGTAAGACATCATGTCACTTTATTCTGCTGCACACAAACATGTGCTCTACTGTACCATCTCTGGAGGTGACATCCAACACTGACAGTTATTATTTCTGTTGAACGACTAATGACTAGCCACGCTTACCTCGCTGTCATGGATTGGAGAGACTGGCAACCAGACGCTCCAGGTGACTCTTGACAATGGTCGAAACAGCGGTTACTCAGCTCCTTGCTTAGTCACGGACACTTGCACTGGCAACTACTACCCCAAGCGCATTGATCTTGTCATCCCAGCAGAAGTGCACCCAAGCAACTACACTGTAAGCTACAGCCTGGATAGCGATGGGGGCAATTCAAAATGAATGCACAGGAGAGGAGGGAGCGGCGCTAACATTTCCCTCCCTCCGACCCCCTGCTGTGAGTCCCGTTCCTGGCTAACCTGTTTGTCTACTAACCTTCCATTTGAACCGTAGATCGTTCTCACATACACTTTGTCTTTGGCTGGTAACAGGACGCTTAGCTACAGGGAGCCTGTCACCATCGTTGCTGCTTCTGCGAATGTCACCTCGCCCAAGCCAATCATTGCAGGGGCACCATCAGTCCAGGTGACCCTACCCGTGTACAGCAGCAGTGCATTGGCCAGCCAGGTGCCCAAGGCGGTCGTCGGCATGACTATCATGCTTGCCTCTGCGTTCCTGATGATTTAGAGTCCAGCAGAATAAAATTCCTTTTGCTCGCATGTGCTGCGTATAGATGTTGCACAAACAAAGCCACATTTTAATCCTCTTCTGCGTTTCTTCGCACTGGGTCAAAACAAGGTGGAGCACGAGGGTCAAAAGTTTTCTCCTTCTCTCACCTTACCACTTGGGCTTCATCCTCAACATGAGCACGTTTGAAAAAGTATGGGTCAGGAGCAAAGGGGGAGGCACTAAAATATCGCAGGGATAGACAAAGAGCAGGGAAAGATCGGGATTCAGATTCAGGATCAAGGATTACAAAACCTCAGTACAAAAAGTGATCAAACTTGGAGTCTGGTCTCTTGTCTTGACGATCAGATCGGAGCACTACGACCTAGGAATCAATGGCACTCGGGAGCACCTTTCAGGAGGGTTTCTAGGCAACCAGGCAGGATCTGTACACCATCAGTGCCAAACTAGAATCTTTGATTCTGCGATTCACACATTCAGCTTGATCTGACCGGGAAGGGTCTCCTCTCCTTGTCAAAACCTGGCGAGACTCAACCCTTCAAGAGCTGTATCGGCATGGATGACCATTGGAAATACTACTAGGGCAGGAATGAGAGGGAAAAGCTGGTCAGGATCAGATAAGGAGCTTTGGATACCACACATGATTGTATGTTAACATAGCTATTGTCTTGTTCTTTCTTTCAAGGTGGTTGTTATCGACGGCAAGGGACATCTCTTGGGTCGCCTTGCCTCCATCGTTGCCAAGCAGGCCCTTTCCGGTCAGCGCGTTGTGGTTGTCCGCTGCGAGGAGCTCAACATCTCTGGTTCCTTCTTCCGTAACAAGCGTAAGTGAATGAGTCGATTTTTGATCTCAATGTCAATACTAGCCCAAGTATAATACCGGATTTCAGCAAGCAGGACTCGAACCAACGTCCCGGAAACACAACTCAACCACACCATCAGGAATCGCCGGCCACAAACATACGTTCTTGACTTTCTACCCCACTACTCCAACAGACACGGACCAGATGATTATCTCGGTGTCTATTCAACCAACTTTCTTGATGAATGGCCTGGGGCGTTATAACTGGACAACAGTGGCAGCACGAATATTAATACACGTGTTCAATTGGCCCCGGATGCCATTGTGGGAACCAAATCACTGTCTAGTGCTCTGACGATTACCACTTGAAGTGTGATGAGACAGACCCTAATACCCTCTCGCAAATGCCTGTTAGTGAAGTACCACGCTTTCCTCCGCAAGCGCTGCGTGGTGAACCCTGCCCGCGGTGCATTCCACTTCCGTGCACCCTCCCGCATCTTTTACCGTGCTATCCGCGGAATGGTCCCCCACAAGACTGCCCGTGGTGCAGCCGCTCTTGACCGCATTAAGCTTTTCGAGGGAGTCCCTCCACCATATGACCGCATGAAGCGCATGGTTGTTCCCTCAGCCCTTCGTGTGCTCAAGCTCAAGCCAGGTCGAAAGTACTGCACTCTCAAGCGTGTCTCGCACGAGGTCGGCTGGAAGTACAATGATGTCGTTGCTAAGCTCGAGGAGAAACGCAAAGTCAAGTCCAAAGCCTTCTACGATCGTAAGAAGGCAATTGCCAACGTCCGTGCCAAGGTTGTCCGTAACCAGGCCTCCCAGCTGGCAACTGTCCAGGAGAAAATTACATCCCTTGGCCACTAAGCTACTTTTCATTTAGAGCTTTTGTCCGCTATCCTTCTCTAATGAAACCAATGTTCTATTTGCAATGCCATGATGAGGGGATATGCTGCATGTTCTTTCAGGGAGATAGTGGGCATGTGCAAAGAAGTGGGAGGCGAGGGCGAAGCCAACCTCAACCAAGGTCGGACTTTCTCATGCGCATGGATACTATACTATACAATACTATACTATACCATGGGCATCCCTGGAACCCACACTCCCAATTCGTAGGATATCATGGGCGCCGTTCTCGCCAACGACTTTTGTGGCTCACTTTAAATGCTCTCATGCAGACCTTTGTGATCAGGTTTGTAGAGGACTTGCATGTCGGTGTTCTTACATTTGGGCTTTTTTTATGTCTTTCATGTGGGACAGTAGTCGCCCCAATATCACATCCCTCCGATAGCACCGTGCAGTCAGCCCGTCCTCCTCACATGGAGGCACACATCCTACTGGAAGGGGCGATTGGAACTTTCCCGCTTAGCCAAGGTCTGGTGAAAGGTATCCTGCTCGTAGACTCCGAGCATCAACCTCAACCCCCCATTTATTCCAAACTTGGGGCTGTGCACCACCAAACAGATATGAATGGTGTAGGAGAGAGACTGCAGCGTTTGATTGGGGTCATCCTGTTCTCCCCTTCTCCTCATATCGGATGGTTCGTTATTCTTCACAAGCTGCTTGCCTAGAGTCTTGTAGATTGGTGAGTTGTCACCGTCGTCATCGTTATCCGATGTGGCAGTGTCGGTGTTCGTGTGGAACGGGGGCGAAAGCCTACGGGGAAGGATCCAGCGTAAACAGATAAAGTTCCGCAGGCGACTCTCAGGCACCAGTGGAAATCTCAGTTTTGAGGGTGGGTTCTATCCTTCAGGGAAGTCTATCGAGGAATGGTTCTGGAATTTCAACTCTAACGCGGATATTTGTAACAAAACTGCCGGAGGTGGAGTGGCAATCGACCATTCCTCTTGCATGACAACTTGGCTTAACCAAAATCGTCTAGACACCCAGATCCTGACTATTTATTTCCCACAATGTTGTCATTAAGACTGGCAGGGTATGGCGCAACTGGGATAGAATAGAACCTGTATTTGCATTCACTTTAAGCAGCAGTTGGAGAAGGAGGGTTGGAGATATTCTCTCCACATCTTTGCCAAGTCCTACTTGTGCTCCTCCACATCTTCAGAACGGCCTCCTTGACTTGGTATGTCAATGCGTAGGGATCACCATACAAGGTCCGCTCCAGGTTGGCGCCAATAAGGGTCAGGTTCAGAGATCACCCCGGTCTTTTAGTCAGAACACAGGACATTGTTCTGTGTCCCACTCGCGTCACCCCCTGAAGTACGCCCTCATCTGCGCTTTGACATTTAGGCGAAAGTTGTGGAGGCAAACTTGTTTATCGCGATGCCGGGACGACTTGCTTGGGACGCTTAGGCAGTATACCGTGTAAACATCACCCTGGATATGGTCCCGTGGCTGACATGGCCATTGTTGCCAATCAGCATCTTCAGCCTCCTTCGTGGACTCTTCCAAAGTTACTTCGATGCTGAACAGAAGCAGTTTGTATGATATGTTCAGCGGGAAGGATATATGTTGTTTGTCGTACCATGAGTGCTAAAAGGCTCCGTTGTTCCCTTGTGATTTTCATACCTGCAGAAGGGTGGTCATATTTACGTACTGGAGTACCCTTCAATATCAACAGAAGAGCCATTGGTGCAAGGCTGTTCCTCCGCAAGTGCGTGAATGCCCGAATAGAATATGTATACTGCAATCGGCTCTCATTTTCGCAGAATCCAATCGGCCAATTGGCCATGAGGACCATTCATATAGGAGCAAGCAAAAGACCTCCCTGAACATGATGTCCATCTTGTATTCCTGATCGTCATCCTATACTCCAGGGAATCTAGGTGATCGTTCCAGATGTAAAGTCGCTGACAAAAGAGCAACGTGGGGAATGGGTTCTGATCAATTGAACATCCACCACTGGCGTTAGGTGATCAAGAGCTGCATGGAAAAGTTCATCAGTCTGATTTTACTGAACTCGTGAGAGAAATCAAGCAGTGACTCTGCCCCACCCCACTCCACCATCTCCGAGATGCAGCTGCATTCATACCCCATCCTTCAACCAGAATGTTCTATTAGGTCTCGACTACGTTTCTTAAACCCCTCCTTTCACGCCCCTCTACAGCAAACTCAATTATCGCTTCACACAGCACTCACAGGAGACTGCAGGCTGCTTTATTTTTCGCAGCTACGGAACGTTTAGAGTTGCTTGTCATATGTCTGATGAATTGGCTAAAGCCTTGGGGACAGATGGTGCCCAAACGATGTGATCGTAGTACTGTATGTGTACGAGTTGTGGAGTCGCACAAGTCTACTTCTACAGATGCACTAGGAGCGGCCACCGTCAAGGATACTATGCATCGTATGCATGCAGCAATGGGGTTCCTTCAGGCTCGTTATCCATGGGAAGCACTCGCATGTGTCCTACAATTAGGATAGGATGCGTCTTTAACCTTGCAACCTTGCAACCTTGCATGGGGCAGTCAACAGGTGTTTGGATGGCGATGTGAGAGGAGCATGTCAGGGATTGAAGAGGCGGAGGTCCTGCTCATCGTGGTAGTAGTATATACCTGAGAAGAGATAAAGCTGACCCTTCCAGGAAAATGCAGCTGCCCCGACACTGCTCGGACCTGAGATAGATGAGATTGATCCTTACTCAGCAGATCCAGAGAAGGTGGATTACGGTAATGAGGGTGGATGGTGGTTCTGAGACCAGCAGGGTGCTCCAGACTGGTAACAGCTTGTGATCTCACTTTAAAGCTCCTTATAGATACATATATATACGGTTTATCGACCAGAGGACACATGGTCTGGCAGTGCATTCCGCATTACACATTTTAAATGGCCACAGACCGCCTGAACTGCGTCTAGCCTGGCACCGAAGCAGCAGGGGGGGTAATAGACGAGTGAGATTCCACATGTCGAACGGAGATCGTACCAGTATTGGGGTTAGATTATTGTAGTGTGTGAGTGTCTACAAAATAAATTGTGCGCTCATGCTTCGTTCCGGACACCATAAACAAACATTGAAAGTGTTCTATTAAACCAGACAGACTGTGGCAAAAACACACACACACACACAACACACATTCCCCCGCCAGTCCTTTCAATAAATCGGCCTTTTGACTCAGTGGAGTTCAATGGGTTGTGGGGGATGAATGGATCAATTGGGGGCGAATAGTGTAACCGGATATGCGTAACTCAACGGCCAGCCGCATGTGTAAGACCCTAAGTCTATGAATACATGTACATGATCTTGCAGGCTGTCTGGGGATGCAGCTGTAATGAACCCTAATGTGTTTTCCTGCACCATGACTTGTCGGTGTGCCTGTAATCATTTCCGCTCGAGAGCACAAACCCAAACCTTCCTCTTTACGGAATTCATTCGCGGTAGTACTCTTTAGTCTTGTGCGAGGCACCAAACCCTCGCATGCTCATGCTCGCTCGCGCCCAGTTGTTCCTGCTCCGCTGGTCTCCTCCACGCTCCTCCGTCTGATTTCTATTCTCCCACTGCTCCACTCCACTGCTCACACTCGGCCCGTTCTCCC
>Ga0247824_10002636_pt1 | contig 10082 bp, 6 predicted proteins | sample 13C_PalmiticAcid_FD_194412 | JGI IMG/M metagenome (GOLD analysis project Ga0247824, IMG submission 194412) | Soil microbial communities from agricultural site in Penn Yan, New York, United States - 13C_PalmiticAcid_Day48 | ecosystem: Environmental > Terrestrial > Soil > Agricultural land... | reverse complement strand
GTGCGCCGAGCTCGTCCGCTCCACGATGGACGCGTACCTGCGGCCGCGGCGCACCGTCCAGGATCGCGCGTTCGAGGTCGTCGAGAGGAGCTGGAGCAAGCTGTTCGTGCTCGGGTTCTTCGGCGGTGATCGCAAGGCCGCCGCGACCGCCGGCGTCCGCATCGGGCCCACCGACGTCGGCTGCGTCGCGCTGACGGCACCGTTCCTCGTCGGCCGATTCGCCGCGGTCGTCGCCGCCAACCAGCAGCGCTTGCTCCGCGACGCGATGGACGCGCACACCACGCGCATCGTCGAGAAGCGCCTCGCCGACTACGGCCGGGCCGAGTTCGTCACCGATCCGCAGGCGTACCCGGCGAGGTGAAGGCGACGCACCGGAGCTCGCGCTCGGTGTACGTGTTCTCGATCTGCGCGCCGACGGTCGCGAGTTTGGCGCGATCTGGCGAACCGAAGGACGGTCGGGTCGCAGGTCGCAACTGATTCCGACCGAGGCACGGCCTTGGCTGCGTCATCCGAATCGACATCACGTGTGCCGGGAGGCAACAGCATGTGGTTTCGGTGCATCACTCACCGGCACGACCAGTCCTCGAGCTATGTAGCCGTGACGAACCGAATGCCTTCTCTACGAGCACGCTGCACTTCAGCTCGTCGGTTTTCGACATGCGCGGCGCGAGCCCTCGACGCCTGAGCGTTTCGCGCTCGATGCATTCGAGGAGCTCGATGGACCAGGACTCGCGGCAGGCCGCGATCATCTCGGCATACTTCGCCGACGGATCGACGCCACGCCGAGCCAGTCCGCGGTAGGCCTCGTAGTACGGCCGGAGCGCACTCTCGCAGCGGTCCTCCTTGCTGCGCGAGCAGGCTGTCAGGGACAGCGACATCGCGAACGCCGAGACCAGCGCGCGCCGAAACAGCCGCCGACATGCTGGCATCACCGGATCGGCGGGACAGGTGCGGTGTCGTTTCACGTCGCCTCTCGTGGAACGCGCTGCAGGCGCTGTGCCACCAACACCGTTGGGGCCGGACCGAGCTACAGCCGGCCGGTCGCCAGCGCGATGATCACGACGATCGCGACGACGGCGAGCACGGCCGCACCGACGACGAGCATCACCTTGCCCCAGTCCTTCGGCGAATCGCCGAACACGACCTCGGCGCGCTGGCCGTGGACGATCGCGCGATACGGGTTGCCGCGATAGCGATACGCGAGCACCCACGCGGGGAGCGCCACGCGCTGGGTGGTCTGCCGCTCGAGCAGGCACGCGACGTGGATGTTGCGGAACCGGCGGCCGGGGATGTGCGGCTCGACCTTGGTCTTCGCCGTCGCTGCGATCGCGCGGCTCACGATCTCGCGCGCCGCCGAGCGCTGCGCCTCGAAGCCCTCGACCATCGCGGGCTCCTCGTCGGAGCGCGTGGGGGCGTCGACAGGGACCGCGCGTGCGAGGTCGTAGTACGGCGCGAGCATGGTGCACTCGACGTGGGTGAGGCCGCGCGATGCAGGCACGAGGATGCCGTCGAACGTCATCGGCACCTGCCCCGCGTGTGGCGCCCACGCCGAACGATGCGAGCCCTCGTCGGAGTCCGCGGTCCACGTGACCTGCGCGGTCGCCTGCACGAACCAGCCCGCCCAGCACAGCGGTGTCAGCGACTCCAGCACGGCCTCGCGCGACAGCTCCTTTGGCGCGAAGAAGCCGCGACGGCCGAGCCAGCCGCGCAGCGCCGCCTCCGCATCCGCGCGAGCGACCGAGAACGGGATGCGCAGCTCGGCGGCCTCGATCGGATCCTCCGGCTGCTCGATCGTCATCGTCGCGCCGCAGAAGCCGCACTTCGGGGCGCGCGCGTCGGGCACGAACGCCACGGCCGCATTGCAGTCGGTGCAGCGCAGCACCTGCGCGCGGGTGTGACGGTCGGAGGGCGCCTGCACCGGGACCGGCAGCGCGCAGATCGCGCAGCGGAGGTCGCCCTCCTCGAGCTGTCCGCTGCATCGCACGCACGCGCTCATGCCGGCCTCGAGGTGAACAGGATGACGAGCGCGGCGATCAGCGCGATGCCGAGCGCGATCGCGAGCGTGATCTTCCACCACGACAGCGGCGCCTTGCCGGTGACGCGTCCGGTCTGGCCGTTGATCACGATCCGCAGCGGCGGCTTGTCGGAGCGGTAGCGCACGGCGAACACGTAGACCGGGACGAGGATCGGATCGAGCGACTCCCAGTCGACGGCGGTCCTCCACGTGAGATCGCTGTAGCTATCGCCCGGCAAGAAGCCGCGCAGCTGCACGCCCACGGCATCGACGGCCTCGCCGCGCGAGGCGCGCTGGCAGTCCTCGGCGCCGCGCGAGAACTCCTCCTGGATCCAGCCGGAGACCAGCGCGGGGCTGTAGCGCCGCAGCTGCTTGAGGTCGTATGGCTCGACCGCGCCGAGCGTGCGGTTATCGAGCCCCGCCGACGCGCTGACGATGACGTCGGTGACGTAGCCGACGTGCCGTCCGGCGAGCGGACGATATTCGGTGCGCGTGACCGTACGCGTCTCGGTGCGCTCGTTGCCCTGCGAGTCGCGCGTCGTGTAGGTCTCGGTCTCGGTGTACTGCTCGCCGATCTCGGCCGTGTAGTCGGTGCGCGCGACCGCCGAGTAGAGGTAGGCCGGCAGGTACACCCCGCGCAGGTCCTCCACCTTGGCGTGGCGCAGCGCGGAGTCGGCGAAGATCGTGCGTCCGCCCAGCCAGGCCTCGAGCCGCCGCCGCGCCCACTCGCTGTTGCCGGTGAACGCGACCGCGAACACCGGATCCGGCTGCCCCGACGAGGCCGGCCGCTCGACGTAGTTCGGGCTCGCGCAGTACGGGCAGGTCTCGGTGCGCACGCCCGCGAACGCGAGGCTCGCCCCGCACTGATTGCACGTGTACGTCACGTGCACGGCGGTCTTGTCGACGCCCGTCAGCGCCATCGCCACGAGCCTATCGCACTCCGCTGCACATCTTGCGTGAGAGGCATGCCGCGTTTTTGACTTCCACGCCGCGATCGCGAGATCATTTGCTCGGAACAACGCCGCAGGGATCGGCGTTGTCATCACCGAGGTCGTACATGATCGCCGTCATCGGAAACGTGATCGCTGGACTTGGGGTAGTTGGGCTGTTCACGGCGACGTTGCGCCTGACAAAGCCGGGCAAGCAGGCATAGACTGGACGGGTGGTCAGCTCCGTCCTGCCGCGCGTAGCGCGGCCACCCGCGATCGACGAGCTCACGCGAGCGGACGTCGACTCGGTGCGGCTCCTGCTACGAGGCGAGTCGGTGATCGACTGGCACCGGCTCAGCTTCGCGGACCACGCCGAGGTCGATCGCTTCCTGCGGCTCAACGAGTTCGACCCCGAGTCGGACGAGGAGATGGGCCGGCTCGAAGACATCCGCGGCGAGGCCGTGGACTACCTCGCCCGCGCGTACGCGATGGCGATCCCCGACGAGGTGGCCGCGGATCTCGCCGCCCGCGACCTGTTCCTCGTCGCCTCGAGCTCCGGGCCCCACCAGAAGTGGGCGTGCGTGGTGCTCAAGGTGATGCACATCATCCACCACATCGCCGGCCGTCAGGCGCTGCTCAAGATGAGCGTCTCCGACGAGATCATCTTCCGCGAGATCGAGCTCAAGGTGATGCAGCTCGTCGAGCAGCTCCGCGCCGCCGGCGCGCAGATCGCGGAGTTCGAGTGGAGCCGCAAGCCGCTCGACTCGCAGATCACCAAGCTGCTGGCCAAGCGCTCCACCCTCGCCGCCAACATCTACGACAAGCTGCGGTTTCGCCTGATCGTGCCCAACCGCGAGGACCTCGTCCCGATGCTGGCGACGCTGACCCGGCAGCTGATCCCGTTCAACTACGTCGTCCCCGGCGAATCGATCAACCAGCTCGTCGATCTCGCGGCGCTCGTCCACGAGCACGAGGCGCGCAACGGACAGCCGGCCAAGCAGCGCGCTCAGACGGCGCCGTACAACGAGTTCTCGGGCCCCGAGTACCGCATCATCAACTTCGTCGCCGACCTGCCCATCCGGATCGAGCGCCTGCTGCCGCGCACCGAGATGACCGCCGACATGGGGCACGTGGTGTTCGTGCTCACCGAGTTCCAGATCGCGGACAAGGAGACGGCCAAGCGCAACGAGTCCGGCGCGTCGAGCCACGAGGCGTACAAGGCGCGCCAGCACGAGCGCGTACGGATGCGCCTGTTCCGCGACAAGGACGATCCGCTGCCGCCCGACTAATCAGCGCCCGGCCGCGAAGCGGTCGCCTGGTGCGAAGCACCAGGGCGCGGCGAAGCCGCGCGGCGATGATGAACGCCGAAGGCGGACAACTCCCCCGTGGCGGGGCTCAGCGCGTCGCGAAGACGATGATGCCGGCGGCGATGCCGCCCAAGACGATCAGCACGCCGAGGACGCGTCCCCAACGCAGGCGGCGAGGTGGTGGCGTGGCCATGGCGGAACGCTATCACGCACGGCTGGGCAGCAGGTGATGCAGGTGCCAGGCCTGGATGTACACCGTGCGCTTGGCTTCTCGCGCCGCACCATGCACGCGCAAGCCGAAGAGCCCGACCGTCGTGACGAACAGGATGTTGGTGCCGATCAGCGCCAGGTCGCCGATCGTGCCCTCCATGCCGAAGATCTCCGAATGCGCGTCGATCGAGGTCAGCGTGACCGCCCACGACGGTGCCATCATGCCGGCCCACTCGAGCCCGATGGGGACGAGGAACGCGGCCGCGGCCCACACCGCGATCATCCATCGGTGCTTCGCGAGGGTCGTGCTCGTGGTCAGCGCGAGCAGGACGCCGCACAGCAACACGGGCATCAAGATGAACGGCCCCGCGAGGCGGGTCCACAGGGTGGCGAGCACGAGGTTGCCGGCGAGCCCGATGTAGATGTTGAACACGCCCGTCTTGCCGCTCCGGTAGATGTAGAGCGCCATGCCGGTGATCACCGCGTAGATCGCGAACAGCCAGCTCCAGTTCTTCACGCCGAGGAACGGGAACACGAACCAGAACGGGTAGAGCGACACGTACGCGAGCAACGCGGCGCGGTTGCGCTGCGCGGTGACCTTGCGCTCCTCGCTCACGAGCTCGTCCGCCAGCTCCTTCGGGATCGACGTGGGTGGCTCGACGATCAGCTGCGTCACCAGCTCGCTCGCCTCGGTCGACTCGGGATCGAGCGCGAGCGCGCGCCCCGCGGCGTGGATCGCGACCGCGCGTCCCTTGCTCGTGCCCTCGGCGAGCGCCGCGCGCGCGATCGCGAGCTGCTCGGCGGCCATCGCGCGCCGGCGGATCACGTCGCGGTCACCGTCGAGGTAGGCCTGGATCTGTTCGCCCAGACGGCGGGCGGTCGGGCGCTCTGACGGCTCCTCCGCGAGCGCGGCGTGGCAGAGCGTGTCGAGCTCGGGAGGGATCGCGCGATCGGACCGCCGGCGCGCGGGCGCCTCCTGCGGCGCGGTCAGCGTGCTCGAGAGCGCGGCCGCGCCCTTGGGGTGAAGCGACTCCCCCGCGAGGATCTCGAACAGGATCGCGCCGAGCGCGTAGACGTCCGACGGCGGCGTCGCGGGCTGGCCCTTGACCTGCTCGGGCGACATGAAGCCCGGCGTGCCGAGCAGCGCGCCCGTCTGCGTACCGTCGTCGAGCGTCGTCACGTCGGGGACGCTCGCCCGCGTGGCGTCGGTGACCACGCGCGCGACACCCCAGTCGAGCACGAAGACCTCACCGTAGTCGCCGAGCATGATGTTGGCGGGCTTGAGGTCGCGGTGGATCACGCCGCGCGAGTGCGCGAACTCGACCGCGTAGCAGACGTCGATCAGCGCGCGCAGCAGCACCTGCTGCGACACGCTCGCATCGGCGAGCTTCTGCGCCAGCGTGCTGCCCGAGATCCGCTTCATCGTGAAGAACGGGCGGCCGGCCTCGTCGGCGGACAGCTCGTGGACGGGGACGATCGACGGGTGATCGAGGCGAGCCTGGATGCGCGCCTCGCGGAGGAAGCGCGCGAGCTGCTCGCCGTCCGGGTGCGCACTGCGCATGCGCTTGATCGCGACGTCGCGTCCGATCCGCTGGTCGTACGCCGCGACGACCTCGCCCATGCCGCCCTTGCCGATCAGCGCGCCGAGCCGGTAGTCCAGGTTCGGCAGGCTCACCGGGACGGGCAGCGTGCGCGCGTTCGGCACGACCGTGTCCTGCGTCGGGCTCGCGGTGCCTCCCGGCTGCGTCGGCGCGACTTCCTCGCCGGCGGGCAGCGTCGGTGCGGCGGCAGAAGCGGCACGGGGATGCGTGGGCTCGTCGTCGACCATCCCTCGATGGTACGGCAACTCAGGGAGGTGTCGGGCCGGCGTGCGCGGGCACGATCTGGCGCAGCGCCCACGCCTGCAGCTCGAGCTTGTGCGCGGCCTCGCGCTGCCGTAGGGCCAGCACGCGCGTCAGCAGGGCGACCACGGCGACGAGGCTGACGAGCAGCACGGCGAACGCGACCTGGACGGGCACCGCGGTGAACGTCAGGTTCGGCGACGCCAGCACGAGCTCGCCGCCGCCGAAGCGATACGTCGGTGCGAGCACGCCGATCGCCTCCAGCGCCCACGGGATCGCGACGCCCGAGACGAGGATCGCCGAGACGATGCGGATGCTGCCGAACGCGGGATGCGCCGCGTAGGCCATCAGCGTCGTGGTCACCAGCGTCGGCGCGATGATGAACGGGCCGACCATGCGGCACACCAGGGCGATCAGCGCGGCGTTGATGCACGCGTTGAGGTAGATGCCCGGTCTGGAGATCTGGTCGGCCCGCGTGAGCTGCCACACCTGCACGCCGCTCGCGACCGCGAGGCCGGCGAACGCGGCGAGCACCGTGAGGTCGCGGATGCCGGTCCACAGCAGCAACGGCACGAACGCGAGATAGCCGACCATCGACAGCGCGGCGAGCCGGCCCTGTGCACGCGCGGTCTCGGTGTCGATCTCGGCGAGCTTGCGGCGGACCTCGGCGGGCGTCTCCTCGGGCGGCTCGAGCATCAGGCGCGTCACGAGCTCGGCGGCCTCCGCGGCGGTGGGATCGAGCGCGAGCGCGCGCCCGGCGGCCTGCATCGCGGCGCGCCGGTTCGCCTCGTCGGAGCCGCGCTCGAGTGCCGCGCGCGCCGCGGTGACGTGATGCACCGCGAGCTCGCGGCGGACCGCGACGTCGCGATCGCCGTCGAGGAACGCCTGCACGGCCTCGCCGAGCGCGCGCGCCGACGGGTAGCGCAGCGCGGGATCGAGCTTGGTCGCGCGCTCGCAGATCGCGTCGAGCTCGGGCGGTGAGTCCGGACGCTTGCTCGACGGCTTGGCATCGAGGGGCTTCAGGATCTTGGTCAGGCTGCGGCGCCCGGCGTGCAGCGGATGCCCCGACGCGATCTCGTAGAGGATGCAGCCGAGCGCATAGATGTCGGCCGCCGGGCCCGCGCGCTCGCCGGCGAGCTGCTCCGGCGCCATGTACGCGGGGGTGCCGAGCACGGTGCCGACCCGGGTCTCGCCGCTGTCGAGCTCGAGCTCGGCGGCGCGGCGCGCGCGCGTCTCGTCCACCTGATCGTCGGCATCCGTCACCGCGCGCGCGATGCCCCAGTCGAGCACGTACACCTCGCCGTACTCCCCGAGCATGATGTTCGCGGGCTTCAGATCGCGGTGGATGATGCTGGTGCTCGCGTTGTGCGCGAACTCGATCGCGAGGCACACGTCGGCGAAGGCGCGCAACAGCTCGCGCCGGCTGCGATCCTCGTCGGGATCGCCGGCGCGGATCTTGTCCAGCCGCTCCGCCATCGTGGTGCCGGCCAGCCGCTTCATCACGAAGTACGGCTTGCCGCGCTTGTCGAACGCGAGATCGTGGACCGGCACGACCGCGGGGTGCTGCAGGCGCCCCTGCACGCGCGCTTCGCGCAGGAACCGCGACAGCTCCTCGGCGCTGGGCGCCTCGGCGCGGATGCGCTTGACCGCGACCTCGCGGCCGATCTGCTCGTCGAACGCGAGCACGACCTCTCCCATGCCGCCCTGCCCTAGCAGCGAGTGCAGCGTGTAGCGCGTGTTGTCGAGCGCCGCGACGGAGGGCGGTGGGGTCGCTGCCGAGAGTGGGCGGGTCGCCGCGAGCTCGGGGGTTGGCGGCGGTGCGGCGAGCGTCTTGTCGGTGGCCGCGTCGAGCTCGGGGCTTCGTTGGTTCTCGTCGGTGCCGTCATCGACCATCGCGGCGATGATATCAGGTGGTCCTCCACGGCTGCTTCGCGCTCGGTAACAGGTGGCGGAGGTGCCAGGCCTGCACGTACAGCTGCTGCTGATCGACGCGGCGGCGCCGTGCGATGGTCTGCGCGAGCAGCGCGATCACGACCGTGAACACGAGGTTGCCGCCGACGAGCGCGAGCTCCGTGGGCCGGCCATGCGAGACCACCATGTCCGAGATCACGACCATCCGTCCCTCCCCGATCTCCCACGTCCGCCTCAGCGCGCCGGTCCACTCGAGCAGGATCGGCGCCATCACGGCACACACACTCCACGCGACGAGCGGCCACGTGCGCTCGTTGATCCACGGGATCGAGCTGACGCCGGCGAGCGCGCAGCACACCATCAGCGGCGTCAGCACGAACGGGCCCGCGATGCGCGTGAACATCACCGCGATCGCCAGGTTGATCGCGAACACGACGGCGACCGAGGGCTTGCCGCTCCGCACGAAGTACGCCGAGCTCAGCGCGCCGAGGCCGAGCAGCGAGATGAACGCGATCAGCGATGGCCAGCTCTTGATGTCGAGGACCGCCACCATCGGCAGCAGCAGGAACGGCGATAGGTAGGCCCAGATCGCCTTGCGCGAGCGATCACGGTTGAGCGTGCGCTCCTGCTCCTCGAGCCCCGCCTCGAGATCCGAGGGCAGCTGGCGCGGCGGCTCGAGCAAGAGCGAGGACACCAGCGCCGCGGCCTCCTCCGACTGCGGATCGAGTGCGAGCGCGCGGCCGGCGCGGCGCATCGCGGTGGCGCGGCGATCCGCGTCGCCGCCCGCGAGCACGGCGCGCGCGCTCGCGAGCTGCTCCTCCGCGATCACGCGCCGGCGCTCGAGATCGCGGTCGCCGTCGAGGTACGCCTGCACGCGCTCGGCGAGCTGGCGCGCCGTCGGACGCTCCTCCGGCTGCTCGGCGAGCGCCGACCAGCACAGCTGATCGAGCTCCGGCGGGATGCCGCGATCGGGCTTGCGCTCCGACGGCAACACCTGCGGGCGGCTCAGCGTCATCGCGATGCCCTGCTCGCCGCGGCGGTGCAGCAGCTCGCCTGCGAGGATCTCGAACAGGATCGAGCCGAGTGCGTAGACGTCGGCGGCGCCGGTCGCCTTGAAGCCGCGGATCTGCTCGGGGGCCATGTAGCCCGGCGTGCCGATCAACGCACCGGACTTCGTGCCATCGTCGAGCGTCTGGATGTCGGCGAGATCTGGGTTGACGTCGCCGTCCTCGGTGGTGACGCGCGCGATCCCCCAGTCGAGGACGTACACCTCGCCGAAGTTGCCGAGCATGATGTTCGACGGCTTGAGGTCGCGGTGCACGACGTCGTTCGCGTGCGCGAACTCGGCCGCGAAGCACACGTCGACGAACACGCGCAGCAGGCGGTTGAGCGTCGCCCGCTCGAGCGACGGCTTCGCGGCGAGCTCTTGCGCCAGCGTCTTGCCGGTGAGCCGCTTCATCGTGAAGTACGGACGGCCGTCCTCGTCGATGCCGAGCTCGTGCACCGGCACGATCGCGGGATGCCCGAGGCGCGCCTGGATCTTGGCCTCGCGCAGGAACCGCGAGATCTGCTCCTGCGACGGCTCCTCGGCCGTCATCCGCTTCACCGCGACCTCGCGATCGATGCGCAGGTCGCGCGCCGCGAGCACCTCGCCCATGCCGCCACGCCCGATCGCGTCGCCGAGCGCGTAGCCGGGCGCCGGCAACATCACGGTGGCCGCGGCCGCGCCGAGCGGCACGAGCGTCTCGGCGTCGGCGTGAGCTTCGGTCCGTCCGGGCTGGGTCGTCGCGTGAACGTCGAGGTGCGGGACTTCGTCATCGACCATCGCGCGGACTGTACCGAGCCCGCGCGATCTCGGCGATCGCCCGCG
>Ga0247824_10002635_pt1 | contig 10082 bp, 9 predicted proteins | sample 13C_PalmiticAcid_FD_194412 | JGI IMG/M metagenome (GOLD analysis project Ga0247824, IMG submission 194412) | Soil microbial communities from agricultural site in Penn Yan, New York, United States - 13C_PalmiticAcid_Day48 | ecosystem: Environmental > Terrestrial > Soil > Agricultural land... | reverse complement strand
CCCCTGACCGCCCCGGCCCCAGCAACAACCACAAACGGCGTCGGCCTCACCCCGCCCGTGGGCAGCGGCGCCAGCGGCAGCAGAAGGCCCGTGGCCCCCGACGGCACGGGCACGGGTACGGGCGCCAGCCTGCCGCCGCTCTCGGGGCCCGCGACAGGCGGGTCAGCAACGGGGACGTCGCCGTCCTCTCTATCTTGGCCGGCGGTGGTGGTGGCGCCGCAGGCTGCGTCGTCGTGGTGGTTGTGGGCGTTGTCTTGCTTGTTCTGGAAACAGGGGAGGGCGTGTTAGCCGATGAAAGATAGGGAGATGGGAATCACAGGTTGTTGGGAAGGCGGGAGGAAGACGGGGAGGGGGCTTACGGTAGACATGGTGATGTTGGCGGCGCGGACGGGGTGGTGACGGTACGAGTGCTGGTGGGTGAGTTGGTGCGGCCGGTCGTGGTGGTCGCGGTGGGGGTTGGAGGAGGACGCTGTCGCCGCGGCCGCGGAGGCGGCGAGGAGGAGTAGGGCGTTGGCAATGAGCTGCATTGTGTTCTTTGATGGATGGTGGAAACTGCCGTGTCTGGTGTTGGTGCGTGTATGTAGTGGGTTGAGAACTTGAGCGCGTGGACAGGAGAGAGTTTGTTGAGAGGCTTTGAAAGATAGGATGAGAAACAAACAGAATCTGCCTCCCTGGGATCGTCTGGCTGAATGAGTGGAAGTTGGATCAAGGGAGTGAACAGAGTTGGTTTGAGGAAGCCAGGGTCAATGAGCATCCCTGGGGTGCCGCGATTCTTATGCCCATCTCTCAACCACCACGCGCAATCTAGGGATGGCAAAGTCAGAATTCAGACTGCACATCCATCCCACAGATTGGCGGAGTGTCAGCTGCAATGCTGTTCACAACAAGACAAGCCAAGATGACGACCGTCAACAAGAATGCTTAGCCGAAGAGGGCATTCCAGCAGTGAGTTCAATGACGAGTTCCCGGCTCACCCTTCCAAGGCAGGGCAAGTCACCACATTCCTCAAGCCTCGCAAGGCACTGTTGTCACCGGTCCAAATGATCCAATGGATAGTGATGATTATTGTCTCTTTTCGTTATTCGCGTGGATGCGGATGTCGTGGGATCATCATCAGCCAGCATCCAAACCACGCGCCTGATTTTATCTCCCTTCTCAAAACCGCTCCCCCGCAGCACCCAGGCCTCCAACGCCCCATCCATGACTTTGCAGCGGGCTATCCGGACCTCTCCGGAACTCCTTGCAGCTCCGCAGAACGCCTCCCCAACCACCATGACAGAGAGGGGGAAAGTGTTGCCATGTGTATGCCGAATGATTTTGCTCTCCCATCTATGCCACCACCTCGACCCAAACGCCGTATATCGACACCTCGACAAAAGAGAGCAGCGAGAAATTAAACTAAGAAAAATACCAGAGGGATATAACGCAAGGGAGGGAAAGCAGCAAAAGTTAAGCGCTTCCTCATGCAGCAAAAGCAAAAGAAAAAGAAATCGGACCATGCACGCCGGCGCGACGGCGGTACGCACACGCAAGACAAATATCAAAACGCTGACACGATTGTGAAAATCATGATCATGCATCAGAAAGCGCTCGACCTGTTCCGTCCGGAGCCAACCTCCTGGTACGAGCGCCGCGATCGCAGCTGTCTCAGCGAGGGCATCCGCGCCAGTCAATTCCGGTTAGACCTGCTCTGGCTGCGCTCGGGAACGCGGGCCTGGGGATGGTTGGCCGGGAGGGAGTCAAAGTCGTAGTTCTTGAGCGTCTGCTCGTACTTGGGGCTGCGCAGGAACTTGGGGACAGAGTCCTGTTTGCGCGTCAGCTGTGCCCAGTCTTGGTGGAGGTGAAGCCGTGACTTGTGGGTAAAACTTACGCTGGCCATCAACTTAAAAACGGCGTTTTGAGCGTCCTCGAACAGCGCGGTGACCTCGTGGAGCGTGTCAATCATGGCCACGTCCTGCCCAACTGCCTTCGTCATGCGCGTCGCCAAGTTGTTCCGCAGCTGGTGATCAATGTTCAGCTCGCAAGGAGAACCGGGGGCCAAGAAGGCGTTGTAGATGCCGTATGCCTGGGCCATGATCTCCTTAATCCCGTCCAGGGACGAAGCATTGTTGGGGCTCTTTTGCGCAGCCCGGATCGCCTGCCGACACTGACGGACGAACTCGTCGACGTCGAGATAAAAGGACAGGTTCTCCTCGCAGTGAGTCTCGCGGAGGTTCTCACGGAACAAAAGGCGCAGGGCCGGATCGTTAAGGATCTTGTCGAGCCGCTGGGTATTGGAGTCACGGGCAACGCCGCCAGACCGCGAAGCCGAGAGCCCCTCGCTCTCGGAGGCGCGCCCTCTGGACAGGGCGCCGTTGGCAAGGTCTCGCCCCCTGGCTGTGACCTGGTAGATGGCGTGCTTGGTCGGCTGGAACAGGTTGTTCGCCGGATACTGGGTCATGTAGGAGCGATCCTGCTGCACCGATTCCATGAGCTCATATTCCACGAAGAGCGAGGCAATCTCGATCGTTTCCCGCCTGTCCACCGTCGTCGAGCAGTCCATCAGCCAGTCGATCGCGGCTTTTCCGGTGAAGGTGTCCTTGAACGTCTTGCCGCCCACTTTGCGTTCCGCGGCCATCTTGACCCCCGTAAGGCCGTCTCTGTAGTCGCTCATGGAATCCGAGTCTGCGGAGCTAACGCTCGACTTGATGTTGAAGCCATTGGGGCCGATGAACCTCCGGAAGATGACCTCGACGGTGCCGCGATCCGTGAGGAGCTTGTCCGACTGCCCGTCGCGCTCCAGGCTCACCAGCTGTGGTAGCGAGGCCCCAATGAGCTCGGCAACTTGCTTCTGCTGGATGCCGTTCCGCGAGCAGAAGCGGTCCAGAATGCTGATCCCCTTGGGGGTCAGCTGCCAGACCACTCCCTTCATCTGGTAGACCTGCTGATATTTTCCGTCTGCCGACTCGATGAACCTCGCTTCGAGGAAGCGCTGGCAAATGGAGCGGGCCATGTCCTTAGCCATGGAGAAGGTCGTCGTGGTGGTGGTTGTCACGATTCTCGACGGATCCTTGGGGTCGGGCATCCGGTTCGACTGGGAGAACTTGAGCGAGCCCAGGTTGTTGATGGCATCTTCAGACAGGAACGTGTGTTCCACCTTGGTCAATCGCACACGATGCGCCGAGAGCGGCAGGAGGCTGACGATCAGGGTAGCGAAGAGGTCTTTGAAGTCCTGGGAGCACGGTCTCGGGTCAGCACCAAGAAACGACTCGCAACCTGGCACACCAATCCCATTGGCGCCCATGGGCGCCACTCCGGCAAGCCTAGTTCCCCGCTCAAACCACTTACTTTGGTGAACGGACGGTCATCGTCCGTCATGCGCAGTAGCCGCGACGATGTTTGGTGCATCTTGTTGTCGGCGACGCGGGGAACGAGGGTCGGCTCGGGAAGTGATGGATCGGTCTCGCTGTACGGCTGTGACGGGGGATTGCCGAGGACGAGTGTCGGGCTGGGCTGCCTGCCGTCGACGGGAATCAACCCCACCGGAGCAGCGTAGTTGGACGCTGGCCGGGTGTTGCGAAGAGCCCTCTCTGGGCTGGGCTGGCTGCTGAGGGCGAACGAGTCGGGGCCGGTCGAGATGCGACTGAGCGACTGGCGCGGTCGGATCCTCGGGTCCGTGATCCCGGCGATAGTCCGGTCGACAAAGGCGAGGAAGCCGCCGGACCGCTGCGAGCTGATGGACGGGTGGCTCAGATGGTGCGGCCGATGCGGATTGGTGGAGCCGGCGATGGAGGCGGGCTCGGAGCGCGAGGCAGCAAAGGTCAGCGTCGAAGGGCTCGATGGGGATCTGTTGCGGGGCGCTCTGATCGGATCGTGCACTGTTTCAGGTGATGGTGATGAGCTGGACGGATTTGACGTCGCGGCCATCTAACACCAGCAAAGGGGGGATAAAATGGGGGACGCCGCGGAATATTATGTGAAGTAGGTGGGGGGGTTCTTGTGTGCGTGGTCGGCGCCGGGACTGGGCAGGATTCGGTTCAAATAAAAGAGGGACGCCGGCAGAGAGCGAGCGAAACGTGGAGCGGGCCAGGATGGCGAGAGGAGACAATGAACTGCACGGCAGGGAGAAACCAGGGGGCCATCGTGGTGCGGGAACAGGGGTCTCCTTGAGGGTACAGGTACAGGTACCTCAGCGCCTCTGATGGGTCAGGCCGCAGATCGCGCAGTGGGGTGGGGCCTGCCCACTGCCGCTTGCCGTCTGGCAGCTCGTGCGCCTTCTGAGAGACTGTTCCGCCCAGCTGGGTGCAGACAATGGAAGACTCAGCAGGTTCTGGCAGGCTGGATTATGACAGCCGCAATTTGCCGTGTTTTGGATGTCCTCTGGACAAACGCATGTGTCTCAAATTCCAGACTTTCAGAGCTGCCCGCTGTGAGAGTGACGATGACACACCTGTGGCTCCCTGCCCCTCATTGCCGTTCTGCAGACCGCCGCACATGGAACCCCTCCGCATGGCGCCAGTCGTGGTTCCACAAAGTCGCAATGTCATTTCTCCCCATCGCTCCGTTTTGCTGTCTTTTGGATCAAAAACCCAACTGCAAAAAAAAAAAAAAACCAACGAGGCTCCATCGGAGCGCCTAGCGTCTAATAGAGAGCTGGATCCAGTGGATATCTCTCTGCACGTGGGCGGCCGACAATTTCCATTTTGCAAGTCTGCAGTGGTTGACGAGGAGTGGAATTCTCCATCTGAAAACACTGCGATTGTTTCAGCGTCCCGGGTCTTGGATCACAGGCTTCCAGTTTTGTCATGGACACTAGAGTTTGCATTGAACGGTGCACCTCACTGATCCCTGCCATACCAGCGACGCTGGACCAGAAAAGTCTGCCTAGGGAGGCAGATAGCTGGCTGCTCACGGGCACAGCGCCATGTGGAGGCAGAAAAACGGTGCTGCAGCGGCAACCGCTGCACAAAGAGCCCTTGACGCAAGCTGCAACAGCGCCGATGCTGGGTCTTTTCCGAATGCTCGGGACTGACCGGAAATCCCGAGATGCACCTCAAAACGGATACCTTCCTCCAGATTACCATCTCGTAATCCCGCACAGCATTGAAGCCACCCCGTGCGAAAAGAGCCGGCCGTGGCGCCGGAGCTTTGCCGCCGGAACGAAGACGGTTTCCTTTGGATGTATTCGACTGTAACGATAGGCGGCAGGCGACGAGATGCACCAAGGGGACGGTGGGGTTGAGAGATTTGAGAGCCTCGAGTGAAGGCGAAAAAGAAAAGCGGTCAGACCGAAGCAGTTCCGTGATATGGTGGAGTCACCCAAACTCAACGATTGGGAGAAAGCTGGGCGGTAATTTTGAGCCGAAAGCCAGCCATGGAAAAGTCTCTTTGAGCGAGATCTGCGCGTGGCTCCAGGGATGTCTCCCACGAGGCCATCCGTTTTGGGGGAAGCCCCCCTGCAGCCACACTGTTCCGTCCATGGTTTGTGGCCAATGGGAGGGGGCGGTGTCCGGCACCGTCTCGTACTGTGGTAATGCTCCGGGCAGGCGAGACCCACAGGCGCAGAAACATGGCTCATGGAGCTGCTTATTCAGGCGGCTCCTTGACTCTTGTTGGGGTCTCTGCCGTGTGGGATGCTCCGTTTTTGCCCACCGCCTCCCGCTCACCGCCTGCCTCGCATCCGGAGCTTGCTCCTCGACTTGGCAACGGTTCTTGACAGTGTCCATCTGATAAGTTTGCAGGATTCATACGGCAATCTCGGATTGGCAGATGCCAGCCGTTGAGAGGACCCTGAAGCCTGATGAGCAAAGCATGCTGCTCGCGCTGCTGCAGGCGTCCACACCGTCCGATGACGGGATCCAGCCGCGATCTTTGTTTGGCATGTGGACCCGCTCACCACACCGCGTTGTGGAGGTGATAAGGACAAAACCACACACAGGCGGGGTCGGCAAGATGCCGCTGGTTTCGTCCGTGGGGATTGCCCTAGACACACCGCTGTGTGTCATGTCTGCTGCCTGCTCTTGTCTCCATTTGTCCTTCCAAACCCCCAAACTCCCCTCCCTCCCTGGTCGTGGACTGCATGGTGAGGGCTGAAGCTTCGTTGCCTGGTGAGCCAACAGTGCTGTTGAGAGCAACAGACGATGGATGGATGGATGCGGGAAAGGCGTCTGAGAATCGAGGCATAACCCAAGAAGCGGGCGGGGAAGTGTGCATGATTGCGCTTGAGCAGCGCGGAAACACTGGCCCGCATCGCGTGGTGCCAGGCCAATGGCAGAGGCTCTGGGCTTTGTCCAAAACCGGGTTGCTCGACATTCGACGTTTCACCTCTGCAACTTTGCGAGAGTGGTTTGGCACCCGCCCGCCCCATCAGCGTGTGGAGAGAAACGGCCTTGTCCGGAGAGGAGCCCTCACAATCGAAGCTATTGTTTATCAATGCCGGGGAGATCGAGATGGATGTCAAATTGTCAGCCAAAAAAAGAACTGGCTGTGGGTCGGCTGGGCACGGAGCCTCCCAGCTGTCATCCAAAAGGAGAATTCGGCGAGGGTGGTGACAGGGAGATGCCGTTCGGCGAGGTGGATTGCAGGTGGGGGTTATATCAAACAGCAATCCCACCGGACCCGAGTGGCTGGCAAATCACCAGGAAAATGGTCCCCGAGTTCCGGGAGTTCGAGCAGCGGAGGAAAACCGGTGGGTTGTCTCTGCATTGGCTCCATACTGCGTATTCCTAGCTAGTCCTTGAGAGCTTTTGAGCGTTTACAGGGAGAGAACAAGTCTGAGCCAACGCCGCCGGGTGGTGTGTGCTAAAACAAGGGCATTCTTGCATGCAGCAGCAACAGACGGGTGCTGCATCTGCACCACGGTTACTTCCTTCGGGAGGACTGCAGGATCTCCGGCACCTATCGCAGCACATGCGGGCAACACACTGCTCTAACAGCGAACCGTCGCTCCCTTGTTTGATCGAGATTCAACAATCGATTCGAATAGGACTGAGCCGCTTGCCGAAGATGAGATTGGCGAACCCCCCTGTCGTCTCGGGAGAGGAGCTTCCTGTGGATAACGGATCGATAGCTTTCGGATATTGCCGTGATGCTTAACTGCTACTCGTTTCATGCACGATGCCATCGTCGGGACCGGACCGGTGGCCCCTAGGGCAACACGAGATGATGTTCTCCTGGGCAGCCTCGTGGGCGGCAAGGAAAAGGACGAGATGGTGCAGGCGGACCTGGTGAGCGATCTTTGCCGGTTTCCCACGCTAGTTCCAGAAAGGTGAAAGTGCTGACTGTTCAGCCCGTTGGTGTGTCCTGCGCGGAGTACCGGTACCTCGCCCGCCACGTGAGCCACCTGCATCCTCCGAGGAAGGGAAAAGGGAAAAAGAAGCCTGGGCGGGGTGGGGAAGGCCACGTGGTAGAGGCCAGCCACACGTTGCACGAAATCCCCGGAAGGACCAGGGGGTTGCGCACGAATTGTCTGATGGCACGGCACGGGCCCAGCCTTCTGCCTCAGAACTCGCTGCCGAGCCCGCCCTCATTTTCGTCCTGCATTGCATATATAGTATGCGCCCGGGCACGATCTTGGATGAAACGAAGCTGCTTGTCTTCTCGCAAGGGCTAGTTCGTACGAAAATGTGTCCTGCCTTTGGGCTGCCAGCCCTGCCCGGCGTTTTGTTGGACAAAGGCCCAACACCAATGGAAACGCCACCTCCAGCGTTCCAACGGCCCACTCAGCGGCCGGGATACGTGACGAGGCTTGGTAATCCCCCACCCAAGCTCGCAATCTCGCCCAATGGTTCCGACCAGACGCAGACAGCATCTCACAGACTGTTTCGGGTTATTGGGGTTAAAAGCCACATGGCATAAAAAGCCGGGAGCTCCCTTGCCGCATCTCAGCCCGCCAACCGGCCAGTCACGTTCCTTGGGCAGCATGCGGATCGTCTGAAACGGAAGAGGATTGAGCAACAAAGACCCGAAATGGCGGAACGCTGCTGCCGGCGCGAAGATGAGAAGCTCTCAACAATTTGCAGCTCGGACCAGGCAAAGCAGGAAACGAGATGACGCCCTAACCGGCATGGTCCTTTCTCCAGGGCGGTCTTGCCAGGATCGCACCACATGACACCAATCTTCTGTGAGAGGTGACGACTGGTTGATGTCAGCGCTATCCCGGCCACCAGTCGCTCCACCGGTTCCTCTTTCTCCCCCAAGCCCTGAGCATTCTGGAAGGTTTCCGCTGTTGCCTGAAAGAGCGATCGGCCGTTTGTGTACCATGGTAGCTAATCTCATTTTAGAATAGAAGCTGCGCAGGTAGTCTTTTTGTCGACGAGGCAGAACCCACATCCCTCTAGCTTCCTCAGGTCAACTCTTGCACCCATCGATTCGGCAGAGTGCTATCCACCCCATGTGATCGTGGACGTGAATGGTGGCTTCCCGGTTTCGAGATGACAGGCCACTGTCGTTGCATCTGCATCGGAACACGATCCTCGTCATCGGGTTATCTCGTCAGCTTCCTCGTATCTGCTGTCCGGTCCCAGATGCGGTTCAGGACGATACTCGTCAATTCTGGACACCGAGACACTTCTGGGCGGCCATGGTGAGTTCTCGGCTTCCTGTACAGTAGTACATCTGTGGAACGGGGATGAACATTCTCCCCGGACTACCAGGCGACACGGTCCCCGTCTGCAGCCACCACGGTTCACAGGCCGACGAGTCGCCGCCGCGGAGCCGAAAGGGGACGGTACCACCCGACTGCCTGGACCCAAGCTCGATCCAAGCGCGCGAAACGTTGCGAGCCGCATCTGTCTCACTCCTCGAACTTCGCCACGTGCCTCGGTGTACCGTGCTGTTTTGGGCACTGCTAGCCGAGATGGGCTCCACCCGCTGTTTGCCGTCGAGGTTCTGTGGCGGTCTGGGTCGGCTTCAAAATTCAGACGCCGATGCCCCCGAGATCGACCTAGATCCCGGCCCCGGACCCGGTGTGGGAGGCCCCACCTCGCCGTTCATCCCCCGCCGTTCTTCCGCCCAGAGTTCCTGGCTTCTCCGCGGCGTTGGACCATGCGGCGGGGAGCGAAGTGGCGGCCCGAAGGATCGGATGCCGCCAGCGGGAGTCTAGACGGCGCAGCAGTGGGACTTGGACGGCGCATGGGGACTTTGAACGGAGCCCCGCGGGGAGGGAAGATCAACTGCGCATGTGCCGCCTCCGTTCCACCTCATGTTTGTCTTCCTTTTCCAGATGGCAGCACTGGGCCGCAGCCACTCAGTCGAGGGCATGGTTCTGGTCCGTTTCTAGAACCCGAACTTGGTATGGAGGCTTCGTCATGGCAGCCTACTCGTGGAATCATGCATTGCTGCCTGCTGGCTTTGACCAAGCGAAAGAGTGCTTCGCCGGCAGCAAGCATAAGGTAACTTGAAGCGTCGTTCGTGTACGTACCCAGTGAAGGCGCCTGCAAATTCTAAATGCTGCTTGTAGTTGCAGATACACCTCGAACCACTGCCCTGCAACCCTGGCAGCCCGAGTCTAAAACCGGCCCAAACCGTCGACTCGCCTACGTCCTGCAGACACCGTCGTATCCGCACATGCTGTGCTTGTTTCTAAATGCCGGGCGTCAAATGCAAGACCGCGGCAGGCACCAAGCTCGAACCAACCAATAGCAACCACAAGCCACCCATCCTTCATTCTCGTGGGGCAACCAGCCCCTTCGCCGGCTGGTTTCATCGTCTGCGGCTCAGCCCCAAAGGGCAGGTGAAATCTCAACCGACCAAATCCAGCCCCAAGTCAGCCTTGCCACATGGCAAAGCTGTTGGTAAACGCTTCGTAATGCAAACCGCAAAACATCCAGGTTGTCCCTCGCGCCCCCCCTCCCAACACCGAACCGCGGAGGCAGATATTCCCGCTTGCTTGCCGTTGTTTGCTCCCGACCCCATTCCAACGAGTCGACTGGCTGCAACCGCACACGCCTAGCCGCCGCCGAGCCCAAGCCCCGAGCCCACAAGCCCCGAACTCTGAAACACAAATCGCTGCATCGCATCACAAACGAAGAACCGCGCTAGCTAGCAGCTTCGGAAGCATGCCCGATTCCGTCTGCTCGGCCGACCACCGGGCCAGGCCCCGC
>Ga0247824_10002633_pt1 | contig 10086 bp, 6 predicted proteins | sample 13C_PalmiticAcid_FD_194412 | JGI IMG/M metagenome (GOLD analysis project Ga0247824, IMG submission 194412) | Soil microbial communities from agricultural site in Penn Yan, New York, United States - 13C_PalmiticAcid_Day48 | ecosystem: Environmental > Terrestrial > Soil > Agricultural land... | reverse complement strand
CCTTTCTCCTGAGCGAGCGCGATGCGAAGGGAGAGGCACGGAGGGTTGGTAGGGTGGTGGGTTGGTGTACCATGCCGTGACATTGAACAAATCTAAGCTATCCATTGCGGAGTCCCCTTCCTTCTCTTTCTCACAATCATTTGCAGCCGACTTCTTCTGCTTTGCCTTACCTACATTGTCACCAAGCACTTGATGGACGTGTGTTGAGGGAAGGTGGGGAACTCTGCCTTTCTCCTGAGCGAGCGCAAGCGATGCGAAGGAAAGAGGCGCATGGAGTATTGCGGCCGGATGGTTGATGTGAAACGACACTCAAAGCATCAAATCAAACCAGTCCGATTAACTGATGGCGATCTGTGGACGGGCAACCCTCTAATGTCCACTACACGAGTCTCCCTCCACGAACCAATCCACACCACATTGGTTGGCCGGGCGATCGCAAAGCAGTTAGGACCAGCAAATATCTCTCCCATGGAACCAACCGTCATCAACCCAACAATCGATAATGACACCAGCACTTATTTTGAGGTAGTCTTCGAATAAGAGGATGAAACGTCGACGACGCTCTGCGCCAAGATCCTACAGACAGATATGATAATCGATGGGCAACCACTCATGGGCGACTATCCCCAAAGACAAGGGTGTTGACATTGGCAGAAAGGGCTTCAAAGAGACGGGGCAGAGTGACCTCAGATCTCAACAATGCCTTTTCACCCTACAGCACCGCCGTTACTATTTCCCGCTATGTCATTGAATCTCTTGGATGTTGATATCAACCACAATGAAGAGATCGTTCCAAGAGCGAACGCGCGAGAGCGCCACATATGCTTGATCACGACAAAACGATCCGTCCAGCTGTATACCGGCTTTCCGTAGAGTAAGGCCTTGAGCACGGTGGATGCTCAAGCTATAGGCCGATAGTAATGGGAACTACATGCGGCTGGAGCCGCCTCGAGTAACATCTCGACTTTCGCGACGGATCGCCACTCGTTGGTGTCCAGCCGCTTCTCCACCTTGTTCGTGAATGACGACATCGACAACAACTATATATACTGTCACCGTCGCGGTCCATCTGCAGCCCAACAACTCTTCCGATGGTGTTGCTCACAATCTCCCGAACGGCATCAATGTTGCTAGTGATGACCACTTATAGCTTGGGACAAATTGTTGAACATTTATAGTATTCATCTTCAATTCGCAAGATCATGGACTCTTCTGAGAACAAATATGCATCCACGGCAACATACTTGCCCGCACCTTCGTTTCGAGAATTTGCCCGCAAACATCTATGGCAACATGCTTTCCCGCGTTTTCGTTTCGAGAATTTGCCCGCAAACAGGCTGATGAACGTGAATACCTAACCTAATCTGGAAATGCAACAGTAAGCTCAAGCAATAAACTGAGGCTTGTTCTCATTTTTAACTTCAAGGTTTTAAGAGATCGAATTCCTTGTTTGACCCTTCTTTCCGTCCTTTCTCTGCAGGTCAGAGCACAACCTGACTATATACATGTAGTATACAGTCGAGTTCTGACTTTTGACCAAACTCTCGCCATATATGAAATGGAACACAACGGTTGGCCCAGCCTATTCTGTGTCCATCCCAACTACTGTATAGTACAATGTCTGTGCCTGCTTCATCACTGAACCGAGGGACATATTGCTTCTTTTCTCATCTAGCGAGAGTTTGGGATTTGTACCAAGAATCAGAGTGGAGTCAACCACCTCTTCGTTTGGTTAAAGTTTATTGGTGACGGAATTCATTCCTGTTATCTATACCAGCGGATTTGCTGAACCATAAAAAAACCATGTTGGTGTTTTTTTGCACGACCAAGGATAAACCATTCCAACAGCATATCTGGTATAAATACTGGGTGTGGTCGGTGTGAACACATCTCTTTCTCACTACTTTCTTACCCCTAAATTTCGAAACGCTCCAACACTTACCGACCATGAACAAGCTCTTCCTTTTCCTCGCTTTGCTCTTTATTTCCGCTGTTCATGCTGCTTCGGATATCACTCGTCTCAACACGGTCTCAACCAAGGGTGCCATCAATGCCGCCCAAGCCGTTCTCAAGGCTGCGCGCAAGGGTGGACACACGGTCTCTGTTGCTGTTATTGACCGTTCCGGCCGTGTCCGTTTGTTGATCACTGATGATAATGCTGGACCCCAAACGGAAGAGTCTGCCAAGCGAAAGGCCTTCACTGCCGTCTCCTTCGGTCGCCCAACCTCCAACTTGACAGCCGCTGCTGGTGCTGATGGTGTAACCATCCGTGACATTCCCGGTACTCTCTTCCTTGGTGGTGGTGTCCCAATCACCTATGGTGGTGCCCCTATTGGTGCCATTGGTGTTGGTGGTGCCCCCAGTGGTACTCTCGATGAACAGTATGCCCTCGCTGGTCTCTCTGCTATCCATTTGTAATTAGAGACCTATGCATTCATACGAATAGCTGTCTATTTATTTTAGTCGTTCAAAATTTAGAGTGAGTGGACCCTTCTGCATTATAAAAGGAGAGCAAGGTTATCTTATCAGAAATCCACTAGATCTATTTGACCCCGATTATTTCTACAACCCGTCCTGTGTTACATGGATTTCCTTCTTACATCAAAGTGACCCAGAAACCACTTTCATTGCCCTCCAGGATATCAAACCGGGGGCTCATTGACGCGATCTTGATAGAGGAATGTCATAGGCGTCTATCGCAGATACTCGTGTCGTACGTTTTCCGTCAATATGTGGCGTCGTGTTACGGAGGGTGAAGTTCTGGAGTAGGCGGCGATTGGTGATATGGCAAGCCGATCGTTTTTGAGCAGAAGGCTACCGGTATGTAGTCTTGGGGTGATACGTATATACAAGCTTCTCCAGGCAGGGGCGCATAGTCATGTATGTTAAGAGTAGGTAACCTGTTGTCGTGTAAAGTGGAGATAATTATCCAGTAGTACATCCTGAGGATGTCGATCTCAACCCAGAGCGTTTTGGTTTGTGTTGAGTCAAGTTTCGTGCCTATAATGCCATGGTTGTAAGCAAAGGTACCCGACATGTCGATCCCCATGATAGGGAGAGGATTAGTATTGTAGATAGTATTGTAGATATTGTAGATGTTCAACTTGTCTTCGCGCCATGGGCAGCTTGAGATCGAGCTTGGGAGAGAATGCTGTTGTGGGAGAGTGGTATGGTAGGAAATTTATTGTTCTGGTAATGCTTTATACTCTAGAATTAGCGCTTGGCGCCTTAATAAAGCCAGAGTCGGTTACCTAAGGGCGGGCGGCTTTGTTCCACACCTCCTGACATCGGCATCAGTGGACACAAACTAACATCGGCATCAGCATCGATATCAGGTTGGTCATCACTGACTTCAATATCAGTTTCGATGTCTGGATCGACATCGGCATCCGTATTGGCACTGGAGCTATCAGCATTAGTGTCGGGGCCAGGGGCATCTGTTATCGTGTTGCGGGCCGTCGTTCTGCGAGGCAACGTGACCTGGAGGGAAGGGTTGAGCGACACGTTCCCAAGACAAAGTCGTCTCGACAAGTTGTTCCTGAGAGGGCGAAGCCTTAGGAGATGCTACATGGTAAAAGTGGGTTGGGAAGTGGGCTGGGAAGTTGAGGTAGAAAGTGGGCTGAGAGGTGGTGGTAGCGGCAAGAGAGGGGAGAAGGGAAACGGTGATTGAAAGTAATGATAAAAGCGGTTCGATCTGGCGTTCTAACGCGTACTCCCCGCTGTAGTTTGGTGAAAGACAAGGCATTAAGGAGAATGGTACGGCAATCTTTCCCCCCAACAAGGCCTCCTCCATCAACACCTGATACAAGGAGCCATTCTACACGAACTTGTGCTGATTTGTGCAGTGTACGTGCGTACTATTGCGAAAAGATATATATACATGTTTAGTGTTTACACGGGTCCAGCATGCTCCGTAGCTCTAGCCTAGCGTCATATGACGCCTAGATTGCATCGTGAGGAGGTTTTGCTGCGATGTATATTTTGTTGCTGCCGGTAGCGGACGGACATAGGAGTCTTAGCCGGTAAGTGAGGAGCTAGAGTGAAGAAAAGAAGAGAAACAAACCCGCTGATCGTGACAACAAGGCTACTATACTGCTTACAATACCCCGTTCAATAAAAGTCGTCTGCAATGGATTTATCTCTTCCAATAGTTGGAATTACCCTCAGCAAGGACCAAAGCAACCTTTCTGTCACCATGACTACCACATAGTATGAGCCAGGAGCCGAAGCCCCATTTGTACTATTCAACTTGACATCGGAAAAGGCGGTAATCGTCGTGTTCTAGTACGGATTCTGACTTGGAGGCCTTCAGCTATAATCCAGCGGATGATAGCTTCGGGCCATTGCTTTTCAAGCAGGCCCAAATACCAATTATCGGAAGTGTCCCTCTTGTTCTAACTTCAACAACTTCTCAGTAGGGTGAAACTACCCTGTCTCACAACGGTCTAAACCTAGCCCACGGGTGAATAATCCAACGCTTACTGAATGCTCACTCAGCATGATAGGAAGAACCGACATCTAAGGATCAAAAAGTAACGTGGCTATGAACGCTTGACCACAAGCCAGTTGTCTTTTTGGAGGACATTTCGCAAGGGAACATCAATGCACTGCCCCACCTCGCCCCAGATACCCTTGAAAAATTTTGTGCAATGATCTACAGTGGAAACAAAGGCAAACTGCATCTTCCTATCCCCTTTTGCTAGAGTGCTTTCAGGGGATCTTGGATCACACAAATCAACAAACAAGCACTGTAAATTCACACCTTCCAGTGTTCCGAAACATATGACCCTGTACAACCTACTTCGCCATACCCCTTTGCCAAGACTTTTACTTCACTACATAACTAGCCAACTCTACACTTTATCCCTCATCCGACAACTCAAACAAACCGCCCCAGGAACCCATCTCTCTTCCCTACACCAACCTCTTCTGTCCCGCCCTCGTTTGTGACACTCGCCTTTTGACTTTCCCCCTCTCTTTGACTCTCTACGACTGGTTCATTTTCGGCTATATCCTTCATCTCTTCTTGTGAAGTATTCACTGGTGAAAGGTAAAGTGCAACACTATAATAACTCTCTTTCGACGACAACTCGCACCTTTAATGCGGAACGCTGTAGTTCGATGAAATCTGTGGCGTACACATACGCATGGCAGTAGTTGTAGTCCGACATTGATTGTGGATTTTGTTTGAGTGTGTGTGCAAAAAGTTGGGGCAGGGTTGAACACTAAACTTTTAAACCGTATTGTTCAATAACGTAGGCTGCAACATGTACTCTGCAGAGTTTTATAACTGGTGCAAGGTCGAAATGTTGCTTGTAAAGGCGTCGGAATGCCTGAGAAAGGCGTTTGAGCAATGTTGGCAACACAAGTACAATGTTGCGTGGAGCAACTCGCCTGAGTGCGGACAGCACTTCACGAACAACGTGGGGTTAAACGTGCACCGACACGTAGGCAAGATTCAGAAGGAGTATCTGGAAGGCGGCGATATCAGAAAATGGGACTTAACGATTTTCAACGCCATTTTCACCATGACCGATCTCAACAGAGACAAGGTGTTCCAAGCTAATCTCAAACGCTTAATGCCTATCCGAAACAGCATGGCCCACCATTCAGACAAGAAAATCAGCACTCAAGAGTACCAACAGTACCGGAACGAGCTGAAAGGCATCCTGTTGTTCCTAGGCGTTACGGACGAAGAGCTGGACGACATTTTACATTCGCATTCGAGCGACTCCAAAATGTATATTCTGAACGAAAACGTTAAAAAGTCGATCGAACTCAAGCAAGAAGGCAACAATCTCCTGAAAAAGCAGAAGTTCCAAATGGCAGCGACCAAATATACCGACGCCATCACTCTGCCGGGCATTCCAGACGGAGATCTTTCGGTCTTGCACTCCAACAGATCGCTTTGCTATCTAAAGCTAGGCAAATACGACCAGGCCCTGGAGGATGCTAAGATGTCTAAGCGTCTGAACCCCGATTATCTCAAGGCGTACATCAGGCTCGGAAAGGCGTATGAGGCGCTGGAAAAATACGACAAGGCCATCAAAAATTTCGACAAAGCGCTCAGTCTTGATATGAACAATGTGGAGATACGGCAGATGCGATCAGAAGCCAGAAGGTTAAAGGGGCTGCAAGAGCGAGACAACGACGAAAGCCTCAAAGAGCTGAATTTGAAAAGTCAACAGAAGTTCAAAGAAATGAAGAACAAGGACGAGCTCAAAAAGATGATGTTCGGCTACAATCCCGCACTGGAGCATGTCTGGGCCGGCCACGAATACCGCGATGATCAAAATTACTCCATGGCCGCGGAGTGCTACAAACGGGCGGCCGATATGCGCAATGCAGAAGGGATGTACAATCTAGCTCTGTTCATGATCAACGGGCACGGCGTCAGCAAAGACTACCCACAGGCGTTTAAATTACTGCTGGAGATCTCCAAGTTCGACGCATTCGACAAACGCAACGATCCTGTCGTTGGGGTGAAGGAGGCCGAACACAGCATTGCATTGGGCTACCAGGAGGGCTCCATTGTCGAGAAAGATATCCAGTTGGCTGTTGTATGGTACGAGAAGGCGATTTCGCATCGAAACGGGATGTCGGCAAACAATCTAGCGCTTATGTATACGAAAGGAGATGGTGTGGTCAAGAACCTCCAACAGGCCGAACAGCTGTTTTTATGTGCGCTGAACTATGGCGATCCGAACGCCATGGATAACCTTGTCCATCTCTATCTGACGACTGGAAACATCAACAAGGCCGAGAAATGGAATGAGAAATCCAAAAAGCTAGGATCGGAGCTTGCGCGCCTTAGAGAGGAACCGATAGCCCAAATGGCACTGCAGAGCAACGCACGCATATCGGACATAATCGACTGGGAAAAGGAGCTCAATCTGCCATTCGAGAACATGACTATCCACGAGAGAATGTTCCGCAAATTGTCATACGAACACCCTGACAAGTCGGAGGTCTGGGAGGCACTAAAAGCCTTGGAGAGCATCAAAAACAAATCAGACAGTCCGTCGCCCACCAGAATCACCAGCAATGGTTACAAGTACGATTTGGAGGTGTTGACCAAGCGCAAAGACAAATCATTGTTTAGCAACCGGATGTACTTCGCTGTGCTGAGATTCATGGAGGCCATGCAAATATTTCACAGCATTTCACGGCGCAGCATTGTTGTTCTCGACAACGACTCAAGATCGTTCATTGGCCGACTGGCCGAGTGCTACAAGCTAGAGCACTTTGTCGGAACCATACCGATCGATATCCGCGAGGTCATACGAAAGCACGTTCTTCTGCTTTTGTCACATAGCGACCGCGCAGTCAAGCACTGTGAAAACAGCGACGAGCTGGCGTTTAACCAGGACTGTAGAATCTGCCATGCGGTATTGAATATGCAATCCGACGAAATCATCGATTTTCTGACAGAATGCATCAAGAAGTATCCCAACAACAAGTTCTTCCTCGAGATTCGCGGGTGTCTGTACAATTTCAAAGAAAAACGCGAATTTGCACTGCGAGACTTCAATCGCATTGAGGAAATTTCGAAAGACGATGTGGACAACCTTTATCACAAAGCCTGCACGTTGAAGCTAATGGGCCGGAAAAAGCAAGCAACAGACGCATACAACAAATTCCTATCCGTTGCGTCTGCGGACCACAGAAAGGTGCCGGAAGCCTACTACTCCTTGGGACTCTGTAACATGGCGAATAGAAACACAGACAGCATCGCGCTGTACTACGAACAGGGTCTGAACGCAGAGGGAAAGCAGATTCCGTTCCTCTTGCCGTACGAGTCGACGAGCAAAGAACTTCTTGAGACGATGCTGCCGACTATTGGAGGGTTCACTAAGGTCAAGGGAAAACCTGTCGTCAAGCTGGCCGACCCATTTAGGAAAGAGCTGATTGTGAACCACAGACAAGGCATCAGAGAGTTCGGCAAGGTCATGAGCAGTGATGGACACAAGGTCAATTTCACAGCAAAGCCTTCGAAAACACAGAGCGCGCCAGTGTCGTTGGTTGGACTGAAGCCCACATATCTGAACGAAATCGACCCCACTTCAGACCATGTGCTTCACGGTTTTGTGCTGGAGCTCACGCTTATCACAGTGCCGTTCGACAACAACATGTCGATTTCCTTTGTTGCAGAAGATAGCAACTCGAATGTGCAGCGGGTCAGTCTGTACAACTTCGACAAAAAACACACCCTGGCGATTGGAGCAAAGATCAGCATCATCAACCCATACCTTAGGACAGCCATGGACGGCAGGCCCCTCATCAGAGTCGACGACCCAAACTCTGTCATTGTCTCTCCGCACCAAATAGCGGATATGTGCCACTATTGCGGAAAAGGTCAATCCAAGTATTCTTGCTCAAAGTGCAAACAGTCTAAATACTGTTCGAAGGAGTGTCAAGTCTTGGACTGGAAGGAATATAGTCACAAGCTGATATGCATTCCCTAGTGGCCAGACAAAGTGCTCAGAAGCACGTTGGTTTAAAGTTGATAGTGTGGGAAATTGGGTAGAGTAAATAGTATGGCACATCAGTTCAGCGTTCATAGCGACGTTACTTTTCAATGTCGGTTCTTCCTATCATACATACTGAAGCAGGATTCATGTTGCTGCAATAGTAACTGAACAGTGGATCCAGTTCAACTCGTTGAATGGTGATCTCTATCCGAATCTTGAACTAAGCCTAAAACTCGATATCCTCCTAACATCCTAATTGTATTCAATGGTATTTTGAGGTTTGGCCATTGGGTTGGGGTACCTTATGCCTTATACGAAGAGAGCGGTAGGTAGACGAAACGACAGAAAATCCTAGTTGTAGTCAAAGACAAGTAGGTCTTGGGTGCATTGGTGGTTTTGTCTACGGGTATGTTGATTATCGACAGAGTACGGCGTAGAGATTGGTCAAAGAGATCCATAAGCACAGGAGCCAACGTTTTCATGTCCATTTGCTCTTCGTGGAAGCGCTTGGGTGTTCTTGTCGCGGACGACTCTTCTTCTCTGTATCTCTTCAGAGCACCCCTTGGCCTTCCTGGGCCGAAGGGGTCGATGACAGGGAGGATGTCGATTTTTTCTTCTAGGTCCGGTTCTCTGACGACACGGAGGGTTTTGATGTCGAGGCGGTAGTACCCGTTCGCTCGCTGCCCATCTGATCCACGCGCGGCTTGGATGGTCTCAGTCATGATTCATGTGGCATGGATCTTGGTTTGTATGATGTTTCCTGACACCTGTAGCTCGAGCAAACGCATGTACACACCTTTTGTGTATCGGTCCTTGAACGCAGACGGTGAAATGGTCGCGCAGACCGTAAGACCCTGGCGCCAAGGTCGCGGAACTGTCCGAGGAAACATCGCTTGGATGAGTCCTCCTTGAACATAATGTTCGTGATAGTGATGTCTTTTCCCGATTCGTAATGTGTGTATGTGTCCTGGGGTATGGCTTGAAAGTGTGGAAGTTGGATGTGATGAAGGAGTGAAAGAAACAAGACAGGGAGCAAGCAGCGACGAATAAAGGTTTCTTATACATTGGTCTCCATCACCTCGGGTTATAGCATCTTCATAATTTCGGAGCGCCGTTCTAAACCCAGGAGAGGACATGTTGACTGACTAACCGCCGAAAACAGATGGGGTTCCAAATGTCGAAACATTTCTTCTGAATCCTGACGCGATCTTGTAAGCAGCGGTGTTTTCGTGGCGGCGGGAAAGAGAGAGAGAGAGAGGGAGCGAGAGAGAGCTTGGTGAGTCCCACATTCCTTGATTCGGAAACCTCATCCGCCCTGAAACATGACAGCGACATTATCGTTACATTTGCGGCTGTATCTTTGGCGGACGACCCGGGCTCTCTTAGGTCGCTGATGGGCTGCAGCCTGACGACTCGGACTGGCTGTCTTGCAACCTCTTGATGGGCCTGAAACGGATAGGGACCTTATACCAGTGACAGGCGATGTCTGCTTCGTCGAGGCACACGTAGACATTGCACTGCGCATCTCAGCTCAGTCCTTGGTCGCCGCAGACGAGCTGTGTGTTCCTTCCAATGGGTCGTCGAGTTCATCGTCATCGGGAGGAGTGCAGCGGGG
>Ga0247824_10002632_pt1 | contig 10087 bp, 14 predicted proteins | sample 13C_PalmiticAcid_FD_194412 | JGI IMG/M metagenome (GOLD analysis project Ga0247824, IMG submission 194412) | Soil microbial communities from agricultural site in Penn Yan, New York, United States - 13C_PalmiticAcid_Day48 | ecosystem: Environmental > Terrestrial > Soil > Agricultural land... | reverse complement strand
ATTGTGGATCTTGTATCCTTGGCTAAACCATGACCCACCCTCGATAGAGTGTCCAGGCCAATCCTTCCTTGGCATACCCGCCATCGCGAACCGGAGGACCTTCAACGTGCGTTCACAGCCCCATGGCCTGAGAGTATCTGTGACAGGATCCCGATCGATAAACGTCTTGACGTCTAGTGTTGTAAAGACGTCTGTATTCACAAAAGACTGAAGAAGGGGACAGGACCCTAGGAAAGGGAGCGTGTTCTCGGACCAGAAACCGTGGCATCCTGCATTGAATTCCAACGTTCCGAGTGTGAGCAGATGTTTTTCCAATGCGTCAACGACCTGTTTCCCGGGATGGGTATGAGTTCTCAACATGACGCGTTGCCATCCCTTTGTGGATCCAGCAAGGAGTGTGGCCACGCCGTCTTCTTTCATGTGGGAAAATCGACTGCTTCCCAATGTGATCTCGAGAGTTGGGGCATATGGTTCGACATGGCTTGTGCGAGAACCCTGGCGGTTCCATTGAGGCTGCACACCTTCAATGTTTCCACTTGACGGCATCGCTTGAAGAACCGTGTCCAGGAACTACCGTTCACCCAATGCAACAAGATCAACTCCTTGGAGGATGATGTCCATGCCTTGGGTTGAATCTCTGTTGAATCTTCTTTGAGTTTGAATATTGCGCTGGTGCCTGCCGGAATGCCCATATTCAGATCTAGTCTCTTCAATGCACCGGAACACTGACTCAACAGGTTGGTCACTTTGGCCATGTCTGCATAAGATGTTGATAGACGTCCGTGAATGTACAGTTGACGGACGCGAGGCAGCATACATAAAGTCGTACATTGCTCTCTGGGAGCTGCAAAGTACCCGAGAATTGATTGAAGAGGTTCACCGTCCGTGAGAGCTGTGCGTGGAAATCGGAGAGGTGAAGATATACACTGAGGATGCGGGCACGTGGGAATGCGAGTTCGATTATCTGCCGATGGATATTGTTTGGAGCACGATCCAACACACGAGCTGATACCGAGGAGCGGTCCACTTGTACATTGAGCGAGCCGAGTTTGTAAAGATGGAGAAGCGATTCAAGTCTCATCGAAAATGCATCCAAAAGATAGGACGTGTCGGGCAAGACTCGAATCCAACGCGCGTATCTTGATAGGGCCGACAATGGCGGGGGAGAGGAGGAGGACAAGGACGAGAAGGGGGGTATTTTGTTCCCCGTGGTACGATCTCCTTGATCCAGCAACACTTGGGGCCGTATCGCTTCATGGTAGCCCTCGGTGGGTCGCTTGGGGCTCAGGGCTGGGAATGCTTCCGTACATCAACGATTGCGGCGAATGCATACAGGTTCAAACGAGATTCTTTCAACCACGCCAGGTCTCGCCAAAGGTGATGCATCACAAGAGCGTGCCAATTCTTGCAGACCAACGCAACCGAGTCAAGTCCTGTTCGCTCAGGTACTAATAGACCATGGTGTCCAGTTCCGGCACGCCCAGCATGGTTGGTTTCGTGGAATGAGAGAGGAGGTCGATGAGGTGATGTGGAAGCAATGAGGGAAAGAAAAAGGCAAAAGGGGACTTGCACGTCAGGAGAACAGTGTCGGAACAAATACAGAAGCGTCTCTCGGGGTCCTTGGAATTCATTTGGATCTGGCAACCGTCGGATCCAATGTCCATACTTTGACACGGCTGACAAAGGGTGGTGTGATTGTTGCAGCCTCATTGCTTCTCTCCTCATTGTTTCACCCCATCTTTTTTTTCTCTCATTCCTCCTCGCAACGATGCCGGACACACCGGAACTGGGCGACTTGATCCTTGAGCAACTGGGACGACACAACCTAGCCCAGTGTGCGCTTGTCAGCAAAAAGTGGCACACTCTTGTTATCCCTCACCTTTGGCGCGACACCTCGGGGACGAGTCCATACCCCATGGATGACAGCGTGCGCATCTTCTTTCAAACGATCCAAGAGGATTACACTGCAGAACAACGATACAAGGAGTGGCAGGATGCGGAGCCATCTACACAAGCACAACCTTCAAGGGCGAAATCTTTCACACTGCCAGTCAATGCGCACCAACCCCACTGCTGTGGGCAGACAAGTTCATATGTATGGTGTTCTTTCCTCAAACAGTTTTACTGAGCGTTGACATCAGTGTTCTCTTTCAACCATGTACTTGCTTCATCATCCCAAAGTCCACGGATGACACATAATCTGGGCCAGTTCTCAGCCATCCATTGAGCCTCCTCAACACCGATCCTCGTTTCCGAGCTTAAAACACTGACCTCCCTCAGCTTCTTGAGTTCACCAAGCTTGCCCAGTCCAACCTCTTAATGAACTCAAAATTCGCATTATCACCCAACCACAAGGATTCCAAGTTGGTGAACCGTGCAAGTCGATCATAAACTCGGCCCTGAATCTCGCGTCCTTCACTAGGGTACGGCCCCTCCACATTATCCCCTTCCTCCGAATCTGGACTTGGGATACCAGTGATGGAGACTTTGAGTTCCTTGAGCGAACCTTCGCATTCCCATGGCTTTGGTGTTCCTGTGTCAGGATCCTGATCGATGAAAGCCTTGTGATCGATCTCAGCACAAAAGCGTGAATCCTCAGAGTCCAATTCTGTTGATGCTAAGGTGTGTAGATTGGTACAGGAACCGAGTACTTGACCCAGATGTTGGCTCAAGGCACCATTGGATGTCCAACAACTTGAGGGTGGAAGAGTGCTTCGACAAGGCATCGATGGCTGCCCTCCCGACCTTTGACCGCAACCTCACGACCCTCCACCCATTGCATGATTCAGAGAAGAGTGTCGCAATTGCAGCGTCGTTCGGCCCACCAAGTATGCCAACACCTTCACCCAAGCAGATCTCGTAAAGATCGGGCATGTAAGTCAACATGTCTTGTGAAAGTCTCTGAACAGCTCCAGTACAAACCATAACTTGCACTTTCGTCACACGACCACATCTCCTGAACAGTGACGACCAAAATCCCTCGGCGCCCGTATTGTAATCACTCAGGCGAAGGACAAGTTCTCTGAGAGTGGTGCAAGTCCTGGGCTCATTCTCCTGGCTCCTGACTTCCGTCCTCCCCATGTTCGATATATAGACCATGAGTTCTAGCCTCTCCAGCAATTGAGCGTTGGTCCAGCAGATCCATGAACTTTGAAACACATGAGACAGGCGATAGGTTTCCCACGAAGACAGATAGCTTGCGGACACGAAGAAGTGCTTTCTCTGAGTCATGCGGCGCAATATCCAAGTAATCAGCATCCAACTCAAAGCTTTTAACTTGAACGTCAGGAGAACAGTGTTTGAGTAGGTGCAGAAGGTGGTCCCGGGGTTGTGACAAGTTGTACAGGTTCGGCAACAGTCGAATCCAATGTCCAAACTTTGAGAGGGTTGACATAGGAGAGGATGGTCGTGGTTGGATGGATCGCCCGTCGTCCAGTGACTCTTGGTATCGCTGTTCGGCAAGGTAATCCTCTAGAACCATTCTCGAGAAGGCCTGCGCTCCAGTATAGTGTTTCGGTTTTACTTCCCACAGTTCCGAATGCAATTTGTATTCACAGCAGAATGAACAGAAACGTGGCTAGCACCCATTGAACTATCCTTTTTTTTTCGATGCATCATACAGGAGCCTGATCCTTCGTCACTTCGATCCCAGTGTGGTTCTCCTGCAACCATCTCACTGCCTCCTTATGGTCTTTGTCTTTGTCAAGTCCGCGATGTACACGTAGCCTGGGCCAGTTCCCCACCATCCATTGAACCTCCTTGATGCCGATCTTCGTTTCGTCACTGAGTACATACAATTCCTTCAGTCTCTTGATTCCAGAAAGCTTGTCCAGTCCACTCTCTCGACATCTTAAGACATCCCAGACAATCGCCACCACTATCCAACCACAACGTTTCCAAATTCGCCAGCCGTGCCAGCCGATTGTAGACTTGACTCTGAAACTCGCGTCCTTGAGCAGGATACTTCTCCTCAATAGAGTTGTTGAGCTCTTCGGATGTTTGGCGATGCACGTTGTCTATGTTGACTTTTCACGTCTGGTCTTGGGATGCCAGTGATTGCGAAAGGAATACCATGGCGATAACATTCTTAATCCTGACCAATGCCATGACATAACTTGGGCGATAAGGCCGCTTCCTAGAGTGACAACTGACCGTCGTCGTACCTTGACAAACATTCCAAGGAAGACCGGCTTACTTTGCCCCACTCGAGCCTTGTCTTCCATCCTCAGCATCCATGACAATCTCGATATACTATTAGAGAGAGAGAGAGAGAAAGAAAGAAAGAAAGAAAGAAAGAAAGAAAGAAAAGGAACCATGCGGGTTAACCCCCATGGTGAGTAAGCTGACCTTCTTATTGTTTTGCGAAGCAATGAAAAAAAAAAAAGAAAAGGGGAACCAATATCCTAAGTGATCAGATCCATTTCTGTCTTACCTATTCGTTTTCACCGTTTTTCCTTGTCCTCAAGCTCGTCCTCCTCTTCTTCATCCTTATTGGCTTTTCGTCATTATCGCCAGTTCTAGCGTCTCCTGCCGCTGATTTGGAGTCTGCCGCCTTGGATTCTTTATAATCCTGACCTGGAGTGTCCTGAGCCTTGATTCACACTCTGTGAATCCCTGACTGGGATGAAAGTGGAGACTCGTAGCTAGCATCTCGGCCCTCCATTAGCCGGCGAATCCCCGGTAAGCGCGGAGCTCTACCCTCTCAACGGTAGAGCTGTGTTTCATGAAGACCGTATAAGACCTTGATCTCATTCATGTCCATCCATGCGTTCCATGAAGAAGTCCTTCTACCCCTTGGCGGTGGCGGAGAGAAGGGTTGTGATATTTCTTGTTTGTAACGATGGACACACGGCTACATGTACCTCTTCATTGGGCATACCGAGGTTCCGTAGGTGGATGATGTCGATTCTTTGCATGATGGTGGGTATTCTGTCCAGCAGTCTCTGATCGATCCTGAGCGACTCGGTTGGTTTCTTATTCGTGGTTGTCTGGATTAGAACACCTGTCAGTGTTGAGTGTGAATGAGGTCCAGGTGCTCTTTCTGCTGTCCCAATGTTCGCCATGTTTCTTCAGATTGATTTAGTCTCTTGTCCAAGTCCTGCGCTTCTCGTACCAGGGCATCGATGCGTTGCACAACTTCCGTGTGGCGAGAGTGTTGCTTTCATGGAGTCTCTAAATGCAGAGCCTCACAATCGCATCGTTCCAAGCTTGACTCTAGTGGCGCTGGAGTCGAGCCAGACATCGATCCAGCATCGAATGAGAGATCTGTTGCCCCTAGACCAGCAGCGACAACCGCCTAGCGGCTTCCGGGTCGCACATTTGGTCCTTGAGTTCCGTCGATCTCCTCCACGTTACGATAAGCGCCCTTCAGATCGAGAGGGATCCAACGGGGATAGTACGGACATGTCACCTGAGGATGTTGACATGGATGCTGGGGAGGGCCGATGGTCTCCTCCCATCATTTTGGTCGTTTTTGTTGCAGCTACTCCTTGTCCTTGCATAACAATGTAAAGAATTCTGCATGAGCCGTCTTCTCCCATGCTTGCGCAACTTTGTTTCTTGAATGTGGAAAGTTGACTGAGCGTTTATTGTAACCGTCGGGCTAACTGCGTACTATCTCCATTGCCCTTTTTGTTGACTGGTGTGAAGTGTTTGAAGGTTATCGCAAAGAGACTTTGAGGAACACTAAGAATATACAAGAAAGTATGGTGGATTGCAGTCAAAAGGGCCAAAAACGCATGTAACATGTTGTGCAGACATCTTTGACGATTGATCGATAGCAGCGTCTGATGTCCAACTTACTGATACCAAGACCTCAATCCCGTCATGTGCCTTCACACAACAAAAGTAGGGTGGGGATCGAGAAAGTTGGATGGTACTGTGGTGAAATCGTTGCGCCTCATAGACAAGCAAATGCGGCAGGGATGGGGAACCACCATTGTAAGAGAACAGTGTTGGTCGTATCAAGTTTTTAATTGAAATGTGTTTGGTGTGGAATCCACGTTTCTGTGCCTGACTTTCCTCACATTGCTAGGTGGTGCTACGGTACAATACTGCTGAAGAGTGAAGAGAAACATTGGTGGTGTTTCTTGTGAGATCCTATCGTAGTATGGAGTCATGTCTTTGCTCCTTCCTTAATACCACTCCAAGGGCTGTCGACGCATGCAGTGGGTGATCCTGATCCCGAGCGATACTCCTCTGAAGTTCGTTGTCTTTTTTGCTGTTCCGAGTGAGCTCCATGTTGGATGATGGATGAATCATTCACCATGGTGCGCTAGAATGCAACACCCAAATAACGCTTACCCCTCGGACCGAGGAGATGCACCGCACTTGCCTTGGATAGCTGCTCATACAACAAGGTTGTCCTGTACGAGTCCTTGTGGCCGACGTCAAGGTTATGGCCGAATGAGGGTGATCGCGAACAAGAACATCTCTCACTGTCGACTGGCCGGCTCAAAGCACTGTCGTGTACGAGTGTCGCTGAAGCAAGGAGGCGAAGTGACACCCCCAACCAACAAAGGCGCCTTTCAGTTTCCTGAAGTTCTGAAGGGGAGAGGAAAAAGGGTGGAGGGCACGCCACCAATTTCCCTGAAGTTAGAGAGCCCACTCACTCACCACCCGACACCTTTTTCACAATCAACAGGGACAGCGGGACGCGGCGACTCGCAGGACTTCAGCCGGCACTGCGTCAGTACAGCAGCCTCTCTTCACGCAGTTGCAGGACACGTCGTGCTCAAGTGCACCAGGATCAGGGCTGGAATGAGCAACTGGAGAGAGCAAGGGACCCCCCATCACCTTTTGCTCATTACGTGGTGCCACTCGATCTCCACAAGGACTCGTGCCGGATTCTGAACCGAGCCCCCCTCCAGGCGTGCTCTTCGTTCTTAAGAGTGTGTTCGCACATCGACGGCGGCGGGCACAGGTCAAGTGCCATCGGTCCCAAAGGCAAGTGTCACCCCCAACACCGCCCCCTTGCATACCATGGACAGGATCCACGGAATCAGGACCAATATCTGGATGGATCTCACGGATGACAGCAATGGATCCACCAGAACTTGACAACCATCAAAAGGAAAGTATGCAGGACCTTCGAATGCCCACTGCATACATGCACAGTTTTCGATGTCGCAGTCAGGAAGGAGTGACAAGACAAGATCCCACCTCCTAACCCCAGCGGTCTTTCCCTCGCATCATCTGTCTGTTTAATATGATGGCAACACCACCAGACGTTCCTTTCAACATAGCACAACGTAGAATAAACCGGCATGAAATGACAAGTAGAGATACATGGAACCCACCATTAAAGCGTTGACACAACCAAATCTATTCTGTCTGTACATTGCTTGTCCACGAGGCGCGGCTGTTCCTCCACAAATCCATCCAACTTCTCGGCCCCTCACCTTGTTATGGAGAAAGACAATGTTGGGATTGCAGTATTGGGATCAGTAAGCTGTAGATTGGTCTTGATGATCAATGGAAAGAACTGCCGACAAAGCCTGGGAAGTGTTGGGACGCGTAACATGCTTTCTTTTTTACCCATTACCACCGTCTCTCCTACCCACCACCTTATCGTCACCTTCCTGGGTATACTCAGAAACCCTTCTCTGATGGGTAAGCTCCGAAACATACTTTCAGATACCGTGTTCTTTTGATTACCGACCGGTGGTTCAGATATGGTAAGGACTCTTTACGTCGTCAATGAAACCTATCCTAGAGAGGTACCTTGAACATAGAGGATCGCTCGCTAACAAAAAAAAACATTTTATTCCCGGTACACTTCCATACAAAGAGCCCAAGGCCCCGCAAGACGAGATCTAATGAAACGAGGCACCGTTCAGAGCAGCGCACAAGAGACCGAGCAGCTGCAGCTACAGAAACCGAGCTGCAAGAACAAGAGCTGCAGCCGCAGCAGGAAAATCAAGAAACGCCGGCGTCAACAATAACAAGAGCTCCAGCCGCGGCTGCAATAACAAGAACTGCAGCCGCGGCCACAAGAACAAGAGCTATAGCCACGGCTACAAGAGAAGCAACAACAAGAAACCGAGCTGCAACTACAGGAAACGGAGCTGCAGCAACTTCAAAAGACCGAGCAGCAGCAGTAACACGAAACCGAAGCAATTGTCAACCTCAAAGTCAGCAGGATAGTCGCCCTTGGACAGTTTGCGCTGAGCTGCGACCACGATCTTGTACTCGCCAGCAGGAACTGCAGTCGCCTTCGTAGCGGTGCGATCGGCGAAGACCTTGCCCTCGCTCCATACCGTAACAGTGGAAGCCAGCTGTTTCGTTTTTTTATCAAGGTTGATGTTGCGACCGGATGAGACAGCGCCGATGCCAACGGTGGTACTTTGGTATCTAGCAAAGGCCTCTATTGCGTTGTTGAACAGACGGAACGCTAGATCGTTTTATGCAGCGAGTTGGTAAGTGCTACCATCATGATGCGCCTGATCAACAAGCAAGCCTGCGACAGATTTCATTACTTACAGAGCTCTTGTGTATGGCACTCCAAACGAGTGTAGATGCAAGGCAACTCAACGGTTCAGTCGATCTTGTGGCCCTTCTCCACTTTGGTGTACTGTCCAGTCCTGTTGCTGTACATGTAAATCGACGGTATGGAAGCTACGGTATCCATCATAGGGACTTTGGAACATCACCCTTTCACTCCGGCATAAGGATTGCAGGACAAGGATGGCATCCTTGCCCCAGAGGAGTCGCTCGAAGGCTCCTGGAACTTGATCGCGATCGAGGCAGACTGACAGCGGCGATATTGATTTGAGATGGCGAAAAGGTGATGACAGGTTCATCATTTCTCCAGGATAGGAGTCCTCAAAGGAAACTTCCTGCCTCCACCGTACGAGATGGCCGACTCTGCAGGTTCATGGCTCAACGTAGGTGGTCTCAGTATCACCAAGGTTCTTAGTGGTGATATAGACACCTTTGCTGGCAAAGTGGAGAGTACCCAGGAGCTCAATCCTTTCAGGAGAAAACATGGCCTGTGTGTGGGGAGCACGGAAGTGGAGTGTTATGAAGACCTCTTCGTGGGTAAGAATACCAACGTGCGGAGACTCGCTGCTTCACGTCGCTCATACCTTGACGGTGATAGCATTATTAACATTCACCAGACCACTCCCTTGCTTAGCGACGGGTGCGAGCTTGGCGTGGTTGAAGGAAACAACCGGGAATGACGGTGTTCTTAAGGACTGGCGAGCAGCTTGAGGACCAAGGGTCTTATTGCGAGCGTTTAACAAGAGCTCATGAGCTCCAGCAATGGAAGGTGTTGCCAAAGAATTGCCCAATCCTATTGAACAAGCGTGTAGGAGTTCGCAGTCAGTACTCAGATGTGGCGTATCCGCTGTTCATACGTGTACTCGGGAGCAAGCAGCTACATGTATGTGGACATTACCGACAATGTAGTCTTGATACTGCCATGGCCAAGTTGAGTGGATATCTCCATCAGGAGCGCCATTATCAGGCTTGGTACGAAGCTCACCATCCAAACCCAAAGTGGGAAAAAGTCCGAGGGCTCCCCGCCTCCTTCAATCTTGAATAGCTTCCAATGCGGGAACCATTCGAAGGCAGCGGTGGAGTTGTTCATCTTCCTTGATGACTTTCGTCTCATCATAGTTTTCTTCCAATGTCATCCCAGCCAGTGACGATACGGTAGCCTACGGCGGAACATCCTTCGAAAGCTGGATGTACGTAGTCTATGCCGTTCATGTCAAAGAAGAGAGTGCGGCCGCATGAGTCGTGGCAAAAAGAGAATAACAGAGTGCCCTTTGTTGGTATGTTACCCTTTCTAGACCAGCATGTGAAATGAGGGGGACGATTCTCCTTCCCGCCCTTTTTTTTCTTTGTGGGTGGCCAGTGCAACAAGCACAGGTGATCCTTCTCAACGCTGGGACAAAAGACCGTCTTTTCTTCTGTCTCTTTCTTTCCCTTCTGTCTCCTGCTTCCCCTTTCTCTCTCTCTTTCTTCCCCCATCGCCTCTCTCTTTCTTTCCCTTCTCCTTCTTCGCTCTTCTCACACACTCTCTTTCCCTTCTGTCTCCTTCTTCCCCTTCTCTCTCTCTTTCTTCCACATCTTCTTTCTC
>Ga0247824_10002630_pt1 | contig 10089 bp, 6 predicted proteins | sample 13C_PalmiticAcid_FD_194412 | JGI IMG/M metagenome (GOLD analysis project Ga0247824, IMG submission 194412) | Soil microbial communities from agricultural site in Penn Yan, New York, United States - 13C_PalmiticAcid_Day48 | ecosystem: Environmental > Terrestrial > Soil > Agricultural land... | reverse complement strand
CTCGAGAATGCGACGGGTGAGGGGACCGAGGACCAGAATCTCTATCTCAACGCCGTCGCCGTCGGCGACACCGAGCTCTCTCCCCGTCGCATTCTCGAGTCTCTGCTGTCCATCGAGCGGGCCTGCGGACGCGAGCGTCCGTATCCCAACGCGCCGCGGACCCTCGATCTCGACCTGATCCTCTTCGGCCGCAACATCGTCGTCGAAGAGGATCTCGAGGTACCGCACCCGCGATTCCGCGATCGTTTCTTCGTGCTCGGGCCGCTCGCCGAGATCGCGCCCGACATGGTGGATCCGGTGACGGGACTGAGAGTGGGGGAGTTGCTGCGCGACTTACTGCGCGATGAGTCGCGGTGAAAAGGAAAAGGCCATGTCCATTTCACGCGTCAGAAATACGAAGGGCCTGACGATGAACTCGCCAGGCCCTTCGTGTTCACGTTTCGCAGAAGTCTACGTGGTCTTCTTGTAGACCGTCTTGGTGACGGCTCCGTCACGGCCAGGACGCTCGATCGTGAGGTTGCCCCCTTCGAGTGACCAGGTCTGCGTCTGCACGCGTTCGGCGCCATCGGGGCCGGTCGACTTGGTGCTGATCACCAGCTTCGAGCCTTCCCACTTGGCCGTCGACTTCGTGACCATTTCGCCGCCGCCGCCGCGAGCCATCATCTTGTTCTCGGACTCGGTGCCATCGAGCTTGTAGGTCTGGGTGACCTTGTTCTCACCCATGGTGCGCTCGATGGTCAAGGTGTCGGCGGTCTGCTTGACCATCATCGGTCCGCCGCCACCGCCACGCTGTCCGCCGCCACCGCCGCCACCAGCGTTTGCCGACGGCTCAGCCTGCCACGTACCCGAGAAATCCGGCTTCTGCGCGTAGGCCATGGTCGCTACCGCGAGCATCGCCGCCGCAATGATCCCCGTCGTTGCCAGCTTCATCTTCCGCTCCTTTAATGAGGACTTACCCCTCTGCTGCGCCTGAGACTACTCGAAACGCAGAGCTTCGATCGGGTCCAGCCTCGCCGCCTTGCGCGCAGGGTAGAACCCGAAGAACACACCGGTTGCCGCCGCGAACCCGAACGCCATCGCGATCGCATTGGGCGGGATCGCGGTTGGCCACTGCAGGAACTTCTCCGCCGCTGCTGCAAGACCGAAGCCGAATCCGATCCCGATAATGCCGCCGAACAGGCTTAAAACCACGGCTTCTACGAGGAATTGCAGCAGCACGTCCTTGCCGCGGGCGCCAATGGCCATGCGCAGGCCGATCTCCCGTGTCCGCTCCGTGACAGAGACGAGCATGATGTTCATGATCCCGATACCCCCGACCAGTAGGGAGACGCCAGCGATCGCCGCCAGCAGCGTGCCCATCGTGCGTGCTGTTTCGGATCTGACGCTCGCCATCTCCTCCAGCGTGCGAACCATGAAGTCGTCGGGATCCCCCGGCATCAGCTTGTGCCGGACGCGCAGCGTTTCGGTAATCGCGGCGGCAACCGGCGCCGTGTCGGGTGTTGCCGCCGAAACCGTGATGTTCTGAATGTGCTGCTGTCCCTGGAGCTTCTTGATCACCGTCGTGTACGGCACGAAGATCGTATCGTCCTGATCCTGGCCCATGGCCGACTGCCCCTTGTTCCCCATGACGCCGATCACCTTGAACGGCTGCGTCTTGAGGCGGATCATCTCGCCGGTCGGATCGATGTCCGGGCCGAAGAGTGTATCCGACACGACGGTGCCGAGGACGGCGACCTTGGCGGCGCCGCTGACGTCCTGCGGTGTGAAGAACGAGCCGTACTTGGTCGGCCAGCTGCGGATCAGCGGAAGATCGACGTCTGTGCCCTGAACCTGCGTCGACCAGTTCTGATTGCCGGCGACGACCTGGCTGCGCGTGTTCGCGCCGGCGGCGACGTACTGAACTCCGGGCACCGCGCGCAGCGCTTCGGCGTCTTCCGGCATCAACGTGGTCGAATTGCCCTGACCCATGCGAACGCCGCCAGAGGAGAAGTTCCCGGCGTTGATGTTGATCATGTTGGTGCCGGCGGCCTTGACCTGTTCTTCGATCGTGGTCTGGGCACCCTTGCCGATCGCCACCATGGTGATGACCGCACCGACGCCGATGATCATGCCGAGCATCGTCAACGCCGTACGCATCTTGTTGCGATTGAGCGCCTTCAGCGCGATGCGCAGCGTCATGAGAATTGACATCGGTAACTCCTAGACCACGCCGCCGAGATGCTCGACGGGCACCGGGTCTCCCTGTGAGGGCGGCGGATCTTCCTCTGGAGGCGGCAGCGCGGCCAGTTCGGTTTTCGCGTCTCGGCGCTTGTGAACGGGGGAGTCGGTCTGTATCCGCCCGTCGCGGAAACGCACGAAGCGCGTGCCGTACTCCGCGATGTCCATTTCGTGCGTGATCAGCAGGATCGTGATGCCGCGCTCGCGGTTGAGCGTCTGAAAGATGTCCATGACCTCGATGCTCGTGCGCGTATCGAGGTTGCCGGTCGGCTCGTCGGCCAGCAGGATCGTGGGCATCGTGACGAGCGCGCGCGCGATGGCAACGCGCTGCTGCTGACCGCCGGAGAGCTGGTTGGGGAAGTGGTCGGAACGGTCTCCCAGGCCAACCGATTTGAGGGCTTCGAGCGCGCGCTTGTGGCGGTCGGCCGTCTTCATCTTGAGCGACCCGTTGTAGAGCAGCGGCAGCTCCACGTTGTCGAGCGCCGTCGTGCGCGACAGCAGGTTGAACCCCTGGAACACGAAGCCGATCTTGCGGTTCCTGATGATCGCGAGCTCGTCTTTCGACATGCGCGACACATCGTTGCCGTCCAGGATGTACTGGCCGCTGGTGGGGCGATCCAGGCAGCCGAGGATGTGCATCAGCGTCGACTTCCCCGACCCTGAGGGGCCGGTGATCGCGACGAACTCCCCGGCATGGACATCCATGTTCGCGCCACGCAGCGCGCGGACTGTGTGCTCGCCGACGGTGTACGTCTTGACGAGGTCCCTGATCTGAATGACGGCTGCCATTTATCTACCGCGGCCACCGCCGCCCGGACCGCCACCGCGCGGATTTCCACGCTGCGGCATCAGCGGACTGTTTGCCGGCCCCTGCTGCCCCGGGCGCGCCTGCTGCTCGAGCCCCGTCACGACGTTGGTGACGACTTCGGTGCCGGGCTGAAGCTCGCTGGCGTCGCCGCCTTCGAGAATCTCTGTCCACGTGCCATCGGTCACGCCGGTGCGCACGTTGACGGATCGCAGCTGCTTGTTGGCGAACACCCAGAGGCGGCCACGCCCTTCTGCCGGACGCAATGGCGCAAACAGCGCATCGATCGTCGTCGCGCCGGCCGTCGACGGGCGAGCCGTAGAGGGCTGATCGCCACGATTGCCACGCTCGGAACGTGCCTGCCCGTCGCCCTGCCGTGCTGATCCGCCATCCTGGCTGCCGTCGCGCGAGCCATTGCGGCCACCGCGGCCGCCGCCTTCGCGCATGCGCGCGTCCCACCGCTGGCGCTCCTCGGGAGACATGTTGGCCAGCCGCTGCTCCATCTGCTTGCGCCGCGCCTCGCGTTCCTCGGGTGTCAGGTTCTCGAACCCTCCACGCCCGCCACCCTGTGGTGAGCCTGCCGAACCGCCTGCGGCACGATCACCTGACGGGCGGCTGCCCTGGGTGTCACCGCCGCCCTGCCGCTCGCTGCCGGCAGCAGCAGCCGGTCGTCGCTGGCCCTGTGGCGCCGCGCCGCGGCCACCGCCCGACTGCGCGTCCGTCGCTTGCGGTGCGGCCGTCGACCCGGAGGCACCGTTGAACCCGCCGCGTGTGCCCTGCGCTCCCTGACCGCCCTGAGCTCCCTGGCCCTGGCCGCCCTGTCCACCCTGGGCGGCGCGGCCGGGTCCGCGATTCATCTCGGGAGGGACTTCCTGTTTGAGTGCCGCGAACATGTCATTCGTCGGGCGGAACCGAAGGGCCGCGGCCGGCGCACGAAGCACGTTGTTGCGACGCGCGATCTCGATGTTGACGCTTGCCGTCATGCCCGGCTTCAGCTTGAGATCCGGATTCGGCACGTCGATGACCGTCGAGTACGTGACGACGTTCTGTACCGTCGTCGGCTGCAGTCGAACCTGCGACACCGTTCCGTAGAACGTGTCGGTTGGGTAGGCATCGACGCGGAAGGTCACCGCCTGCCCCTGGCGCATGCGCCCGACTTCCGCTTCGTCGATGTTGGCGAGTACCTGCATCTTGGTGAGGTCTTCCGCGATGATGTACAGCGTTGGCGCGTTCATGCTGGACTGCACCGTCTGCCCCTCGTCCACGCTCCGCTGAATGACGATGCCGTCGATGGGCGCGGTGATGACGGTGTGATCCAGGTTGACCTTCTGGCTGTTCAGGTCCGCCTTCGCCTGAACGAGACCCGCTTCCGATGACTTGATCTGCGACTGCATCGTCTTGACGTTGAGCTCCGCAGTGTCGAGCTGATCCTTCGGGATCAACTGCTTGTCCCACATTTTTTTGGCCTGTTCGAGCTTACGATCCGCATCCGCGAGGCTGACGCGCAGCCGGTCGAGATCGGCTTCGGCGCGCGTGACGCTCGCCTCACGCTGCTCGATCGCGGTCTGGATCAGCGAGGGATCCAGCCGCGCGATTACTTGGCCCTTCTTGACGATGTGATTGAAGTCGGCGTACAGCGCCTGGACGACGCCGGACACCTGCGTGCCGACGTTCACCGTCTTTACCGCGCCGAGCGTGCCGGTGGCCTGCACCGTCTCGGCGACGTCGCCGCGGGAGAGCGCCATGGTGCTCACCGTGGGCTCCGGTCCGCCTTTGCGCATGTAATACGCCGCGGTGCCACCACCGATGACCGCCAGCACGATGAGAGTGACAATAAGTTTTTTCATGATCGCAGTCGTCGCCTATGAATGCTTCGGGAGCCCCGAACGCAGTCCTTTCCACCCTTCCTCGAAGATCGTGTAGACCGTGGGCACGACCACGAGCGTGATCAGGGTCGATGCCGTGAGCCCGCCGATGACCACCCGTGCCAGCGGCGCCTGCAGCTCCGATCCCTCGCCAATGCCCAGCGACATCGGCACGAGGCCCAGAATCGTCGCCAGGGTGGTCATGAGAATCGGGCGAAGCCGCGTGCGCCCGGCCGTCTCAACCGCGTCGCGCAGAGGCATGTGGTCGCGGCGGCGCAGGATGTTCGTGTAGTCGACGAGCAGGATGGCATTACTTACGACGATGCCGGCCAACATGATTACTCCGATGTAGGCCTGGAGGCTGAAGGTCGTGTTGGTCAGCTTCAGCGCCAGCACGACGCCGATCGCGGCGAGCGGCACGGAGAACATGATGATGAACGGGTCCCGCAGCGACTCGTACTGTGAGGCCATGACCGCGTAGACGAGGATGATCGCGAGGATCAGCATCGTCTGCAGTTGCTTGAAGGCGCGGGCCTGCTCCTCAGCCTCGGATCCGAACCCGACCTGGAAGTCGTCGGGCACCTGGATCTGCGAGAGCTGGCCCTGAACGGCAGCGAGGGCATCGCTCAGCGCCACTTCCGGTTCGGCGGTGACGCGGATGATCCGCTCCTGGTTTTTACGCTGAATTTCCGTCGGACCCGATTGATTCCGCAGCTCGAGGAGGTTCTTCGCCTGCAGCACGCGGCCCGTGGGACTGCTGATCAGCACGTCGTTCACGTCGCTGACGCGCTGCCGGTCCTCCTCGCGGAGGCGGACGATGATCGGATACTCGTTGCCCGACTCGCGGAAGAAGGCGGCCTGCTTGCCGCCGACGCTCGTGCTGATCGACTCGGCGACGTTGGTCACCGAAAGACCCAGCAGTGCGGCCTTCGGCCGGTCGACCTGAATGGCCAGCTCCGGACGGCCTTCGTCGCGCCCGACTCGCGCGTTACGCACCTCGGGCACCTTGTCCATCACGTTCTTCGCCGATTGCGCCAGGTTCTTCGCGATCTGCAGATCGTCTCCGCGGATCTCGAGCGAGATGCGGCTGTCGCCGCCACCCATGATCCGATTCATCTGCGAGTTGCCGCCCGAGGCGCGCGTAGTGATGATCACGCCGGGGATCGCGCTCGCAAGCTGGCGGCTGAGATCGCGCGCGATCTGCTCGCTCGAACGCTTGCGTTCGTCCTTCGGCGTGAGGCGAACGGTGAAGTTTGCGCGGTTGGCGCCGCCGCCCATGAACCCGCCGCCACCCGCCTGCGCGATCACGGTCTGTGACTCGGGCACGAGTTCAGGAACCATGCTTTCGAGCCGCAACGCGACATCCTGCGCGCGTTCTACGCGTGTGCCGACGGGCAGTTCCGCGGTGACGCTGACTTCTCCCTCGTCAGCCTGCGGCATCAGCTCGAAGCCGATCGTGGGCAGGATGAGGACGGCGGCGACGATCGCCGCCGTGCCAACGCCAATGACCGTCGGCCGGTGCGACAGCGCCTTGTGAATGATGCGGCTGTAGCTACTGTCCATCCCGTCGAGGAAGCGTTCGCTGGCGCCGAACAGCGTCGCGCTGAGCCCCGAGCGCTGCGCGACGGGCTTGGGCAGACGCAGCAGGCGCGAGCAGAGCACCGGCACGATGGTGACGGCGACGAACAGCGACATGGTCAGCGAGAACATCACGACGACCGCGAGCTGCTTGAAGAGGATGCTCGAGACGCCGGTCAGGAAGAGCAGCGGAACGAACACGGCGATGTGCGTCAGCGTGGACGCCAGGATCGCGGACCACACCTCCTCCGATCCATCGATCGCCGCCTGCATGCGGTCCTTGCCGTGTTCCATGTGCCGGAACGTGTTCTCGATGACGACGATCGACGCGTCGACGATCATCCCGATGCCGAGAGCGAGACCGCCGAAGGTCATCGTGTTGAGGGTGTAGCCGTTGAAGTAGAGCAGCGCGAAAGTCCCGATCACCGAGATGGGGATCGAGGTGAAGATGATGAAGGTCGCACGCAGATCGCGCAGGAACAGGAAGATGATCAGCATGACGAGCACGCCGCCGATCACGGCATGCTCCTGCACCGCTTCGATCGATCGCTTGATGAAGATGGAGCTGTCGTCGAGCACGGTCAGGTGCACGCCCGGAACTTCGTGATTGATGCGCGCGGCCTCGATGCGAACGGCATCGGCGATCTGCACGGTGTTCTGGCCGGACTGCTTGGTGATGCGCAGCCGGACACCTGGTTTGCCGTTGATGCGCGTGAAGGAGCGGAAGTCCTCGGTCGAATCCTTGACCTCGGCGATGTCGCGCAGGTACACGGGTACCCCGCCGCGGGCCATGACGACGAGACTGCGGATGTCTTCGAGGTTCTCGAACTGACCTTCGCTGCGGACCAGGAACGTGCGGTCTCCTTCGTCGATCTCACCGAGCGGGATGTTCTGGTTTTCAGAGCGGAGCAGATTCGTGATCCGATCGACGGGTAGATTGAGCGCGGTAATCTTTTCCTTCGACAGCTCGACGTGGATCTGACGACGCAGCCCGCCCTCGACGGTGACCGACGCCACACCGGGGACGCGCTCCAGACGCGGCGAGAGATCGTGCTCGCCGATTTCGCGGAGACGCACGAGATCGAAGTCCCCCTCGACGCCGACACCCATGATGGGCGAGGCGTTCGCGTCGAACTTGAACATGACCGGCGGATCCGCTTCTTCCGGCAGGCGTCCGCGAATGCGATCGAGACGATTGCGCACGTCATCGGCGGCTTCGTTGAGGTCCGTGCCCCACGCGAAGTTCAGCGAGACGCGGCTCGATCCCTCCGAAGACGTCGACTCGAGCCTCTCGAGCCCTGACACCGCACTGAGAGCCTGCTCGAGCGGACGCGTCACGAGCTCTTCCATCTCGAGCGGGCCGACGCCGGCGTAGCCGACACGGACGGTGATGCTCGGAAACGACACGTCGGGCATCAGGTCGACAGGGAGGCGAATGAACGACAGCCCTCCAATGAGGATGACGACGCCCGAGAGCATGAACATCGTGACGGGGCGGTGAATGGCTAAACGCGGGATGCTCATCTCGTTTTCTCCGGAGCCGCCGCTCCACCACGACCCGACCGGCCCGTGTTCGCGGCGACGATGCGATCTCCATCCTTCAGCGCCGTTGCGCCGGTCGTGATCACACGAACGCCATCCTCGAGACCCGAGCGGATCTCGACGTGCTCGCCGTCACGGATGCCGGTGCTGACCGGCTGGAACTTCGCAGTCATCGGCGCGCTGCCCTGAGCCGGCGGGTTGCTCGCCTGCCGTGGCGCCTGCCCCGGGGCTGTCGAGGAGCCGGCGACAAAGACGCCGGTTTTCCCCTCCAGGTCAACGAGCGCGTTGCTCGGCACGGTGAGCGCATTCTGCCTGCTATCCACGGTGAGGTCGACGCGCGCGTACATCCCTGGCTTCAGGCGATAACCCGGGTTGGGGACCTCGATTTCCATTTCCGCGGTCCGCGTCTGCGGATCGAAGACCGGTGCCATACGCGCCACTTTCCCAACGAAGTTCTCGCCCGGAAAGGCGTCCACTTGAACCTGCGCAGGCATGCCGACGCTCAGCCGCCTGACGTCTTTCTCGACGACGTTCACCACCATGCGCACCGTGTGGATCGCCACCACCGACGCGACCGGCGCGTTCGGGCTGACCGCCGCGCCCGGATCGAGGTAACGCTTGCCAACGAACCCGTCCACGGGGGACGCGATCACGGTGTTCGCAAGGTTGATGCGCAGCTCGTCGAGTCGCGCCTTCGATTGTTCGAACTGCGCGCGCGCGAGATCGAGCTGCGCGACGGCAGCCTGATACCGCGCCTCGGTGTCGTCATACGTCTGGCGGGGCAGAAGCTGGCGCTCGAGCAAGCTCCTGTTCCGGTCGAGATTCGTCTGCGCGAGCTTCAGGTCCGCTTCGCGCTGCCGGATCGTCGCTTCCGAGACCTTGAACGCCGCTTCCTGCTGGTGAACCTGCTCGCGGATCTCGCGATCCTCGACCTTGGCGATCTGCTGTCCCTTGCGCACGGAGTCGCCCAGGCGCACGCTGACGGATTCGAGCCGTCCGTTCACCTTGGGCACCGCTTCCACGGTGGCGGCACCAATCAAATTGCCGACGATGGTGACGCGCTCGGCGACGTTCGCGCGCTTGACGGCGGCGAACTCGACAGGCATCGGCGGGCGAGCGCCGCCGCCGCGGCCGGCGCCGCCACCCGCACCGGGGCCGCCGCCAGTCCCTTGCGCTTCTCCGCTGTTACAGGCGGCGAGGCTCGCCAATGCGAGCACCGCCGAAAGGGCCAGGACGAGTTTACGCATCAAACACCGGCTATCTCGAGATCTGCACGCGCTGGAAGTCCACGAGGGCGCGCTGGTAGTTCAGTTGCTGGCGAAGTTCGCTGTTGCGCGCGTCGTTGAGATCGCGCTGCGCCTGCACCACTTCGAAGTTGGTCGACATGCCGACGTCGAACTTGCTCTGCACCGCCTGCAGCCGCTGCTCGGAGAGCTCGCGCGACACGGTCGCCGCCTGCATGGCTTCGAGAGAGTTCCGCACGGCGAGCGCGGCCGCGGTCACTTCGGTGGCGACCTGCAGTTCCGTCGCTTTCAACGACACCTCGGTCTGGCGGCGCAGCAGCCGCTGACGCGCGAGGTTCGCTTCCTGCGCGCTCGTGCCGATCGGATACGCCAGCTGGACTCCCACCGTCCATGTCGGCGCGTCCCAATTGCCGATGGCGCGAAGCGCATCCGTGTAGCCGCCGGGGAAGGTGTTGACGATGTCTCCCGTCAGACGATTGCGTTCGAGCTGTGTGCCCCCCTGGCCGGAAAGGTTGTACGTGCCGACGAGGCGCAGATCCGGGAGTGTCTGATTCGTCTGCGCGCGCAGCGAGATGTCCGCGAGATCGAGGTTCTTCTTCGTGACGGTCAGGTCGGTGCGCTGGCTGAGCGCGGTACGGACGGCGTTCTCGAGGTCGATCGGCTGCGCGGTGACGATGGGCCGGTCCGTGGGGACGATGGTTGCGCGCCACAGTTCGTCGTCGGTCCCGTTGACGATCAGTCGCTTGAGCGCGAGCTCGTTGTTTCGCAGGGTCGCCTGCGCGGTGACCAACTGCTGCCTGCGGCTGGCTTCTTCTGCCTGCGCCTGAACGACGTCGAT
>Ga0247824_10002629_pt1 | contig 10091 bp, 9 predicted proteins | sample 13C_PalmiticAcid_FD_194412 | JGI IMG/M metagenome (GOLD analysis project Ga0247824, IMG submission 194412) | Soil microbial communities from agricultural site in Penn Yan, New York, United States - 13C_PalmiticAcid_Day48 | ecosystem: Environmental > Terrestrial > Soil > Agricultural land... | reverse complement strand
AACGCGAACGCGACGCCGGCGCTCTACCTGTGGCGGCGAGACGGCACGGATAACGGCGTCTTCAAGGCGACGCAGGGCTACATCATCGACGACGACGGGATCGAAGGCCTCTGGATCCCCCCGCCGATGGCGGCGGAGGACAAGAAGGACCGCGAGACCTTCCGGAACGCGTTCAAGAAAGCGCTCCGCGTCGCGTTCACGCTCGGCCGACACCCGGCCTGGGTCCTCCCCGGAGACGACTACTACGACGCGGCGGACTACGGCTCCGTCCTCCTCTACCACACGAAGCTCGGCAAGTGCCGCTTCGGGCCGTTCCGGAACCACACCCTCGTCCTCGAGGGATACGAGGACCGGACGCGGCAGACCTTCGAGTGCTTCTACTTCGCGCTCGACACGATGGAGACGTGGGAGGAAGACGTCTCGAAGCACGCCCCGACCTCCGCCGGCGGAACCTTCTCCCTCCCCGGGCGAGGTAATCATCCGGACCGTCTCGCCCTCCTCGCGGCTCGCTACGAAGCGGGCGTCGCGGCGCTCTCCGACGACTCCGGCGTCTCCGCCGGCGGGGAGGCGCTCCTCGTCTACGGCGCGCAATTCCCGATCGATCTCGACCCGGACGTCCGCGTCACGGTCCTCTTCGGCAACGAGCTCGCGACGGACGTCGTCGTCGAGAACGAGACGGAGATCTCGCTCCGGACTCCGCCGCACGAGGCGGGGACGGTCGACGTCACGGTCATCTTCCCGAGCGGCGTCCGCAAGACGCTCGCCGGCGCGTTCACGTTCACCTGATACCTCGCGCGCGCCGCGCGCGTCTCGAGAGAGGAACCTTCGACCATGCGGACGATCTCGGTCATCCCCAACCCCTATATCGCGCTCGACAAGGACGGCGTCCCTCAGGGCACCGTCGGCGCCGGAATGCCCGGCGTCTTCATCGGCGCGAGCATCGATCTCGTCGCCTCCCGGAAGACGGGGAAGACCCGCTTCTACTACCCGAAGAACGGGGACGGCTCGCTCACGCGAAAGGTCATCCTCTCCTCGGACATCGTGACCGCGGTCCTCGCCGGCGAGCTCCTCGCCGCGACGATCGAAGACGCTCGCGTCTGCGGCGTCTCCGACGAGGAGTACCTCGCGCCGGAGAAGGTCCTCGCCTCCGAGCGGGAGAAGGCGCTCGCCTACTGGCGTTCGCTGAAGGGCGCGAGCGCCGAGATCGGCGAGATCCCGCGCGAGGAGACTCCGGAGAAGGAGGGGGAGGAAACGCCGGCGCTGAAGGCGGCGGAAGAAGTCACCCCGGGCGTGAAGATGACGAAGCCCGGCGGCTCGAAGAAGGCGGAGGCCTGAGATGATCGGAAACACGGGAGTCAGCCCTAGCTTCAAGGTCCCGCGCTACCTCGCACGGATTCTCCTCGCCGCCGGCGCGGTGTCTTCCGCGAGCCAGCGCCTCAAGTGCCTCCTCGTCGGCAAGAAGACGAGCGCCGGGGACATGGTCGCGGACGGTCCGCCGGTCCGCGTCATCGACCCGGAAACGCTCGACCGTCGCGCCGGACCCGGGAGCCGACTCGCCCTCATGGGCTACGCGGCGCTCACCGTTCCGAGCATCGAGCTTTGGATCGCGGCCGTCACGGAGCCGGGTGCGAGCACGGCGGCGACGGTGACGATCGTTCTCTCCGGGACGCCCGGGAACGGTCTCCTCCGCTTCCGCCTCGCCGGCGTCGACGTCTCCGTCTCCGTCTCCTCCGTGATGACGCTCGACGACGTGGGCGCCGCGATCGTGACGGCGTTCAACGGCAAGACGCGTCTCCCGGCGACGGCGGCGTACGTCTCCGCGTCGAAAACGCTCACGCTCACGACGAAGAACCGGGGATCGGACGAGAAGGATCACATCCTCTACTACGTCCCCGACGACGCCCCGGTCGGGCTCACGCTCACGATCACCGGCTCCGCGACGGTGAACACGAACGGCGTCCGCTTCGGAGCATCTACGACCGGGACCGGCGCGGAGGACGCGACCGCCCTGATCCAGCGGCTCCAGAAGACGCGCTTCGCGCGCATCGCGGTCGGGCACAACGACGCTCCGAACGCCGCGCTTTGGGAGGCGATGGTCGACACGAAGGCGGGACCGCTTACGCTCCTCCTCGACCAGCTCGTCTTCGGACACAACGGGACGCTCTCGCAGGCGATCTCGCTCGCGCAGACGACGCTCAACGCGTTCCGCGCGCAGGTCGTGTGGCTCCGCAACTCGGAGAACCACCCGGCGGTCATCGCCTCGATGGTCGCCGCCTTCCGCTCCGTCTACGAGCAGACGAATCCGATCTACGATTGGGACTCCTTCCCTCTCCCGTACCTCCGGGCGCAGGCCTTCCTCGAGGACGTTCCGTCCGATCCGGAAGCGGATCAGGCGCTCAACGCCGGCGTGACGCCGCTCGCGACGGTCGACGACACGGTCAAGGTCATTCGCATGATCACGACCTACTGCATCTCGAACGGCGTGCAGGACGAGCGCTGTCTCGATATCGGCGACGTCGTGATGACCGACTACGCGACGCTCGACATGCGGCTCATGTATGAGACCGAGTTCCGTCCGCAGAATCCGATCGTCCGACCGGATCCTTCGCCGGAAGAGGATCCCCCGACCGCCGGCGTCGCTTACCCGAAGCTGTGGAACGGGAAGGTCGTCGAGCGGCTTCAGGAATACTACGCGAACGGGTGGCTCGCGGAGCGGCCGGTCGGGATCTGGGCGCCGGTCTCGACCTTCGTGAAGGCGGGAGGCTACATCGCGACGGACACGCCGCTCGCGGTCGCGCGGCTCCAGCACCGCCTCGACAACGTTACCCGACAGATCGCCACCGTCGGGTAGCGCCGCGGCGGCCCGGCTCGCCGTCGCCTACCTCGACACGATCCCGGACGCTCCGCCGCTCTCCGCCCTCGCCGGCGGGACGGCGGAGCGTTCGCGTATTCGGCGCACGAAGAGCCGATTCCCTCACCCCTTCATCGCCTCTCAGCCCGTTAGGAGATCCTCGTCATGTCCAATCCCACCGTCCGCCAGGTCGCGTTCTACTGGCGCGACAAGAAGGCGATCACCGCCAACAAGGTCTCGATCGTCTTCACGATGAACCGCGAGCCGCTCTGGGGCCAGGAAGGGATCATGGCGTGGTCCCGCGGCCACGCGATCCTGAAGATCACGGCGTCCGGCTTCACGCCCGTCGGCGGGAGCTACACGTCGGACGACATCGAGATGATCCTCAACCACGAGGACATTCCGGTCTCCTTCGTCCTCGGCGGGAAGTTCTACCGGGAGAAGGGCGCGGTCAACGAGCTCAAGTTCGATTCGGACAGCGAGAAGGGGACGACGGTCGAGGAGGTGCAGATCTCCTGCCGCCGCCCGAAGATCGCCGGGTAAGCGATGCCGAAGTTCTCCGAAGTGGCCGCCGGCGTTCGCGCGCGGCGGCCGGCTACGCTACCGCTCCCCGGCGCCGTGCCGGACGGCGAGACCGGCGGTTGGACGGGACCGACCGTCCCGCTCCACCTCCGCGCGCTCGCCGAGCCGGAATACGACGACGTGCTCGAGTTCGCGCTGAAGTTCGCGAAGAAGCGCGGGCTCGAGAACCCGGAGGACGGGGACGCGATCTACGAGCGCGGGAAGATGCTTCAGACGCTCGCCTTCGCGTGCATCAACGCGGACTCTCCGGAGGAGGACCCGCAACCGTTCTTCGACGAAGGCGTCCCTCAGATCCTCGCTCGTACGGACGTGATGACTCCGGAGGTCATCGCGTACCTCTACGAGCATCAGCAGATCATGCAGGAGGAAGTCTCTCCGCTCCGCAAGGACATGACGCCCTCGGAGTTCATGATCGCGGCGGCGGAGACGGCGAAGGGGAACCTCGCTTTTTTCGTCAATACGCGGCCCGGAATGCGGTGGACCTTCGTGCGTATTTTGGCGAGCCGGTATATCGACTCACTTGCCAACAGATCGCCCTCTACGCCATCCTCCGAGCCGCAGACCACGATCCCAAGCTCCGAAAGTTCCTCGAGATCGAAGAACCGAAGAAAGCGGCGGAAGGGGTCTAACGGATGAGCAACTTCTCCGAGGTCCAGGGCGGACTTCCGCCCGGATTCGTGAACGTCCCACCGGAAGCCTGGGACTCTAAGTGGGAAGACCGCCCGCTCGAGGAGGTCTGCATCGGCCTTCGCTTCCTCCCGGACCCGGACCTCGAGGACGCGCGGATCGAGGCCTTCCGACGGGCGGAGAAGTTCTTCCCGCGCTTCCGGGAGACGGAGGAGGAGCGCGCGCTCTTCATCGCGTCCTTCAACGGCGCGCTCATCCGCTTCGTCATCGCCCGCGGCACGTGCAACCCGAACAACGTCCTCGAGACGTGGGAGGGCTGGGCGGACGCCGCGGAAGACATCGCGGTCGAGCAAGCGCTCACGGACCACGGCGCGCAGCTCATCTTCGACAAGTGGGAGGAGATGCGGATCGGTGCGGACATCGGCATCCGCGCCGCGACGGACGAGGACCTCAAACTCCTCCCGGACCTCCTCCGCTTTCTCCCGGTCCTGAACAAGCTCGATCGGTCGCGCGAGCAGCGCCTCCGCCGACTCCTCCGTTACGTGATCCTCGACCTCGCAAGCGTAGCGCCGGAGGAAGCGTCGACCCGGGTCGACGCGGAGCCCTCGACCGACACGGAGTAACTCGCCATGGCAAAGCTCGAGATTCGCGTCGGTGCCTCCATCGACCGAAACATGGCCGTGGCCTTCCGCCCACTCGTCGAAGCGTCGAAGAAGGCGAAGACCGCGATCGAGGCGGAGAGCAAGAAGGCGGCGGCGTCCGTCGCGAAGGAGACGAAGAAGGGCGTCGACGCGGCGGAGGAGAAGTTCCGCGAGCTCGAACGCGAAGTCATGGGCGGGATGCCGAAGGCGATGAACGTCGGCTCCGCCGCCGTGAAGGCGTTCGGGGACGAAGCGAAGCGGTCCTTCAACAGCTCGAAGCGGGAGTTTAGCGAGCTCGCGCGGGAGGCTGAGCGCGCGATGAGCCGGATCTCCCGCGCGCAGCGGGAGGCGCAGAGCAAGGGAATGGGGTCCCGGCTCTACAACCACTTCGGCGGATCGGAGGGAGTCTCCGCCGGTCTCTCCCGGAGCGGTCGCATCCTCGCCGGCGTCGGTCGAGCCGGCGCGCACGCGGCGTTCGGACTCGCGAACAGCTACGCGCACGGGATCGGCGTCAATACGAGCCTCGCGAGCGTCTTCCACAAGAACGCGGAGCTCGAGGCGAACGCGGTCGCGCTCTCGAACCAGTCGCTTATCAAGGTCGACCCGCGGAACAACAAGCGCGTCGACCCGCGCGAGCTCATGCGGGAGATGCTCGACGTCTCGAAGAAGACCGGGACGGACGCAAACGTCACGCTCGAGGGTCTCCGGAAGTTCGTCGACGTCACCGGCGACCTCAAGACCGGGCGCGAAGTCCTCGCGGACCTCGAGATGCTCGCGAAAGCGACCGGAACATCGATGGAGGACATGGTCGCGGCCGCCGGCGAGCTGAACCTGGCGCTAGGCCAGGCGCCGAATAAGGCGGAGACGATCCGGAAGGTGATGAACACCGTCGTCGCGCAGGGAGAGATGGGCGGTATTCCGATTCGCGCTCTCGCTCCGCAATTCGCGAAGGTCGTCTCCGTCGCCGGGCAGTTCGAGGGGGACCGCGCGAACACGATCACGCTACTCTCCGCCCTCGCCCAGGAAGGGCGCACCGGAGGCGGCGCGCACAACGCTGCGACGTCGGCGAACGCGATCGCCGGCTTCGCGAACACGTTCAAGACGACGGCGCGAATCAAGGCCTTCAAGGAGGCGACCGGGAAGGACGTCTTCACCAAGGAAGGGATGATCCGGAGCCCGGAGGAGCTGATCTTCGACGCGCTCCGTGCGAAGGGCATGAACCCGGAGGCCTTCAAGGACATCTTCAAGAACGTCGCCGGTGCGCGAGCGGTCGAAGGACTCGCGACGATCTACCGGACCTCGGGAGGAGGAGCCGCCGGCGAAGAGGCGGTCCGGGAAGCGCTCAACAAGCGAAAGAACGCCTACCTCGAGGAGTCGCAGGTCATGGACTCCTTCAAGGCGACGATGAATACGAGCGAGGCGAAGGCGAACGAGTTCAACAACGCGATCCGCGAGACCGTGATGCGTCTTCAAGACACGCTTCTCCCCGCATTTGTCGCCCTCTCGCCCGCCGTCATCGGCGCGGCGGAGAAGCTCTCCGGAATCGCGACGATGCTCTTCGGAAACGAGCTCGAGAAGACGGTCGAGGGGGCGAACGATAAGAAGAAAGCCGCCATCGCCGCGGCCGGACCGGCTCTCTCCGCGACGGAGATCGGCGAAGGGAAGATCCTCGACACAACGGAGGCGGACATGGCGCGGACGGAGCGGGAGCTCTACGCGACCGCGGCCGCCGCAAAGAGCGAGCTGAACGACGCGAAGAAGAACCGGATGGGGTCCTTCGCGCGCGGAGCGGCGACGGTCTTCGACTACACGCCCTACGGCGCGCTCCTCGGCATGGCCGGCGGCGGGAGCTACGGGGACGGGCTCGGTCAGGCGATGATCGACAAGGAGAGTCAGGACATCGAGAAGAAGACGTTCGACGCGAAGAACACGGAGCGCGCCTACCAGGAGATGGCGGAGGCGAACCGGATGCTCCACCAGAAGATCGACGCCGGGATCGTTGTCCGCATCGCCGCGGACAGCATCGAGGCGATGAAGATGGGCGGGCACCACGAAGGCGGCGGAGCCGGCTTCACCGACGACGGGCGGCAGCCGCCGCCCGGTAAGCGAGGAGGGCACTAAATGGCGCTTCCCGACGACGTCCCGGCGGCGTCCTTCCCGAAGATGGCTTTCGGCGGGGACGCCGGACCGCGCATCGAGTTTCCGTATTCCGACCTCTCCGTCCGGGGAGCGATCCGGTACGCGGACCACGAGTTCCCTCATACGCCCGGAGCGGAGCTCGAGAAGCAGGGACGGAAGCCGTACGTCATCACGTGTACGGCGCACTTCCACTACGTCCAGGGGAGCGAGCTCGACAAGCAGTATCCGGACCTCTACCCGGATCGCCTGAACGCGCTCCGGGCGATGTTCGAGAAGGAGATCACGGACGCTCTCGTGGTGCCGAACATCGGCACCGTGAAGGCGGTCGCCGTGAACTGGACGCAGACGTTCAACGTCCGGACGCCTACCGGCGAGACGGTGCAGCTCGAGTTTCGAGAGGACCAGGACGGGCTTGAATCGTTCGCCGTGCGGGACGCTCCGCCGGACCTCACCCTCGTCCTCGAGGCGAACGAGGCGCTCCTCGCGGCCGTCGCCCTCGCCGACTTCAAGAAGGAGCTGACGAAGGGCGTCTTCCAAGAGATCAACGACGCGGTCACGGCGGTACAGGCCGGCTTCGGGCAGGCGGACGCGTACTCCCGACTCATCGAGGGGAAGATCCGCGCCGTCGAGAACCTGTGTGTGTTCGCGGACGGGCAGCTCGAGGAGATGCAGAATCCGGAGCACCATCTCGTCCTCAACGCGCTCAAAGACCTCTGGTTCTCCTCGAAGGACCTCGCGGAGAACGTCGTCGGCGCCGCGGAGCTGAAGGACTACCGCGTCCCGAAGGTCATGTCCGTCGGACAGATCGCGGCGGCGCTCTACGGATCGACGGACCGCACCGTCGAGATCCTCAAGCTGAACGAGTTCGCGGACGCGCTCGCGATCCCGCCCGGCACCCTCGTGGTGTACTCCCCATGACGATCACCCGCGAGTCGGACAACGAGGAATGGGACGACCGCGTCCGGATCCGACTCGGGACGGAGGAGAACGTCCGCGTCGTCGAGACGTACGAGTTCCACACCTCGATCCTCCAGCAGCCGTCGAAGTTCGCGCTCACGCTCTCCGGCGGACGGGGAGCGGCCGCGCTCCTCCGCCGCTACCTCCCGGGACCGAAGGCCGGAGCATGCTCGCTCTCGATCGGGAAGTATCGGCAGTTTACCGGCGAGCTCGACGCGGTCAACGCGGTAGGAGACGCGAACCGAACGAACGTGCAGCTCATCGGGCGGGACCTCATGGCGAGGTTGCACGACTCCGACATTCCCGGAGACCGCTCCTTCGACAACGCGACCTACGAGGACCTCTTCAAGGCCGGCCTCCTCGACGTCGGGCTCCAGAACAAGATCGTCGAGATCTCGAACACCGCGAATCGGAAGATCCGCTCCGGCGTCGGCGTGAAGGTGTTCAAGGAGCCGGTCACGAGCGACGAGGTGAAGATGTCGCCGTCCGGGAACGGGAAGTTCCGGACGACCGTCACGGCGAAGATGGGCGAGAGCTGGCTTCAGCTCTACGAACGGCAGTTCGCGAAGCTCGGTCTCTTCCCGTGGAGCGACGCCTACGGAAACTTCGTCCTCTCCCGCCCGAACGCGGACCAGGAGCCGCTCTTCCACTTCTACCGAAGGCGCGGACCGGGAGCGAGCAAGGCGAACGTGAAGCGCTTCGCCTTCACGAACGACACGACGCACCGCGTATCCGAGCTCGTGATCTTCGCCCGGAATCTCGGGCGGAAGATGGGGCAGAATCACACGAACGGCGGCTTCATCGACGAGGAGATGAAGGCGCTCGGACACGGGAAGATCCGCGTCTACCGGGACGCGAAGGTCAACACGCCGGAAGAGGCGGAATACTTCGCCCGGAAGCAGATCGCGGAGGCGAACCGCGCCGGCTGGCGCCTCACCTACACGGTTTCCGGACACTCCGCTCCTCGCTACGGAGTCGCCGGCGAACGCGCGATCGTCGTCCCGGACGTCGTCGCCCGCATCGACGACGACGAGCTCAACATCCACGAGAACCTCTACATCGAGAGCGTGATCTACCGCTCCCCGCCGCGGGAGTGCGTGATCACGTTCATGCGACCGCAGGACCTCATCTTCGGAGAGTTCCAGGCGGAGGCGGGGAAGAAGAAGGCGAAGGAGAACACGCGGAAGATGCTCTCCTTCGTCCGCCTCCGGGAGCCGGTCTCCTTCGAGCGGGAGAAGAACGCCGGAACGAACGTGCACCGCGCGGCGGTCGACACGGTCGAACGGAAGTCGAAGGAGCCGCTCCCGTCTCCGAAGTTCGGATCGGCGATGAACAAGTAGGAGCCTCCCCGTGGACCAACTCGAGCTCGACTTCGGCATGGTCGCCCTCTCGGATTACGACGAGGACGGCTTCATGCAGATCCAGACCGACGCTCCCGGGATCGACGGGAGCGAAGGGACGCAGCCGGCGGAAGCGCTCCTCCCGACCGGCTACTACTCACGACCGCTCGATCCGGACAAGGGGCCGGACGGAAAGCTCGGACTCGGCTCCCCGGTGATCGTGATCACCTACGGGGACAAGCGCTACGCGATCCCGCTCGGGGACCCGCGCGACGTGATCGAGGGGAAGGTCCCGAAGCTGAAGAAGGGCGGGCGCATGCTCGCCGGCGGCGCCGGAGAGCACCGCTCCTTCGTCATGATCGACGGAGAGGACCCGGGTAAGACGAAGAAGTCCGGGTCGATCATGATCTCCGCCGCCTACTCGAAGGGCGGAAAAAAGAAGAGCCTCGGTCTCTCCTTCAACGTCCGCGACGAAGGCTCGGAGGATATCTCCCTTCTCCACGGCGACGGTGCGCGCGTCACTCTCGACAAGAACGGGACCTCGATCTTCGCCGCGAACGGGAAGAGCTACGTCGAAGTCGGCGCGGACGGAAACGTCCTCGCCGGAAAGACGAAGGTCCAGGGGTCGCTCGCCGTCGGTCAGCTCGAGGCCGCTCAGGCGCTCGTGAAGGGTCCGGAGCTCGTCGCGCTCCTCACGAAGCTCATCGGCATCATTACTCCGATCGTCGGCGTCTCCGGCACCGGAGCGCCCGCGCAGGCGCTCACCGCGGAGCTCGCCGCGCTCCTCACCCAGCACATCAAGGCAACATGAGCTGCGGCTTTCCGGAGACGAAGGTCAAGCTCCCGATCCCGGAGCCGGACCTCCCGAAGGTCCCGGAGCCTCCTCCGCTCCCCGACTACTCGTGGGGGAAGGACCTCGGGATCGACATCGACGCGAAGCCTCCTCCGATCCCG